>JAABUP010006983.1_pt1 | contig 15547 bp, 21 predicted proteins | sample 5559201 | NCBI WGS metagenome assembly JAABUP01 (sample SAMN10711887, study PRJNA513373) | rock metagenome | isolation source: Antarctica rocks | place: Antarctica
CATAACAAATGGCGATCACCTGAATTTACTGCATTATGGCACGGCCGCCTAAGGAACTTCATCACAGGCCATACATGGCGTCATCACACTCGACTGCATCGTGAGCCTACATGTTCATGCGATTCAACCATACCAACACTCTTTGCCGCAAGCTGGTGGCCATGTATGCCACATCCTCTACACTGGCACATTTTAAACCGCCTCTGCAGCCTTCATGCCCATTTATAGTCCTTCTGCTGCTGTCAATGCTACTACCCCATGCACTCACCCATCGCTGCAAGGGCAAGGGTGATGCTTTTGTCTGTAGCTTGATGCCAGCAGGTCCATCAGCCCAGTGCAAGAGGCGTGTGGTCGTGATCAGACTGAGGCGAATTGCAGAGGAGGAAGATGAAAGATCCTCAATTGCTGCTCGGCCTACACCAACACATGACACAGTCAGTATTGATTGCAAATCGACACCACGGGAGCTGCCAGCATGCAGATGCTCATGCACTTGAGCATTGGCAGTCTCTGACGCCTGCAAAGCCTGACTGATATATGCAACAAGACATACAGCATCTTGACACAGCATGATTTGCACAGACATACCAAGCAATACATGTATACTACAAGCAATGCAAAGCAAGCAAAACACATAACATCGGCTGTTGCCAACCAAGAAACTGTGCATGTCGCATGCCTTGCCTATCTCCTTGACTGGCCCAATGAACTGGTCCAGCCATTTACCAGGAAAGAAAGCAGCGCATGTCTTGCACGCTACACCAAGAACGTGTGTTACACTCATAAGCGTTTGTATGACTCACCTAGTACGTTGTCAACCAAAAGGACCCTGAGCAATGTCAGCGCCTCCTGCGACAAACGCACGTTCTCTTGCCATGCATGCGCCTTGCTGTTCCAGTCCGATGCTCTGTCTATAGCAACTGCATCTGAAGCCTGAGCATCTATCTTGGAACCAGGGTCAGCCGCCCTACGGGCAGCAGCGCTTGGAGTGCTGGATGGCGAGGGATGAGGGGCCAATGAGCGTGGAGTGACAAATGGGGGCGCGCTGGGGTCAGCAGGGGGGGTGAAGGCGGCCAGCAAGCTATCTGCGGTAGCTAATCACAGCTCAGATGCAAGCATGTCAGCTACACAGGTGCATGCATCATACGGCATAAGTCTCGGTAGACGTGCATGGGTCTCAATCAACATGCATAAGTCGCAGTAGACATGCAGCTTTTGGGGATACAGAACCATGACTATCTTGCAAGAAACGCCCATTTCACAACCCTAATCTACAGTCAGAAATGCCTGGGGACCAGTGTCAAGCATTGCTGCAGTGAAATCTCTGTGTATCATTGCTTGACACAGCCTTCATCGTGTGATAGCGCTTGGACAATTACTTGCATTTGGGCTCATGCCACTGTAACAGCTCAATACAGTGACATGTTGCCATGGTAGCGCTTTGCAAGGTAAGCACTGTGATCAGCCTGACGAGGGGGGCAGGGTCTCACACCCATCCCCCATACACAATGTGCACTGCACCATGCATTTTATTTAGCCAATTTCCCCCCTGTTTGCTTGTCTCTCCTGTTCCTGAAGAGGATTATTGTACCTGATTGCCCTCTCGTGACAGAATCTACCATCTCCAATAAGCTTTGACACAGGCCCATGTCCTTGCCACCCTCCCCTCTCCTTATAAGGTGCATTAACAACCCATACTGCGGCTGCTGCAACAATGTTGCAATCACCGACAGAGTCATGCGCTGTGTTTGGTGAATGCCCCGGTGAAAGCTTTGCCCATGCGCCGTTGCAGGAGGTAGTGACGCCGCTGACTCGGGCATGGGGTTGGTTGCAGGGGGCAGGTGGGGGGTGGGTTGAGGTTTCTGGGGGTCAGGACTGGGGTCAGGGGGGTCCCAAGGAGGGTTCCCATGGGTGTTATGTATCTGGAGGCAAGCTACAAGGCAATCCAGCAGTTCTGTTGTGCCAGTCCAACTGCGCACAAGCATAGTGTCATTTCGCTCCATGACTCATTCCAGCATGCCTGAAGGCTGAATGCCGTGTGAGCTTCATTCAGCCCAGGATTAAAATATGCCACATGATTGCAGCTGTGGGTATACTGATGCAGACTGCACAATGCACTCAAGCTTTGCATGAATAACTTCTGCAGTACATCCGCAAGTTGTCAGCAAGCTGTTGTAAATAGGGTGCTGCAGCACCTGGTGGCATGGTCTTTGATGTCACTATAGTCAACATCAACGTCCATGGGAGAAGAAGCAGAATGACCGGCTGCATCTTCCTGTCCGCCCCCAGGCCTGAGGGTTGGGCTAGGCGCAGTAGCGGTCCCACTGTCAAGCTGAAAGCCTTCATCTAAACCCGCATTTAGCACCTGACAAAGAGAAACGCTCTGCACCAGCAAGTGCAGCAGCTGCAATGCCTGCTGTGCATGCTGTGGCTGACACAATAGCTGCTGCAACACGCCTGCACAGGCACAATGCAATACAGGTCAGTGGTTCCTGCTGTGATGCCCGGTGAGGTCATGAGCACAGGTGTTATGAGGGCAGCATGTGTGAACAAGATGAGCGCACTTCATTGCATGTTGCAGCGGCACAGGCTTTCTTAGGAGGACGGTTCAATGCTTGCTGTAAATAATAATAATAAATAATAATTAAAACGCTTTCCAGCTCATGATGAGCTAGGTACGTGCAGGCACAATGCTTGCTGTGCCAGAGCTGATCGATGAAAGCTTGTCAAGCAGTCGCATATGCCCATGTCTGTGTCTGCATTCGTGATACAAAAAGACATGATTCACTGACTGCAGTCAGCATACAGCCCTGTCTTGACCTGCAAGGCACGTTCAATACAGAAGTTTGCATACATGAAACGTTGACCTACCTGAGGTGATCAGGGGTGCAAAAGCTGCTCTGCTGTCTGAAGGTGTGACTGCGACCGTGGCCAGCAGGCAGCTCAAGGCAGGCTGGACAACAGATGGGGCAGTGGCCGCTGGCAACAGCTCGATGATGAGATCCAGCAGAAGCTTGTCAAGCTGCTTGTTCCCACCAATGCTGGAACTGGCTTGTGCCCTGTACATTCATTCATTCACTCACTCAATTATGCATTGATCCATCCATCCATCCATCCATCCATCCATCCATGCATTCATTAATGAGTTCTTGATTTCCCCTAGGGTCTCTTGTAGGATAACGCATGTTGGTGTGTCTCCCGTCCAGAAAGGAAACAAGCATGTACAGCACAGTGACACAACCCCGCACAGCTATCTTTTGGGCAGTACGCAGAACACAGGCGTTGAAGGAGTGCATGCATCAGCAGGTTAATATAAAAATTTACAGGATGAAAATTCAGCTGCAACACAGTCCCTTTTCACACCCCCGATTACATCGCCAAGCAGCAGGGTCTTGAGGGATTGGGGTGTCAGTGTCACCCTATGCCAAGCAAATTGAGGGGGGTGAGGGGTTGAGGGCTCAGAGTTTACTATGATTAAGATTGAGGATGTATAACAGTGTATTTATAAGGCAGATGTAACAGTGCGTGGCAAACAGTATACCTGGAAGGGTTGGCTGGCAGAACAGGTCTTGCCAGGCCAGGGTCAGCACCAAAGCTGATTGTCAATCTGGCAGACAGCTGCAGTCCTCCCAAGTGCAAGCTGGCAACATCAGCTTCTTTGTTTTGCGCAGGCGCCTGTGAATCAACCTGGTTTGGTTTGTCAGATTGTTTTGCAAAGCCAACACTGTATGCAATCTTGTCTGAGAAGCGTTTCAAAGTGCGTAATATGATCTGCTGTGCAATTAACAAGATGCGCAGAGCACAGACATTGGCCAGCATGTTTTCTTTGATTTGTGCAAGAGAGAGGCAACACTTCTTGTGGGCGCTGTCCACACGTATATTGGTAACAGCTCGCAGCCTAAAAGCTGTACTCTTCACTTGGTGTCGGTCCAGAACATGTGGAAAGCTCAGACACCTTTCAAAGGCTGCAAACCTGCAAGCCACTCGACTGCAAAAGCATAATCACAGCGGCAACATGTAGAGTCTTTTACGCTGAGAGGCATCAGAATGCAGTGACTTGGTGTTACCTGCGCATTGACTTGAGCCTTCATGAGTTTGCTTGTGACTGCTTGTTGGCAAGCCTTGTCACATGCAATGAGGGCAGCAGTGACAAGCAGCGCTGCTGCCGTGAGCCTGTCTGAAGCTGACCCAGAAGGTGCCGAGTCATCGCTAGGCACTTGATGACTAACTTGCTGCTCGCGTTCCTTGGCTGACATGGGAGCTGATGATTCATGCCTTCTAGCAATGTGGCCTTGGCAGGTTTGTAGGAAAATGATCAAGTCGTGCAGCATGTAAGCACTAGCTGATGTGCTGCCACATGCGAGCATCTGTACATGCTGCTGTATCTGTACCATAAGCTGCGTGAGAGCTTCCGACTGTGACTGAGTCATCTCATGCGAGTCTGAACGCTGTGCAGCAGAGTCTTGGGCAGTTTGTTGATGAGCAGAAAAGTGTGGATGATGACGGGTGAGTAGCAAGGAGAAGCTGTCAGGGCACTTGAGCCAGAGCTGCTGCAGCGTTGTGCTGGCATGGTTGGTGCTCTGCGGGAATCTGGACCAGGAGGGTAGCTCATATGCAGGCAGATCTGGAGTAGCTGATGCTGGGTCCTTATTCTGGGCAACTGCACAACACCAAGGAGATATAGTGGTCCTGTTGCAAGCCGATGTTCACAATGATTTGCAGCAGTATACAGAAGTCATGCACAATATCTCCTTGTCAACCAGAGCTTTTTGATCAGGTACCACCCACGATCTTCCAGCCTAGTACACCTTTGCTGATAATACTGAACAACAGTGTTATAGCATGAGTCAGACGTACACAGGATGGAATGATCAAGGTAGGGGTCAAGTGAGTTGGCAAGTGAGTCAACAAGGTAGCGATCAAGTTTATGAGCAGGCAAGCAAGCTACAATGCTGGCACATGGCCTCTGTTGCACGCACCTCCAGACTGCCGGGCAGGGGGTGCTGACACCCCTTGACCCTCCCTGTTGCTGACTTGTCCATTGGCAACTGACTGCAGGGGTAAGGGGGCGTGGCCGTTTTGCACGGGGGCGGCAGTTGGGGTGCCACTAGGTGTGCCTGTTGGACTACCCAGAACATTAGCTAGCTTCCGCTTGACACCTGCATCAGGAATCTGAACATGTGAGCTGTGCAGTCATGTCTCGGATTTAGGGTTGAGGGGCTTAGGTGCAGAAGAAAAAGCACCCTCTGCATCACAAACATCTCACCAGGAAGTCCAAAGCATGACAGCTGCAATAGCAAAAGCTTTAGCAACTTAGATCACAGGCTGTTCCAGCTGGCATCTGGCATCAACGCATTTGTAAATGTGATGCTTGCTGCCAGGAGCTAGGCTGGATAGCTGAGCAAAGAATAGGCCTGATCCACCAAAGGTTTAGGCTTTTCCTTTTCCCTTCCAAATCGGGCTGTGTCCTATATTTGGGCTCCCATTATGATCGCCAAAAGGCATTGACTTGTCTTTTTCTTTCTTTTCAGCAGCAAGTGTGTATGATAATCTGCAGGGATGCAGGGAGTGTGTCCACCCACCTGTTGCTGATTTGCTGCTTCTTGCACCAGAGGCTGGCTTCCTGCCTCTGCTAGGACTGGGGCTGTTCATGCGGGGCGCCGCAGGTGGGGGGTCAAACGTGGTGCTAGCACCCGCCCCTCTTTCCCTCCTGCACGCACAATGAGTGATTTGCCTTCAAACGCATGCATGCATGCATGCATGCTTGCACAGCCATGCCGGGCAGCATCAGCTGCAATGATGGCACGTTCAATCGCTGCAATTGTGATCAGCGCGGGGAACCTAAATCATGGTTGTATTGGGGCATGGCAAAGTGTGGTGTGGCTATGCTGGGCAGTGTTGAAGTCAGGGTCCAACATGGCCTTTGTGTTTGGGGCAGTGGCCCACACAGAACCCCCAGTTTTTCCAAGGCCCTGCACCCTCTTGAGTCCACTGCAGCACTGCATTTAGGCTGAGTCTAAGCTCGGGCAGTGTGCCCCCCAGGGGCAAGGGGGCTGTCGAAACCTGGCTGAAGTGCTGTAGTCACTGCGAAGCCTGGCAATGTGTTTTAGGGCAAAAGAGAATGCAAACTAGCAGGCCTGGAACTTGATGCAGCAGATGTGTCAAGCTTCTTCTGTAAGTTGATTTGTCATTTTCAGAAGGCATCACCACAGCCACTCTTTGTAGCAAGATACAAGTGCTTTTATGCTCCAACCACACAATCACACACGCACAGCCAGACTTGCTGGCCACTTGCATGATATGCAAGCTGAAGCAGCTGACCTTTCTCTGTATGCCTCTTCAAGCTCCTGCTGAATGCGCTCCCTTTCTTCTTGCAGGTGGTTCACCTGCTCCTCCAGAGGCTGCACTGACTGGTCCTTCTCTGCACACCTCCTCTTCAACTCATGGATCTGTTGTGGCGCCAAACCCAATCAGACAGCAAAGTGATGACCAGTCAGAGCCTATGCTTATGCACAACGCAACTTCTGCGGTGGCTTTCAACATTATTGATCTGGCGTGGCGTCAAGTCCAATGAGACAGCGTATGCTGAGCTGGACTGTACAGTGATGAGGCGAGGTGCAGGTGGGAGTTCAGGTGCTGGATACTGCAACACAGCCCAATACCACAGTACACAGTCATTACCTCATGCTCCTTGAAAGCCAGCTCCTGCTTCAGTGTGGCATTCTCCTTCTGAGCCTCTGCTATTGTGACTGATGACGTGCCAGTGGACTGAGAGGACAGCTGCTGCATTCGGCTTTGCAGATCGTCCCTCTCACGCTCTTTGCGCTCCAAATTCTGCTTCAGCATGGTGTTTCTGCCTTGCTCTGCCTTCAGCCTGCATCGAGCAATAAAGATTGGTTGACAAGATGGGAACAGCACAAGACATTGGTGGTCAAGATGGAGACGACACTCCTGTGGTACAAGCTGCCTGCACTGCATGTTGCACATTACACAGGTCACACTCTACAAGGTCATGCTGACGTATGGCAGGTCCCAGAAACATACATGTATGTTGGACCTTGCACTAGGTACTCATTGGCCCAATGCCTGCAGCCTCGTGCCAACATACATGCTTTTCACTCAGAAGCATGAGGCAGTTGATTACAGCTGTTGCAGCTCCTCCTTTTCTGCATGTAGCTGTTTTTCCCGGTTGCTGTGCTGCATGTCAGCCCCAGCAGCTGCACCTGGCTGCTGCCATTGCATCTGCTGCTGCTGCCGCTGCTGCTGCTGCTGCTGCTGTTGCTGTTGCCCTGGCAGACAGATGCACATGTTTAGCACTTCATGTACCACATGGTAGACAAGGCAGTTGCAGCAAGCTTCTCCTTGTGCTTGCTTGCTTAATGGCAGGCGTACTACAGCAGGAACTGGGTGTTCCCATCATGAATAAGCTGTATGGCGAGGCATGTTTGCATCACTGAACAGCACAGCAGGCTCATGTTAAGAACCTCTCTGCACAAGAGCGCCTTTGTAACTATGGTTGGCATAATACGGCTGTAAACATACCAAGAGCGGCAGCGGCCCATGAAACACGTCCCATAGGGCCGCTGGACTGGTGGACAGCTGCTGGTCTTGGACCTGTGTACACACTCTGTTGTGTGGGTACAGCTTGCCTGGCATTATACTGACCAGACTGCTGCTGTGGCTGTGCTGAGCGTGCATGCTGATGTGCAAGTGGTTGCTGGTAAGCGGACCTGTGCTGTGCCTGCACTCTGTTATGATCCCTGGAAGGTCCAGCTGCAGGTGGTTGAGGCTGTCGCTGCTGCTGCTGCTGCTGCTGCTGCTGCTGCTGCTGCTCCTGCTGCTGCTGCTGCTGCTGCCGTGCTAGCTGCTGCTGGTTCTGCTGATGCACATGCTGCTGTCTTGAGGGCTGAGGAGCAGCTGCAGTGCTTGCTCCTACGCCCTTGCCATAAGGACTGTTTGGGGCTGCTTGACTGCCCTGCACGTCAGTACAGTATCAGCTATAACTCATACGCTTGCATGCAGCTACGCCTAAACTGGCTAGCACTACCCGTACCCGTTGCTTGGCTTGGTGATTCTCCACGATCTGGTCGATAGCGGAGAAATCGATGTCATCCAGGTCATCGTCCATACCGAACTGCAACCTACAAGCTAAGCTTCACCTCTCCCACAAGCATACATCTGCGTGTTAGCGTGACTTCAGCGTTATGGGGACCCCCGATCACAGAAGCATGCACAGGATCATTCCGTCTATACTCGGCGTGTGATGCTTGTTTCGGGCTTGCTTTCGCTACATGGTGTCAACAACCACCACAGGATGCTCATTGGCTGCATGAGCGTCGGCTCCGCAAAGCGGCAGGACTGAGTGCCCTTCCACTTGCATTATAATTTGCTTTGTCCCATCAATCAATCTTTGGGGTCTTTATCAGGACTCATGCCAGGGCGGGTTCCGCGAGGATGCCCTTGCCGCGCAGCCTGCCAAAGGCGTTCTGGAGGGGCGTACCGCGAGGCATCTTCCCGGCATGTGCCACGCCGTCTTCGCTGTCTTTAGACTCCGCGTCCTACCTTTAGATTCGCTTCTGGAAGCCCCTCACGCGCCTCTCCTTCACATCAGATCGCTCCTCTTGATTCGGCGCCCTCCACAAGTAACTGTCAACGATGGCCTCCACGCACACGGACGGACTTCTGAAGGCGACGGCTCAGAAAAAACAAGACTTCCAGGTGGGTGCTACAGTTTTCTGTAGACAGACCACTGAGGAGTGCGTCCGCGCAACACCTCGTGTTGATTGTAAAAACTAGGAGTCAAAGTAAAGTTGTAGCTCTGCAAATCTGCCAGAAGACTTCGGTCTGTCGACGGATCGCCTGTAGTGAAACCTTTTCGAAGGAGGGCCAGCAGCAGGATCGGGTTGACGACCTTGCTGCATTCTATTCCCGCATACCCCCTGCTCGTCGCATACCGTGTCATGTCTGCCAGCACCTTTCTGAACACACCCGTTCCTTTCTGGGCCTCCGGTAGATTTCCGGGGGCTAACACCCTCGACAGTCCATCAGCCCCTTGCATGAAAAGGTCTTCCAAAACCAAGTATTTCGCGCCAGCACGGTACTCGGTCTCTATTCCCACGCTCACCAGGAAGCGTGAACCGTTTCGGTCGCTGGTGTATGTCACGTTGTTGAAGAGCTCCCCGTCCATGTTCATCTCTTTGAACTGGTTGTCGTCCATTACCTAATGTGCACATAAAATTGGTGCGCAGGCGGAGGTGGTGCGAGACGACTGGCCCGACGCCTGTCAACACGGCACACCAGAACGCTCTGAGGACGAGGATAGCCGCCAAGCAGACGAAGAGAGCAGAGATGGCCAAGCGAGAAGCCGAGAAATGAAACGCTGTCTTCGCCGTCTTTAGGGAGCCGCAACAGTCGCTTCTGGCCGTCCGTCAGGGAAGTCAACAGACAATGATTGGGCGATCAACGTACGCTAAGCACTAAATGCTCAAGGCGATCGAGTCAACAAGGCGCAAGAACTTGTGTGCTCTCGCTCCCGCAAACTGCAGAGCCTGAAAGCAACCACATCTTTCCAGTCTCAACGCAAAAGCTGGAGATCTTGCGGGGCTTACCCACAGTGCTGAAACCCACAGTGCAGATACTTCACATGTGTCGCATAAACTTGACGGCGATCAATCAACCAATCAATCAATCAATGCATGCTTAATTAACTAACAACATATGCTAATCTAGTGCTTGAAATCGTGTACATTGAAATCAGAGCAAAACAAATACTTACCCACACTACACAGTACTGTCAACACGACAAACAGTAGCATACTCAATTGCCAGTGACAGTACCAATCTTCTCAGCACAAGTTGCTGGTCATGGACTGGAACACCCAAGTATGAGCAGCATTGCTCATTAACATTATGTCATCATTTTGAAACTTGCTGTCAGGCTCTGAGTATGCTTTGCTGACTCAGTAATGATTGATTGCTTTTTTGGATTGTGTGCCATAGATGCCATACTGGGTATGCGCAAGCTATTGCAATGCGTTTAGAATTCTCACCCCCTCTGCCTGTTGTCAAACATGCTCGTGATGCTGGTGTTGACTCATTGGTAAATGCCCTGCCAGTAGCTGTGCTGTCTCGCCTTCAGCTGCAAATCGCTGCTCAAAACTGTCAGTGTTTTCCTGCATAGGCAGGCTAGCAATGCTTTCCAAGCTGACATCTGCACTGCCACTTTCGGTTTGGACTCCAACCCTTTCTGCTGCCTTGTCTGCCTCCAAGCTCCAGTCTGTGCGCCACATGAGGAAGTAGAAGCTTGCATCAGTGGCAGCAGCGCCTAGCAGAATCCCCAGACACAGCCCTGGCACACCTGCGCGTCAAGAAAAAAGCCCTGATCTTGTTCACAGCGGCTAGCAAGGCATGCAGTACTGTTGCTTTTTTTCCAGTAGGCTGATTTTGGGTCCATGGCAGCAACATCTGTGGTCTCGTAACTCTGCACAGACATACCAACAAGCCAAAGCAGCAGCAAGGATGTTATCAATCCTTCAATGAGGAAGTCATGCTTGCTGATTGTTGCAGCTGGACATCAAACAAGTACAAGGCTGTCAATGTGATGTACGCCACAGCAACACACGTTAGTTAGTACACAGACTGCCAAAACAGCCCTTCACACAGGGAGCTATTCTGGACTGTACGTGCCTGACTCTGGGGGAAGATATGAATTCGTTGATGAACGAAGGAGAAGTCATGCCTAAATTCAGTGAAGGCAGTTGGTACGGTATTGTGTGAGAGCAGGCGTTTGCACATACCAGCTTCCTGCCCTTGCAGCAGCTCTAGAGAAGGGGCCAGTAGCTGGTACACTGCAAGGAAATGCAAATGCCTGCTTTCACAAAACACCATATGCACAAGCATAAACCAGACGTTGAGGCAGCAAGCCTCACCTAGGTTCAATGGGAAGGCCAGCACAGCTGCAGCTGGCAGGCCCAAGAGGTAGTAGCTTGCAAGTGTGCAGGGAGCTGCTATTGCCTGCTTGCCTGTGCCTCTCACCACACCACCAAGCGCCACAGACAGACCATCAAAGATGACAAAGAAAGCCAGGACTACCAGGACAGAGCCTATGACTGATATGAGCTGGGGATCAGACGTGAACAGGGATCCCCACTGATGCCTGCATGTGCAAATGGTGCCTGTCATGTTCGAAAGAGTTTTACAACCTGATATTTCAGTTTGGGTGAAAACAATTGGTGAAGAAGAAGGCTGGGCCTGTCAGTGCCTTTCATTTTTGTCAGTTGGGGATCAGATATGAGCAGAGATCCTCACGCAAGCCTGCAAGTGTCAATGTTGGGTGGGTATGTTGAGTGGGTAGGTGAATGGTTGGCGAGTGAGCGCGAGTTTGTGAGTGAGTGAGTGAGGGGGTTGGATGAGTAAGTAGGTGGGTGAGTGAATGGGTGAGTGGTGGTTTGGTGGGAAGGTGAGCGAGCGAGCAATAAAGCGTGGAGTCTAGGCAGCACCTGAAGATGAGGATGGGCAGACTGAGGCAGCAGGTCGCAGCAAGCACCAAGCCGAGGCCCAGATTACAGACATGGTACGCTGCCCTAGGATTGCCTGCTCCCAACTCATTTGCCACCCTGCAATGCACTTCATCATATTGGCTGCAAGCAATACAGTGAAGAACAAGTTGCATGCATGGTGAAGTGCTAAAAACTGTTGGCGACCCTGCATGCATATGTACATGCACAGACCACGCAGGTAGAAGAAAGGCGGCAGCACTTTGAGGCTTGAAGTATTGCTCATGCCAACATACTGATCCATTGGAGCCACATTGAAGTGCATCAGTGACTGGTATGCGTATGTGACTGTGCAGGCTTGCCTTGTGGATACAGCAACAGCCATGCCATTTGACACCATGAAACACAAGTCATTGGTGCTATTGTAAATCGCCATGGCTGACAGCTGCAGGGGTGCATCAGGCAACAGCCCTCCCATCATGATGGCAATCTCCAGTGCCCACCATTCTGACGCCAGTAGCACGCCTGTACATACAAAGACTGTCCTGTCAGACAAAAAGTCCTGGTCACCCCATGAAACCACAGGTTGTAACAACAGTAATTCAAGTCATGACTAAAGTTTGACTAATGCCAGCAATGGCGCCCCTTTTGTGACAGCGTATTTTAATGCTCAAAAGTCTGGCACCAGTGACACGCATGTCAACATTATGGAAACAACTTGCCCAATTGAGCTGCGACTCACTGCATGACAACAGCTCAGTTGGGCAAGCATGTGTGCAAATTGATTGCAATCTTGGTTTGACACATGACCCTCCTGTGACAAAATGTGTTTTGTTAAAGTCCAAAAAGCACGATCAGGATGGCAAAAACTGTTTGCTCATTCATCAAAGCAAAGACAAGAAAGTACACAAGAGGTATCAATGCAACAATCCAACAGCAATACTAACAGCATGAAACAAAAGTGTGAACGCACAAGTAGTTACTTGACAAACAGGTTGCATGCTCACATGGTGCAGCAAGCTTGATGTAGGTCCACCAGTCTCTGAGGCAATCACCAGACCAACCAGGCCATGTGCTCTCTCCTTTCTGCAGAAGTCATTAGCTGAACACACAATTGCCAGCATTTTTTGCTATGTACACGCTTTCTGCAGCATGCTTGCAATCATTCACTGTTAATGCAGATCATTTGACAAGAATCATTCTTTAAGCAGTGTCACAGCGGATCAGCACAAGCCAATTCTATGCAATGGTGACAGCCAGGGAGGAGGCACGTGTGTCAGTGCAAGCGCAGCTGCAAGCTCAATGACATGACACGACATGACATGACATGACATGACATGACATGACATGACATGGCAGGAAGTCCTCCCACCTTAAAGAACCTGATGTACACAACCAGCAGCAGAAACTGCATCCAGGTCGATATTGATGATGCAAGTGCAGCCCCAACATAACCCATACCTGCACACAGCAGCCATGCATCTCTGCATAAGCTGGCGCAGCAGCACAGACATGATGTGCATTACTGCACATTAGCCACCAATGTGGCTCAAAAGTGCCTCTGATGTATCGTGTGCACAGAACGCTCTCAGACAATGTAGGCATGAGGAGCATTTGGCTCTTCAGATCTGCTGCAGACAAGGCAGCAGAATGTAGGCAAGCTGATTGCAACATAGACCAGTCAGAGTATGTAAAGGCAGCAGTAAAGACAGCAGGCATGACTGTGCATGAGTGCCTGTGTCAGCCAGCTCGCAGTCTGTACCTAAGCCATATATGCAGATCCAGTTGACAATTGGATGAAGAAGCAGCACAGTTGCGCTGCTGACAACTTGGGGTCGTACAATGCCTTGACAGACAAGGTACCTTGTGGTGCAGATAAAGGCGCCATAGCCAAAGGTGGTTGGCAAGTTCCACCTGAATATGGGGAGCTCAATATGTTTCTCAGCAGTTCAACTTGAACATGATGAGGTCAACGCGTTCACAGACGCTTGAGCCAGAAATAAATGCAAGTCAGGGCATTATTCTGCAATCGTTGATGGCGGCAGTCATGAATGCAGCCAATCTCTGGGATGCATTGTCACACAAGAAGTGCGGTTGGTTACCACCATACCATTTGATGGCATACAATTACATGCCATTCAACAATGACAGAAAGCAGCATCCCAAACATTCTGCGCTTTAAGTACGCAGGGTTGTTTGCATGCAGGCCGCTTAACATTGGCAATGGCATTCACATTTGACAAGCAACTGCCAAAACCTGGCTACAGGACCTGCTGTACTTACCAAATGTATGCTGTACTCACCGAATGTATGCTGACGTCATCTCTGCAACCTCAATTGTTTGCCCTCCCAGCACAAGCAATGGCCTGGCAAACAATAACACTGTAGCAAGAGGCACAGCAGCCAGAAGCACAATGAGCAACGCTCTTTGGTACACCAACCCAACCAACATATAGTTTTTGGCACCATAAGCCTGAAGGCAGAACTCTCAGTAAAGCATAGTTCATTGCGTGCCAAGCAAACACAGGCATGTCATGCAGTAATTGCACACATGCAGGTGTCACCTTTGAGGCTTGCAGCAATAGCTGTGGAGTGCAATGTGCATGCATGGGCCTGGACAGCTGCAGTGTAGAGGACCTCTATAAGCATAACAGCTCACGCTCGACACCTTTCATGCATTTTGTACAACAGCAAGTGGCACTGTGCATGATGGTGACGCTGCTTGCAGTATAAAGGAGATGTGCTGGATTACAGGAGTCTACACAGATGAAAGAAGAAGTGGTTTGCGCTTCTTGCAAACATGAGGATGATGGCAGAGCAGAAGGATGCCTGTCCACACAAAGTGCTCATGCCCCCAACAAGGCCTCCCAAAATGCCCAAGCCAATGACATTGGTAAGAGATCCTCCCAGAGCTGCTGCAGCTAACTCGGCTGGTCCAAGGTGTCCCACAAACAGTATGCTACTGAAGCTGACGAGTCTATTGAGGAGATAGTTCGCTGAAACCGGAATAGACAGCCTCAGCAAGGCAAATAACTCCGCATTACTTTTGCCCCAGCTGTTTGTCAAGCTCTCCATACGCGGCAGCAACGCAGCCTCGAGCCTCCCTGCGCAAACACAGGTTGGATCATACTCACGAGCCATAGCTCTGACCAGGAACGTACAGGGACGATGGCCTGAACCTGCAACCTTGCAGACTACGGCAGCGCAAGTGTGTGTCTCAGAGTGCTAGCAGCAGCTGAAGCAGATGAGCTCAAAACCTGCTGCATTCCGCGTTACTGCCCCTTCTCTTGCTCTGTTCTCCCAGCCTCCATGACAGGTATTTGGATGCTCACTCTCAGCCCACCTGAAAGGCCAGCCAATGCTGCTTCATCAGTTACAGCAAATCAAGCACCTTTGATGTTGTTTGTGCCCAAGAATGCACTGAATTTGGCTGGCATGTTAAAACTTCAAGCACTTGTCAAGTTACACATTCCTGGTGTCCTCTGCATGCAATGTCAGCGGTCAGAGATTGCATTCTGGAGTGCCCAAACCATCTGGTCATGCTCACTTGAGTCATCGTTGTGAAAACTTGGGTCATCTGTGTTGCACTCTGAGTCATCATTAGCAGCTGCACCAGCAGCAGCATTATGTCACAGCCTGGTTGCACTGTGCTGCAGACATCCTTGCCATGAAGATAAGACTAGATGTAGCTGTTATGAATGACCATGGCAGCACATTACTTGGTGTGCAGGTTGTCAACTCGCTTTCAGGCAGAAACAAGCCTGCAGATGCACTGACCCTCAGCCAACCATTTAAGGCACTTGCTGATGTGCTGAATCACAAAGAGGAGAGGTGTCTGTAGCCACTTGTCAGAAGGCATGCCAAGAAAATGAGCTTTGTCACTGCAACTTGTCAAGCTTGTGCAAGCAGTAGCTGAACATCTACATAAGATCCACTGGAGTCTGACCAGCCACTATCCTGGCTGCGTGGTTGTCTGGACAAAGTCATGCAGCTTTGCATTGAGCACAAAGAAAATTGGAATGTTCAGGAATGGATGTTGTGCATCAAACACT
>JAABUP010006984.1_pt1 | contig 15545 bp, 18 predicted proteins | sample 5559201 | NCBI WGS metagenome assembly JAABUP01 (sample SAMN10711887, study PRJNA513373) | rock metagenome | isolation source: Antarctica rocks | place: Antarctica
TGCGGTCGGAGGAGAAGCCGTGGATCGTGGTCAGGACCGGCGTGCGGACCAGGCCGCTGTAGCTGAGCGGCAGGAAATCGAAGTGGTTGTGGATCACATCGAACTCGGTGGCCCGCTCGAAGGCGTGCGCGATGTGCAGGCACTCCCAGACCTTCGCGTCCAGGGGGGGCTCCTCCGCGTACGGGCGCGGCGCGACCGCCGCCAGGCGCGCGCTCGTCAGGGAGTCGGCGGTGGCGAAGAGGGTCACGTCCACCCCGCGGGCGACGAGCCCCTCGGTGAGGATGGACACGACCCGTTCCCAGGGGCCGTAGGCGCGCGGCGCCACGCGCCAGGCGATAGGGGCCAGCATGCCGATGCGTAGCGGACGATGCGGACGTTCCACCCCCACCCCTCCTTTGCCGGGCGCGATCCTCGCCGGATCGCGCCGCCCGGTCGCCGTGGCAGGCGGTAGTATCGCACAAGATTGGGCCTGTGTAACCGCCCTGCCGCCGCGTTCGCCCGCTGTCGGGGGCGCTCGCTCGCGCTCTAGCGGCGGACGCTTACTTGGGCAACTTCTTCAGGGCGTCGTAGACCGGGCGCGGGGTGTAGTCGGGGTTGATGACACTGTAGTGCGCGGGGCCGTCGTACCAATTCCCGATAATCGACCAGTTGAGGTTCCAGAGGAAGGTCGCGCCGATATACGGGTACTTGGCGCGCAGCAGCAGGATCGCGTCGGTGACATACTGGGCGCGCAGCTCCTCGGTGACGGTGTTGAATTCCTGGTAGCCATCGGGACGGAAGTCGCTCCCCCAGCCCCACTCGCTCAACCAGACCTGTTTCGCCCCATCGCCGTAGCGCTGCATCACCGCGTAGTGCTGCTCGAAGCGCCGGAACCGGAAATAGAAGCTGTCATCGTTGTAATACTTGCGTTCCGGGCCGAGCTTCCCTTCCGACCAGAGGGTATCCGGCGGGTTGCTCATGCCATAAGGGTGCGATCCGAGCACGTCGAAGTAGGCGCGTACCTCGCCGCCATTGACCTTATAGAGCTGCTCGAGGTAGATCAGGTCGTTGACCGCGACGTTCGGATCGTTGACGCCGGTGGGGGCGAGCGCGCCGAGGACGACGATGCTCCCCGGCGACACCCCCTTCACCCCCAGATAGCCCGCCTTCATCAGCTGCACGTAGAAGGCCGGGTTGATCCGCCCGCCGGTCTCGGAGGCGAGGTTCTCTTCGTTCCAGATCTCGAACGCGCTGATCTTGCCGCGATAGCGCGAGGCGAGGGCGGCCATGAAATCGCCGTAGTCGGCGGCGTTGGCCGGGGTGCCGTCATCGAGGCCGCTCGGCGTGGCCCAGCGCGGCGACCTGCGATGCCGCAGTTGGGCTGAACCCGCCGCAGAGCCCGCTGAGGATGAGCACGACCCCGACCACACGCCACACCCCATTGCCCTTCGTCGCCCCCACTCGACCCACATCCTTCACGATCGACATGCCACAAATTCGCGCGGGGTACGAGCGCCGCTCGGCGACCTCTCAACTATGCCAGCGATACAACGCCGCGCGCCGGGGCTTGGTAACGCGGCCCATCGCCGCGCGATCTGGATGCGGCGTGCGGCGGCGCATCGCGCGGCGGTGGTGTCGCTGCTGGCCTTACGAACCCCGCCATAGAACGCCGGAATACGCCGCTGGTTTTGCCCGCCGCGCCTCTTTCGGCCCGACATACGAGCGTGTATACTACCGGCGAGGAAGCTGGGTGTTTTACCGCCTATGGACGCGGTTTTCGCGGCGATCACCGGATGGCCGTACCCCCCGTTGGAGGGCTACGCTGGAGGAATGTCGAATGGGGCGTTCCCCGCCTGGAATCAACCCGCCACGCGCGATTGGTTCAGCCGCGCCCTCTATCAGGCGCTGGGGAGCTATTTCGGGATCGATCGGGTGCCGTAAGGTGACGGAGGGCGCGACGATGACCGAACAACAGTCGCCAGTCTTACTCCCCCCGGAGGTGCTGGCCGCGCGCTTGCACGCACTGGCAGCCGGGTCGGTGCCACGGGTGCTGGCGGTGGTGGCGCACCCGGACGATGTGGAGGCGCTCTGCGGCGGGTTGGTCGCCGCCCTCGGCGCGGCGGGCGCGACGATCGGCTACGTGTTGCTCACCTCCGGCGATAAAGGCTCGCCCGACCCGGATGTCGATCCGCTGGCCCTCGCCGCCGTGCGCGAGGCCGAGCAGCTGGCGGCGGCGGCGGTGTTGGGGGTGGCGGATGTGACCTTCCTCCGCTACCGTGATGGCGAGGTCGCCGACGATGGCCCGACCCGCGCGGCGGTCGCCGCGCAGCTCCGGCGCTTCCGCCCCGACCTGCTGATCGCGTTCGATCCGTGGCACGCCTATACCTTCCACAACGATCACCGGCAGGCGGGCTTCGTCGCGCTGGCGGCGGCACGCGGGCTGGCCCCGCAGCCCGGCCCGGCACGCGGCGCGGATGGCGCGCTCGTCGCGGAGACGGCGCCGGGCCATGTGACCCGCGAGGCGTGGCTTTTTCTCACCGAGTGCCCCGACGTGATCGTCGATATCGCGCCGGGGATCGAGTTGAAGATCGCGGCACGGATCGCGCACGCCTGCCAGGTGGTCGATGCGGCGGCGGTGGCCCTGGGAATTCGTACGCGTGCCGAGACCACCGGCGCACCATACGCGGTGCCGCTCGCCGAGACCTTTCGGACGGTATCGTTCCCGCGCGACGAGTCGTTCATCGCGCGGCTCCGTGCCGGGGAGTGGTAGCGCCCGAAGCTACGCGAAGGCAAAAAGAAGCGCCCGACACCCGCTACAGGTATCGGGCGCGACCGTTTCGCGCTGCGGCCTTCCGTCAGGCGGCGTGGCGCACCGGCACATCGTCGTCCTGCCCGGCGCGGGCGCGGCGACGTTGTTCCCAGAGCAGGGCGAGTTCGCCATCGATCGCCTTGAGACGATCGCGCAGCTCGGTACTCCAGCCGGTGACGGCGTTGCGGTAGAGGCCGCCTCGCTCCGTGGCGAGTTGATTGATGCGCTCGGCCAGTTCGCGGGCGGTCGGGCCGGACTGCGTGGTGTCCTTCATCGTTGCCGACATTTCCGTTACCCTCCCCGATCGTGGCGCAGGTGAATACCTGTCACGACCGGTACATGAAACCCCTACGCGGCAGATTGCCGCTCATCAGTTTCAACGCCCGACACCATGCGGATGTTCCGCAACGGCCAGGGTTTGCACAGGGTTAGGCAAGAAGTGTGCCGTAGCGCACGTCAGGGCAGGAAAGGGGCCGGGGCATCATGCCCCGGCCCCTCTCGGTATGGCCCCCTGCGCTCGCCGCGCTTACGGCGTGACGCGCGTCAGCGTGGGTGCGCTGCCGTAGCGCCACTGATAATAATGCCCGCCGACATTACCCGCCGCGACTTGCCAGCCATCCTGCGCGGTCGGGACGAAGGTGAGGACGCGCCGCTCGAACGCCTGCACCAGCACCCAGACGTGCTCGTCGCCGATCTTCGCGTTCGTCCAGTAGGGCTCGCTGAGCGGGTAGCCGACCGCGTAGACCCAGTCCACCGGCTGCGCGCCGAGCCACTTCCAGAAGACATCGGCGATGTTGTGGCTCAGCGTCGGCTCGTAGTAGCCGTAGTGCGCCGCGCCGTCGAGCCAGGGCTGATCGGCGGTCGCGGCGGTCGCGTCGATCGTGGTGGTGATGCTCTTGCCGCTGCGGTCGGGCGCGGCATTCTGCCCTGTGCTCAGGGTGGCGACCGTGCTGAGCGCCGCGTAGGTCACCGCCCCATTATCGGTCGCGTCGCCCGCCAGCGGCAGGGTTGGGGGGGCGAGCGGCGTCGTGGACGCGGGGCCGGTCTGCACCTGCCCGGCGAGCATCTCGCGGACGAGGAGGCCGTTGGTGACGAACCAGGGGTCGGTGCGATCCCCCTGCGGATCGTTGATCTCCATCCGGCTCTTGTCGAAATAGTAGACGGTGCGGACGCCGCCGGGTACACCGGCGTAGGGCTCCTGGCGGATCGCGAGGACATCCGGCCCCCAGGTCCAGGTGCGCTGCGCCACGCCGCGCCAGATGTCGTAGTCCGCCGCCTGCCAGCGCGCGATCGCCGCTGGATCGAGGCGGGCGACCCCAGCGGGGAGCGCGGTGGGTGCGGGGCTCGGCGACGGGCCGGGCGACGCGGCTTTCGGGGCCGGGGTAGCGCTCGGGGTGGGCGAGGCGGAGGCGACCGGCGATGGTGACGCCGACGGCGACGGACTGCTGGACGGCGCGTTCCCGCGCGTGGTGAAGCTCCAGGTGCGATTGAACGCCTGCCCGTTGGCGGTGCCGTCGATGGCGATGGTGTAGATCGTGCCAGCCTTCAAGGGTGCGGTCGCGGCGATGACGTAGGTATTCTTCGCCATGAAGCTGGTGCCGACGACCGCGACGAGCGGCACCGCCTGCCCGCCGGTCGCCAGCTTCGCGCCGGTGAAGCTGACCACGCCCGCGCCGTTGTACTTGAGGGTGATCGGGTAGCCGAGGGGGAGCTTCTGATCGGCGAACGGGCTGTTCCCCTCGCCATCGAAGCGCGGGTTGATGCCGGTGGCGTCGGCGGGGGGCCAGGGGAGCCACGCCGGGTCGATCTGATTGCGGAAGACGACCGTGCCGAGGTCGATCACCTCGATCTTGACCTTGCCCTCGTTGAGCACACCGAAGCCGATATCGGTGTAGCGCGGGTCGATCAGCGGCAGGCGGTGATTGATGACATCGATGAACCAATCGATGCTGACCAAAAGATCGCCGGAGACGCCGATGTTCTCGTTGATCGAGCCGCTGTACCCCGCCGCGCGGGCGCGGGCGGCGAAGTCGGCCCCGGTGAAACCTGCTTTCCCGGCATCCTCATAGTGCAGGCCCATCCCGCTCAGGGCCGGGTCGCCGAAGTTGAGCTTGTAGTAGTTGGCGTGGGCGGTGGCGGACTGATCGAGCGCGGGATTGCGCTTCAGCGGCGGCACACCGATCGCGGCGCGGGCCGCGTTGATCCGCGCCAGCCCGGACCCGGCCTGATCGTCCGCCGCCGCCACGCGCGCGGCGGGCGGCAGCCCACCGGCGCTCGGCACGAGCAGCACGGCCAGGAGGAGCAGGACGAGCCAGCGGGGTGCGCGAGTGCGTCGGGGTGGCGGTCCCTGGCGCACGATCATAAGCCTTGTCTCCATCGCTAACGCCGCGCGGGCGGCACCCAAACCGGATAGTTGTGGCAGGTCGCAGCTACAGTATCACGAGATGGTGCGAGAGCTGTGCAACGCCGACGCGAATCGGGACACAAGTACCACGCGGGCCACACGATGGGACGTGTGTCGGTCCGGTTGACGATCAATCTGGCGGCGTGGTCGTCGTTGCCGAGGCTGCGAAGCACCTGTGGAACGGGCGGCGCTGCCGGTGGTTGCGCGCCGGTGCCAGCCTGTCACCACCGGCGCGCGCGAGGGCGCGCGAATCTGTGCCTCGATCGGTGGTTCCGATAGGTTGGGCCGGGAGCGGTCTTACGCCGAACGTTGACCAGTTGTGCGCGCCGACGCGATGGCAGCGTTGCCATCGCTGCGCGCGTCCGAGCCTGTCGGGCCTGCTCGATCGCGTACTGACGGCGCGCGAGCAGGGTTAGCCGTGCAGGACTGGTCGCGATCGATACTTGTCGCTCGACGCTTATGCCGCGAGCGCTTCCAGCAGGCGCTCGCAGGCGTCCGCGCAGCGCGCGCACGCTGCGGCGCAGATGCGGCAGTGCTCCATGCCGTGCCGCCCATGCTCGGCACACTCCGCGCCGCAGAGTTGGCAGGCGGTGTGGCAGGCTTCCAACGCCGCGCGCAGCATGGTCGGTTCGGTCGCGGTCTGGCGGGAGAGGATCGCGCCGGTGGCCTGGCAGAGTTCCGCACAGTCGAGGTCCAGGCGGGTACAACGCGCCAGCGCCTTTGGGTCGTCCTCACCGAGGCAGGCATCGGCGCAGGCGGTGCAGGTCTGCGCGCAGTCGAAGCAGGCTTCTACACAGGTCGCCAGCGCATCGGCGTCGAGGATCGGCCTGGTCGGATTCGTCCCGCTCAACTGCTCAGCATAGCTCATCGGCCCGGCCCTTCTTGTGCGGCTATCAACGGTCTGCCCACGCCTTCGCAAGACTGTTGCCAATCGCCGCGCCGAAACCGTTACCTCCCGGGTAATCGACCGAGGCTGGCGCAGGGCGTAGGCTATTGGTATGGCCCGAGCGATGGTGAGCGCGGGCAGAAGCGAGCGGGAGGATACGATGGACACACAGCAGGCGGTGGCACCGATCGGCGCGGTGGTGGCGGGCTATTTCGACCTCTGGAACGAGACCGATGCGTCGGCACGCCGGGCGGCGCTGGCCGCGACCTGGGCCGACGACGCCAGCTACCGCGATCCGCTCCTCGCCGCCGAGGGGTACGATGCGCTCGACGCGATGATCGCGGCGGTTCATGCACGGTATCCGGGGCATCGCTTCGGGCTGACCAGCGCTATCGACGCCTATCCGGGCCGGGCACGGTGGGGTTGGTCGCTGGCGGGGCCGGACGGCACGCCGGTCGTCGCGGGGCTCGATGTCGCCGTGCTCGCCGACGATGGGCGGCTCCGGTCGGTCACCGGTTTCTTCGAGGGTGCCGCCGGAGCGGCGTAGCATGTACTCCCGTGTCTTATGGGCGGGCCGTCGTCACCGTGACGACGGCCCGCCCGCCCGGATGTGTACTCATTAGTGATGCCACGTTTGATAGCAGAAAGGAATGAAGGCATGAGTACCGCTGCTGCTACCCCCCCTCCCTCGCCCGACCGCCGCCGACCCCGATCGCCCTTTACGCCTGCCGCTCGGCCTTGATGCCGTCGCCACCGGGGCGGTCGGCCTGCTAGCCCTGATCGGCTCGCCGTTCCTCGGTGGCCTCCTCGGCACGTCCCCTACGCTGGCGGTGCCAGTTGGGCTCTGCTCGCTCGGCTACGCGGCGGCGATCGGCTGGGTCGGCACCCGCCCGCGTGTCAATCGCGGTCGTCTGGGGCGCGGTAGCGATTAATCTGGTCTGGGTCGTCGCCAGCGTGTGGGTCGTCGTGGCGGGGCCGTTCGCGCTAATGGCCTTGGGGAGCGCCGTCATCCTCGCGCAGGCAGTGGCGGTCGTCATCTTCGCCAAGTGGCAGTTCTTCGCGCTGCGCCGGGTACGGCGCGGCGCATAGCCGGGAATGACCCGCTATCGTGGCATTACCGTGACAGGTAGTGGTGCCACGATGGCGACGGCGATTGGCGATCCATCATCGCGATCCGTGCGCGACGAGGGCCGGGCTACCGGTGCTACACTCCATCCGCCGCGTGTGGACTTTCTATGAAAGGATTGAGTGACAGCTGGTGACCGCCGATCCGCTCCGTCGCCCGGTCGGGCAGTTGTTGCGCGGCTGGCGTGAGCAGCGCCGCCTGAGCCAGCTCGATCTGGCGCTCCAGGCCGACATCTCCACCCGCCACCTCAGCTTCGTGGAGAACGGGCGCGCGGCACCGAGTCGCGAGATGTTGCTACACCTTGCGGAGCGGCTCGAACTGCCGCTGCGGGAGCGGAATCATCTGCTGCTCGCGGCGGGGTACGCCCCGGTTTACAGCGAGAGTCCGCTCGACTCGCCGCGCCTCGCGGCGGTGCGCGCGGCGGTGCGACAGCTCCTCGCGGGGCATGAGCCCTATCCGGCGGTGGTGATCGACCGCCACTGGCAGCTGGTGGAGATGAACGCCAGCGTCGGCCTCTTCATCGCCGGGGTCGCCCCGGCCCTGCTCGCGCCGCCCGCGAACGTGCTCCGTATCAGCCTGCACCCGGATGGGATGGCCCCGCGCATCGCCAATCTGGGGGAATGGCGCGGCCATCTGCTCGGGCGCTTGCGTCGTCAGATCGCCCTCACCGCCGATGTGGGTCTCGGTCGCCTCTACGACGAATTGCGGGCGTATCCCTGCGACCAGCCGACCCCGGACGTCGAACTCCCCGGCTTGGAGGAGATCGTCGTGCCGCTGCGCCTGCGCCACGAAGGCCGCGAACTCGCCTTCATCAGCACCGTCGCCACCTTCGGCACGCCGCTCGACATCACCGTCGTCGAACTCGCCATCGAGTCGTTCTTCCCGGCGGACACAGGGACGGCGGCGGTGCTAAGAGAGTCGGCAGTCGGCAGTCGGCAGTCGGCAGAGTAGATCGATAGCAGCGCAGCGCTGGATCGCGAGCACTGAGCCGACTTTACCCTTCTGCCGACTGCCGACTGCCGACTGCCGACTCGATCGTCACCCACCGCCCCTCGCGCGCGGCGGTGAGGCTCGCTTCGAGGACGGCCTGGGCGGCGAGTCCGTCGTCGAAGGTGGGGGCGGCGGCGGTGTCGTTCGCGCGGACGGCGTCGATGAAGCGCCGGGCGATGGCGACGCGATCCTGCGTCGCATCGGTGGGGAGGGGGATGTCGGCGAGATCGCGGTCGCGGTCGGTCGCGCCGCGCAGCTTGCCGCGCTCGACCACGAGGCTGCCGCGCGTGCCGTGCAATTCCAGCGCGAAGCCGCCGCCGTGATAGGCGACCGGCACGGCGCGAATCGTCGCCATGCCGCCACCCGCGAAGCGCGCCAGGACCACGAACGCATCCTCGCCGCTGATGTCGCGGACGACGGTGCCATCGGCCAGCGTCACTTCCGGGCGGGTCACGGCGGTGCGCGTGGCGACCTCGGCGATCACGCCGCCGAACCAGAGGAGGAAATCGACCAGGTGTGGCCCCGCCGATCCGGCCAGGATGCCGCCGCCCTGTGCGGCGTCGGTGAACCAGCCCGATTTGCTGTCGCTCCAGTTCGGGGAGCGGAGATAGTCGATCGGGTTCATGGTGATCCGCGCGTCGGCGAGGGCGAGATCGCCCAGATACCCCTCGTCGATCAGCGCCCGGGCGTGCGCGTAGGGCGCGGCGAAGCGCATGTTGTAGTTGACCATCCGCACCCGCCCGGCGGTGCGCGCGGCGGCGCACAGGGCGTGGGCCTCGGCGAGGCTCGCGGCGAGCGGCTTCTCGCAGAAGACGTGCTTCCCGGCGGCGAAGGCGTCGCGCCCCATCGCCAGGTGCAGGGCGGGCGGGGTGGCGATCACCACCGCGTCGATATCGTCGCCGAGGAGGTCGCGGTAATCGGTCGTGGCCTGCGGGATGTCGAAGCGCCTGGCGACCGCCGCCGCGCGCGCTTCCTGCGCCGAGCAGATCGCCGCGACCCGGACGCCCGCCACCTGTCGCAGCGCCTCGATGTGCGCCACGCCGATCCCGGTGCCGATGACCCCGACGCGCACTTCCCCGGCCATGCTCCCCCCTTCGCTCCCGTTCTCTCATCCCGCAACGCCGTCGCGCCACGAATCAATCTGGCTGACGCTGACGGACCCCTCCCCCGGCCTCTCCCCTCCGGGGGAGGGGTGACTCGGCAGCAGCGCGGCGGCGACACGGACAGCCGGTGGCGTGCCGTCGCCCCCACCCTCCCGCTTCAGGGGAGGGTCGCCGCCGCAGCGGCGGGGAGCGGTCAAACCCTACCGGCGATTGCGACCTCCCCGCGCTCAGCCCCGGCGCACCGCTATCGGCACCGGCAAGGCCGCATTCATGCTGCCGCTGCGGAAGCCTTCGAGGTCGAGCGAGACGAATTTGTAGCCGAGCCCCTTGAAGTGTGCGACGAGCGCCGCGCGCGTCTCCGGCACCACGAGGCGCGGCAGGCTGTCCAGCGGCACCTCGATCCGGGCGGTGTCGCCGTGATGGCGCACGCGCAGTTGCGTCAGCCCGAGATCGCGCAGGAAGCGCTCGCCGGACCAGACCTGATTCAGCACCCCCGCATCGATCGCCGTGCCGTAGGCGACGCGGGAGGAGAGGCAGGCCATCGCGGGCTTGTTCCAGTTCGGCACGCCGAGGGCGAGCGCCGCCGCGCGGATGTCGTCCTTGTGCATGTCCGCCTCTTGCAGCGGGGCGCGCACCCCGCGCTCGCGCGCCGCGACCGCGCCGGGGCGGTGGTCGCCGAGGTCGTCCATGTTCGCGCCGTAGACGATGTATGGAATGTTCTGCTCCCTGGCGATCGCCTCTAACTCGTCGAAGAGGGCGGTCTTACAGAAGTAGCAGCGATTGCTGGGGTTGCTGGCGTAGTTCGGGTCGGCCAGCTCGGTGGTGTAGGTTGTCCGTACCGGGATGCCGAGCCCTTCCGCCACCGCCAGCGCGTCCTTCACCTCGTCGCTGGCGATACTCTCCGACGCCGAGAGGACGCCGAGCGCGCGGTCGCCGAGGGTGTCGTGCGCCACTTTCAGCAGCAGGGTGCTATCGATGCCGCCCGAATAGGCGACGAGGACCGAGCCGAGTTCGCGCAGGATCGCGCGCATCCGCTCCAGCTTCGCCTCGTAGGTCGTGTTGGTGGTCGGTTCCGCTTCAGCTACCACGGGGCCTCCTTGATGAGTCGGCAGTCGGCAGTCGGCAGAAGGGGCCGCTTCGGACACCCGAGCCGATGGTCGAGCCATAGCTGCTACGAATTCTCGCTGCCGACTGCCGACTGCCGACTGCCGACTTGCCGCGCGATCATCGCGGCGCTCGCACCGGCGCCGATGCCGTTATCGATGTTGACGACGGTGAGTCCGGGCGCGCAGGTCTGGAGCATCGAGAGGAGCGCTGCGACCCCCCCGCCCCCCGCGCCGTAGCCGACCGAGGTCGGCAGGCCGATCGTCGGGACCGTCGCCAGCCCGGCGACGACCGAAGGCAATGCGCCGTCCATCCCTGCCGCGACGATCAGCGCCCCCGCCCCATCATCGAGCAGGGCGCGCAGCGGCGCGAAGAGGCGGTGCAGCCCCGCCACGCCGACGTCGGCGATCAGGGTGGCGCGGCAGCCCATCGCCTCGACCATCATGCGCGCCTCGTCCGCGACCGGTAGATCGGAGGTGCCGGCGGTCAGGATGCCGACATGCCCGACCGGCGAGGCGGGCACGAAGTCGGCGCGGCGTAAGCGAGCCGTGGGGTAGTCGCCATGCCGCTCGATCGCATAGTCGGGCGTGGGGAAGGCGGCGACGAGCGCGGCGTGCTGCTCATCGCTGACGCGACTGGCGAGCACCTCACCGCGCCCGGCCAGCAAGCGCCCGGCGATCGCCACTACCTGCGCGGCGGTCTTCCCGGCGGCGTAGATGACTTCCGGTCGCCCCGTCCGCCCCTGGCGCTCCGGGTCGAGGCGGGCGAAATCGTCCACCGAGAGGACCGTCGCCCTGCCGCCCGGCGTGATGGTCGGCAGGGCGGCCCCGAAGGCGGCGAAGGCGGTCAACGTTGCCTGGAGATCGTTGGCCTGGTCGGACACACGTACTCCGCATCATTCGTTGATGGTTCAGTCGTCGCGCGCGGGCGCTCTGCCCGCTGGCACCCTCGGTTTCTTCACCGGAAGCGCCATCTGTATGGTACCACGGAGGGCTGTTGCGGGTGGAACGCGCCGTACCGGAAGCCGTATCTGCTAACGCAGGGGTGCCATGCTCTATTCTGGCGCTGTCTACACATTGTTGCTGGGAGATGACCGATGCAGATGCAAACCGGCCCCGCACCGCGACAATCGATGCGTTCCTGGCTGATTTGGACTGGCCTGTTGGAATGGTTCAATGTGGCGCTCGCCGGGTGGTTCCTCTGGTATCTGTCGGGGCGGTACGAGGGGCTTGTGGGGCCGTTCGTCGTACTCGGATACCTGACGCTCGCGCTATTCCTAATCGAGGGGGGCGGCTACTGGCTCGTCAAGCGGCGGCGCGGGGCGGCGTTGGGTGCGCGCGGGCTGTTGTGGCTGTTGCGCGCCCTCTACTCTGCAAACCTGGCGCCGCTCCTGATCTTCCCGCTCGTATTGCTCGGCGCGTTCATCATCGGGCGGTCGCTGCGTCTCGGCGACGCCATCTTTGGACTTGGCCTCTACCTCTTCGGCCTCGGCGAGTTCATCCATTACTTCGTTTGGAAGATCAACATGCGCCCCGGGGAGTGGCGCCGCTTCATCCGAGCCGCCCAGCCGATCCCCGCGCGTTTCCAGCGTGAGTACACGCGAGCGCGCCGCGAGGCATGCTAATCGACGATTCCTTGAACTCACCCAATGGTCCTCTCCCGGACCAAACTGTACCGAGATCCGTTCGGGCATCGGCTATACTTAGGGCGTACTTGACCGCTGGTGATGGCAGTTGGTGGGGCGGCGAGTCCCACCTTGCCGATGATGAGGAGGGCCGCGACGATGGCGCACCCCGATGGTTTCGTCGATCTGCGTAGCGATACGGTGACCCACCCCACGGCGGCGATGCGCCGCGCGATGGCCGAGGCCGAGGTCGGCGACGATCAGTACGGCGAGGACCCGACGGTACGCCGTCTCGAAGAGGCCGCCGCCGCCGCGCTCGGCAAGGAGGCGGCGTGCTACGTCTCCTCCGGCACGATGGGCAACCTGATCGCGATCCTGTCGCACTGCGGGCGCGGCGACGAGGTGCTACTCGGTGACGAGTGCCACGTCCTCTGGTACGAGAGTGGTGGCGCGGCGGCGCTTGGTGGCCTGCCGTTCAATCAGCTACGGACCGATCGCTTCGGGCGCTTCGACCCGCGGCAGGTCAGCGATCTGATCCGTGCCCCGCGCGCCGGTTACCCGCGCACCGGGGTGCTCTGCCTGGAGAACACGCACAATCGTTGCGGCGGCACGGTCCTCACCCCGGAGTACCTGACGGAGATCGCGACGATCGCGCACGGGCGCGGGGTGCCGGTCCACCTCGATGGCGCGCGGATCTTCAACGCCGCCGCCGCGCTCGGTGTCCCGGCGAGCACGATCGTCGCGTCGCTCGATTCGATCCAGTTCTGCTTCTCCAAGGCGCTCGCCGCGCCGGTCGGGTCGATCGTCGTCGGCCCGCGCGAGTTCATCGCGCGGGCGCGGGGCAACCGCAAGCTCGTCGGCGGCGCGATGCGGCAGGCGGGGGTGATCGCCGCCGCCGCGCTCGTCGGTCTGACGGAGATGGTGGATCGCCTGCCGGAGGATCACGTCCGCGCCCGGCACCTCGCGGAGGGGTTGGCGCAGTTCCCCGGTATCGCGGTCGACCTGGAGACGGTGCAGAGCAATATCGTGATCTTCAAGCCCGATCCGGCCCGCCTCGCGTCCGAGGAGTTCATCGCGGGGATGGCCGAAGGGGGCGTGCGCGTCTCCAACTACGGCCTGCGCGGCCTGCGGCTGGTCACGCACTATCAGATCACCGACGAGGATGTGGAGCGGACGCTACAGGTCGCTGCGGGCCTGCTCGAAGGGCGTCGCGTCGCGGTGGCTTGAAGTCGGTAGACGGAGTCCGTAATCCGCAGTGGATGGTTGCGGCGGCGCTACGGAGGTGATCTGCACCGCCCTGACAGCGAAGCCCCTACGGACTACGGACTACGGACTACGGACTTTTCAAGGAGACAGTATGGGCGAGAGACAGCGGACCGACGAAGCACAAGCGAGCATCGCGACCACGTCGGCCACTGTCGCGCCGGGCTGGTCGGCGCTGCCGGAGGAGGTGCGGGCACGCCTCGCGCCGCAGCTCGATAGCGCGCGCCAGGAAGCGCCGATGCCCGCCCCGCCAGCGGTATCGCCCCGGACCCGCGCGTTCATCCTGCGCGTCGATCGCGCGGTGCTGGCGGTGGCGCGGCATTGGGTGCTCGCGGTCAACCTGATCGGTGGCCTCTACGCCGGGCTGCCGCTCCTCGCGCCCTGGCTGCTGTCGCGCGGGATCACCTTCCCGGCGAATGCGATCTATTTTTTCTATGGGCTGACCTGTCATCAGCTGCCGGAGCGCTCGTTCTACGTCTTCGGCAATAAGATGTGCTATTGCCAGCGCTGCTGCGCGATCTACAGCGGCGTCTTCTTCTTCGGGCTGGCCTTCCCGCTCGTGGCGCGATGGACCCGCCCGTTGCGCTGGCGCTGGATGTTCCTCCTCTGGGTGCCGATGGCGCTCGACGGCTTCACCCAGCTCTTCGGGCTGCGCGAGAGCAATTGGGAATTGCGGGTGATCACCGGCACCCTGTTCGCACTCTCCTGCGTCTGGGTCGCCTTCCCGCACCTCGCGCGCGCCTTCGCCGAGATGCGCCGCGACCTGGAGCACCGCTTCCGACGGGTCGCGCTGGAGACGAATCCGGCTCGCTGACAGTGCGCCGCGCCGGATGCCATTGCCGCCCGCGACTTTTGTGGGCCGTGAGCCGCGCGTAAGGGCCTGAGGGTGCGAGCAGATGAAAGAAGGGCAAGGGCCGGGATCGGGATGGTGCTTTTAGAGCGTCGTGGCACAGTAAATGCTTCCCCTTTCGGTGCGACGGAAGGGGTCATATTCCTCGCCGCTGCGGTCGAGACAATCCTACTCGCCGGTCTGGTGCTCGCGATCACCGGCGTTGGTGTCGGTAGCGCGGCACTGGCTGGTTTCCTGCGATTGCACGGCATCATACTCGGGCCGTTTGCGCTCCTACCCCTGCCGAGTGGGGTACGCTTCGTGGCGATCGGTCAACAGTTCGGTGCGATTATGGGCTATGGGCTCTTCTTCATGGTGCTCATTGGCGGGGTATCCTGGTTCGATCGTCGCCGTCTACCCTCCTGACCAGCGTTCCTCCGCCGCTGTGCGGGGTGCTGGTCCGGTGTTTGGACGTGGCACTCCCAGCAGGTACGGGACGGGGGAACAGTTGTGCATAAGAATGAATTCATCCGACAGGTCGCGAAGGAGAGCGGCATCCCGCAAACCGTCGTCGCGCAAGTGCTCGGCGGCGCGCTTCGCGTGATCGCGCGCTCGTTAGTTGCCGGGCAGAAGGTCGTCTGGACCGGGTTCGGCACATTCGAGATGCGTCATCGCAGCCAACGTCATGGTATCAATCCGCAGACACGCCAGCGCATCACCATCGGCTCGACGCTGACCCCCGGTTTCACCGCCTCGTCCACCTTCAAGGGGCGCGTGATCGGGCAATTGAACGGCGCGACCGCTAGGCTGAACGATGATGAGTTCGAACAGGATGAGGAAATGATGACCCCGACCAAGGTCAGCGCGTGAGTCCGGCGATCCGCCGTGTTATCCTGTTGCGCGCACTGGTCGCGCGGCGCTAGGAATTCGTGATGTTCGTGACGGTCAGCTTGTAATAGAAAGAGGAGCGAAAGCAGCAGATGAATAGTTTGGTACGCAATACGGTACGCGCCATTCTCGGCATCCTGATGGCCGCAGCGGCGAACTGGCTGGTCAACTACATCGTGGACCGGGTCTTCGGCCCGGACGAAGAATACTAAACCGCAGCGCGTGTGGGCGGGATTCCGGCGGGCGTGGGCTGCCGGTGAACTGAAGTGCCCCGGAGGGCAGCCACCGCCCTGTGCCTCGGAGCAGCCGCTACCCCTGAAGGGCATACTATCCCGGCTGGCTGGCCTGCGGCCACGCAGTTCCCCTGCGCGGACTGGGCGGCGACGGTGAGCGGTCTGTGGTGCTTATTGGTGCTTACAGCCTATCCGAAAGGTGCGCGAGTATGGCGGAGCTTGCGGTAGATGATGAGGATGGCGGCGCGTTGGATGAAGCCGAGGGAGGTGGCGGCTTTTTTCTCCCAGCGGACGAGCCGCCGCCGGA
>JAABUP010006985.1_pt1 | contig 15544 bp, 21 predicted proteins | sample 5559201 | NCBI WGS metagenome assembly JAABUP01 (sample SAMN10711887, study PRJNA513373) | rock metagenome | isolation source: Antarctica rocks | place: Antarctica
ACTGGAACTGCGTGGCAGAGGACCTTGATCTGATTGGGGGCCAGCCAGGCACCCGCCAGCATGGCTTCCAGTCAGGCCTGCTGCCCTTCCAGCAAGCCTTGGGCTTGCAGGATGCCTTCAGGTGCCTGCATCCGCAAGCAAGGGAATTCACGCATACAGCTACCAACAATGCATCCTCAGCCAGAGTTGACAGATGGCTTGTCAGCGACAGCTTGCTTCCAAATGTCAGCGCAGCTTCAGTCACGGATCTCATCCTGTCAGACCATTATGGGGTGGCAGTCACGGTGTCACCTTCCAATGCACCCCCCCGCGGCCCAGGGCTTTGGTCAATGCCTCCTGCCATCATTTCCCACCCTGCCTTCAAAACCCTCATGACAGCTCAGATTCAGACCTTCCTTGACGCTAATCCAGTGACCACAACAGACCCCCAGTCTGACCCCGAGGCACACCCCCAGCCACGCCCCCAGTCTGACCCCCAGCCTAACCCCTGTCCGACCCCCAGTCACACCCCCAGCTACCCCCCCAGTCTGACCCTCAGCCTCAGGCTGGGCCACAACCCCAGTCTAGGCCCCAACCTGCTCCCCAGCCCCAGCTTCGCTCTGCAACTGCTGAGTTGCAATCTGAGCAGGAAGTGATAATTGATGTTGATGAAGAGTGGGCAGCTCAGCAGGCAGCTGTTACTGGCCCTGAGCCTTAGCCTCCATCTGTCCCCCAGCCGCAGACCCTTGAAGACAGCGAAACGGGTTTGGGTTACAGGGGAATTGTCCACCCTCCGTCAGCTGATGAAGGTACCGAACGAACCTGGTTTGAGCCCGAACAACGGCCTAGGAAACGTGTCCCTAAGCGATCAGTCCATGGCAAGCCATCCCCCCCCAAAAAAACAAAAAAAGCGGGTTTGGACTATCCACACTGCCATTTGGAGGCTGGCATATTCAAGCAGTTTGCTACTGGTCCAGAACGCGTTTGCAGCAGCTGTAACAAGGCATGCTATCCAGACCAAGGGACCCGACCACAGTATTCCAGACCGTCAGTGGTCAAAATTGCTTTATAGTCGTTTGATCCAGTATAGTTTGGCTGTCATTGCCCAAGCACTGATGAATCTTGTGTACCTGTAGGTGGTGCAAGTAGCTCTTGACATGTTGAATCAAGGTTATGATGTCAACAATGAGGATACAGAGGCTGTCAGTGCTGAGGATTTGTGGCTATGCCACACATGCAGAGGATACATGAACAAGGGGCAGGTGAGCCAGTTACACAAGCGATGTTGCAATAGGGGCAGTGCATGGCCTTTCATCAAAATGTTGGTTGCAGCTGCCTCCAGCATCTATTGCTAATCATATGAGGCTAGACAAGTATCCACCAGAGCTTGAAGGTCTCAACTACATGGAGATGCAGATGATCAGCCCCGTTCACATGTTTCATAGCTTTGTTGTTCTTCTTAGGGGTCAGAGCGTCAGCAAGTGCATAGCCATCAGCTTTCCCTTTGATGTAGCCCAGCATGCAAGCGTTCTGCCGCGGTAGGCACTTCTAGCACTTGCTACTATTATGTGCATTTGTCTAATACAGTCAGGATTCATGGCCATCAGGCCTTCCACGCCATATCTACATCCACTACAAGAAGCTTAAGGTTGTTCTTCATGCTGGAGCATTTCTTTGCAGGCCAGAAGATGACGGTCTCTTCAGCATCATTGTTGAGCCGCATGCGACTCGTGCAGCAAGGCAGACTCGAGAGTAGCAGCAGCAGCAGCAGCAGCGGCAGCAGCAGCAGCGGCAGCAGCAGCAGCAGCAGCAGCAGCGGCAGCAGCAGCAGCAGCAGCGGCAGCAGCAGCAAGGCAGCAGTCAGGACAGCTCACAAGAGCCAGAGGGTGCTGACTGTGAAGTGCCTAGTGTGGAGTACCATGCTGAGATGCAAGGTGACTTGGGTTTTGATCAAAACAGTGAAGCTGCGCAAGCAGGTCAGCCTCCAAGCAGAAGCGCTCAGCGTGTCAGAGTATACCCAGTCAGATGGGACCGCATCAGAGCAGCTCTGGTTTTTTTTAAGGAGAACAACCCGTTCTATGAGGAGATAGACACTCAGATTCCAGAAGGGCCAGATGCTGGCGAGTTTACCAATGCACCGTTTCAGCAGATTCCGCAGTTTGTGCAGACTGACAATCAGCCTCAGCTCGCAGAAAGTGCTTTGGCGGAGGCCTTGAATCATCTGACCCCTGATGAGGTCCGCCAACATTTCCAGCTTGGTGCAGATGCAGATGCAGATGCAGCTCAGCAGCGTGGCAGGCGTCCGCACTATCACTTGGAGAGGAATGGTGAGCAGCCTTTAAGCATTCATGACTGCAAGAACATTGAGGCAATGAGCTTGTTGAAGCTGTATCCCAAGGGACGCAATCATTTTGGCACAGCTCGGGATTTCAAAGTCCAAAACAACACAAATGCCAGGACCAGAATGCTGTCAGCTGACAGCAGATGTCAAGAGCCGCATCACATGGCTTACTGACTCAGCACATTCCAGCACCTGCAGCTGACAGATGCTGTACAAGTTGCTTTGCGGTGGTCCACTGGCACACCCACTGTTGAGGAAATTCAGAAGCAGCAACAGCGACAGCCTGACCCTGATGATGCAAATGCTACCGGCAGCAGAAAGCTTTGGGCTTTCATGGAAGGCATAAGAGGCACTGCAGCCTATTGGAGCCGTGCTGCTAAAGACCTGTTTGCAATGTACAGATCTTTGGGCTCTGCAACCTGGTTCCTCACCCTCAGCGCCAATGACATGCATTGGGATGATCTTGCCATTGTACTGATGAATGCCAAGAGAGCTGAGAGGGGACATGGTCCTATGCCAAGGTTGGATCCTGCCTTGCCTTGGTACTTGCTCATGAAGTACACGACGCCAAAGCTTGTGATACCTGTCTACCAAAACTTCATGTTATTGCTCTGACCTGCATAAAGTTTCAGGCGTTATAAGCTTTGATGCCCTTGCAGTGAGAACCACAAAGCTGCATTGGCTGCGCTCACTGACCAACAGAGAGCAAAGCTCTTCTTGAGCAACCAGACTCTAGCTGCTCGGCACTTCAATCAAAGGTGTGAGGCTCTTTCATGATCTTTGAAGATGGCTACAGAGTTGCAAAACGACTGACTACAAGTGCAGTGCTCGCTTAAAGGCAGCTGCACAGGTGGAAGGTCATGTTCAAGGACATCCAGGAGGCTCGCTGTCTTGGAGGGGAGTTAATGGATTGGTTCTGGCGCATTGAGTTTCAGAATGAACAGAAGGCAAGCTTGCAGCCGTTCTTTTGGCCCGCAGGGCCGTTCCTTGTTCAAGGGATGATTTTCTTGAATACCGAGGGATTGTTGCTGGGCAATCACACAGATCCTGCAATAGGCATGACATTGTAGGATAGCTAAATATTGATGCTAACAAGGGTCAAACCAGACAAAGTATGGCACATGAATATATTTTCTGATGTTGGTCAATGCTGGCATGCCTATTCCTTTATGTGCCCCTCTGGTGCAATTCACCCTGTCAGAGGATGGATTAAAGATTGTAAGAAGCAGCTCATAGCCATCATGATGGGGAACTGTTCCAATGGTGCTTGTTTCTAGCATGCACAGAATTGGCCTGTTCGGTGTTACAAGTACAGAGTCTCACCATGTAATGCTATGCCTGTATCTGTACATTGCAGTAATAATGCTTGAAGCTGCATGTTGACCATACTGCTGAGGCCACCAAACAAATGACAGGCGAGGGACAATGAATGCAAGTATTTTCCTGCTTCTGACGGCTTGCACGTGGTGCAAAACGGCAGCGCCGTCATCAGGTTCTGCAGCTTCTATGTCAGCTTGCTGGTCAGCTGTTGCATCAGCAGCTTCCAGGGCAGCCGTCTCAACAGCGATCTTTGTATGTTGTTGTGAGTGGGGCCTACAGGAGAGCAAACCAGCTCAGTATCCTCCGCTTGTTGCCTTCCTGGTGAAGAATAGGGCAGTGCCAAAGGCATGGCTGCCTTGTGTCATGGCGCAGATGGCCCAGTAATTGGGGACATGTTTTTGTGTCTGGTTGAGAGTTTGTTGAATGAGAGTGGAAAGTGCTGTTTTGGCCAAATTTACCCTTTTTTTGATGTGGTGTGAACCCATCAGGGGAGAAACCATAGTGACGGTACAATGGATGAAGGTACCGGCACGCTTGCTGCAATGCTGGTAAGTGCCAAATAAATTCAAAAGTCACACTAGTGTACTGACCTACAGTACTGCAACAAAGTGGAAACTTTCAATCAAATACAACTGAGGCCCCAGTATTGCAGTGATGAAGTACAACACTTAATTTCAGCAGCGCAGCAACACAAGACCGTCAAAACAAAACAAACTTGATGGCAATCTATAAGGCGTTTAGTTCGTACTATACATAATTTATTTCCAAAGTCTAGTGACTTGCTCTGCCGCAATGCCATCAATCACATTTCAAGGTCTTGTTAAGCAATCAGAACTGCGAGACTTTGTTTTTCTTGATTCGTTTCTTGGTTGGCAACTTTGACATTTCACTGCCAAGGCGCACGAACTCTGCTGCCCATTGCTCAACACTCTTTCCAAGTATGGGCTGCAATTCTACTTCCATCGCATTGCTGATTGTTGAATTGTTGCAAGTAGCCAAAGCTGCAAGGATTTTCTCAGCATGTGTGCCAAGCCACTGTTGACATCTGCCCTTGAGTGCTGCTTCCCAGAGCAACATCGGAAACTCTGTACTTGCTCCATCTTCACTTGCATGGTGTGAGGAGGCCACAATAAGACGTCGCACAGCTCGGGAACTGAAGTAGTTCATCAAGATGTGTTCCTCTTCACCTGCAACATAAAGTGTCGATATGGCCATGAGGTCAACGTGCAAATATAGCCACAAGTAATAGCTGATGTAGGCAGCAGGTGTAATGCATGCAGCTGGTGACTAGCAGATATGAACATATGCTGGCACCATCACAACTGAATCAAAGCTTTCAACATGCCCTACTAGGCAGTCAGATTGTGGAGCAGGACATTTACGTCACAGCCAGAACTTCAGGCAACAGATGCATCTGAACTTTGTTGTGTTCACAATCGATGCTACCCCTTTTGCCTGCCTGCCACACACATGGACACCTTGCAAAGGGCTGCTGCTTTTGCCTGGTATGGTCTTGACATCCATGACATTTGTAGACGCCTTGCGGGGCATGCTAACACTCAACAATGGTGTGTAAGGGTTGATTGATGCTGCCAACTGGCACTCACCTGCTTTGGGGGAGATCAATGGTGCAGGGGTAGCTGCTTGTGCAATGGCCTCTCGTACCTCATGCACAGCACTGGAGTGATGTATGGACAACACACCTGCAGCAACAGGAGCAAGATAAAGACAGGCATCTACATGGCAACTCATGTTTTTCCAGTGTCGATTAGCGAGGATTGGTCAGCAGACAACAACAATTGTTTTAGAGCATTCAAACATGCAGCTGCTGTAGCAGCACAAGCAATCATTGCAGGTGACAGCATGCTGCACAAAATCATAGCAAGTGTTGCTAAGTTTAGAGACTGTAGATAAGCAGGTATACTTTAGCACTATAACACACACATCCTACAGCAGACTTACCTGAGCTGCCTGCCTGAGCAACCTCAATAATGACATCGCATGCCTGAGGGTCTCTCAGCATATCCGCTGCATTCAACTTGCATGCTTTGCAAAGCAGCCCGGCAAAACTGCGTGCCCCCTCACCCAGGATCTCTTGTCGGCGCAGCTCATTGTCTTTTTTGCTGGCCCCCAATGTGTCACCCACTTGCTCCTGTACACTGGACTCAGCTATCACACAAACCCATACCACTTTGTGCTCTCAATATACGTGGAGAAGCACAGATTGTGCTTTGACAAGTTGTCTTGTCTGAACCACATAACGCAGCATTGAGAGCAATCAGACCCAAGACATGATGAGCATAAAACATAGTTTGATCATGTCACAAGCAATAATATATGGCATATAGAGTGCAGCACAACACTGCATACAACAATGCAAACAACAAAAGCACTCATCAGCAGCTGCTTGCTGAGTAAGGTTGCTTGCTTGTTTGGCTTACCTGATCATCCAGAATTTCAAAGCCTGAGGCTGGCTTTGGGGGAGGATGCGCCATTTGCTGAAGGTGCAGGGGCACATACTTTTGGAGATTCGGATGCAGCAGCTGCAAGATGATGCGCCGCCCAGACTTGCTCTTACTCAGCTCGCTCAGATTGCTCTGCAGCAATGTACAGATCAACGTGACCACCAGACGTATACACACCGCCCTGGTGTCTGCTGCCTTCTTGCCAAAAAGAACTAGATTTCATTTTTGATATTTGTGCATGGTTGGTGTAGAGTGCTGAAACACAATGTAACAGCAAGACTTGTGAATGCAGCATACAGATATTGACCTACAAGAAGCAGCTCTCAGATACATCCGGTCAGGGATGCTGTACAGTTGACCTCATCAAAATATCAGTCCGCCCGTCAACATGTTTGTCCTCATAGAGCTACCACACACAAGACAGAAAATCGTCAAATTGCATAAGCAGGCATAAGCAGAAGGCTGGCAACATGCTGTGCAAATGGTAATTGCCATGCCGCAATCAGACAGCAGAGGGATGTCACCAGAGACAGCAGATCATATGCATTCACAGCTCACCTGAAGCTCTGGTATGACCTGCTTCTTCAACAAGGCTGTGTCATCCACAGTGTCAAGGATACACAACAGCACCACATGGCCAAACTCATCCTGAGCCATCTTAAAGATTGAGTCCGCCTGTCCAGCCAAGCCCTTGATGGCTTTCTTGCGGTCCTTGGCTGTACCGTAAGTGATGACAGCACAAGCAACCTGAGCACCCTCCTTGGTGTGGACTAGGCGCACCAACGGGGGTCCTGATAGCAGCTGCACTGCCTCTGATACAGACGTTCCAGGACTAGCTGCAATGTACTCGGCCAACATCCTGCGATCAGTGGCCTGCTTATGGAGTGCACACTCTGCAGGTTTTGAAATCTGCAAACTCTTCAGACGAATACTGAGCTGGACTTTTGCAATACTTTCATGCCAAACGCTTGATGAGCTGAGAAGCCTTTGCTGCACTGCAAAAGGTAAGACAGCATGCTTTCAGGGAATCGCAACTCAGCATCAAATCACCGGAGGATGCTTTAACGCAACTTGCAATGTTACCAAGTCACACTGACAACAAACATTCCACGCTCCCGAAATAAGACAGGCCAGTGCGACAGTAGATGTGTCAATGGGCCAAATACATGCTTGTGTGATCTGACCTGTGTACAAGGGGTGGATCCACCAGGGCCTTCTCCATGATAGGGATGGCATGTTGTGCCATGTTGCGAAGCACCGCCTTCTGCTTTGCAGCAGGCAGCTCCTTCATGAGGTCAGGCAAGCGCTTAGCCTCCCCTGAGAACAGCACATACTCCCTCCCATACAGCTCAGCTGCCATTGCAGCTTGCTGCTTGCGTGTGGCTTCATTGTACAGGTCATCAATGACTGCAGCGCCGCATGGATGCCGCAACAGCTGTGCAATGTGGCCCTTGAACATCTTCAGTATTTCTGCAACACAGTGTGAAGGACATATTCAAAGGTCTTACAAGTGCGCTGTGCAGAAAGAGATGGGCCGGTCTGCAAATTTTGCATGTCTCTTGCTGTCATTGGTCTGGCGCACAAGCAGAAGTATGTGGCAGAAAAGCAAAATGTGCAGCAAGATACTTTATGTCAGCCAGGCCATGACCCATATGAGAAGAGAGCATCTCATGCAGGTTTCACTCCTAGCTGGTGCTACATTTGTAAAAAAGCGCAAAGCAGGAGACAAACTACAAATCAAACATTGCTCATGCCTCAGGATTTACTTTGTGTCCTCGTTTGACAGCTGAGAGCTGCCATCGGTAAGATAACGCAGTATTTGAAAGCATCATTGGCATTGAAGTGTAACAGCATGTGGTGTGCACCTGCCTGAGCATTCACCTGGAAATTGTGCTTTGGTTGCAGCAGAGATGAGCTTGCAAAGTAGGAAGTGGCCATATGAACTTTTGGCTAGATCGACCACCCGTGGTGCAGCTTCAGCCAGCAATGCCTTGCGATCAATCTCATTTCCATGCTTGGCGCAGGCTTGAATCACACGGGAAGCTGTATGTGACATGGCAAGGTCAGCTACCCGGCCCTGGACCTGATGATCAAATGCACAAACTTCAGGCAACAAGAGATTTACCAGTGATGGTTGCAGCAGCAGATTTAGTCATAGGCTGCATCGAAGAACAACCCACCTGATTCAGTATTTCATGCACAATGTCAGTCCTCTGTGCAGCTGTAGTGTCTGGATGCCTCAGCTTCTCCCACTTTGCTGTAATGTCCTGAAGGGCAACACAATGTCCATAGCAGCAGTATGAGCTCCGATTTCATCAGCGGCCAGTTGTCAGTCAAGGCAACCAGAAACACTGGGGGACGGCAAGCAAAAAGTCACAGAAGGTCAGGCCTCACCTGAATGAGAGCGGCGTTTCTCTTAGAGCCCTTGGTTTTTACGGCGTTTAGGTCAGACCTGCAAGTCACGCGGGAAAGGTGTACAGCGACAGACTTGTGCGCACGATGGCATAGAGATGCAAAAGCCAAACTCACTTGGCAGCATGCTTTGAGGCGTGTTTAGAGGTGTCGACTTTCGCCTTCTTGTTAAATAGTTTAGCATCGTCCGCGGACTCGTGGACACGTTTTCTCTTGCTCTTATCGATATGTGCACCAGGCTTCACAGGCTTAGCAATGAAGGCCATGGTCACGGCGCGGTTTCCACGTTGCAAGAGCAAGTGCTCGATCACTGGCAAAATTGAGCTGCTGTTGGCCGCCTGTGCTGACTTTTTGTGTCTCCATCCCTGGGCTCATGGCTGAATCCCCAGTAGATCCCAAATCCAAAATAGTCTGTCCAGTCATGATGCTGTCTGCCTTCGGTCTATCAGCATCTTGAGCGCTGGTGTCGCTGTTCTGCAGCGCGTATGAATGAGGGTCTGCCATATATTTTACCCTAAGGCGGTGCTTGCACCAAGACCAGTATCAGCGGTACCCTCGACAAGAAAGTGGAGAATTGGTCACAGAACGTGTTGGGACACTGGTCGTCTCCTTCTTAAAACGCCACCCGTCAGGATCCTGTTCTGCAGCGGTCGCAGAGACGTACCCCGGCAGTATCCGCAAAAGCAGCTGAGCGCAGCAGGCAAGGAGTGTTCATCTTGCTGTGCAAACTTGAAGTAGGTCAAGCGCTGTAGCTTGACTCCTGACGCCGCTTTGCAGCTTGGGCCGGCGAGTTTCAGACTGCTGCATCATCAAGCTTTGATCTTGAAGACCAATCTGAGGCAAGCTTGCACGACTCCTTGTCATACACATAAGTCTCAAATGCTTTGGCTAGTTAGCCTTTGTGGCTGCAGGGTAATAGCAAGTTCAAACAACTGTGCCATTCACAACTAAAACTTATATCCACAGTGATACAGAAACCACAGGGTCAGCTTTGGTTGCTTTAGATTGGACTTAGATCCATGTGCAAGCTGATTTCTGCTTTGTGAATACTTATATCAAATTTGCAGGTGCATACAACACAAGGATCACCTTGTACAGGCGTGAGGCTGCTACCCTTGATGCTGGCCAATTACAGCTGACCAAAATCACAACCTTTACAGTCCCTGGTGCGCCAATAGTCAGAATGCTGCATCACATGTCTTGCATAACGACCAACACTGGCAGTCATTGATTATCATGCATGCAAGCAACTGTTTGACCATGCAGGTGTGCAAACCTCTCCGCCAGATTTGGATGGCACATTGTTTCTTGGCTTGGTAAGTGTTTCTTAGCAATGATCTGCCAGAACTGCATGCAAATTTTGCAGGTGTAGCTGGTACACCATGGCAAATGCGTGAGCCAAGTTGGTTTCGAATACAATGCATGCAGCCACTATGATTGTGCAGGCGGGCACTGGTGGTTCCTCCCGAGGTGCTGAGAAGGCATTGACTGAGGCTCAGCTGGTTGACCTGCCTAACACAGGAGCCTTTGTGCTGCCCCTTGCAGCCCACAGCTTCCTTGTAGGCTTGCTGGTCATTGAGCAAATTGCACTGCTTCCTCATCTCCCTGCTGACAACAATGATGTGGCCCTCCAGCACTTGCAGCCAAGACGGTCTGCAGAAACGGCATTGGGTACGTGTTTTGTTGCTCCTTCTGCAAGATTACAAGAAAAGTTTGTGTGCACAAAGCATTGTTGCTCAGGGTCACTCGTAACACTTTTACGTACGATGCCACCGACAGGCAGTTGTGGACCTCCTTTTTATTGTGAGCTGAGCTGTCAATTGTTATTGCAGGCAGTAGCGTAGAGGATGTCATGCTGTCTGGCAAGGACAGGGAGGTTGTCCAGCTGGCAGGACAGGTGCTCTCTTCGGCATGTGCCATGGACTTGCATTCAGCTTTAGAGAGAGCACAATCTGCAATGCGCAGCCAGCAGGTCCTTGGTCTAGTTGAAGAGGTGAGGCTGCCAATTGATCATTGACGCACTAGTTGCGGAGCTCCCGCTGCGCAGTGAGAAAGCATAAAAAGTTCTCTGGCAGCGCATGTATGTAGCACAGCAGTGACATGTGCTGCAGGTGACTTTGCAGTCTGTCAGCTTAAGTGTCATCGTCTGATTCTCCGCAAGCTTCATGCTGACGGCTTGCATGCAATTGCAGGTACGAGGACCATTGACGGCATTGAGGACACTGGGGAGCATTTTGGTGCCCCGCCTGCGCCAAAAAGAGGGTCAAGAGATTGACAGGGATGTTGCTCAGGGGATTCTGACGCAGGCATGTGCTTCTCACTACACACATGATAGCTTTCAGTCAGGTTTCAGTCCAACATGCTTGATTGTGCTGCCTATTACCAGCGGCAACTATGGTCACAAAGGCCAGATAATCTGCAAGCGCAAATAATCATGCAACTACTTCCCCATTCAATATCTGGTGAGGATCATCAGTTTGGTTGGTCCTGCCAACGCAAGGCCTGTTATGAGCATGGTCTATCACATGTCTGGCACGCAATTCCTTTGTACTGCATGTCACAAGCTTCTGTACACAGGAGATGCTATATGCATATATCCCGTCACGATTTGGGCGCTGCAATCTGTGAGATTTGCAGATGAGTTGGCATGAGGTTCATCTGAAAGGAGTCAGCAGAAAATTTGACCAATGTGAGTTACTGCAGGGGGATAGGCTTCAGGAAGTCGTGTCTCAGCTAAAGGCCGCAATTCACCCTATTGCTCTGCCGTCGACTTTTGGTCCAGTGAGTAAAGGAGGTCTGCCTGCTGCATCAAAACCCTCCAAGCAGTTATACAACAACAGCACAGTAGCATCACAGACCCTTTTGCCACCAATGAAGCAGGATTCAAGTGCTGATGATCAGCTTCAGGCATAGCATCAGCAGTTTGCCTTCTGTACAATGTACAACTGGTAACTTTGCTTGGTGGTCAGTCCAACATCAAGTATCTGCTCCTTTGTACCTGGACGGCTTTCTACACGCAGCCATTGCTCAAAGATATACAAAGCGCTGGCATATTATATGCAACATGCGCTTCGTTTGATGTCTGTGTTCCGAAGCGAATCCACTGACAAGGCTGATTGCTCTATGAAGTCAATGAGTCGATGTCATGTTCTCAAGCAATGCTGTGGGTCCTTTGATAGACTGCTGGGATGTCCCATGCTGCAGCTGATGCATGGCCAGCATGCTTAGGAGGTGTAATGGCTACTCGCATGTGAGATTGTCTTGGGGGGCTGTGAGGCCATTGCTTCTCTGCTTGCTCATGTTCGTGTAAAACCTTGTCCTTCTCATGCATCTGCTTTTGCCAGCCTTGCTGCAGGTCATGCGCTCTGGCCTGCTTTTCGATTTGCAGCTCTGGCTCTAGCCTGGCTGAGTTGCACTGCCATGTTGAGGCAGGGCTTGCAGGTCTCTGTGTAGGCAAATTTAGCCGTGAGGCTGTTAGCACCTGCAGAATAAGAAGGAATATCTTTCCCTTATGTGCTGAATGAAGTGCTCAGCAGACATATTGAGCTGATTATTTATGTTGCTGCTGACAGCATTGAGCTGTCAAATTGAAGTATAATGTCTTTCCATATGATCTGCATTTCAGCCATGGAAAAGATACCATGTTGTATCTTGTGCAAAAGCTGGCCCAAACTTCAGTCCAACTTCAATGCAATGCTAGATCAAGAGCAGCACCTGTGCAGTCTGCTGAGGTGACTGTGAAACAATCCGCATTGGAGCAATGGGCTGCAGCAAGGCCACTTCCTCTTTTGTGAGAGCCTCTTGCTGCACCTGTACTCATCATGCAAATGTGTGCATGTGGGGCTACGAACTGCTGGTGAAGCCTGTCAGCAGCAGCTGATCAAGCAGAGGCACACTGTAGTCTCAGGAGTTCAGCACATCGTGGCAGAGCTTGAGTAGAAACAGAACCCATCAAGTACACAGCCACCTTGGCTGCAAGGGCCAAGTTGAAGAGAGATGTACCTTGGGTGTGACTCCCCTCTTGCCATGTGCAGACTGCAGGCGAGCAAAGTGCATGTGATTGAAAGCATCACACTCAGCTCTAGTCATGTACCTCTGGCGTCCCTGCACTTGACACAATCTGTCCTTTTAGACTGTGTTACCAATCCGAAGTTTTGTCAAAGCTTTTGCCATTAAAAATTGAGCATGTGAATTTCCTACAAGGTTGGCAGTTGGCTACCTGCAGGTAGTATGAAGCATGATCTTGAGCAGATGTAGGCCTGCTGACAACACATGGCCTGGGGGCAAGCTGTGCCGATGCTGGTATAACCGACTGAACAGCTGGGGTTGCCTGCTTCAATGGGGGCACCTTTACAGCAGCTGAAACTGCAGGGTTCTCTGCTGTGACCTGCACATTGTTGGCCAAGGCTTGCACCCCATCCTTGAGAAGACCCCATCCTTGAGACGAATGGGTCACCATTGTTGGCCATGATGAGCTTGCTCTACAGGCTTCTCAGTGTGATTTGACCACAGCAGTAGTTGTATGCAAGGCGCAAAACCATGTACAACAAGCATACCTGATCGAAGTCTGCAGGTGACTGCCTGAGTTCAACCAAGTTTCCTGCTACACCAGTAGCTGCTGCAGCATTGCCAGGACCACCCTGCCAAGCATGCAGCACCAGTCTTTGCTTCTGGGTTTGAGCTTGACCAAGAATGTTCAATATCGCTCAATGACATTCCGGCAACTGAAATACGTTGTCATGGCTGACTGACTGGTGTTGTGCTCAGGCTGGTGACTCACCTGGTCTGAAAGCAATAGGTCCAAGGCATGCAGGAAGGTCTTGTAGCGCACAAACTTGTCACTATGACCTGCAAACAGCAGGCAGATGTCACACCTGGGAATTTGGGCATATCTACATCACAAGGACTCTATGGTCACCCACATAGCAATAGCTTGCAGCACGGCCATGCAGTGAAGACGGCCTCACTGCTGTGTACCAACCATGTTGATAAATGGCCAGACACACAGGTACCCACATCAACAATATGTCTCACTATTCAGCTGCAAATGGGAAACTGTTTGCACAAAATCACAGCAGCGAGCACACCTGCTGCATGTGCATCCATGAGATCAAGGAGGGCTGGAGCCGACAGAGAATGCAGAGCATGTCTGCAGTGCTGTCTCAACCCGTCCTCCAGCACCAATCGTGTGACATACCCGGTGCGTAATCTGTACAACAGTACAGGTACCATAGAACTCTGCACTCAGCTGACAGTGCGTGTCTGTCATTCCAAGGGCAACACAAGGCAACACCCATGAGCAGCAGCGCCCTTGCAAAGCTGGAGACATGTCAAAAGCAAATTTCTGAGGTGTCAAGCAGACAAGCTATTCTGAGCGCATTGGAATGCAGCACCTCATAGTCGCAATGATGAGGTGCTACACTGCCTGAATGTATGAACGGGCATAACAGGCTTGCAGATGCAAGTAATAAGTCCAGGCCTGGTAGGGCTACTCACGTGTCTGCTGCAATGCACACATGGGCAAGGCTGTCCAAGCCAGCATGTACAGATAGGGCGTCCAAAGGCTCTGACTGTACCACAGGCTGCACGCATGTAGCCTGTATTTGCTGTGCTGTGTAAGGTCGTGACAACTGCCTCGGCGAGTTGTGCACCGTCAGCACTTGAGCAGATGGTGGCCGGGTCTGCACAGAGCAGACATGTGGCCATGCAGGATGACCAGAGAATGCAAAGTCCTATCTGTGCGGGATGTTGAAGCTGTCATGGTGCTGAGGGTGATGAGTCTTGAGGCTTTCGGTGATGGTTAGCAGCATGGATTATCAAGAAGGGAATTTCGACAGATGACGCTATGATAAATACTCTAACTGAACTTCTGCAGACATCTTTCCTGGCACTCTTGAGCACCATGGTACATATTCTGTGTGATGTTTTGCAGCCCGGAGGCTTGCCCTGCGCTCATGAAGCATGCTGATATGCTGCAAAGGCTCACCAGGGGCGACTTGAGCGGGAAACGCTGCAGCAGCTGCTCGTCCAGCTCCAGGCGAACAACATCTCTACCCTCCGAATGCAACCAGCCAATCCCTGGCAGCTCCACCTGCCAATCAACAATTCAGCTGGTAGACAATTGCACGCATTCTGTGTATGCAATGCATGGGCAGATTTCACATATGTACATGTTGAACAGCGCGTCGTGCTCTTTGAGATGCTGTACCTGCAAATAAGATGAGGATGCAATGTGCTGATTGAGTTGCATCAGAGCTTCTTGGACAATCCTCCTGCATATGCTGGGGTGCAGCCGGCTCCTGTGTGCAACTTGCTCATAGGCAATATTAACCAGGTCAGGACCTGCAATGGACAGGCAGTGGTTTTCGTAAATTGGCAAGAAGGCGCTTTGTATGCATACATACTGTACACAACTGTTTTGATGTCATACTTTCAAAGCGCCCTTGAAGGCTGTTGCTCAGGTGCAGGACTGGCAGAAATTGCTGCTGAGCACAGACCCCTCCAGACTGCAAGACTATACATCCGACTTCTGGCACCACAACTCCCTGCATGACGAGGTGCAAAGAGCATCAGCCAGCACCCCTCGGCAGTAAAATACTCTGGTTCGAAACCCGATGGCTCCGGTAACCGCACCTTTCCTGTACGTAGCTGAGTTGCTACATGACCCCATAGGTCTCTCCACACGCTTTTTATGTGCTGCAAATGGATACCTGCATGCAGAGCGTACTGCGAAATCGCTACCTCTTCAAGCAGTTGAGTTGTGGCTACGATCTTTTTGCCCAGGGCAGCGCGCCCCCGGCCTGGAGCCGCTCGCATCAAACTTGAAGATCAAAAACACCACAGCAATCAAGTGCTATGTACCGTCCTGGTCTGAGTATACACAGCTGCACTCTCCAAGCGTGAAAAGAGAGAGAGAGAGAGATTACAATGCTTTAGCCAGCCAGCAAGTCTGATCACATATAGAAGAAGACGAAGGTCAAATGTGGAAAACATCAAGACAGTCTAGAACGAACTTGAAAACCTGCAT
>JAABUP010006986.1_pt1 | contig 15543 bp, 16 predicted proteins | sample 5559201 | NCBI WGS metagenome assembly JAABUP01 (sample SAMN10711887, study PRJNA513373) | rock metagenome | isolation source: Antarctica rocks | place: Antarctica
ACATCTGTTTGAGGTCTGTAATCTCACTGAACAAGTTCTGATCTTGTATGAGCACAGAAACTGATATGTCTGCTACTGTCATTGAGGCAGCCTGTATAGGCTTGCTTATCATCTCAGAACATATTATCTGTGTTGTACAATGTTGTACTCTGTTGTCTGAGAGATTCATTGACACATTCTGCTTCTGTCTCAATAAAGCATCTGTTTTCTCATTCTGCTTACTCAGCAAGTATAATATGAAGAAGTTGTATTGTGACAGAATTAAAGACCACCTCATTTGTTGCTCTGTAAGCTTTTTGACTGTCATAAAGTATTTCAGATTTTTGTGATCTGTACAAATCTGAAAACTTGACACACTTCTCAATTCTGTGTCTCACTCTTTCAAACATTGTATGATGATCAGCATCTCTTTATCATAAATCTCATAATTGCACTCTGCAGATGTGTTCTTCTTTAAATAGTAGGCACAGGATCTTTACACATCATTCATTAACTGTAACAGAGTTTCATCTATGCATCAATCTGAGGAATCTGTTTTCATCACAGTCATACATGTATGGTTAAACAGAACTAGAATTGGCACTGAAATGAACATAGTCTTTAGCTTCTTGAAACCTTGATCAGCTTTCTCAGTTCACTTAAAAGGTGTGTTCTTTTGTATGAAAGCCATCATTAACATAATCAGATTAGAAAAGTTCTTGATGAACTTTCAATAGAAGTTTGCAAAGCCTATGAAACTCTATACACTCTTTACTGATTTAGAGGCTTGTCAGTTCATGATTGCCTTTATCTTTTAAGGATTCATTTGTACACTCTTTCTTACTTTCAGAATGAACTTTAGATACTTGATTGACTTGACTTCAAACTCACATTTGTCAATGTCAATTTGTAGGCCGACTTCTCAAAGCTGTAGAAGTATCTTTCATACATAATTTTGGTGTTGATGCAGTGATTCATCAGTGAAAATAAGAATATTGTTCACATAGGCTGAACAGAACTCATTCAGAAAGTCCTGCAAGGCCCAGTTGATATATCTTTGAAAGGTGCTCAGAGCATTGGCTAGCTCAAAAGAAGTCATCATTCACTTATACAACCTGTACCTCATACAAAATGCTGTCTTTCATTTGTCTTCTGTGGCAATTTGAATCTTGTAGAATGCCGCTATGACATTCAACTTGATGTATCATTGAGCTTGTCTGATGTTTCACAGAGTCTCATATATCAATGAAACAGAATAATGATTCTTCTAAGTGATTCAGTTCAAGTCACAGTAGTTCACACAGAACTGAAGTTCACCTTCTGACTTTCATATGAATAAAACAGGTGCTGCAGCAGATGAGTTACTGACTCATATAAACTGCTTATTCAAAAGTTCTGTTAATGTTTTGCGCAACACTAGTAGCTTCTCTTTCACCATGTTGTATAGAGGACCTCAGGGTACTTTTGGCTCTTTTTCATTCACCTCTTCTAGTTCAATTTGATGATCTGTGCCTTCTTCTCTTAAGGGCGGCAACTTCTCAGTCATTGTATGATTGAACACATCTAAAAACTCATGATAATGATCAGAGAGTATAGTCCTCAAGTTAGTCTTCTTCTGTGAGGTTAAGGCTTTTTCAATATTGATCATGCTGGCTGAGAACACCTCAATCTTCTTCTGTTTCTCTTCTTTCTTCTGTATGAGGTTCATAAAGAACATAGCTGACATCATAACATGATTGAACTCATTCTTAGCAGAAGCTTTTCTGTTTTGTACAATAGTTTCTGTGAATTCAATCATAAGAAAGGCTTCACCTGCATTCAATATGACTTTGTTCTGCTTCATTCATGATAGATCTAGTATAAGGTCATAGGACACTATCTTAAAAACAATATAAAAGAATGCCCTTGACTTCTGATGTCTGTTGATATCAATTTGTGCAACAGCTACTTCATTTACTGATGAACCTGAAGGTTCATCAAACTCTGTAATCATACAAGGTCTTATCTTCATGCACTGTAGATTGTGATTTCTAGCAAAGCAAGAAGTGATTATTTCATAGAACAGACACTCTGTGTTGTACAAGGTATGTGCATATGACTTCTTATTGATTAATGTTGACATAGTGAAGAGAGCACTGTTCATCTGTTTCTCAAATTTCTTTCAGCTTTTATCACATCTTATACACTCTCAGCTGTGACTTCTGCTAAAAGCTACTCTTTTTTTGAGTTCTTCTCTTCTTCTGTTGTCTTCTTCACAGTTTCAGCAGCAACAACATTGATGATGCAAGATCATACAGCAGACAGAAGTTTGCAGTTCTTAATGAAGTGGTCATTGTCTTCACAGTGCATGCATAGTTGTTTTGTATGACATTTCGCCACTTTCTTCTCTGACACTCATTGTGCTCTGCATCTTTCTTCAGTTTCTGTAGCTGTGACAATGATGTGCTCAGTGAGTTCTCAGTTCATGTTGTTTGTGTGAGACTGTTGTGTGATGATAGCTGTTGTCATATGACACTCTTGAGTAACAGCCTTCTGAATTGAGTCTAGATTGTGACTGACTCACTGCAGTAAGATAATGTACTCATTGTATGACGCAGGGATTGATGTTGCAACCAGAACTTGTGTGAGCATTACATCTAGACTGTTACTGAGAAATGTCTTCTTAACAGCATCATCTCATTTTAAGCCTTCTGCTTTCAGCAATGTTTGTTCAAAGGTGGTCAGGTGTCTTGTGAATGGCTTTTCTTTCTGTTTTAATGCTTTTAAGGTACAAGTTGCTCTCTTTCTTGATTTTGAATTGTTGTACACATGTTGAAGCTGATTGATCAGCTCCTCAATGATCATATGGTTTAAAACTTCATTTGACTTGATACAAGCCACAATTCAAGGTGTGTGTTACGGCCAAACCTGAACAGGTTAAACCTAACAGAATCGGGACCTGAGAGTTCACAATCACAGTGTACACATAGTACTGCTCACTGGGTTGCTGACAAGACAACAACTCAGGGTCAGCAGGTTGCTTGTGAGAGCGTGAGACATCAAGCGTATTTTTCTATATAGAAAGGGTTGTTTCTCTTATGAAAACGATCGTGTTCAACTCAATACAAGTTATCAACTACTGGTTTACTCTACACTGCGCACTGAGATTCTTATATCAACAAGCACAAATCTCTAGCCCTAATATTTGAGGCATCTTAGATCAGGATGTAACACTTTGAACATTCTTACAATATAAGAATGACAACCAGCGCACAAAAGTCAGCTTTGACAAGTCAAGTCAACCTTCAAGGCCTTCAGCAAACAATCAATGTACTTAAGATACTAACACTCAATGCATTCACAGATGAGAGAGAGAAGCTGTGAGCCTTCTTGATCAAGCTTGAGTTGTATATTGAATTCAATCAGGCAAAGTTTAGGTTTGAGATGAACAAAGGCCTGTTTACTGTATCATACCTCAAGAATGCAGCATTTGATTGAGTTGACCTCAAACTGCATAAGTTCTTTGACAAGACATCAAAGAAATGAATGAACAATAAGAAATTCATATTCAGCAACTATAAGAAGTTCAAGAATGAGCTTCAAAGAGCCTTCAAGGTAGTCAACAAGAAACAAGCAGCGAAAAGATGACTTCACATCCTGAAGATGAATAAGTTGACAGTCAAGTATGCAGCAGAGTTTCAGCAAATCACGGCTCTAATGAATTGAGACAATGATGCTTTAGTATCACAATACTATTGAGGACTCAATGAGACTATCAAAGATGAAATAGTCAGAATGAATCAACCTGAGAAGCTTCAGAATATGATCAATATTTTCATCAACATTGACAGTTGTCAATGAAAACAATGAATGAAGCATACAGAACACTACACATCAAAGATGTGAGAAAGACATTATATTCTCAGAAGAGGTGACCCTATGAACCTTGACGCAATTGAGAAGCATTGTGAGCAGCAATCATGAGTGAAGCAAGAACAGCGCATGAGCAAGCCCTATAAGTCTCAACTTTGATGAGCAGAGACTTACAAATGTTATAACTGTGAAAAGCTCAGACACCTTGCAAGAACCTGTAAGAAACCTCAACAAGAGAGAAAAGAAGTTACAGCAACAGATACATGCGTAGTGCACGATGCTCTGAGCTGAACAGTCTGCTATGACAACATGTGCTGAACACATATGAGCAGCAAAGACAGAGCCAAATAATACTCACAAAAACTCAAGAAGAAACAAAGCAGTTACAACACAACAGGTCAACTGAAGAGATTAACTATTCTAAAAAAAGCCAAGATCAAAGAAACCAATACTCACAAAACTCAGGTAAAAGAAGACTACAGCAATAGCACCTGAATAGCCCTAAATTTGAACGCAAACTCAAAAGATGTCAACAACTGAGAAGTCAACATGAGACTCAAAACAAGATATGAGCACCCTGAGAATCAGCACTGAGAGATGCGTCAACAGCTGCTAGAAAAACAGCAGAAAGAGCTCAAGAAGAGAGTCAATGACCTTAAGAAGCAACAAGAAGAAACAAAAGAAGCAAAAGCATGCTTAAAACTTGACAAGTTGATAAAAGATGTATGAACAGCAACCAACTCAGTATTAAAACAACTTGTGTGAAAAACTAAGAGTCACAAAATCAAGATCCATTTATTCACAGAGTATCTGACATCAGATGATGATCAATGAACCTTTTCAGAAGACTACATGTCATCTGAGTTTCTGGGTAAAGTGAAAGCACTTCAGATTCAGATTCAGTGAGAATATGATCAGTATAAACTGCGCCTACACTCAGAACAATATATCAAGAAAGACAGCAAAGAATACATACAACTGATCACACAAAAGGCAGAGCTTAAGTGATTTCAAGACCTCAGAAGAAGAGTAAGCGACGCAGTACAGTCAAAAAACTGCAAGCTTTCTCAAAGAGACTAAAGAACAAGAAGCTTCTAATGTCTCAAAAGAACAGCAAAGACCATAAGATATGAGTTGACGTTCAGGTTGAACAAAATAGACTTCTTCAAGCAATGATAGACTCAGAAGCAATCAACAACTATATTTTGCAGCAAGTGATAAGAATGCTAGAATTAACACCGCAGTGAGCGCTGAAGCCTATGCAGATATATATAATCAACGAAGAATCTGAGTGGATAACAGAACAGATTCACATCAAAGTCATAATACTAGAAGATTCACAAGAGTTGATGTTTGATGTTCTCAATTCAATCAAGTATGATGTCATACTAGAAATGCTCTGATTACGCAAAAAGAACTCAAGAATTGATTGAATCAGCAAAGAGTTATACATCATGATAGATGTGTATGAGATCCTCAAACAATCAGAAATGAGCTTATCAGAGCATAAGTCATGAGATCACAAAATACCGCTATTGAATGACAAGCAACCAAAGTGAATGTCACTGTACTCAATGAGCAAAGATCAACTCAAGAAAGTAAGAACTTACCTTGACAAGAATCTCAAAAGAGAATTCATCAGATCATCAAAGTCATTGACAGAATACTCAATCCTGTTTGTATCAAAGAAGAATGGCATGAAGCAACTATGTGTCAACTATAGACAACTCAACAAGATAACTAAACAAGACAGTTATCCTCTACCGTTGATCAAAGAGTTGCAAGACCGATTAGGCAGAGTCAAGTGATTCACAAGTCTGAACTTGAAAGAAGCCTATTATTGAGTACAAATGAAAGAAGGCAAAGAATGAAAAACAGCGTTCTGAACAAGATACAGACACTATAAATACACCATTATGCTGTTTGGGCTCAAGAACGCCCCTGTCACCTTTCAAAGGTTAATCAACAACACATTGAGAGAATACCTCAATGATTTTGCAATTACATACCTCAATGACATTCTGATATACTCAGATGACCTTGAGATGCACCACAGCCACATACACAAGATACTGAAAAAGCTCAACAAAAGGGCTTTATATGTGAAGAAGTTAAAAAGCAAGTTCAAAGCAAAGGAAATTGAATTTCTTAACTATATAATTCAATCTGAGCAAATTGAGAAGAACTCAAAGAAAACAGACACAGTCAGGAACTGGCCTTCATCAAAATGAGTCAAGAAAGTACAAGCCTTTCTAGAGTTGATGAACTATTATCAAAAGTTCATACCTAATTATGCAAGAATTGCAGAACTCCTCACGCAACTAATGCACAAGAACAAGAGATGACATTGAGATAAGAAGCAGAAGAATGCGTTTCACGCATTAAAGAAAAGCCTTAGCAGAACGGCACACCTGAGGATACTCAATTCAACATGCGAAAAGATACTGAAAACCAACGCATCAAATTTCACAGTAGGCGCATGCTTGTATCAGATTGAGAATGAGCAACAGAGACTCATAGCCTATCAATCTAGAAAACTATTAAGATCTGAGAAAAGATATGAGGTTCACAACAAAGAACTTCTTGTGATAGTGAAAGCACTGCAAGATTGAAGACCTTATCTTGCAGATACTGAGAAGCCTATTCAGATCTACACAGATCACAAGAATTTGAGGAACTTTGCAACAACAAAACAGTTGAATTGACAACAGGTTTGCTGAGTCAAACAGTTAACCAATTACAAATTTCAAATCCATTACAAGAAGAGTAATGAGAATGATGAAGCAGACGCTTTAAGTAGACAGCCTGACCATGAAGAAGTGAAAAAGATTCACACTGAAATTTTAAGTGAAGACAACAAGGGAATCCTCATCAAAGGCTTAGCAACAACATACAAGATGAAGCAAACTTTCTTGACAGATGAAGAACTGATACAAGTATGTCACAACAACAGGGTCAGTGAACACCTTGAAGTCAAAAGAATTGAGAACCTCATATGAAGAAGGCACAATATCAGCAACCTTAAAGATTGAATCACTGAGTACATTGTCAGATGTGATTCATGTCACAGAAACAAGATTCAGAGAGATAAAAGATATGATGAAGTAACATAACTAGACACATCAAATGCGTCATGAGAGTCAGTTACCATGAACTTCATAACAAAGTTACCATCATCAAAGAATTTGGCATGAGGAGTGAAATTTGACAGTATATTGACTATAGTTGATAGACTGACCAAGTACACCATGTTCATTTCATTCAAAGAGACCACAACAGCATCAGTATTGATGTACATCATACTGCAAGAATTGATTAACAATCACGGGCTATCAAAGGAATTTATCACTGACAGAAACAAGCTGTTTACAAGCAAGTTTTGAGAAACGCTCACAGCAGAACTCAGAATAAATCATAAGATGTTGACGGCATATCACCCACAGACGAATGAGCAGAGCAAACAAATGAACTAGACAGTCAAAATGTACTTAAGACACTACGTCAATAGAAACCAGAACAACTGGGTACAACTGTTGTCAACAGCACAGTTTGCATACAATAACACACAAAACAAAACCACAAGAGAAACACCATTTCAAGTGAATTATGAATATAACTCAAAGGTATGACAAGAACCACAAGCACACAAATCACAAAGTCAGAAAGCAATACTAAACATTGCAGAGATCAAGAAGTTGCATAAGGATCTGACAAACAGAATTCAACAGCAAACAAGACAAACAACAGAGGTAAAACCTTTTGTGGTTGAAGAAAGAGTTTATCTAAAAACAAACAATATTCATGTAAAGCAAAGAAGCAAGAAGTTGAACAACAAGAGCATAAAACCGTTTGAAATCAAGAGAAACATCAAGAAACTAAGCTATAAGCTAGACTTACTCAAGGAAATGCAAGTACACTCAGTATTTCATGCATTCATGCTTCAGTGTTGCAACCAATCTGTATCACTTCAAACCATCAAAACATCTGTTGAACTCAATGAGAAATACAAAGTTGAGAACATTCTAAAGAAACAGATGATTAGCGGGAAAACCCACTACCTTGTCAAATGAAAAGAATACAATACCTCTGAAAACACATGAAAACCACAACAAAACCTCAAGAACTGCGCAAGGGCGCTTCAACACTTTGAGAAAGAAAGATAGAATTTCAGAAGAATGAAGACATTGAGTCAACAAAATGTGACAATGTCTGAGGATCATTTTCATTCTCTGTCCCATCATTATCACTATCAAGTTCAACAGCAAGACAATTGACCTTCTGTGAAGCACAACAGTTTGCTTGATCAAGAGTCTTTTGCAAGCATATGATCTTGAAAGTGAGTGCACTGAGTTCAGTGTTTGCAGTGCTTATTTCTTTTTGAAGCTGAAGGCAAGTTCTGTCAAGAGACTCTCACAAAATGGCTACACATGGACGATCACGTTGAGTACATTTATTGCATTTAGAATGAGATTTCATGATAAAACAAGACAGTCTCAGAGAGTGACAATACTCACAGAGAAAAGAGAAAAGAGACCCTGAGAGTTGAATCTCTTTAGTATTTCAAAGATGATTGAATTTCTTAGCAGACATGCTGACATATGAAATTGAGCGGAGAAAACCCTCACTTATATACACTCTAAAGAACTAGTGCCTAGAGAGAAGAGGATGATGTTATGACCAAACCTGAACAGGTTAAATGTTACAGCCAAACCATAACCAGCTAGTATGCTCTAGAGAATACACAAAGAAAGCGTATACCTGAACATAAGCTCACACAGCTTTATATGCTCAAGGCAAGCCCAATGAGACGATAGACCCTTAGTAGGTCTATTAGCTCTATTGCTCTATAGCAAGCAATGTGAGCACAGCAATCCTATAGTATATAGTAAGACCATTTCCCCTATGGAAATGGGTTGTGTTCAACTCAATACAAGTTACCAACTACTGGTTTACCCTACACCGCGCACTGAGATTCTTATATCAACAAGCACAAACCTTTAGCTTTAATATTTGAGGCATCTCAGATCAGAATGTAACACTTTGAACATTCTTACAATATAAGAATGACAATCAGTGCACAGAAGTCAGCTTCAACAAGTCAAGTCAACCTTCAAAGCCTTCAGCAAACAATCGATGTACTCAAGGTACCGGCACTCAATGCATTCACAGATGAGAGAGGAAAGCTACAAGCCTTCTTGGTCAAGCTTGAGTTATATATTGAATTCAACCAGGCAAAGTTCAGGTCTGAGATGAACAAAGGTCTGTTTACTGTATCATACCTCAAGAATGCAGCATTCAATTGAGTTGACCTCAAACTGCATGAGTTCCTTGACAAAACACTGAAGAAATGAATGAACAATAAGAAATTCATATTCAGCAACTATAAGAAGTTCAAGGATGAGCTTTGAAGAGCCTTCAGAGTAGTTGATGAGAAACAAGCAGCAGAAAGATGACTTCACATCCTAAAGATGAATAAGTTAACAGTCAAGTATGCAGCGGAGTTTCAGCGAATTGCGGCTCTAATGAATTGAGACAATGACGCTTTAATATTGCAATACTATTGAGGACTCAACAAGACTATCAAAGATGAGATAGTCAGAATGAATCAACCTGAAGAGCTTCAAAATATGATCAATACCTTCATCAACATCAACAGTCATCAATGAGAACAGTGAATGAAGCGCACAGAGCACTACACATCAAAGATGTGAAAAAAACATTATACTCTCAAAAGAGGTGACCCTATGAACCTTGACGCAATTGAGAAGCACTGTGAGCAGTGATCATAAGTGAAGCAAGGACGGCGCATGAGCAAGCTCTATAAGTCTCAACTCTGATGAGTGAAGACTCATGAATGTTATAACTGTGAAAAGCCTGAACACCTTGCAAGAACCTGCAAGAAACCTCAATGAGAAAGAAAAGAAGTTGCAGCAACAAATACACACATAGTGCACAACGCCCTGAGCTGAACAGTTTGCTACAACAACATGTGCTGAACACATATGAGCAGCAAAGACAAAGTCAAATGATACTCACAGAAACTCAAGAAGAGACAAAGCAGTTACAACACAACAGGTTGACTGAAGAAATTAGCTATTCTAAAGAAAGTTGAGATCAAAGAAACCAATACTCATGAAACTCAGGTAGAAGAAGACTACAGTGATAGCACCTGAATAGCCCTGAATTTGAACGCAAACTCAAAGAATGTCAACAACTGAGAAGTCAACATGAGACTCAAAACAAGATATGAGCACTCTGAGAATCAGCGCTGAGAGATGTGTCAACAACTGCTAGAAAGACAGCAGAAAGAGCTCAAGAAGAAAGTCAATGATCTTAAGAAGCAACAAGAAACAAAAAAGGCAAGAGCATGCCTAAAACTCAACAAGTTAATGAGAGATGTATGAATGACAACCAACTCAGTATCAAAACAACTTGTGTGAAAGACTAAGAGCCACAAAATCAAGATTCATTTATTCACAGAGTACTTGACATCAGACAATGATCAATGAACCTTTTCAGAAAGCTACATGCCACCTGAGTTTCTGAGTAAAGTGAAAGCACTTCAGAACCAGATTCAGTGAGAATATGATCAGTATGAACCGCACCTACATCCTGAACAGTATATTGAGAAAGGCAGCAAAGAATACATACAACTGATCATAAGAGGGGTAGAGCCTAAATGGTTTCAGAACCTCTGAAGAAGAGCAAGTGACGCAGTACAGTCAAAAAGCTGCAAGCTTCCTCAAAGAAACTAAAGAACAAGAAGCTTTTAATGTCTCAGAAGAACGGCAAAGACCATAAGATATGAGTTGACGTTCAAGTTGAATGAGATAGACTTCTTCAAGCAATGGTAGACTCAGAGGCAATCAACAACTATATTTTGCAACAAGCAATAAGAATGCTAGAACTAACGCCGCAGTGAGCGCCGAAGCCTATGCAGGTATATATGATCAACGAAGAATTCAAGTGAATAACAGACCAGGTTCACATCAAAGTCATAATACTAGAAGATTCACAGGAGTTGACGTTTGATGTTCTCAATTCAATCAAGTATGACATCATACTAAAGATGCCCTGATTACGCAAAAAGAACTCAAGAATCAATTGAATCAGCAAAGAGTTATACATCATGATAGATGTGTATGAGATCTTCAAACAATCAGAAATGAGCTTATCAAAGCATAAGTCATGAGATCACAAAATATCGCTATTGAATGACAAGCAACCAAAGTGAATGTCACTGTATTCAATGAGCAAAGATCAACTCAAGAAAGTAAGAACTTACCTTGACGAGAATCTTAAGAGAGGATTCATCAGACCATCAAAGTCATTGACAGAATACTCAATTCTGTTTGTATCAAAGAAGAATGGCACAAAGCAACTATGTGTCAACTACAGACAACTCAACAAGATAACTAGATGAGACAGTTATTTCTTACTGTTGATCAACAAGTTACAAGACCAGTTAGGCAGAGTCAAGTGATTCACAAGTCTAGACTTAAAAGAAGCCTATTACTGAGTACAAATGAAGGAAGGCAAAGAATGAAAAACGGCATTCTGAACAAGATACAGACACTACAAATACATCATTATGCTGTTTGAGCTCAAGAACGCCCCCGCCACCTTTCAAAGGTTAATCAATGACACATTGAGAGAATACCTTGATGATTTTGCAATTACATATCTCAACAATATTCTGATATACTCAGATGACCTTAAGACACACCGCAGCCATGTGCACAAGGTACTAGAAAAGCTCAATGAAAGAGCTTTGTATGTGAAGAAGTCAAAAAGCAAGTTCAAAGCAAAGAAAATTGAGTTCCTTGACTATATAATTCAATCTGAACAAATTGAGAAGAACTCAAAGAAGATGAACGCAGTCAGAAACTGGCCTTCGCTGAAATGAGTCAAGAAAGTACAAGCCTTTTTAAAGTTGACAAACTATTATTGAAAGTTTGTACCTAACTATGCAAGAATTGCAGAACCTCCCACACAACTGACACACAAGGACAAGAAATGATATTGAGATAGAGAGCAGAAGAATGCGTTTCACGCATTAAAGGAAAGCTTTAGCAGAACGGCACATCTGAGGATATTCAATTCAACATGCGAAAAGGTACTGAAAACCAACACATCAAATTTCACAGTAGGTGCATGCTTGTACCAGATTGAGAATGAACAACAGAGACTCATAGTCTATCAATCTAAAAAACTATCAGAACCTGAGAAAAGATATGAGGTTCACGACAAAGAACTTCTTGTGATAGTGAAAGCACTGCAAGATTGAAGACCTTATCTCACAGATACTGAGAAGTCTATTCAGATCTACACAGATTACAAGAATTTGAGAAACTTTGCAACAACAAAACAGTTGAATCAACAACAGGTTTGCTGAGCCAAACAGTTAGTCAATTACAAATTCCAAATTCATTACAAGAAGGATAATGAGAATGGTGAAGCAGACGCTTTAAGTAGACAGCCTGACCACAAAGGAGTGAAAAAGATTCACATCAAAATTCTGAGTGAAGACAACAAGAAAATCCTCACAAAAGACTTAACAACAATGTACAAGGTGAAGCAAACTCTCTTGACAAATGAAGAACTGATATGAGTATGTCACAACAACAGGGCCAATAAACATCTTGAAGTCAAAAGAACTGAGGACCTCATACAAAGAAGACACAATATCAGTGACCTTAAAGATCAAATCATCAAGTACATCATCAAATGCAATTCATGTCACAGAAACAAGATTCAGAGAAATAAAAAATATGACAGAGTAACACAACTAAACACACTGAATGCGTCATGAGAGTCGATTACTATGAACTTCATAACAAAGTTACTGACATCAAAGAACCTGGCATGAGGTGTGAAGTTCAACAGTATATTGACTATAGTTGATAGACTGACCAAATACACCATGTTCATTTCATTCAAGAAAACCACAACAGCATCAGTATTGATGTACACCATACTGCAAGAATTGATTAACAATCATGAGCTATCAAAGGAATTTATCACTGACAGAAACAAGCTGTTTACAAGCAAGTTTTGAGAAACGCTCACAGCAGAACTCAAAATAAATCATAAGATGTCAACAGCATATCATTCACAGACGAACGGACAGAGCAAATAAATGAATCAGACAGTCAAAACATACTTAAGACACTACATCAATAGAAATCAGAACAACTGAGTACAACTGTTGTCAATGACACAGTTTGTGTACAATAACACACAAAACGAAACCACAGAAGAAACACCATTTCAAGTGAATTATGAATATAACCTGAAGGTATGACAAGAACTGCGAGCGCACGAATCACAAAGCCAAAAAGCAATATTAAATATTGCAGAGATCAAGAAGTTGCATAGGGATCTGATGAACAGAATTCAACAGCAAACAGAACAAACAACAGAGATAAAACCTTTTGTGGTTGAAGAAAGAGTTTACCTAAGAACAAACAATGTTCATGTAAAGCAAAGAAGCAAGAAATTGAACAACAAGAGCATAAAACCATTCAAGATCAAAAGAAACATCAAGGGGTTAAGCTATGAGCTAGACTTACTCAAGAAAATGCAAATACACCTGATATTTCATGCGTTCATGCTTCAGTATTGCAATCAGTTCATACCGCTTCAAATCATCAAAACACCTGTCAAACCCAATGAGAAGTATCAAGTTGAGGACATTTTAAAACAACGGATGATTAGCGAAAAAACCCACTATCTCATCAAGTGAAAAGAATACAGTACCTCAGAAAACACATGAGAGCTCAAAGAGAACCTACTCAACTGTGCAAAAACACTACAACAGTTTGAGAGAAGGGCTCAGAGTCAATAAAGAAGCTAAAACTCATTGACTTCAGTAAGAAATCAAGGTTAGAAGAATTGAAGGAGTTTTCCTCATTCTCAGTTTCATTGTTATCATTGCTCAGTTTGAAAGCAACACAGTGAACTTTGACGACTGTGCAAGACTCATTCTGTTTCAAAGTCTTGAAAAGGCAAAGAACCTTCACATTCAGCTTGAAAAGGTGCTCAGCCTGTTTCACACACTCATTCATAGCCACCTTGAGTTCAAATTTCAGCTGAAGGTGAGCACAATTCAGAAAATCTAATGATACTGACACACATAAACAACCACAACAAGTGCACTCAGAACACTTTGCATGATCTGTCATAATAATACAGAAAGAAAGAGCAGCTGAACAATGATCACAAGCAGTGAGAGGAGTGAAGCTGAAGGTTGCAATGGTTTTCGCAAGACAAAGACAATTATGCTGCTTATGAGAAGGCATGACAGTGAGAAAGCTATCTGTCTTTATACTCTCACTTATATAGACACTAAAGAACTAGCGTCTAGAAGAAAAGGGATCGTGTTACAGCCAAACCGTAATCAGCTAGTATGCTCTAGGGAATACGCAGAGAAAGTGTATACCTGAACATAAGCTCACACAGCTCTATATGCTCAAGGTGAGCTCAATGAGACAATAGACCCTTAATAGGTCTATCAGCTCTATTGCTCTATAGCAAGCAATGCAAGCACAGCGATTCTATAGTATATAGTAGGACCATTTCCCCTATGAAAATGGGTTGTGTTCAACTCAATACAAGTTACCAACTACTGGTTTACCCTACACCACGCACTGAGACTCTTATATCAACAAGCACAAACCTTTAGCCCTAATATTTGAGGCATCTCAGATCAGAACATAACATTAAACCTAACAGGATCAGGACCTGAGAGTCCACAATCACAGCGTACACATAGTACTGCTCACTGAGTTGCTGATGAGACAACGATTCAGGGTCAGCAGGTTGCTCATGAGAGTGTGAGACACCAAGCATATTTCTCTATATAGAAAGAGTTGTTTTTCTTATGAAAACAATCGTGTTCAACTCAATACAAGTTATCAACTACTGGTTTATCCTACACCGTGCACTGAGACCCTTATATCAACAAGCACAAACCTCTAGCCCTAATATTTGAGGCATCTCAGATTAGAACGTAACAGTGTGACCTGGCTTAAAGCCAACTCTTTAAGTCAACTGTGTAAGTATTAAAACTGCACACTGACATTGTTGTCTGACATGTTCACATTTAATTTAGCAACAATTTGTTGTAGTCAAGGTCTGAATTTCACTCTCTTTTCTTCAAATCTGAATGAATCAGAAAGACACCATTTTGAGTGTCAATTCACACTCATTGCTGCAATAAGCTGCTTTAAAATGAGACCATTTGTACAATTGACTGATTCTTGAGAAGAAGATGATGTTGCAACAGCTGATGTTGAAATAGCTGTATCTACTGATGTAGTCAACATAAGATTGTCTCAATTCATCACAAAGATGTAAAGAAGATCTGTATGAGCCTTCATGTTCTGCATGTTCTCTTCTGTATGACTCTTTATACTGTGTAGTTCTGTTATAAGTATTTGTGCTCAAGAAGAAATCTTCTCAGCAACAATCTTCACTTCATCTGTCATAGAGGTTTCTGCGCTCATTCTGCACTGATTTCAACAATTGTACAGCAAGGCCTTTAGTGTAGGTCAGGTTTAAATGAGAATAGTATTTTAATGTTACAGGTTTGCAATGAGATTGACGCTTGATTGATAATTTCTAAATACAAGAAGAATACTATGAAGAGAAAAAGAAGAGCTTCATACAGAAGTGAAAAGATAATGTGCTTTAGTCTTAGGGTCTTAGTAA
>JAABUP010006987.1_pt1 | contig 15542 bp, 15 predicted proteins | sample 5559201 | NCBI WGS metagenome assembly JAABUP01 (sample SAMN10711887, study PRJNA513373) | rock metagenome | isolation source: Antarctica rocks | place: Antarctica
GAGGATGCTGATGCAGGGGGGGTGAAATTGGGGGAGGTGGGGGAGGATTTGAGTTCGGCTTCTTCTTTGAAGGCGGGTTGGAAGATTGCTATGCCTGGTTTTTGTTATAGGGGTTTTTTAGCTATTAAGTTCTATGGTTGAGTAGAGAATCGAATGGGGGTTTAGAAGGTATAGCGATGTAGAAGACGACGGGGGCAGTGACGGAGACAGGATGGGGGAATTCCTACCTGTGCCTACGCCGATCACAGCGACGAGCGCCGGTGTGAGGAAGGAGAAAGCTCGACCGCTCATTTTGGCAGCTGGTACGGTCAATTGACTATTGTGTAGAGTTGACGATGGGTTTGGAGGAGAGGAAACACTAGGGTATGTATGCAGATGACGTTTCTATTTGCGGCCGCTCGGGCCTGATGAATTGTAGGTTCATTTCTTTAGTCACGTGGTCTGATTAGTCAGCTTGGATGATGCCAACCTGGCAGCTATATTCCCCTTTACTCCATAGTTATTGGCATACTATCAGTTAGATATCATTATCTCCTACGCATTCTCAATGTACAGATCATCGCCGAAAGCGTGGCAGAGCAGCGCATATCGCACTTTGTCAGGGGCTTGGCCATTACCGGGACCATGACGGGGTCACTATTGACCGTACTGCATCCCATACCGGATGCGCTCTTCGCTGGCGTCTTCGTCGTCGGCTGGGACGACCTCGAAGGCAATGGGATCATGGCGAAGATCCTCTACCTTGTCCGCGCGCCTCGCTTCGTTCGAACCGACGAATCCTTACTGCAATTAGGTACCCAAGGTGCCAAGTCTCGCTTCGCTTCCTACCTAGTCTGGCAGATCTGGGGCAATATGATCACGAATTGAAGTACTACAGTACCAACGGAATAACTTGGGGTGATGAATGTTCTGAAATGATCGACAATAGTTCTTGGCAATCCATTGTCAACTGTCAAGTCAGTGGCGCGGGGTCATTCTAGCATTGCTGCACAGAAATCTCACAAACCATATTCCGGCGTATGTCTCCAAGGCATGAGAATGCTTACCTGCCGCATAGAGCCGAACATCGAGAACGCGCTGACTGGAAAGAGGTTATCTGGGAACACGTTGACTTTTTCTCTCTCTTTTTTTTTGGCATACGCGCACATTAAGGCTTCAATCAATAAATACATTTGCGGAGATCTAACTAAGCGCATTCCATCCGACAGACGCTTCAGCGGTTTTTCTTTACGCATCTCAAATCGACGCCAGTAAAGCGGCTAGCCCCGAGATCCCCACGGCCGCCCACCCGCTACCCTGGACGAATCCAGCCTCGCCGGTGAAAGCCTGGGGGCTTGGGGACGCAGACGTGGGACTCGCGGTGCCGGAGCTGCTGCTGTTATTACTGCTGCTATTGCTCCTCATGTTTGAGCTACTCTCGTCGTTCAGCATGGCTCCGAGCATTCCGATCTCAACGGTCCCGCCACATGGAGCAGCAGGAGGCGGTACGCAGCCGTTAAGATAGTCGCCCAGCGGTCCGACACCCATCCCTTTCATGCTGACCATCTCGGGCGTGAAGGCCGGCGTCAAAGAGGTGCTGTTGGCGGGGAACACGACGGCCTTCATGTGAGAGCCAATGTAGGAGGCATGGATACCTGAAGACGGATTCCTTTAACTTCGCTTTCAGGTAGAGGCGGAAGATTGCGCACTACTCACCGTGCTCGGCTGCAAGCCTTGCCATGAGGAGCGCTGCCTGCGGAGACTGCACGTAGTCCGCTAGACCGATGAACGCGCCGCACAATGTCGCCTCGAAGATATACGCATTCATGAGATGCGATGTTGCGTCAGTGACGGGCGGGTACGAGAAGCTGCAATTCGGTTTCATTCCCCCAGCTGCCATGCCGGCCTGTAGGAGGGCCTCGTCGCCGAGTTTGGCCTGCACGGCCAGGCCCATGGTATTGGCCAGGAAGTCGGTCTTTGGCTTTGTCGGCGAAGGAAGAGAAGAGTAGAAAGATTCATTGATAGGCACCGAGTCGTAGTAGCTCGAAAGGAGATCTTGGAGCACGTAGCCATACGCGATAGCGGGAAGGTCGCTGGAGCCCGGGCTGACAGGGCACATGTAAGTGGCCGACGCAACGGCAGCGGTCGAGAGGAGCTGGAGAGGAATGGAAGCCTTCATTTTTTCAATCAGTTGATCGAACGTGGTGGATATTCGGTACTCAGATGGACAAGGTTGGAATGTTCTGGCCGGGCGCGTTGGAGGGAAGGCATCTCGATGGTCTTATAGCTCAGTAGACCCAGTCAGAGACCGCACGATGTCATAGCACACTACAAAAAAAGTTAAATATTTAATTTAAAATTTAGAACCGATATCCGGACGGCAAGTTCCGGCTTAGTGGCGTCCGAGATGAGTCAATTCGGTGATCAAACAGGGAATTCTTTCGATCAGTGGGACTTGTATTGGGACGAAAACGGTAATTGATTGTCGCGGGGAGCGGAAGAGCCGAAGAAGCCTCAAGTCAGGGCAGTCATCAGGCCCTGCCAAGAAATCATGAGTACTGCTTCGAGGTAACCGATCTTCCGTGCACTCTCAACAGCACTTCCCAAGCTATGACGACAGTAAGGCGATTGGCTATCGTGGTAGCACGCCCGGCAAAGACAGTATTGGTATGGGCTGGACTGGCATGGAGAACATGTTCGATTCATACCCTCAAATCTCAACATGTAAGGTAGTCATTCCCTGCACAAGCGCTCCCACGGTATCATTGTGCTTGACTTTGGCGTCCCTCTGTATATGTGCCAGTCTACCTTCAAGACCTTGAGCTAGATCTGCGAACGCAATTTCTATGCTCTCAAGGCAGAAGTTCCATCCCTGTTCATTGCAAGGCCAGAAAGAAAGGTTGATGTCGATCAGAAAAGATTTAAAGAGTTGAAAGGTTCCCCTGATGGCTTGACTAATGCCTGGTGCCTCAGGGAAAGTCATGCCAATGAGAGAACCAGAATCCGAATAGCCTCTCGTCCCGCGTGAACTCTTTGAACGAACTCTCATATGTACCATCAGCAGCTTGAGACAACATTTTCCGACGACCTTCACCAAGAGCTCTCGATCCGGAAATTGCCTCAAGTCTCTGTCCAGGACTGTGAAGTACTCCCTGAAAGTCGAGACAATCAGTAAGGCATCACAGCAAAGCTGTTGAACCTTGATATTCTTGTATAGCATTGTACATCTCCATGCCGTCGCTGGTATCGCCTGAGCTGTCTGAGCACATTCGTCTCATGAAATCTGCAATTCCTGCAAGAATGAGCGGAAAGTGTTGTTCGCAACGAATGCGCAGGGGCCTGTGCGCTTGTAAGATAATATTCTGTACAAAAGATGTACTGTCAGATGAGAGACTCACGTAGTAGTGTCTAATTGAACAATTAGCGAGGGTTGAGAAACGTCGAGGAAGAGGAAGGCCTCAATTAATCTGGCAACACTAACATCTGCACCTAGTAATTAGTTGTATTCAGTTTTAGTGTAGATTACATAGTAAATAAACACTGATGCGTCATAGAAATCACATGTTCATGAATTTCAATGGGAAATTGTAAATTTCATACAGACTATGGTGTTTATATATTCCCTATGCTAATCTACCTTGCTGTTGTCAACTTTGAGACTCTTTAGTGTCTTGTATTTCTTTATTAGATTCTTCACACCCTTGCTACTCATTGTAGACATAAATTCAGTCAAACCCCATATTCATAGCTGTATAACCCTGTCTTTAACATTCAATTTGACACCCTATGTCTCAATATCCTTCTTCAAACTGTAGTATCAAGTTCTTAGTGACTTCAAAACCTTTCAAACCTTCAGACAATGTCATTCTGGTGCTTTTATCTCTTTATTTAAGTTATTGGCTATGTATTCTGTCTCTATACTCTTGTATATCTCAAATTCATAGTTCTTTCACATAAACTCATATTAAGCTCACATGTTAAAGATAAGAAGGTTTCAGTAAAGAATTTCCTGCTGTCAGAAATGTTAACACAGAAGGTTGTAGAACTGAAAAAACACACAGTTACAGAAGAATTCACCTGTTTTCTCATCAATATTCAATTTAAATGACTTCACATCCTTCTCACACATCTTTTCAGCCTGTTGTAACTTCAAAACCACTAAAAGTTGAACTGGGCAAGGTAGCTGTTGCATTTCAGGCCACATTACTGTGTCAGAAAGATTTTGAGTACGGAAATTATGCTTCACCTTTTCTGCAGTCTGATCTCATTGTTGTGTAATGCAATTGATGTGCATGCATATTTCAGTAAGGCTGAATCAACTCATTGTAGCCCTATTAACTGACTGTTTAAGGAAGAAGTGTCAGGATTTGACATTATTTGATGTTGAATTCATCAATTGACATCATAATGGGTTCCTTATCCAATAGAAAAAGCTTTTCCCTTATTGATTTGATGTCAGAGATGACAGGAATCAAGGACATTGACATGGTGGATGACAACAGCGAGGTATGTGTGGGTAGGTAGGTAGGTAGGTAATGGACACGCGAATTCTATGACGCGTCAGTGTTTATTTACTATGTAATCTACACTAAAACTGGATACAACTAATTACTAGGTGCAGATGTTAGTGTTGCCAGATTAATCGAGGCCGAAGAGGAATACCTACCTCGCGCTAGAGTTGAAGCACGTCCTACACAGTTGGCTCTTAATGACTGCATCCAAGGCTCCTCTTTCCAATTACCGTCCAGTTCCGCGAAAGCCTTGGTCATTTCCAGCAGGAAAAGCTGACGAAAGCAACTTTCGTTCGGATTATAATTGATGGCGTAACTTGGGTGAAAGGCGTTAACAATCTTGATAGGGTGCCCATCCACCACAACAGTTCTGGTGTCATCAACTGCGCCTACACCCTTACTGCTGTATTGCACATCCCCGAGCGCTTCCGGGCCCTGCCATGCGCCGAGAATCACATCAGGTTTCTTACGCCGAACCATTTTCAGAAAGACCTCATATGCCGCGCGCATTTCCGGTGGAGCTGTTTTGACCTTGGGCGACTCCAGATAGAAAGGTAATGCGTCAATACAGGTGACGTCTTCAAGACCTACGAGACCAATCCCTTGAAGAGCATCGTCCAGATAATTCAGCGTTGCGCATTCCCTTTTGATCTGCTCAAAGCTCCCGCTGTATCGCTGGCTCCGCGCTGGCTGCATCAAAGCAACGACGAGTCCGCCGCGCGCGTCCGGTCTAGCCAGCCATGAGCCGAAGTCGATCTCCGGATCTGAAACGGGAAATGAGCGAGACTGGCTCCGTTGGAGCGAACGTCCGTGGTCTTCGTATAACATCCTATGGGCACCAACATCCGCACTCGAATCAATACGAGGTCGTACTAAGAAGCGTTTCAATCGATGGTCGATAGGTATGTCAAAGCACCACTCCGAGGCCATGACTTATTCACTGGGATGGCATGATGGCTACGAAAAGTATCGACGATGCATATACGGAGCTCTTTATCAGACAGAAGATGCGAAAGCGTGAGTCTCCGTGCCAAACTGAATGTCAGGAATGTGGACCGAGTAAAACGTGCAGCTATAACATTCCAATCTCTGGACTCATGACAAACGCCTCATTCCTCTGTTTGCGGCCACACGAAAGTCATCGAGTAACCACACTGGCGAGTCATAATGAAGCCCAAAAAGACGCAAACGGCCCATCTTTAGGATGTTGACTAACCCAAGCATGTTCCATCACGTTATTCCGTAATGGCATTTCGTTCTAAGATAACGTGCTTTATGTAGCTCTACCAGAATTTTCACATGTTCTAATTCCCAACAGCTCACCGTGTTCATTGGTTCTTACTTGTTCCGCCCCAAAGATAACGGAAGCTCATTCCCACAACAAGCTTGATATTTTCGCATTCCACTTCCCTTCTTCCATGGAGGAATGCTACGGTAGTAGAGAGTACTGATATAGATACGATGCGTATGCAGTCCTTGTGGGTCACGCAGGACCAATAGGTCACTCTCTTCTCGTGATACTTGCCCTCTTCTTCAAGTCATCCGCAATTATGGCTATAGACCTGGTAGATGTTGATCCATGCAGTAACCCCCTCCATCATTATCGAGATACAGCGTCTCAGCCGGGTCCCCACGGCCCATACAAACAGCCTGGCCATCACAATTCCTTCCCGCATCATCCAGCTTCGCCGTCGAGATAAAGTTAGCGGGACACTCACAGCGACCCCCATGTATATTGGAAATTTGTCCACGAGCACCCACCCGGGGCGTAGCAAATTCCCCCAGTCGGGACCTCGGCATCTGTCGTGTATTGATATAAGGCGTTGGGGCTGCACACGGGAGCTTCGAGATCAGAGCAGCCTGTACCGTGAGTCAGATTCGCAGTGTCACGATGAAATCAAGTATGAGCCCGTCTTCCGCGCATCCAGCGGTCCAGGCCGAGGAAAGGGTCAAGAGCCGCATGAGCCGCTTCCCTCCGGCCGATACCAGGAATGGGTGGAGCGTTTGGGAGAAGAGACCGGCTTCGTGCAGGTGTTGACAGGATGATAGAGAGCGTGAATCTGTAAAAAGTTCTAATGGCCAAGAAAAATTATGTTAGTATTCTACGCACGGTTCAAGTTCTAGAATAACCATCAGGCAACATGAGGTCGTGTATCCAAGCACGCTCTAAATTAGAACTCAAGCAAGGATTAAGGTGATTCGGCGTAAATTGCACCTCACTCAAGGTAATTCCTTGCTAGAAATAGAACGATTGCTTAGAGAACCGCTTCGAAAACATCGAGACATGTCTAGCTTGTCGAATGGCGTTGAGAGTGAGGAGGGCGAAGCGTTGAAGATCGAAGTACCCTCGCAAAATTTCATCACGCGGGGTGTTTCATAACTTAGGAATGCGGTTTAGCCTCTAAGCTGCGTACAGATCAGGTGAAGCGCAGAATAAATCAGGTCAAGCCACTGAAGTGTAGGAGTTAGCGGGACCATTTTAGGGTGGGGTGGGTCCATGTGACCTTTCCGGATCGGTTTCGCCAATCAACCTCCACAGGATCACATGGCAGTTCGATGACATAACACCTTAATTCAAGCGCAGCCGCTGAATTTCAATAAATTCTATATCTTTACCCCCTGTATTGAAAAAGTGCAGAGTCTCTCAAATATCTTTTGTACCATTTCCCATTATCGATCTTGGCCAACTGGAATGCGACGGCGTTTGCACAATCCCTGACGGACTTGTGAACATGACTGAAACGTTTGGCCAACCACTTGGCCCCGGGCAAGTACCTGAAAAAGTGATGGAGCCAAAGCCAACAAACTCTTCCGAGGAGGACCTTTGGAGTTCTCTCGGAACGAAAAACAGTTTGGCAGCGGCCCTGACCAAGCAGGGTCTATATGACGAGGCTGAGACGCTCCTAAGAGAGGTTTTGGAGACACGAGAGACACTAGGCCAGAGCAAAGCGGACCAGGATATGCTGAGGACCATGAATAACTTGGGTGGTGTATTGAATCAGCAAGGTCGCTTCACTGAGGCTGAGGCGCTACATCGACAAGTACTGGAATCGGATGAGCAGAGTCTGGGAAGCGAGCACACCGACACTATTTCAAGCATGAATAACCTTGCTGACGTCCTCACCCGCCAAGGCAAGTTAGAAGAGGCCGAAAAGTTGCAACGAGGGGCCCTCGAATTGAGCCAGAAAGTGCGCGGCCCGGAAAATCCTGACACGTTGTCTGTCATGGGCAATTTGGGAGATATCTTGCTCAGACAACACAAGTACGAGCAGGCAGAAACAGTGTCTCGAGAAGTACTGGAGCTGCGTCAGAAATTGCTCAGAGAGCACCATCCAGAGATGGCTATAAGCCTGCACAACCTGGCTTCGGTGCTCAGCAAACGGGGAAAGTTTGATGAAGCTGAGGAACTGCACCGACAGGAGGCTGCACTTGGTCAGACCAATATGGAGAAGATGACAAGCATGAGCGACCTAGCTAGGTTTCTGGCCCGTCGGGGCCGCTACGACGAGGCCGAACATTGGCTTCAGGAGGTAGTGAAGTTGTCGACGGAAGCATTGGGCAGGAACAGTTGCAAGACGCGGTCAGCCATGAGCGAACTAGGGGACGTGCTGATGAGGAATGGCAAATATAAGGAAGCTGAAGATATGCACCGGAACGTCTTGGTGACGGGTATGGCATGAGCGTCTGCGAACGAAAATAGCAGTTCACATATCAGTGCGCAGACTTTCATTAGATGTCAATGATAGCACAAGATCTTGTGCCACCGTTGAAAAGTCTCTGTGTCCGCCGTTCTGCGTCTTCGCCCATATGTTTTCCTCAATGTCAACAACCACAGATCTTCATCCGTCAGGTTTTGGTGGATGGCACCTTAACAGTCGAGGGTATAGTCAAGATTCGTCAAACCTTCAGCCTTTCATAAGTCTCAACGATTCCACCGCGTCAGACGAAATCGTCGCGTTACCAACATGAACAGCTTAAGTTCACAGGCCTTCTTGGCGTTGCTGTTCTCCCCTTTCTCCGGAGAGCTAAGGTCTTCGATGGGAATGTTCATCTCGTTCTTCCTCTCATCGTCTTTGCTAGGATCCGGTTCGTGTAGGGGCCACTGGCAAAAGACGGGTGCCAAGGCAACTTCGCCACGACTCGCTGTCACTCCGAGGCAAGGAAGAATGCCATTGAAGCAGGCTTGAAAGATGCGCAGCGCGTCTTTGGTCGTCTCAACATGACCCCGCCGTGTAGGAACGCAAGCCGGTACTTCTCCTCCTTGACCCATAGCTCAAGCGTCGCAGATGTCAACGGGGAGCGAGCCCTTGATTCCCTATAGACAATGGAGGGTTTCTGAATGCAGGCAACCGCCAAAGACTTTTGAGCAGCTCAAGAATCGAACAGGACGGGATCCGTCCGACAGAGTGTTGGGTTGGTCTTTTCTGGTTCAAGGTCTCTGCTGCTAGAGAGTACTGGCAATGGAGACCCCTTCTCAACAATCTTCTCGGCTTCGGGTAAGGTGATGTGTCGCCGAGTGAAACAGAAAAAGGCATTATGAATTCACAAAAAAAGAAGAATATCAGAAGAAGTCATCATTCATGCATGGTTGCATTGGCGACGTACAAGGTATGCAAGCACCGACGCCAATTGGCGTTGATGTAATATGAAAGGACTAGTCGCTGTAGCATTGTTGTTTTGCCACAAACCTCAGAAAATGTGACAGACTTCAGTGCAAATCGTATAATGTCAATTGAAGTGGCATTCAAGGTATGCAAGCCATTGCCTAGCTCTACATTTTGGGCAGAAACTCTAGCCAGACTTCCAAAGGAGCAACAACGCAGTCATTGAACTGTGTGGAGTTGAGACCACCCAGCCAGCATCGTTGCTATCGTATTGTTCGCAATGGAACGTTACTAGGCGGCATATGCGGCCTCGATGAATTGCAGGTTCGTTGACACGACGTACATGACATTGAGGTGCCGTCATTGAGGGTTCAACGAATGATTGGATCCTGAGAATTGCGCTTGAGCCACCTATCATGATGTGGAACGCACAGAATATATGATATAGATTTTAGGGGACAGGAAGGAATGTGATGAGGGTGTGGACGGAATGTGTTGGCGGCCCCTCCAACAGGGTGTGACAGAAATCATTACCGGTTCCTAAAGTGCGCGACCCACAACAATGCAGCGAGTATCGGTGTTGAAACAAGACTTAAGCGTGCGAAGTTGCTAAGAACGCGTTTCTCTACAATTCCGCTGCCAAGTATGTGCTTAAACGTCTTGCTGTGGATTTGTGGAGTGGTTTGTCTTGGTGGGGAGCGGCAGTGATGTTTGTCACCCCCTGTTGCCTCCACAGTTGACTATTGCGTCGTCAATGTGCAGGCCACCCAGCCAATCTCAACGTCTGCTATGGTCTTTGGCCTGCTGCTCAGAATTGTACCTTGATTTGCTGGAATGGGAGATGTTCAAGAGAGGCGCAGATCGCTTGGGGGGATTGTCAAGCAATTCCATGTGCTTTTGCAGGGCAGTGTGGGGACGTGGGAGACGTTTGAATGGCCAAACGTAGGGAAACGCCGCTGCCCACACCTTCGCTCGAGAGCTAAGCTATTTGTGAAAAGAGTCAAAAAATCCCGGGGATTGCGAGCTTTCCTATTTTAGACTAGCGCTTCTCGGAAATTGTCCTTATTGCCGAATTACCATACGTGACAGCCCAATCAGTACAGAGCTGGGTTATCAAAAGAGTGAGGCGAGTAAGAAACATGACGCTGGCTTTTAGGTAGATTTAACGATGTCGCTAAGGATAGTCTATGTGAGAGTCTCTTCCACCATCTGAATAGATTGATAGAAACACTAGTTTATCCTCCAAAAGTCCTTCCGTCGGATCTATAGTCTGGCCTCCATTGGAGAGGATATAATCTGCCAATACCGTCTCCAAAGAGAAGAGGAACTTAAAGCAACTCTACCTTGCCCGCCCACCAAATTCTCTACAGAAAGTAAGGATCCTAGTTAGTAGGACGGTATATACTGACTGTAAGGCTTTTGTCCGACGAGTCGAGTCAGCGCTTGGGCTTTCCTTTTATCTCCTCACATGTTGAATTATTTATCGTCCAAATGCAGGACCCTAGTTGCAGGTTGCATTTGCATACAGTAATGACCTCAACAAAGCGTTCACTCTACCATCAGTAGTCATTAAGCCCTTCACGATCTTCAAAGTTTTACGGGGTGGTTCGCTTGTGATGAGAAGCTGCGAGGCTCGGTACAGGGATAGAATGTGAAGATTGGTGATTCATCCGCTTACCACCTTAGTAGGAGGACTTATATGTTGCGTATGGCTGATTTCAATCATTCACAACAGCCTGGCCCTCCCGGAGTATCCGAAGCTCCCCTGTAATTTCTGCTCGAAATTTAGCGCTTTCAGCACTTTCGCCGGCAATGTGCGCAAGTTGCTCTCCCGAGAGCGAGCCAACAAACGCTGGCGAGAAGACTCTCAAGGGCCCATCGGCAACCGTCAGAAGCAGATAATCCACTGCTCCCTTCTCTATGGCATCGACGAATTGTTTCTGGGCGAGCTTGTAATACGAGCGGAGGATATCATCCAGGTCCTCGACGAGCTGATCGTCGTTGCTTTTATGAGCATTGAGAACATCGGTCAAGCGGAGAAGAGGCTCACTTCCTTCTGATGGCGTGGTCCAGGATTTAGCCAAAGCGAGCCGCTTTGTGACGCGTCGTAATCTTAATTTGTTCAGAGTGAGGGCAAAGTAGTGGTTCAGAGTTCTCATATTACCCGCCTCCTCAACTTCCAGCAGCAAAGTCACATGATCCAGAGCCTTTCTATAACTTTCAACGACCTGAGGGCTCAGAACAGCCCAAAGTCGTTCATATATTTGCCGGTCTGAGCATACCAATTCGAGCATATTGCGGATGAACGAGTGGATTGCATCGATGACCTTGTTCATATGGTCCAAGGTGTAATATCTCCAGTTCTTGATCTGTTCATGGTATAGAGCTGGAAGTAATGATGGGTTGATGGTGCCAATCTCGAACCCCTTGGATCGGTTGTATTCTCGACGTATCCAAGGAATGATGTTTTCATGCGGTCGACTGTCAGGCCGTCTGATGTGAAAAAGAACGCGCTTCAATTCGACAGGTGGCTCTGGCTCAAAGAGACTGTCGAGACTTGATTCGGACAAGTTGCCATCTTCATCGCCTGATGAGATCGTCGAGTCTTCCAGGGGGGCTTGGTCTCCCGAAGGAGTGACGATCTTTCCTGGATCTCGCTCACCGAGGGCATTACAAAGGTCTTTGTTCCGACGGCTTTGACGAGTCTGACCTTTTCTGCGCAGCAGATTAGAATAGTTGTCCTGAAGACCTTTGATTGTGGTTGCAAGTCTCAGCTCGTCTCGGGAAGTGAAGCAAGGATCCCTCCCATAGTAGGCATCAATTGCGTGGGAGGTCAGGCTCTGGAAAGAAGTAGCGATCCTGAGCAAATGATTTCGTTGCTCAGTCTTGTCAAAGGGTTCCGGGCCCAAATTCTGCAGCCGTTCAGTGCAAGCGTCCATCTTTTCCAAGATATCACAAGCCACCTCCTGGAATTTCTTGCGAGCTAAGTCAACAAGGAGCCCATCTAGCCGACGTTTGAGCGCCATAATGCCCCTTCGATTATTTGGAATGGTGGACCATGGAATCTCGGAGAAGAAGCTGACTTCCATAGCGTTACGCTCAGCGAGCTCCGCTCCAAGATTGCTTTGACTTCTGTTGCAAACGATCGTATAGCCTAGGCCAAAGTGGCGTCCTTGGCCGGACATGAGGCTGATCACCTATCTTCGATGAGTTGTTGGGCGGTCAATGAATGTGATAGAGGACTACCTTCTCCTCAGCACCTCTGTCAACCAGATCCGGCTTCGTAAGAACACCCAGCGTCCTCTTTCCTTCGAAGTCAGCGTCTTCCGCCAACTGAATGATCTCTTGGGTCGCTATATATTAAATAACGTTATCGCGAGCAGAATACATCTTCCGTTGAAATATAAATCATTAGATTTGACTGCCAGAAGCGGCATCTAGGAGACTCCTGAAAAAAGCTGTCACCAAAAACGAAAATGTATATTCATTATGGGGCTTCGCAGAGAGCTTCGTGATACTCCTTATGGGGGAGTTATACCTTCAAGTCACTTACGTCACGGCTCCGTCACCCGCTCCAAAGGATTTATTTTTGTATGTGGCGTTGCTTGGAGACGTCTTCATCAGCTGCTCTCTTTCTCGTTTTCCCTCGCAAAGGTCTGGCATCAGGGCACAATGTCGCAGCAGACACGGTAATTTTCTAGGTAGCCTGCATCGCAAGCTCACATCATATCGGGCTAGCCCCGAATAGGTATGATGGCGGCATGCAAAAGTTCCCTGACCGCGGTCAGGGAACTGGCATTACGTGAGCGGACGCTACTAGCGCGGAACCCATCCGGATTCCATTCAGGCGCCAACCATCAGCCAACTTAAATTTTCTCTCATACCCTACTGACGTCGGAACAATGCGTACACCTACCGATACTCATAAGAGACGTCGGCGTCGTCGTAGGTCTGCAAGTCCTGCTCGGCTGGAGGAAAAGCGTCAGTACTATAACCATCTTATGGAGGAGGACGATGCCGAAGAAGAGAGACGGTCACGCTTATCGCTGGAAGAGAAGATGGCAGAAAATGGCGGTGAGTTACAACGCCGTCTCGAACGAAATCCGGAAATCACAATACTCCTGCAACCCTCTCCGCCTGGGCATATGGGGAAAGCGCAATGCCGTGCTAGGGACTGCCTGTTTGAGAACCGGTCACCGCGACTAGAAACTAGGATCATGGATGACTACCGGGCTGTTCTGATAAGCCATGCACGCGAGTACTTCCACGTATCGTGTCTGGAAAAGATGCTCGATTTATCATCACTTACTCCCACAAGGTTCATGCTAGATAGAGAATCTTATCGGTGGAACGACGGTTGGCCTTGGACTTGGGGCTTGATGCTGAGGCTATGGTTTGAGCACGGCGGACGCATCGACCTAGCCAAGGTCAAGGCGTACATCAAAGCATATAAAAAGTTCAAGAAAACAGACGGCGTGTTCGACACCCAGTACATTGAATGGCAGGCCAAACATCAACGCGAATGCTCCATCGACGCCAGTACTTGCAGATGTCCGCCGGAGCCTAAGGGTCCCACGCCTCCGACTCTTGAGGACTACAAGAGCACAACAGGGGAGCCATGCTGCCTTTCCGAGGTCCTTGATCACCCGTATGTGGAAAGACATACACATCATATTGTAATTTATCGACCAAGTTCTCTATAGCCATCGGGCAGCCGGCTCATCTCCTCAAGGTTCAGCTTGCATTGCCAATTGCAGTCGATTCGCTTCTTCTTCAGCCAGCTCCTTCAGTTCTGTCGCCTTTTTCACCTCATCATTCCATGATTCCATACCATCCGAGTGGGGGTTTGAAGGGTCGCACCTAGCTTCTGAGTTTGCTATAGAATGATGGAGTGTTGAAGGTGTGATGCGCTCCTCCTTCCTCCTCAGAAGTTGAGCTGTCTCTGCTGGGGTGGAGGTTGCTGCTACTGCTGTCGATATCCCCACCTTTGTTTCTACCATGTCTGGGTCCAGGGATGGGGGCGTGATTTGACGCTTTGCTTTGCATGGTCTTCTCCCATATAAAAGTCCATTATACACATAGCAATGTTTCGAGGTCTTGTCAGAAGCCTTCAACAACGTACTTCACATAAGGTATATAGCATCATTTGAGATCTCTTTCTCTCATCTGCTTCCGTGACCATCCTGTGCGGAAAGACGACAATGACGACAAGTGAGAAGACTTCTCCGTAGAGACTGTTCAAGCTATCGGCACAGAGGAGCAAATATTTGAGCGCGTCAACCCAAGAAAACATGTTCCCTCACAAGTATCACGTCACGTCACTTATGTGTTAAAAGTGACCAACAGTACAAACTCGAAAAGCAGGCTTCTCAATCTGTTCCAGCATTTCGGCAGTCCTGAACATCCTTATCTACCGGCCTATCTGTCATGCCATCACCTGCAAAAGTATTAATTTGATCTTGTCCTTCAAACCTGTCCGTGGCCACGAGTACTAGAGTAAGGGTTGTGAGTGCGATGAAAGTGGCTTCAGGGCACATTATTGACGTGTGAGAAGGTGCTGTAGGAAATAAGAGAGAGATGAGGAGAGTTTGGGTGAGAAGGCTGAGAGGCGATGCAAGAGATTCCCTTGTGACTTTTCGTAGTTTGAGCTTTCTCTTGAATTGATATGTAAAAGCGTAGCCCTTATTGTAGGAGCCCCAGGTCCTCTGAGACTTCAGGTAGAGTATAGAGTATAGTGACAATGACTATTTAGTGGGACGATAGGTACGCGTACAACAGAGAGTTGATGGCTAAGGAGCAACGAGGGTAATTCACCAGGTTCTATAATTCTGCGGAGAAGAACAAAGTGCCTGTGCAAGAGGCTTCAAAACCTTCGTTTAGATATGCTTAGGAAGTCTGCTAAGAAGCACTTGGTTGACCGATTGGTTTACGCCCATATACGACATTTCTATGTGGAATGAATTAGTAGGGCTGTACCGCCTGAATGGCAGCAAACACCAGTGAGACGAGAAAACTCACAATTCGTGGTATGCGTGTATTGTGCGGTCACGCAACCCGCTCCTCATTAGACCAAGATATGCCTGAACTTCCGTGTAGGTCCACTAAACCATTGTATGCGAATTAGAGGCTTATAAAAAGGTCTGTGCGGGTTTGGGATACCTACCCCTAGAACTCTGGTTAGTAGAGCCATACACCATCCCTCGATCCCTGCTTCCCAATGCAGCTGATTCCATGCTCCCAGCAGCTTCAAACGAGGATCTCTACTCCATGGTCCAATAGGCCACCGGAAAACTTTCTCAACGACGTCCTCAAATCCAGCATTCTCAATGTAGCCCTTGGCTAATTCATGAATTTTCAGAGTTTTGCCAAATTGTTCACCGGCTTCGAGGGAGACCTCTCCCCACTGGCCAAATATGTTGTCCTCGTTTACCGTGCCGTCATCCGATTT
>JAABUP010006988.1_pt1 | contig 15542 bp, 14 predicted proteins | sample 5559201 | NCBI WGS metagenome assembly JAABUP01 (sample SAMN10711887, study PRJNA513373) | rock metagenome | isolation source: Antarctica rocks | place: Antarctica
TGAAGATGCAGGACCAGCATCACGATGGGTTGGAGACTTCCCATTTAGGATGACAATCACAAGGACAAACAAATTTGCAGAGCAGTATGTAATCCTGCACTATTTGTGTGGCGTGGTGGAGTAAGTTCGGATCGAACTCATGGGATTTGACCGAAGATACTGTCCGCTTGCCGAACGTTTTTCTCTGAGAGCTATCCAACTCTTCCATGGCAGGTAGCTGAGCTAAGGTTCTGGAAGGCTTGTTACCCATGAACTGGCGTCGCAGAGGCTTCGGGGACAGATTTTCGTCGAGAAAGCCAGATCCTATTAATTCCCGATGTATGTGAAGTTCATCGACTGTGATGGAGGGTTGCTCGGTTTTTTTTATCTGGAGGGAAACATTGTGTTACACCTTCGTACAACGATCTCATAGCCAATGCCTCTTGGGCAATTCTTGGGCGGCGAACCATTATGGGCGAAGACCTAGATCTGAAAATACTGCGTAGTGCTAGATAATAATGACTTGCTGGTTGTACGTGTCGATGGTGAAGGGTTTTTGGTATTGGAAATATTAGGATCCCCTTAAGGTTGGTACGGGCAGGAGCGACAGACAATGCCAGACCATAGTGTCCAAACATATAGCCTAGTTGGGAGGTGATGATGGCTTATAGGTCTTACAACCTCCTTTAATCTTGGTCAAAGTCTTCACCATGTCTCTTTTCCGTTGTTGGCGTCTTCCGATTGATTGCGAGCCTGGCGCCTACATTTGGGATTTGTTTGCTTGCTTTTCGTGATAACAAAGCTCTTGTTGTCTGTTCCGATTGCACATCCGCTAGATGGATGTGTACTTCACAGGCATCATGAAGCTTTCTCTGCATCCCCACAGACCAGTGGCACACTAGCAATCTCCGTATAGAGTTGATCGACCACGTCTTCGCCCTCCATAATCTTCTTCGCACCCATCTCACAAATAGCCACCTTCTCAATTTTCATATCCTTCACCCACTCCCAATCCTTATACTTCTCCACCAACTCTGTAGCATCAAATTTCCCACTTCCCTTTCCCCATCTCTTCTTCCCACTCTTCGCCTTCTTTGCGTAGATAGTATTCACCACCGTCGCATGCAACCTCAAATCCCTCTCCTCAGGCACCATAAATCCTTCTGTAGTAAATGTTTTGCGCAGGTAGATCGAGAAAGGTAGCGAGGCCGCTGCATAGGCAGTCCCCGCAGCGTAGAGACTTGACGTTCTAGTAGGAGAGCCCATGGCGTGCAAGCCTTGAAAGGCGACCGTATCCAGCGGATTAGGGGAGGCCTCATTCGCCTCACGAAGAATGGCGGACATGTCGAGGCCGCGGAGGAAGGTGCATGCTGCTTCGATGCGCTCGGTGGAGAGGAGGCTCATGACTCCAAGAGTCAGGTGGATGCCTCCAACTGGCCTGATGGCTTTTGGTGACAATCTGGACTCCTCTGGCGCATCGGGTCCTGTGACTTCGGCAGCGAAACGCTGGAGGGAAGCTTGCCATTGTGGACGAGTGGATGGAGTGACCAAGGGCAGGCAGAGGAAGTGCGTTAATTGGGGCCTCGGCGGCATTGAGGGATGTCGGGGTTATAGGGACGATGGTCTATTGAGGACTTTGTGTTCACAAAGCTCCAGATGACTCGACGATACAGCAAGGATGCTGAAGAAAATCCTTGAATTGTGGTATTAGGTGCAAGCGTCTCGGCCCAGACTGGCAATGGTACGCCGCTATACTCAAATAATCAAATAGTGACAGACTATAAAAAAGAGTAATTCACGTCAGATCTTGGACGTTGACGGAAGTTGAGTTTTACGAGTACACAGACTAAACATGAACCTATCTGGACCAGGCTACGGACAAACCCGCGAATGGCAATTATACTACACTACTCGAAATCTACCAGACTAATCTCTTTTCAACGATAAACTTGAGGTGATTAATTCAAGCGATCGATATTTAGTTCCCATGAACATGTCCCAGCATCCAGTAAAGGGTATCCCTCCATCTAAGTACCCTGAGTAACTAGTCTATATGGGAAGTCCGTTGCTCCAAACAGCCAAAATATAATACAGTAAGCGAAAACATAGTGGAAGTAGGTATCCAGGGACCCGGAGAATAGATTGGGAAGGCTATAGGCTCCCTTTGTTGAGCAAAGCCTTCCATTGCTGGTAGTACTGGTCGAACTCCTTCTCGCAGTATCGACTAGGGTCCAATTCGCAAGCAACAAGTCGTACAACGAACTCGCCCTCCTTATACATGACATCTCGGCCGCCACGACTGGCGATGTCGACGCCGTATGAGTTGATGAGGTTTTGGGGAACGAGTGCCAGCTTCGTTAGAATAGTAGGATGCCATTGAACAACATGTTCCTTTCGTAGCGTGTCAGCTTTCGCGCTGCGTAAGGGCTCCCTGTGAAGGAAGATCTTACCAATGCATGGCCCTCGGCCTTCTGGAAATTGTAGCTTCGATAAAGAGGGTCAAACCACGTATCTAGGAAAAACTTCGCCCACTCGCCCCGCCTCAGAATAAAGCTACCCTGAGATAGACCTTCATTGTCTTGAGTAAGCACTATGTCTATCTTGTCGCCCTTCAGATGCGAGAAAGTCCGGATGACACTGTCCGGAGGAACGACTGGCTTGTCTCTGATCATAAGCGACTCCAGGTGCTCTGGCTCCAAGACATGAGATTTAAGGTTGATCGAGGGATTCATGATGAGACTATGCGGCGAGAGTAGGAAGAAGAAAGTGGAGTGCGGAAAGGCGGTCATGGCATGGCGGCTGGCAGGGACCAAAGCCCAGCTTCTTGGAGAGTTGCCGATATCGTAGTCGGCGACTTCAGGGAAGAATGTAGCATAACCTGTTCGCGAATTCAATCAATCTCAAGTCTATCGCTATGCAATTCCAAGCACCAACCTTGCTTGTTTGCATAATATTTCCTATTCTCCTTTATCCTCTCCCTGTACTCTTCACTCATAGTAGCCTCATCGAGCACCGTCACCACGACTGTCTCAGGCGTACCTGAAGGGGTCCGTTCTCCAGAGCGTTTGAACATGTGTGTAGATAGGTAAATGAGCCCAAGGACAACGCATGCTACGAGCGCGCCGAATTGGAGCTGTTTCCGCCGTATGGGCGACGAGCGAGAGGCTCTTGCGTACGGTGGAGGATGGGAGGTCTTGCGGGGAGGAAGCGCGAAATGCATTATATGTGTTCGAGGTAACGACCGACAGTTCGACCGTATAGGTGCAAGTTTGGGTCAGATGCCAAAAGTCTTCGGAGCCCTCGTGAGCAAATTTCTCTAAGTGCCAAGAAGGCCAAGAGAAGACGACGCTGGCGTCAGGTCACCGCATGTGTTGGTTGTCGCATTCAGAGAAAGGTTGGCTGCGATATGTCAAGGCGGATTGCGAATCTGGCAGCATACTGCGAATTGATGAGTAAGTGATAGTGATCTGTTTGCGCTCTGGGATGTTTAAGGGTCGATCTGTGAAAATGGATACGGTTAGGCTATCCGATTTAGCTTCCGCTTCGATTTGGACCCCTGCTCGCGCTGCCACATGGAACTCAAAGCTCGGACTAATATTGTTGGTAGAAAAAATCTTCACTCTTTTCAATTTGCCCTCCTTCATTCCCTTCTTGTACACCACCAATAACGATCCAACATGTTGTCATCCTGCCTATTGGTCACGCGGCAAGCCGTCATGCGGACTTCTTTGCCCAAGGCTTTAGCAGCGAGGTCTGCATCCATATGGGCTAATATCCCCCAGGGTCCTCCAGTACGCCCTTCAACCAAATGATCTGGGACACTTGACTAACAAGTTCGCAGGATGTATGTGGAGCTTCCTGACGTGCACCGTTATCTTGCTAATCGATCGAAGGCCATCTTAGGCATAACAGAAGCTTTCAAAGCGGACAGCTACCAAGAAAAGATCAACCTTGGAGTTGGAGCATACCGTGCGTAGAGGACCTTCCTTACGAGTCACAGTCTATAGCTTACTCTACTGTCTAGGTGACGACAAAGGAAAACCCTACGTTCTCCCCTCCGTCAGGGCCGCCGAGAAAGCGATAGTCACTTCAAACCTCGACAAAGAGTACGCTGGAATAACCGGCGTGCCAGCCTTCGCCAAGGCCGCTGCAGTCCTCGCCTACGGATCCTCTTCAGAAGCCATCAAGGGTGACCGTGTCGCAATCACACAGTCAATATCGGGAACCGGTGCCCTACGAATTGGTGGCGAGTTTCTCGCTCGCTTCTATCCCACCAAGAAGATCTTCATACCGACGCCTAGCTGGGCCAACCATAATGCCGTATTCAAGGACTCAGGACTAGAGGTGGTGAAATACCGGTATTACAACAAAGACACCATTGGACTAGATTTCGAGGGTATGGTGGCAGACATCAAGGCGGCGCCCGAAGGCAGCATTGTGCTCCTGCACGCCTGCGCACACAACCCAACCGGCATTGACCCCAGCGAAGAGCAATGGAGGCAGATCAGTGATGTCATGAAGGAGAAGAAACACTACCCATTCTTCGACATGGCATACCAAGGATTTGCTAGCGGCGATACAAACAAAGACGCGTTTCCTATCCGACATTTTCAAAGCCAGGGCCACCAATTCTGCCTTGCCCAGAGTTTCGCCAAGAACATGGTACAATTTCCCCGTCCATTCCTCCACGTCTACAGAGTTCCTCGCTAAACTTGCATAGGGCCTCTATGGCGAGCGTGTCGGTGCATTCTCAATCTGCTGCGATTCTGCCGAAGAGAAGAAGCGCGTCGATTCACAAATCAAGATCCTCGTTCGCCCATTGTACTCGAACCCTCCGGTCCACGGCGCCCGCATTGCCTCCAAGATCCTGAAAACCCCAGAGCTGAATGAGCAATGGCTCAAGGAGGTGAAGGGAATGGCAGACCGCATCATCGAGATGCGCGCGTTGCTGAAGAAGAACCTAGAGGAGCTGGGAAGCAAACACGATTGGAGCCATATCACGTCTCAGGTAAGCAATTTGACGAGGCCATTCAAGCGCCCAAAAGGCCAGAAGCTGATGATGTTAGATTGGCATGTTCGCATATACGGGCCTCAAGCCTGAACAAATGGACAAGCTCGCCAAGGAGGTAAATCACTCGCTCGATGGATTGTTCCAATAATCGTGCTCACATGTCACAGCACTCTGTATACGCCACGAAAGACGGTAGAATATCCGTAGCCGGTATTACTACCGGCAATGTCAACCGACTTGCGGAGGCCATCCACAAGGTCACAAGCTAGATGCCGAGCCTTATACCTTCTATTTTCGCTCATATCTCGCCAATGTGTTCTCACCCCTATATATTCCCTAATTAGTGTAAATCATTATCGCCTTTCGAAAGTGTGTTATAGGTACTATAGAATGGAGGATAGGATAGCCCGTCCGCAATGAATGTTTCCGTAATATCTTATACCCTTGCTGCTGTCGCATGATCTGGATGCTAATGACTGATTGACTGTTGCTCGTACACGCCTATATGGTCTTCAATGGCGCCTTATGATTGCCGGCTTGAGGAAACTACTTGACGCGATTTAAATCGTCCTACTTTGCAATTGCTTACTAGCTGATTGTTACTGTAGTGAATATGGCACTATCGGCAGTCTTAGTAGTAGAGAACACGCTCAAGAGCCCTCGCTGCGCACAAATCTCGAAGTACATCTTAGGATTGTAGCATGCGGAGATCCATAAAACTAAAAGCGGAGGGGTCGGGTGCTATAGTAGATTTCCACACCATGGGCGCTGACGCTATGTAAATGGATGGCCCGCACTGATCAAGCTTGAGGGGTCGTGGTTGAGTAAGAGAGTGCAGATCCATTTATGTATAGAATCTGGTATATCAAATGCTTGGCGCCTTTTTCAAGTAATAATACAACGGTCTGGTAGTGATCACCGCGACAGGCGCGAGGTAGAGGAGGGCGACCCGTCAGCGCTCCGTTGATCAATTGCCGCACATTGTTCGTGCAAGAGCTTTACAGCGTCATGCTGCCCACTACAGCTGGCCTCATGGAAAGGTGTCCATTCGTCCCTTGTCATATCTTCAACCAGAGATTCTTTATTGAGCAGTAAGCTCATGATCACAAGGTGACCCCCTATCCCGCGGCTTGATGCAGGGCAACTAATGCTATAGCACTCTTCAAGAGTATTGATACCTTGTAGCGCAGTTTTATATTAATTATCTCCAAATAGCCTTTGTCAGCTGCTAGGTCTAAAGGCGTCCTATCATCACGAAAACCATCATTCGGGATTTACCCCTGTCTGAAAAGCTCGAGGATGATTTCTTGATGTGCGAATAAGACAGCAAAAAGAAGTGGTGTAGCGCCATCTGAAGTGATTGGCTCGATTTCTGCACCTCGAAGGAGGACTTCGACATGACCACTCGGTGCAGCTTCATGCAGGGCTGTATTTCTGCGGTCGTTAATAGCGTCAACTTAGAACCCCTCGCGAGTAACAAGTCTACAAGTCTAGTCAGTCCAAAACGAGCAGCCACGTGAAGTCTCGTCAGATTACCACAATTGTGAGGCCGGATCCGTGGACTAGGTAGACGATCTGGCTGCAGAGGCGAATGTTACCACTTCCTCTGCTCTGCTCGTTCTATCCTAGAATCGTTTGTCAGGAATTCTAGAGCGAGAGCGTCTGTCTTATTCGAGGCGACGTCTTGTGCGTGGTCACCCTAATGGATAGAAGCATAGCCAAGCAGAGGACAATCATGGAGGCTTTACCACTCTCGTTGACCATCCTCAAGGCGACCGACTTCACGAACTAGTTGAGACGAGCCGCCATCCCAGAAACATAGGTATGTAAGACAGGTAGTTGCGATGAGAGTATCCATAGTAGGAAACAAATTCTGCCGCCGAGCCTGCAGGAAGTCTTGCAATGTATGATGCACGAGCCTTACGATTGAGCTTTCTTGATCGATCACGACTACGCTAGAGCAGTATTCGATGATCAGTCTAGGCTGTATAAGATTTTCGTAACCCAGTTCCATGTCGCTCGTCCTAGTGGCAACTGCGCGATATAACTCGTTAATACGAAGTGGACTAGAAGTATGAGAGATCTACATCATAGGTTACAATGTAACATTGTGATGATTGGGAGGTTCGTTATTAATTCTTGGCAGTATAGCCTCGAAAGCATCGCTAAGATTAGCCCAGATTTTCTTCAATAACTTTCGAATCTCAGGTTTGGTCGGCGCTTCAAGCATAAACTGTATTTGTAATACAGGCAATAGGAACCTGATACAACTCAGTCAGTCCTTGGTTGACTTGAGGATTTATAGATACGACTATTGGACTGTGGCGAAGGTGCAAGGTTAGGAGAAGAATCCGCTACTTACATTCCCTGATCACTCTCTAATATTATATTCGTAAACTCAGCCCTCAAGGCTCCTTCGACTAGCTCACAAGTAGTTTCGTTATCATCTATTATCCGATAACAGTAAGTCTTTACATTAATTTCATTGGCCTTGATATGCACTTGCTCTACATAGTAAAATTCTCGCTTGATATCGTGAGCATAGAGTCGACTCGGTATGAACAGCTGTACCACTGCCAAGTCCAGGTCCTTGAGAATTTGAAGGATAGTCTTTCTATAATCTGGTTTGTATTCATCTAAAGCATCGACGATAATACAGCAGCGACCAAATATAAGATAGACTTCGTTAGGGGCATAGAGAAGCTCTGGGATCGAAGCTTGCGCTAATTACTGCTTGAGATTTTCGTAGAGATCCAGCAGAATTTGAGGAATTTATGCTCTCGAACTCACAATTTGGCGCAAGAGGCTTGCAACTATAGTTTTTGGTGTTTGCGCCTCTTGCTCTCGGTAATCGAAATAGAAATATACAAGTCTGGCATCCTTTGACGATTTTATATGGTTGACGTGGTCGATTACAAGGGAGTCGCAGCGATTAGCATTTTATGCCCGGCTAAGATAGTTAGACAAGAGTACGCCAATACGGATTTTCTGACTCCTGGATCACCAGAGCACCAAGGCACTGAACCAGCATATTCCAGCCAATTTCGAAATCTGTCGCAGTCAAGGAGTCATTGGCTAGTTTCTGGTAAATTCTTGCGCCTATAGCGCGATGCTTGCATGAATGTTTGCCCGGCGAAAGCCAGTCAAGCATTCGTTGTTCTTTGGCCTCTACAAACAGAGCGTCGGTTAATTGCGACTGGTCCTTGACGATTGGAATGCCTTCCTTGAGACTTCAGCGCAAGGACTTCAATATTGTGCGAAATGATTTGGATCGTAGTTGCATTATCTTCGTATGTACCTACCAGCTCGAGTGTCTCAGCTACTTGACTGGCCACTTTGAAGGTTTCGGTAGCCGCTGCTGACAGCGATTCAGAAACGTTCCTAGCCACGTCGAGGACCCTTTCTGGCTGTGTCCAGACATATCTCGAGGCTGCTAGCGACCCTCTAAGATATTTGGGCTAGTAGATTACTAGGGTGATATTCTCTCAGCATTGAGAGACGCTTCTCGAAGGATGAAGTAAGGTTAAAGGATAGAGCGCCGTCGTCGATGATCAGAAAGTGCTTTGATACAGTTGCATTTTGTTTCTCGCAAGGCCAATGGGAGTTCAATGTACAGATGCGAGACATCAAGACATTAGTTGGCTAAGTAAATGTGTTGCTAAATCAACTCACTATCCGTCAATCGTGAGAGCAAATAGGAATGTCGATGTGCATCCCCGTAACGCTTCAAGCCTCTTCTGTATCTCTTTCTCGCTGAAGGGCCACTTCAATCTGCTAATTGCATGCGATTTATTATCATAGCCTGGATTCGGCAATCTCAGGAAGACCGCATCGATACTGTCACGACACGAAAGCAATGCCATAGCGAGAATCGACGATGGGCCGAAGGAGCTGTATTTCAAAGCTTGAGGCCTAAAAAAAGTTTCAAGCTGCTGTAGAGCCGAGAGCAGGAGTAAAAACTGTTGATTGATCTCTTCAGCGCTTCTGGTTGTATCTTTGACCGCTTTGCAGTAGGAGCCGACAGCGCCTGAGACTCGAATGGTTAGAATTTCCATACCTGCGACACTCGCTGCAACAGACAGTGGATCCATGGTTGAGAGTGAGTAAGATCATTCTCGCCTGGGGGCTGTGTAGCAGATTGTACTATCGGTAAAGCTGCGAAACCCTGCCGTCCACCCCAGAAGGCCTTCAGCACGAGGCACGTCACCACAACTAGAGTCTCACGCGGTCTGGTACTTTATGGGCTGGACCCCCACCAAATCTTGATGCTGCTGCAGCCCATGAATCCTTATCAGAGGCATGGTCAAGTAACAATGAGGGGAGAAAGAACAATTCAACCACCAAGTAATGCCAAGCTGTTAGCGCTGACTGGCGGCTTGGGGGATGAAAGGGGCAGAAACCAGGACGAAATGGCGAGGGGAGGTTGAGAGGTACCGTAAGGTAATGAAGAGCTTAGAGGCACGCCGTAAAGCCTAGATAAGAAGGTAAAATCCGCGGAAGCGCAGGTCTTTAGATGAAATTTCAAAAGTGACTTCTATATTATTTGTGTACTAAACATTAATCAGCCATACCACGAATATCCAAATCTATCCCATCTAATACATCCAATCATCTCTATAAGTATATGCCTAAAAGAATACCATTGCTCATTCCACACGCTTCAACTTGTCGAGGGTGAGATGAACCAAACGATTCGCACTACCACCATGCTCTTGGTTCTCAATCTCCCCCCCATCCGCTCTCCCTTTTATCCCTTCCACCTCCGCTAACAATTCAGGATCAAAGTGGGTCTCGACCTTCTCCGGGTCCTTAATCTTAGTAATAGTCATATCCCTACTGTTATCATTCGGCGTCTGATACCTCGCGAGGAACAAATCCCTCCTAAAGGGATAAAGCGTCGGTTGCCTCGGGACAGGATCATCGCGCGCATCTTTCCAGATATCAGTGGTAATGTTCTTGCCCAGGCCTTCGATAACTGGTGTAAGTAAGGGGAGGGAGGCAGCGAGAGTAGCGTAGCAGCATATTGCTACTAAGAGCATATTAAGCCAGTATTGAAGCCCTGCGACGCTGAAATGGACACAGAGGAAGGAGCCGAGGGACCAGAAGATGAAGCCGTGGAAGAGGTAGATGGTGAAGATGTGTGGGAAGACGAAGACGAAGAATTTAATCGAAAGCACTTTCTGAACAGCAGGGCTCAATTCAACCATGGCTTGGAAACCAGTGGCGAATGCTAGGCCATTCAATCGTGGCACGTAGTATGGTGGGTATGTCGCGTGACCGGCTTGAGAGATGGGGAGACCGCTGTTGATATCGGGGTGGATGGAGTATTCAAAGGTGGCGTACTCGACGTTTGTCCACTGGGTGAGGGATTCGATGAAGAGGCCGGCGACGCCGATGGCTACCATTAGGGCTAGGAAGGGGTAGTAGATGAATGGGCGAGCGTAGAGGTATGGGCGCCACTTGTAGGTTACATCGAGGTCTGTGAGCATGATTCCGACGTAGAAGTAGCTGCCCCATGAAACGGCGTACCAGTGATTGATGATGCAGAAGGCGTAGAAGCCGAAGCGTTTCCAGGGTGTTCTGATCTCTCGAATTACAATTACGGCGAGCAGGGAGAGCCAGGAGCCTTGGAGTTGGACTGGGATGGTCCAGAGAACACCCGTGCAGTAGTTGAATGTGATGAGGGGTGCCGCGTTTGGAATAAGGTACATTAGTTGGAGGACTTCTGAGAGGAAGTTTCCAAAATTTGTGTAGCCGACTGTAAAGGGCCAGTCGGACCAGGTAATAGATGGGAGATATTCGAGCCACTTAGTGGCACCAACGTTGATAAAGAAGTATTCCAACATGACCATTGCTGCGATAGGGATCATGAGACGTGGCGTTCGTCCCACCGTCTTTTCTGCCACAGGCAGAAGTTCACCGTTGCGTAGATAGCTGGCCACGAGGAACCGCGTCGAGGTCACCAAGAACGGTCCGATCCAGATCAATTTGAGAAGGAAAGAGTCTATGGTCTTTCTTGCGACTGTTTCGCTGTGGTAATGCGTGTATACGCCGGCATTGATGGCGCCGAAGACGAACGTCAAGCTGAAATGAATACCTGTAACGAGAAGCGATGAGAGTGCGACGAGGCCTGCAAGGTAGTCTAGACGCTTCTTGGCTTGCGGTAGATTGTTCTTGTCCTTGTGGTTCTTATCCATCGCAGGAACATTTGTGAATGCTTCACTTTTAGTCTGAGGGGCGTCACCCCCAGCTGCGACCTCCTGAGTCGCAGGTGTCGATTGCTTTTTCAACGATGGGTCTTTTCGCACTTGTACTGAAGTATCCGGTAGCGGCCAAGATGGTGTCAGAGACACATGACCGTCTGAGCCTTCTTTCGACTCGCTGCTGGTGGCACGCGGGTCCATCGTCATTGTCAGCTGATCACTGGAGGGTCTCTTCTTGATCGTAATTCCATCAATGGAATACCCCCTTTTGACGGTTCCTCCATCTACAGCAGGAACAGTGGAAGGTATTCGATTGGGATTAATACCCTGAGCTTTAGACAACTTTTCGGGCAACTTTTCGTCTGAAAAGCTCTCAGAGTACCATGGATGATGAGCTGACGGACCCCCGCCAAACTCTGGGGTGTCGAGACTGAAATTGCTGAGATGACTGGCGGCTTTGGGAACAGGAGGCACCTCGCTATCATTGAAAGCACTCATGTGATAAGGCACGCCGTTGCTGTCATACCTTTCAAGCTTCGAGTCTCCTTCTCTCGATGATGGCCTATTTTGACTTCGAGGTGTTGCACTTGTGGAATTACGCCGTGTATCGCCATTCAAAGTCGTTGTAGTGAACGATGGAGCTCGAGTGTGAGTCTTTGGAGTGTTTTGGGCGAGAGTCACTGCTCTGGAATCCCAAATATGTGAATCATGGGAATCCGCAGCTTTCGAAGCATTCGACTCCTCTGACTTGCTGCACTTTTCTACTACCCTTTTCAACGCCGGCTGAACCAGAAGTATAGTCGCGATAAAAGCACACACTACGGCAATCCAGATTGTAAATTTCCGATTGGGTGCCGGTTTGTTCACCTGTACCCAGACATCGGTGGCCTCTTCCGGGTAATCGGTAGACCCTCGCAGAGTCATATCGCTCACTAGACAGGCATCCGATATGTGACAACGTCTATCAAATTCTTTATGATCATCGTCTGTCATCAAAGACGAATTGAAGAACATCCTGGTCCAGCCGACGCTGGCGTGAGTGAGGTTTCTCGGAGGCCCCATCGAGTAAAACCGATTGCCATTTGACCAGTGCTTGAAGTATAGAGGAACAGGAACACTGAGAAGTGCATCGTTGTCTTTCGTTAAAATGGTGCGCGCAAGCTTGCCTCCAATATAGAACTTTACATCATCTTTTGTCCAGTCCATCCTGAACTCTGTATAATCCCATGGATCTATCGTACCATTGCCCCATGTTGCATTTGTCATATTGCCATATGGGACGCTCATAGAAGCACCTGGAAACTCCTCATTCGCGAGCATGCCAACGTAGGCGGTAGCTGGCGTGTCCGTATTTTGCATGTTCATTGTGAGCGCCTGGGTGAGATTGAATTGGAGTTCCATGGAGACAGTACTACCACCACCTCCAGCGAATTGTCCCGGCGACCGGACCAGCGACGTGAAAGACCCAAACATCATATCCTGCCGTACAGTCCTCACGCTGCTGCCGGTAATGATATGTATTCTCGAAGTTACGGGGTAGGGTTCGACGTAAAGCTCGAGTGAGGTAGTTGAGTTTGGGGCATTCGTTATATTCGACACATGGACATTAGAGGGATTGGCGGCTTCACGAAAGAAGGTGTTCCAACCCTTTTCATAATCGTGGACGTATGTCTCCGTGAGAAAATCCTTCGAAGAAAGAGTCTCGGTCTCGTTAAAGTAGGCAATTGTGGACTCGGTGAAAAGATTCTTGGTGCCAGCATCGTAGTATCCGCACTGACATCCTCGTGCCACAGAAGGGTCGGGGCTGGTGTCATTGGCGACAGTAGAATTAAGGTCAGCCGTAACTTGGGCTATGGTTGGTTGTAGGAGGGCGTAGAGGGTCACCAATCGAAGAAACGCCGCGTGCAAAGTCATGTTATAGCTGAATATGGCAGATTGAGTGAATGGAGCAACGCCAACTGGATGTTTATTTGCCCTGACAACGTTGCCATCGGTGGAAGCTTTCAGAGAGAGTGAAGTTGGTGGAGTCGTGCGTGTGAAAGCAAAAGTTCTTGTCAATGCTTGGAGCAATTCGAGGGAGAGGCAAAAAAGACGTGACGGCTCAAAAGGAGACGAAGACAGCGCTCTGCGCTGCTAGGAGCTGCGAGGCTGATTATTGTTTATTATTTTCGCTATACCTAATTAAGACTAGCGCTGCTGGGCGCGGCGAGCTTTGGAATCCTAAAGTACTTGATGCTGATACGGCGGCAGAGAGTGCATACTGGAAGAAGACACTTGACATTCCGATTTGTGGCTTTCCCAGTCGGTACGCCACTAAAGGCAGCGTTACTGCTGTCAGCAAGCGGTGGCAAATTTGACAGGGGCTACGCAGATCTTACCTTTGGTCCTAAACCGAAATGAGCGCCCACCGAAATCAAAAGGGTATAGTAAAGTCTTCAGACGGCCACTGATAACATTTCGGTATCATGGGTAATTTTTGGTATTATATACGCGCTCCCAAATGCACACGTCGCTCGACCCTGCTTTCAAAGGAGGCTTGCATGCTTTTGCAGCCCATGTGTGGCATTGTACCTTCTGGACCACTCATTGTTGAGCCTGCATGCCATGCCATTCCCGTAGCCTTCTGACAAGCATATCGTCGCCCGTTAAGAAACGTTCGCAACTCGCTCGCTAGCAATGCATTCTCAACAAATGTTAGGCCTTCTGGTGTTCTCGATGACATGGCTTCCGCGCATGCATGACGCTCGACCAGATCAGAATGGCTCAGCACGAGCCGTGCGCCCTGTGTCTGTATGCGGTTTCTGCCCCCAAAGATAAGGTTACGTTGATTTGAACGACGATCTGAACCAGTCAGTAGGAATTATTAGCTTCTATTGTAGTCCTACCGCTGCTGAGGGTAAGGCAGCTAGGCAAAGAGATACACACTCTTCCCAGATAACGCCACATTATGCACGGGCTGCATACGGAGTCTAATAATGGCATATCATGCCTGTTCGGGTGCATGCCGGCTCGACCCTGCTGGCCAGTCCTCGTGTAGCCAAACAAAGCATTCCACTTTTGCTTTTAAGCCTCTGATAGTGGAGCACAGTGTATCCCTAGCTCGTCTCACGAAGCTAACCCAGGTGATGGCACACCTTGCAGTGGCTTTCGAAGCAATCCCGTGGACTGCGGAAGCGATGCTACTTCTGGATGGAAAGTACCCTGGTACCAAACGCATGGGTGGTTGCGGGGGGGCTTGCGGTTTTGGATAAGTAATGTGCCTTCCCTTACTGTAATATGCTTTCCTCTCTATCCCTTTTACCATCGAAGAGTATTGCAACTTGGTCAGCATTTAGTTATAGCTTGTCCATCATGACTGCAGTACTTCGTTCAAGCTTTACCTCTGGCGATAGCATCTCACATCTACGGAAATTCCTCCGAAAATTCGGCTTTCGACCTGAGGCATCTTCCGACCTAGTCAGAAATGCTGGAGGCTTCATCCACGAGTGGACTCCTTTTCTTCTCGTGGCATGCTACTTTGTCTTCTCTGTCTGTGTATATTGTTTCTGCGGAGAAGCCGTCATTGAGGTTTTTTGGTTCATGTATCTGACCACCAACTTCTACATCGCCGGGTCTACTGTCTTGGAAGCATTCTTGAGTATTGGCCCTACACGTGACGCTAGGAAAGCTGTGCAGAAGGTCCAGTCGAAGGACTGGACCTTTGCTACTCCTGACGATGACTTGCTCGTCGTGGATCTTCTTATCGTCGCCTATCTGCCCAATGAGCAAGACATCGTCATTGATCGAATCAACTATGCCTTAGACGAGATCAAATACCCAAGCCACAAAATTCGAATCAACCTCCTTTACAACACGCCAAAACCGATCGAACCCTTGGAAAGCGAACTCCAAGAATTGGCCACCAAGAGATCACACTTTCGCGTCATCAAAGTTGACAAATCCCAGTCAAAAGCAGACAATCTGAATTACTTCTTCACCCTCAACACCGGCGCCGACATCATCTGCGTCTTCGATGCTGACCACTATCCTCACCCCTACGGTTGCCGCTGGGCGGTTGAGCGCTTCATTCAAGACAAGAAAGCCGACATTGTCCAAGGCCGTTGTGTCGTTTTCAACGCCAAGGTTTCGTGGTTGTCAAGTATGATTGCCGTCGAATTTGACAAAATCTACGCCGTCTCTCATCCGGGTCGCGCCGCATTAATGGGCTTTGGTCTCTTCACTGGCTCTAACGGTTTCTGGCGTGCAGCTCTGTTGCGGGATCTGAAAATGGACGGGTCCATTCTGACAGAGGACATCGACTCATCCCTTCGCGCACTGTCTCGAGGTTGCAAAATTGTGCATGATCTCAA
>JAABUP010006990.1_pt1 | contig 15540 bp, 22 predicted proteins | sample 5559201 | NCBI WGS metagenome assembly JAABUP01 (sample SAMN10711887, study PRJNA513373) | rock metagenome | isolation source: Antarctica rocks | place: Antarctica
CAAGTGCCTGCTGCATGTTGTCATTGCCTTGCAGGCCTGGGGTCCCTGGGCCCATGGGTGGGGGTGTGCGGGTGAGAGGGGGTGGGGTGGGTGCCATGGGGGGGTTTGGGGTGGAATTCAAAGACCTGTTCAGTCCTGCAAGAGCACAAGTTGACTGTCTATACTAAATGTTGAGACATGTAAAACGTTGCACGTCCAGCATTTGGTTGCTGTTTCACATCATCATCTAGATTGCTGTCTCATGCATGCCATATTACCCTGCACAATGTCAGGCCAGGCAACACGGTAAATTTGCTTTAGACAAAATGTTGCTATCATGGTATGCAGACACCAGCCTACCTTCTTGGTAGCCAGCCAATTGGTTCAATAGCTGCTGCTGTTGTTGCTGCTGCTGCTGTGCTTGCTGCTGCTGAGCCTGCTGTTGCTGTTGCTGCTGCAGTGACACAGGCGAAGGAGATGGTCTTCTGTCAATAGCTGCAGGACACATGACCCTTGATCACGCATACATACCCAGCAACACTGGCAGTGCCATATGGATGTGCTCAGAACTGTGCCTGATGTGTGATGTCTGTTGGGCTCTTTTTCAACATTTGCACTGTATCTTGCAACAAAATGTTGCGGCGACAGGTTTGCCGTATATCTTGCACTGCACATGCTAGAACCACCACAAGCAAGCAAAGTCAGAGTGCCGACGAATGCAAAGAGTAAGCAGAAGCGTAGCTGTCACGACCTGTGACAGAATTGCGACGTTACGTTGCCATGCTCAATGATGCACAACTGCACAACAGCGCCATGCTGAGCATGATGCTGGCTTATGTGCCTGTGATCGAACTGCTTGGCTGCAAACCTTGCTTCTGACACGTAAGAGCAGAATGCAGAGCTTACCAAGTTGACTCAGAGCCTGCAGCATGCCTGGCGATAGCCCTTTATAAGGCTGCTGCTCTTGTATAGCGTCTAGACCTGCAAATCATATGATCAAGCGCGTCAGCTAGACCTGCACAGCCGTCTTGGCTACTCTGAGGTCATCAGATTATTATGCTGTGGTTTTATGACCGTGCATGCATCAGAAGCCATGACCTGTCAGAGTACATACCTCCATTCAAGCCATTCACCCCTCCTGACTGCAAGCGGTGTGCCAAGGCTGCTTGAGCTTGGACGCTCAGGCCTTGACTCATGTGCTGAGGAAGCTCATTGTAGATGGTTCTGTTGTCAAGAGGAGGAGGCAGTTTCTTTCCAGATGCTGCCTGAGCTCTATAGAAGCGCTCATAGTCCTCGTCAACACGTATATCTGTGAAGTCAGATGGAGTCCATCGTCCATCTTGATTCTGGTTGCCTAGTGCCCCCTGCTGTAAACAGCATGCTGAGAGATCAGCCATGCACGAACAATGTCAACTTGGCCATGCTCATGGTCTTACCAGCTGAGCAGCCCACCGATCCTCCAGGTGAGGAGGTGCAGACGTGCTGCGGGGCTCGTAGTCATCAACCAAGCTTGCTACGCTAGCATGAACGTTTCTATCGATTTCTCCCCTGCGAATACAAAGCCTTTCGAGACAAAGATCTGTGCTGCTAGTCGGAGTTAGTTAACGGATTCCTTGGAGTGCCTTGCGACAAAGGTTCAGTGAAATCCTAGCACGCAACTGCTGAGACTAAGAGCTAGCATCCGCACCAATTCGGAGTTGCCTCAAGGACAGCGGAGTCTCGCATGAGGCCTCCGCTGAACATGACAAGTGCCGTCGGCTCACACTAAACAACGGCAAAGAGGGCGACCGCCACCGCATGCAGCCATTACAACATGGTGTGTTGGAAATTGAATCACGATGTAGCAGATGGTCGCGTTTGTGTCATGTCAGAGCGCCAAGCACGACGCCACTATGGCAGCCTTTACAGAGAAGAGTCGAGGAATCTGAAACGTCGCAGATTCCCCTCATCTTGTTCATGCAGTTCAAACACAATTAGCCTGGGCCAAGGATCCATGTAAACTTCTGCGCATGCATTCAATGGGGCTGTGACGAATCTGCACGCAGAGCGAGCACTTGTGATGCAGTGTAATCAGGAGGTGTCACAGCTAAACGTGCAAATTTGGTGTGTTGCTTAGTTCATTGCTGCAGTGAGCTGCTAGTCATTCAATACACGACTGCTGTCATGTTACAGCACAGTGTGAATGTCACAGCACAACCAGCCAGGCGGGCAGGTTCCAGGCAAAATCCATTTGCAGCTTGTAGGCAGACGTTTCACTGTTGCACAAGATGCTGCTGGCAGAGACCATCAAAGTATGCCCAGACACCAGTGCCCGTGACACTGGTGCAACAGCCCTTAAAAGGGGCAGCTGATTCAGTACTGTCCCAGCACGCCTATCTGCTCCGCCAAATCAGCGAAGCTGCCTCTACTCCTCATTGCAGCTACACTTGCTGCTGTTTTCTGCTGTCTGTGTATGGCTCCGCTGCACAGCAACACCCACTATCAGCTATGAGTTTCTGAGCAAGAACAGAAGGAACCGCAGTTATGCCTGAGCACACGGCAACACTATGCTTTGGTGCTGTTGTGCAAGCGGCCACAGCTGTGAGATCATACCTGTAAACATACTGCATGGAAGAGGAGGACTGGCGGTCATCTTGAAAGCAAGCTTCTGGGGCTTGGATTGCAGCAGCGGCTGCATCCTATCAGTTTGACTGGACTTGGCACGATGCGGTGTTGCTGTATGCATGTTTACGTCGGCCACAACCACCTACAGCACAGCATAAGCAAAGACTCCACGAATGCTGAACAGCTGCCATGGCCAATCATCTAGATCAGCAGCTCTGATTGTGGCAATTGTTGCAGAAGGCTGCATTCAATTTAAAGTTTGTTGCTGATATTGCCACCGATGGCGCAAAGAAGATAGCAATGCATTTGGCATTCCTACAGCATGCACTGTGCCCGTCTACACGGCCATCTGCCACACAGCATTGTTTGCATGAGATGCATCGCACAGACATTGTTTGCATGAGATGCATCGCACAGACATCAGTGTCACATGGGTGACATCACTAGCTTCATGCAGCAGACCTTTGCCTGCCAGGCTTCCTTTTCCTTTCTAGCTGCTTCTTGCCTCTCCAGCACGACACCCTGCCCTGCCTGATGCACGCTCTGCCAGTAGGAAGCCTCCTTGCCCAACAGCGCTGGAGCTGGCATCACTGTGTGAAAGTCCTCCTGACCCTCAATCCTGCACACTCACTCTCCTGTTTGTGCCCCAGAACAGCGTTGAATGACTTGTTTTGTTCAAAGTCAGTTTGTTCATAGTTACTGTCTGTTCACTCCCTTGCTGAGTCCTAAAGACAGAAATGTAGATCAATTGGTTCTTCAAATTACAGTGACTGGCTTGAATGCCCGAGTGGTTCAGCACCAAGCACTTGAACTTGACTTCTGAGGCATGTTGAATCCAGAGAGCTGGCAAGGCAAAAACGCACAGATGCTGCATGCTGGCAGACTGCCTGCCTGATACAAGCATGCAAGTTGCTTGGAAGCTCATCACCTTGAACTCTAGCAAACGTGCATCAGTGTGTGTGTTTCATGATGAAGATACAGCAGTCCTACATGCTGCAGGTGTCAGCATCTGTGGGGCAAAGGGGTCACCTTTCTGGGGCCTGGGGGGTGTAGGGGTCATGCCAGGCTTGGGCCAGGTCTTCACACCGTGCCTCTGAAGGCTTGTCTGGGTGCGCCTGAAAAGCCTGCTTGCATGCAAGGCCTCTGTCAGCACCACATGCCTACCATCGCAATCTGTTTGACCCAGCAGGTGACTGGTTGCTGTTGCAGCCTGAATGCTTAACCCAAGGGATCACAGCTGAACATCTGGGCTGTACTCAGTGAGTGCCAGCATCAGAGGTGAGGGCTGTTGTGCAAAAGAAATACTGCAGTAGACATGCTGTGCAAACAAGGACACTTCCCACAGTTTGATGTCCAGATGTGTGGTATGGAGGCACAGCTTCTGAGCCAGATGTACCAGATAGTGGCCGACGCCATTCGTGAGCTTCCAAATGGCAGACCGCTACTTTGCAATGTTACAGAGTGAGAATGTGTGTTGTAAGCTGAGGCTGCTACACAAATGCTGTAATAGGCAAAACTAGTGGCTGCAGCAGGCACCCTGATCAATGCGCCAAGTTCCCTTGATCAGAACACAAAATAGATTTCCAAAAACCTACTCGTTGGTTTGTAGTAGTATCGTGAAATCCTTGAGAGCTCCACCTCAACCTGTGAATCGAGCTGACTTGAAGCAGTGCAGCAGCCGGCCATGCAAAGGGCTTTAAGCTCTTCTTGGTTGCATAACTATGCATCAAGGGCTTCAGGTGCTTAGCAACCCTCTCTGCACGCACACTGTGACAGACAAGACCAGTATGCACTGCACCAGGTTGCAAAACTGACCTGGGAGTCTTCAGCAGCCGGCCATGCAAAGGGCTTGGGGTGGGCATACCACCCCCGGGCCTCTGCATCTGCAGGGGGGATACTCCCAGCAAGCGGCTCGTGCTGTGCATAAGCACCTGCCTGTCTCTGAGCTGATATAGTGTCCTGCAAAGTGACCTGGCCAGACTGCACCAACTGCTGCAGCTCGTGAGCTGCTCTGCGTTGTGAGTTCCAGGTAGCCCAGGAGTCTCGGATGCCCTGCTTAGCTGCCTGTGGGAATAGATCGTAGCAGTGAGGGGGCGACACTACACCATTCAGAATGCCATGCAAGCCAACAGGCTTTGCGGGGGGGGGGGGGGCGAAAAAGCAGCTTTGAGCCACATTGATGTGTCACAATACAGTGCTGAGGGGTCCACGTCATCCATGCATGCCCTGCTTGGCTGCCTATGGCATCAGCACACCAAGGCTTAAAAAAGACGCCGCCGTTTGGCAACATACTGTTGTCACTCATGCAGCAAATGCATGCTTGCCCAATTGGCAGCTAGCGATACAGCAGCCATGCCGTGATGGTAAATTTTGCTGCATGCTTTTTCATGATGCAGCTTTTGCCATTGCTGGTATGTCCATCAACCTCTGCCTTCGAAATGACGTAAAGCTGCTTGCAGCCCTCAAGCATGCCTTTGCTGGCACAAGGCCTGTTTGCTGCAATGCTGGTCAATAAGGGTTGTGATGTGTCCAGCAGGCACTCTATGCTCAGCCAGTCGACAGCTGTTGGCTGTTCAGCAGGCACAGCTGCTGGCAGATACAGAGCTCTTCACGTGGGCCTGTTCAGTGTCTCAACAGGCTGGAACAAGTTGCAGGCGTGATCCCATGCTGCATGGACTGGCTTTGTACACCTGTGCTTTTAAGCCAGGATGTCTGATGAGTCACAAATGGCTCCACACCCCAGACTGTAAAATATAAACTGAAAATGACTGACTGTCTCATGTGCCCCTGCCACAAGTCAACCAGTGGGAGGCACGCTGCTGCAAAGGTGTCCATTGTAATTGACCATCATAATTGTCCCAGAAGAAGCAGCAAGCAGGCTCACCTGCAAGCCATGCAGAAGCTGCTGATTGTGTTCCATCCAGTCCTGCTGTTCCCTCACCACCGCCGACTGGCCCTTAACCTCCAGGTAACTCCCATTCCAGCAGTCCACCCGGCATACATCCAAATCTTCCACACCCTGCTGTGACTCATTGCCGTCCCCGCTCTGCGCAGTGGTGCGCCTGCTGCGGAAGCTGCTGCCCTGACGAAGGCTGCGTCCATGTGATCCGGCAGCCAAGCTCTGCTTGGGGTCCAGGTCAACACCCTGCATGACTCACCACCAAGGGCATGAATCAGCACCAAGGGCATGAGTCAGCACCAAGGGCATGAGTCAGCACTAAGGGTATGACTCAGCACCAAGGGCTCACCACCCAGCACCATGGTACCCTATGCTATGGGCCTCGTTGCCCAGATTCAGTCAGCGGTCTATGCAACATTTTAACTGTTCCATTGTGTGGCTTTACCAGGGAACAATCAAGTCCATCAGATGACAGCCTGTGAGGCAAGGCAGAGGCGTGATGCCTGACTGGAGTGTGCTTTTGTTTGCCTGTTTGTGCTTGCGGCGTAGCTCCTATTGAGACTCAGCTAAGGTGACCTTTGATGTCTGCAGCCATGACCTGGTCTGTCACCTTGCATGCAGAAGAGAAGCGCTGATGCCAAGCCCTCACCATGATAGTATCCGTGAAAACATGTATCATGCACTGTAAGCAATCGGCCAATGACTGGCCAAACCTTCCAGCGTGCACATGGTGTAACTCAGTCCACTGCATCACCCACATTACCAGTGTGAGTCATGTGACGTAGGCCAGTGTCAGGTGGTCTTTAACCTGCACTGATACACATCAAAGAGACAGAGCATCCCACGCATTACTAATCCGACGCACTCATGCCATCTGACATTAGTCATAAAATCAACAGTTGACACATGATGTCTGAACCTACTTCACAACTGATGCTAAGCATGCATGTTGACCTGAAACACATCCACAATGTAGAAACATGTTGTTACTGTCCCCAGACGTCTCTGAGTGTAGATTCCCAGTGTAGGGACGATGTGTAGAATAGGCGTTTCGGGATTGAAAGAGCTCACCTGCACGTCTTCCTTAGTGAGCTCCCCTCCAAACTTCTTGTCCAGCAGGTTTAGCATGAGGCACGTGGGCAACAGGTTCAAGGAGTCCACTTGACGAGCCCACTCCACCCTGTGTAAGCCTACCACCCGCCTCAGCCCCTCCACACACTCCTTACGCACCTTGCCTGCATGACACTGCCATGCCTCAGGTATTGTGACATGGTATGCACCTATAACATCTCCCCAGCTTGCCTGCATGGTACTGCCATGCCTCGTGCATTGTGACATGGTATGCACCTAAAACATCTCCCCACCTTGCCTGCATGGTACTGCCATGCCTTGTGCATTGTGACAAAGTATGCACCTAAAACATCTCCCCAATGTAGAAACGCGTTTCTACTGTCCCCAGATGTTCCTGAGTGTAGATTTCCAGTGTAGGGATGACGTTTCTGAATTGGTATAGACGTTTTGGGATTGAACAGAATTTGTAGTGCTGCCATTAGCAGGATGCTGGGGCTGATGAAGATGCCTGTCACATACGTCATGCTTCTTGCTGGAACAAAACAGTCTTTGTATTGATTCGTTGGTATGTCAATTGACATGGGCACAGATTACACCACACACAGCCAAAATAGACCTGGCCATAGCTATGACAGGTGCTTGCAGTTGGTGAGGCAAGAATGGCACATTTAAACTTGAAGAGAGTGCATACAGAGAGTGTATGGTTTAGTCATGCATATAGCCTTGCTCATCAGGCACAAGTTCACTGCTGTTCTCCAAAGTAACTTGGATGAGCCAAGAACTGTGCATAACAGCAGATAGTCTTGGGCTCGTTGCAGACAGCCCTGTTCTCAACACTGGCCGATGCTTCTCATTGAGCAGCATGCCATCTTTCACATACGATGCAAGCACTAGCAGCCCACAAGGGCTGTGTCTTGGTTTGAGGGGCAGACAGGTGAAAGGCAAGGGTACCTGTAGCATAGGATGCAGCTTCCCCTTCAATGCTGCTCAGGGGAGCCCGCATCTTGATGATCCACAGGTTGGGGCCCAGCTCACTGTACAGCCTGGAATTATACCTGCAGACACAGCAGTTCATTCAGCAGTTGATGAGCAATTGTGATAAGCCACAGAACCCAGGCCACCTGCAGACACAGCAGTTGATGAGCACTTGTGATAAGCCACAGAACCCAGGTCACTTGCTGACACAGCTTTCAGCAGTTGGTAATGAGCCAGAGAAGCAAGGCCACCTGCAAGCAGCTGATCCAACATGATGACACTGTGACCTGCTGCAGAACAGTCTTGATGGCTGCATTGCTATGAGGCAGCATGCAGATGCATACAACTTGTATGTCTGTCTGTGTGAGATTGCCCAAGTCAGTTCTGCTGCTGACATTCCTGGAAATCTTCTTCTTCTTGCAGTTCAAGTTCCTCCTAAGCAGAACAGGACTTGTAACATTGTACTGCAGCTGAGCAAGCGATGCCAGGTGCAAGATGCAGCTATGCCAACAGGCGTCTGAAAGACGCATCAATACGAAGGCGCTGTCAGGGCTGCAAAGTGTGCTTTGTCAGGTACATTTGACCATGTCCAAGCAGTTGTGTGTCTGTGACCATGTATAAGCAGTTATGTTTCTGACCATTCAATCTGTAAGAACTGTTTTGGGTAATGTAGAGTGATACCTCAGGCCTTGATGCCAGTGAACTGCCCTCCTGCAGGTGGCATTGGGCTGGGGCAGGGCCCCTGTCAGGGCTTGCAGGGCAATGCCCTCTATGCGCTGCATGGCCCCTTCAGCTAAGCCTTCAACTACAATCATGCGCTCCTTGCCGTCCACCAACTGAACTCCTGCAGCGAAGACTGCACAGTTGACACAGCTCAATTTTGAAGCGCACAGGTTGGGCAAGGCACTGCAGCTCGTGGATGTTGCTTGCTTAAGATGTTGTACCGTTTTGCGGGCTAGTAGACAGACTCACAGACAGACAGACAAACAGACAGACGGACGGACGCACGGACAGACAGACAGACAGGCTGCCAGACAGATAGACAAATGGAGCACACGAACAAAAACGCATTAGTGGGCAATGCCAAGTATGCACCTGTCAGCAGATCCAAAGTGTTGTCGGCGGCCTGCTCAGCAGTCAGCTAGTATGCTGACAAGGCTTGCAGCACCTGCAGGTACTCATGCTGTCAATTCACACATGCATAGACACTTTGACTCAATAATAGTGCAGCGCATACTGTTCATATGCTCTAAACAAGCCTGTCTGGAGGGAACTGACTTGCGCCGCACGTACCTGATGCCTGCTGGCTAAGTATATGTTTTTATAACTATTATTGTTATACTGTTCATATATCACATTCAGTCGCTTGCGCCAGTTGAGGGTCAAAGAATCTCACAGGCCCTGGGTGAACACAGCATGATTGGCTTGCCTTCTTAAATAAATATCAGTCACAGAAGCAAGCAAGCAGTGCCAACTGGTGTTCAATGCATGATGTAGCAATGAGCTGCACATGCATCCTCCCTCACATGGTTCTCAGCTGTTCTGCCTGTTGAAGACCCAAAGCTGGCAAACACAAGGCTATTTGGTAAGCTCCGGCTTGCTGCTATCATGCTTTCTGCTTGGCTTAGAGCAGCAAGCACTTACGTGACAGCATTGTGCTCATGCACACTGGTAACGCCTGAAACTGAGGTCATGGCCATTCTGATACTGATTGTGTGCAAAAAGGAATAACAGTTTCAGTAACAGTAATAACAACTGACTTACAGGCATGGGCACCTCCTCCTCTACAGAAACTGAGCCAGATACAGAGAGTGTGTGTGAAGCCGCAGAGGATGCAACAGCAGCCTGCTTGCCCCCGCCCTGAAGACCTGACGCAGCGTCACTCCAAATCAGTGCATCAGCTTTGCGTTGCATTGCATTATGCCACTGACGGAAGGATGGGAATTGAACACAGGTGATGACTACGGGAACTAAGGCAATTTTGGCGCCACATGGAGTGACCATTTTTTAATCAAACATGCTGATCTAGATCTTGCACCGGTCAAGCAAGGAAGCTTATGCAATGTGCAGTGTCAGTGCATGCCAGTTTAAAGCACGCAGGCACAGCTAGCGGGTATCTAGCTGAAACACAATCGTAGGATGGATGAAGGGAAGGTGTCAAATGTCACACTGCAGACAAGCCAGCATCAACCCAAAAAATCTCCACAATGTACAAAGGCGTTTTTACTGTCCCCAGACGGTTTTGAGTTTAGATCTCCAGTGTAGGACGACGTTTCTGCATTGAGATAGACGGTCCGGGATTGTAAAAAGCTGATCATACCTGCATCAGTAGGGGGGCTGCCTGCAACACTGGCAGCCTTGGCTTGGGCAGCTAATGCTCCAGGGGATTTGTACAACCCCAAGCATTGCGCATTCACTGCCCTGAACGTGCTCTCAAGGCTGTGCAGCAGCTCGCTGTCAGCATAGTCGAACAGGAACACTGCCCTGCTGAAAGGACTGGGCAGAGCTGCTTTCTGGCTTGCCAGCGTTTGTGTCAATGGCAGGTGAGAGCGGACCATCAATTTGAAAGATGCTCCAGCCTGCATGCCGTACAGACTGTCTCAAAAGCAGGGCACATGTGTTAGACATGTTCAAGGTGAAGATGGTACAGATGCAGACCAGGACGGCTTTATCATTCTCACAAACACAGCGCTGTCACATGTAGTGCCAGGACACACATGCTGGCATGTGAATGGTTGCACCAAATACTTAATGCAAGTTGCTGTCACGACTGTAGTGCACGCTGTCAAACTCTGTATCCAGACAGTCTTCCACTGATGAAGCACCATGCATGAACAAATGCTCAAGCGTCAGCTGTGGAGAGGCATGCTGATTTTGCATGGGGCTGATGCTCAATCTCAGCCCACTGATTGCATCTTTTCCCACATTGCTTCATAACAGATCAATCACTGAGCTTCCTGCTAGCCAAAGACGCCTTTCAACAACATCCTGTTTCGACTTATGAAACGGTATTGGGGAAAAACTTGTCGACCAAATTGGCTCAAATGCAGCACTGATTTGTCCCTGTCTGTCACTGCACATGATTCTATATGCAGTGATGCTGACAGGCTCTACATGTTGTAGATGATACCACACAGTGTCTGCAAGGGCCGTGGTGTGAAGGCAATGCACAGCATTGATTTCAGACAGTTGCTTCAGGGCTGACCTCAATGTATCTGCCTGGTCTGGTGTTCCATTCCAAGCCAGCTGCTCCTCTGACTGTGGTAAATGGCATCACGTTGGCCCTCACCTCCAACCGCTTTTCCCCACTGCTCAAGCCTGCCAAGGAGCATTTGGCAATGCCACAAACGTACCTGCAGGGCATGCATGGTGTCTTGTCTGTGCTTGTTCAGCATCTGTGTGCATGTGTCCCAAACGCTGAGCACGCATGGGTTCTGGCTGATATGAAGGCTGCTGCTGGTTTGCAGTTTGATGACAATCATCCAATGTGCATGCTGTCCCAAGCACTGACCACGCATGGGCCCCAGCAGGTATGAAGGCTGCTGTTTGTTTGCAGGTCAGCATCCATGTGCATGCTGTCCCAAGAGCCTGGGCAACCTGGTATAATACTTGGCTTCTCATTGAATTGATACCGAAAGGCATAGTTTTTTTCTTCTTTTTCGTTTCTGCTCTGCATGCTGTCCCATTGCTGACCACGAATGTGCCCCAGCTGACATGAAGGCTGCTGCTGGTCTGCAGTTCAGCATCCATGGGCATGCTATCCCAGACGCTGAGCACACATGGGCCCCAGCTGATATGAAGGCTGCTGCTGGTTTGCTGTTTGTCATCAATGTGCATGCTGTCCCATTGCTGACCACACATGATCCCCATTGATATGAAGGATGCTGCTGATTTCTAGTTCATCCATCATTGTGCATGCTATCCCAAACGCTGACCAAGCATGGGGCCCAGCTGATATGAAGGCTGCTGCAGCTTTGCGTTTCATTGATAAACTATTCTTTCCCAAGCTGCACTGAGCTGTAGCCAATGGGTTGAGGACCAACCTTGCCAATCACAGAAATGACAAATGGTCATGAGCAGGGTCATACTCCACATGCAGACCAATATGCATACTCCAGCTTAAAAACTTGCATAACAGTGATGCACTCAGGTAGGCAAACCCAGCTGACCAGGTGAATCTGTTTGTTTGCAGAGTGTGCGGCGAGCAACTGGTCTGGGAGAATGTTTCAGAATAGGCATACACTACACAGAGATACTATGTTGCAAGCTCAGTGCAATTTCTGATGAGCAAAGGACAGAACAGGCATAAGCTAAGCAGACACACTCTGCTGCAGGCTCAGCAAGGGGCAGACTGGTCCCTTCAGCCTGGACTGGAGGCTGCCCTTTGTTTGCTGCAGCAGAAGGGGTTTTGGGCTTTGCCACAGGGACCTTGACTGGTGCCTTTCCCCCTTTGGCGGACTTGGGTGCAGCAGCCTGTTGTTCTGCCTTGACCTCTAAAACAGGTGCTACAAACTGTGGCTGGGGCAGAGCATCTCTGTCATGCACCTGCAGTTGAGGTGTGTAGCTCAGCAACTGCAAAATCACTAAATAAGTGTTTCAAGACTTGTGCACATGCGAAACACACAGCTGATGCCTTCAGCTGTACATCAATGCCTTCATGTACTACATCTGCACAAGCAGCAGGGAGGAGGGCTTATGAAGCGGAACAGGAAGACAAAGAGGACTAGGGTAGCAAAACAGAGAAAAAAACAGGGCAGCAACACAATCATGAAGGACCTTCATTGGACATATTTTGCTCAGTGAATTGCATGTAGGTTCACTGAGCAAAATAGGTTCACGGATGCCTCCCAATCACAACGAAAGCACCAATGTAGACCGTGTCAAAGCCCCCATCTATAGATGACATGCTTGCATGCTAAACTACCCATTGTGCTACGCCAAAGGAGTAAGGTTGGCACATGCATTTTGGTTTTTTCTGAGCAAGGTGCTCAAGTATGGGGACAATATTGTTCCCAAGGGTCTGGCCATGAACATGCTGCTAGAAGCATCTGTTGTGTTTGTCGTGCTCTGTTTTCATCTCAGCTGCATGTACAGTGTGATTTTCAAATTTTCACTGCATTGTGAGGAGAGAAGACGCTGTGGTGATAGTCGCAAATGATGGCATGAAGATAGTGTATGGAGTTGACTTTGATGAAATCAACTCTGCTACTGTTGGTATGCTTGCTGCAAAAGCAGAGTTTCACGCACACAGTCACTGAGCACTGTGTGTGGGACCATGCAACAGACACAGATGCATCAACAGCAGACATATATCGCATGGATGAGCAAAATGGGCTGTTTGTTTTTACACAGCACAAGTAGCCGACTGACCTCAAAGACAACAGGCTGCTCTCTGCAAGCTTGCAGGAAGTCATCCATTTTCAGGCTGCCTGCTAGCAACACTGTTGAGCCCTTGAACAGCAACTTCCGAGTGGACATTGCAATGCCGCCTGCTGCCTTGCTTGACTGCCACTCTGTCACCTGCAAAATTGCATAGCTCCGTTCAAGCACACTCTGTCTTGAATGTGCTACAGCTGCCAATCTCGCCACTGATCAGACAAGTTGTGACTATTTGAACAACAGCAACAGCTCTCTGCATCATGTGGATGCACAGATGCACATGATGCCTTGTTGGCAACAGGACAACGCTATGTTCACAGCATAAGATGTACAGTAGGCATGAAGTGTATCCACAGGTGAAAGAGACATATACAGCACGAAATGCCCAAGAAGCTGCTGCACAAAGCTGCAGTTCCTTTACTAGCTGCACAGGGCATTTCATGCTGTGTACATGCATGACAGGAGGAGCATCATCCAGCTTTGTGGTGTGACCTGCTCTGAACTGCAAAGCCTGCACACCAAGGTGCACAGCAATGATACAACAGATGGGGTGCTGACCAACCTGAGCAGTGGTCCTGACTGGGCTGGTCTGCAGAGGCAGCCTGTAGCTAAGCGTCACAGGATGGCACAAGCAGTCAAGCTGATCAAGCGTTGCTGGTGCATCTGGCACCCTTGTCACCTGCATAGTGAGTTTCACCAACACAACTGTAGCATGGTTGTGATGATGTAGGAAACATTGCAAGATATGCTGTGCGCATGTCTGCAGACGCAGAGCATGTATGTGGGTTTGTACAGGTTGCAAGGCTTTATGGCAAAGCAACTGCTGTGCAGCGTTGATCTGTATCAGACAAAATAATGGGACACGCTGCTATGCATCACTGCGCAATTGCAATGGAAAGGCTGTTATTGTGGCTGATCACGTATGCATCTTTCAGAACAGACCGGCCTGCGTGTCAATTCGAGGTGATCATAAAGTGGGACATCTGTGCAAGTGCAGCACCTTGCAAGGAGTGAAGATGACAGGATTGAGCTGAGCTGCTAGAGCAGGGCTCAGCAGTGAGCAAGGCTGAAGGGGAACAGCAGCCAAAGCAGCAGCTGCCTCGGCAGCTGCAGTAGCAGCTGCCTTGGGGTCTGCTTTGGCCTTGGCAGCAGCTGCTTTGACATCTGCAGGGGACAGGATGGGCGGACTAGCAGGAGCTGCAAACACCTGCCATTGACAAAATTGTCCATGTTGACCTATGAGAAGTGCGCTTGGATGTTTGCACAATGGCCCACTGGTGTTGCAGTGCAACTTCAGAAGCTGCACACACTGTCTTGACACGCAAATGAGAAGGCATGTGCAAGTTGGAAAGCACAATCATTGTTGCTGCTGCAAAAGCCTTCCTGGTTGATCAAAACTTGTGACTTGAGCAGTGCCTGGTTTTTGAGCCTTGTTGCTTGGGCAGTGGGTACAGATGAAGGTTGAGGCAGGCTACAAAAGATACAAGCTTTGCATGGACCAGCTCAATGCTCATCTCAGCACAATGCATACACTTCTTCGGTTCAGCGTGTTCCCAAATGCCAGCATTGCATTGGTCAGCATTGCACTTTTGAGTCATTGCAGCTAGTGCCATGCACACTGTCAACTGCTATGAACTTAGGTGAAAGCGCACCTCTACATGAATCTGCAAGGTGCTATAGGCCTGTAGTTGCACAGGCATTGCCAGGCCCTTCTGTGGCAAAGCACAGACCAATGCTGTATCACCGACAAGCAGAGGCGCCAAGTCAACTGCTAAAACATGCTGCTGATCAGCCTGCCAGGGCACTTCATCTGTCACAGCACCCTTGATTGCTTTGGCAGGCTTTGCTACCACTGGAGGAGGAGTAACAGCTTCTGCTATCTTTATGGCAGTGCGGCTGGCAGCAGTGAAAGTCATGGCAAAAGCTGCATTGCTGTTGGCTAGATTACGCACAATGGTCTCTGTGACAGGAAGAAGGTGAGAGGAAGACCATTTCAAACTCTGCTTGTCAGGTGTTGCTGCAGAGTCTGCAACAGCTGCTTCATCTGTGGTGCTGCTGGGTGTGCTAATGATCTGTGGGGAAGAGACAACTTCCCCAGTGGGCAGGACGTATGATACTTGCAGCCTTTGCTCCACTGTTGCTGCCGCACTTCTGCTGTTGTCACCTTCAGCAGTGTCTGCCAACACAGCTTGGCTTGTTTGATCACAAGTGTCAGCTGCTGCAGGAACAGCCTGTTCACGCTGCAAAACGGCCTCGAAAGACACCCTGCAGCAGCGAATTTTGCTTGATGCCACCCAGACGGCATCTCAGACCGCTGTTGCCCTGAAGATCCTGACCTAAACTGAATTGTGTGGCTGCCGGCAGTGCCCTCCATGGCTGTTACTCCTCCAAGCGCACCGAGATCGGGCAGCTCTCCCGCGGCCGCTCCTCGAGACCTCCAGCTGCATGCTTCATGCAAGACAGAGAAGCTTCGTTGTTCTAAATCCAGACTTTCGTTCGTGTTGATGAAGACGTGGCCTTCTCAGAGCCAGGATGTTGGGAATTACCGGATTTCGCAGCAACCCGGGTTCTCTGGCTTCGTTGTGGTTGTAGACGACATGCTAGCCAGCAATGAGTGCAATCACTTCAATGGT
>JAABUP010006992.1_pt1 | contig 15537 bp, 20 predicted proteins | sample 5559201 | NCBI WGS metagenome assembly JAABUP01 (sample SAMN10711887, study PRJNA513373) | rock metagenome | isolation source: Antarctica rocks | place: Antarctica
CTTGCGGACCTCGTCCACGTCATCGCCATCTGATCGTCAGACAAGTGCGGGTCGCAAGACACCGCGCACACTCGCTGACGCTCAGAGCGATCTTGGCCGGCCCGAGCCAGCAGGCGCCCGATGCAACCAAGCGCAGCTGACGACATTTCATCTCGACCTCTCGCGCTCCGCCGAGCGGCGGATCGTGGCCGGGATCGAGGTTCAGCTGGCTGCCGGGCGAGCCAAGGATTTCGCCGCCCTGCCCCGAACTTTGTCGCCTCGCGGTCTCCGCCCGGAGGACGGTTGCGCCGTAGCGCTATAGTTGCGCTGTGGCGACGATTCAAATACGAGAGGTCCCTGAGGACGCCTACGAGGTGGTCCGCAAGCGGGCCCGAGCTGAGGGGCGATCCATCCAGTCCTACATGCGTGACTGGGTGGTTGACTTCGCCAGCCATCCCACTGCCCGGGAGGTGCTGGTGACGCTGGAGGCCGCTCTGGCGAGCCACGACACTCCCGGGGCGACGCGTGAGTCCATCCAGGCCGACCTCACAGCCGATCGGCGGTGAGCGACTGCGTGCTCGACGCCTCCGCCATGGTCCTGGCGCTGAGTGGCAAGACCGAAACTGCGTCGGCGCTGCGAGCGCGACTGGCGGGCGTCCGCAAGCATGCCCCCCACCTGATCGACGCCGAGGTCGGCAACGTGCTGCGCCGTCATGAACGAGAGGCCCGCCTGAGCCCCGAGGAGGCGCTACTCGCCTTGCGCGCCGCACGCGCGGTCCTCGACCACCGCTATCCCCATGTCGGGCCGCTGGCGGAACTGGCGTGGACCTGGCGGCACAACCTCAGCTTCTACGACGCACTGTACGTCGCCCTTGCGGTCCTGCTGAACCTCCCGCTGATCACGGGGGACGTCCGCCTGAGCCGCGCACCCGACTTGCGCTGCACGATCGAACTCGTCTGACAGCGAGGCCGGCGATTCGCACAAACGGATCCGCTACCGCCCCGGTCATCGCCGCCGCCGCGATCCCGCCCGAGCATCAGTGGGTCCTGGCGATCGGGATGGACGACACCGAACTCGCGGTGATCGACTCCCTGCCCGGCTCCTGGTCCACCGACAAGGTCGTGTGCATCGCCCGGCGCACCCGGATCCCGGCCGACCGCATCCCGACCGAACGGGCCCGCAAGCGCCGCACAAGCAAGATCATTTTCGGGTGGCGACTCTCCACGAATCCTTACTCGCGGATCCGGGTCTGACGTGACGGGCGTCCGGACTCTCGAGGACCCTTACGCCGGTACGTCGAGGATGAGCCCGAGCACCTCCCGGATCTGCGTGAGTGCGGTCGCCCCGACGTTGCCTCGGGCGTGCGCGAGCCGGCTGGTGGCCACCGCGCGTACGTGCTGGCACTGGGCAGCGGACGTTCGGTCCAGACCGTTGTGCTGATCAGCAGCAATGTCGACCTCGGACCCGAATCCGCGCAGCGTCGACGTGAGCGGGACGACCTGGACGACCGAGGGCGACGCGTCGAGCAGGCGCTGTGCGGTGACCACGACCGCAGGGCGGAGGTAGCCCGCTTCGCGGTCGACAGGCCTGCCGAGGTCGATGACGACGATGTCACCCGAGGTCAGCATGGAGCCAGTCCTCGTCTGGCGCGCTCAGGGCGCCGCGCAGGTCGGCGCCGATCTGATCCTGCCGAAGCCGCCGTACGGCCAGTGCCACGGTGTCCCCGACGCTGGTTCCCAGGGACGAGGCCAGCTTCTTGAGTTCCCGGTGTGTCATGACATCGATGCGTACGCTGGTGCTCGGCATACACCTACGTTAGCAGCAATGCATGCATGTCTGCGGGCAGCAGCTCGTACCGACGGGCGCCGACGCGGGCACGGCAACTGCGACGTCGTGCTGGACGACCTGTTCTTCGACCGGGCGGCCCTACGACCCCGGGCAGGCGTACGGGCAGTCCAAGACCGCACAGTGCTGTTTCCCGTCGAGGCGACCCGACGCTGGGCCGCGGACGGGATCACCGCGAACTCCCTGATGCCGGGCGGCATCTTCACCAACCTGCAGCGGCACTGGGACCCGGACGTCCTGGCGAGGGCCAAGGCGCAGCACGGGTCGGCCGCCAAGACCCCGGAGCAGGGTGCTGCGACCTCTGTGCTGCTCGCCACCTCACCGGCGCTCGCCGGTGTCGGCGGGCGCCGGTGAGGTGGCCACGAGGCAGCGGTGGTGCCCGAGATCGTCGACGGCCTGTACGGCGTGCGGGCGTACGCCCTGGACCCCGGCCGCGCTCAACGGCTATGGGAGGTGTCCACTGCGCTGGTCGAGCGGGCTCGCTCGTCGGGCTGATCTCGAGCGACTGGGGAACGTCGAGGTGCCGCGCCGGTCTATGTCGGCCGGGCAGGACAGCAACACTCGGCGGACTGATGCCGTAGGACACGCGCGTCGAGTCAGGGCTCGCTCGTCCAGAGCGCGGCCATCGGCAATGCCTGCATCCTGTCGCCGAACGGCAGGCTCTGGCCACCTGTGTAGAGGACGAACCCGGCGCGGAACCGATCCCCGAGCCGGCGGGCGAGATGACGCAGCCCACGAAAGTCCTCAGCGCGGGCAGTGTCCGCGGCTTTCACCTCTACGCCGACGACCTCCCCGGAGGAGCGTTCCAGCACGGCATCGACCTCGACGCCATCGCGGTCGCGGTAGTGCCACAGACGTGCGGGCTCCTCGGACCAGGACAGCTGCCGGGACAATTCGCCGAGCACGAAGTTCTCCAGCAGACCCCCGACCGCGGCATGGGTGGGCTGCGACGACGACAGGCCGACCAGCCGCCCCGCTAGGCCGGAGTCGTTGAGCAGAAGTTTAGGCGTGGCGATGGCACGTGCGGTCAGGTTGGAGGACCACGCGGGGATGGTCCGCACGACGAAGACCAGCTCCAGCAGGTCCAGGTAGCGGCGCAACGTCTGACGAGGCAGACCCACGTCGCGAGCGATGGCGTCCAGCACGGCGAGTCCTCCCATCCGCGCCGCGACCACCTCCAGCAGGCGGCGCAGGTCAGCCGGTCGCTCGATGTCGGACACCAGTCGGACGTCGCGGGCGATGAGGTCGGCGGCGTACGCGTCGAAGAAGCGCTGACGACGCCGCTCGCTGTCGCGGCGCACGGCCTCGGGGTAGCCCCCACGCAGTGCCCGGGCGAGATAGTCCGGCTTGCGCAGTTCCGCTGACCCCACGTCGAGCGCCGCGCCGTGCCGGAAGGCGGCATCGACGAAACGGTCCGAAGCGTTGTCGATCTCTCCCTGCGCCAGGGGCCACAGCTCGATCGTCTCGGTACGGCCGGTCAGGGCATCCGGAATGTCCCGCAGTCCCAGCAAGCGGGCCGAACCAGTGAGCAGGAACCGGCCGGGGGCCGGGTTGCGATCCACCTCGTACTTGATCGACAGCAGGAGCTCGGGGGCGCGCTGGACCTCGTCGATGAGCAGCAGCCCGTCGTGTCGGACGAAGCCGGCCGGGTCGGCCAGCGCTGCAGCCCTGGTCGCAGGGTCATCGAGATAGCGCTCCCTGGCGCCAGGAACTGTCGCAACCGTGAGTCTGGCCAGGGTGCTCTTTCCGACCTGGCGAGCTCCGTTGACCACGACGACGCGGGTGTCCCGCAGCGCCTCGGCCACCCGTGCCTCGGCACGACGCGGCACGAGCATCGGGCTGGACATGAGCACACAATACGCAGGCCGTGGTGGATCTGCCGCCACCGTTGTGGTGGGTTGGCCGACACCCTCGTGGTGGATCTGCCGAACCAGGTGTCCTCGCCGACCCCGGATGTGCGCAGGACGAGTCCGGCAGCCGGGCCGGGTGCGTATCCATAGCCGACCCGCGCGAGCCTTGCTGCGGTCTCAGCGCAGCCATGCCTCGCCGGTGTGCGCCTCGGTGCCGCGAGCCAGTGGCTCAACGCGTCGACCACGGGCCCTTGGTTTCGACGCGAACGGGGCAAGCGCCGCGAGCTGGTGAACAGGACCCGCAGCGCAGGATCGCCGCGGCCGGCAAGCGGGGCGAAGTCTCGGACGTTCTCGGTGACCACCCGGCGGCTCTGCCCGGACGCCCAGTTGGCGAGGTATGGGTCCGAGGCAGCAGCCAGCACGGGGTGACCGGCGACCGCCGTCACGTCGTGTCCGTCCTCGCGCAGGAGCACCGCGATCACCGGCGCGAACATCTCGTCGAGCAGCAGCGCCTCTGCCCCGGCTGCGCGGCTCACGCCAGCAGTGCCTGCCGGCGCTCCCACTCGAGCGCGGCACGCTCGGAGGCGGCCTGTGCCTCGTCGATCCACGCGTCGATCTCGTCGGAGAAGGCGGCGTAGTAGGTCATGCCTGCCGTCAGCGCGGACTCCGGCAGTGCGAATGCCTCCGCCGCGGCGCTCAGCGCGGCGGGCCATCAGCGACCCCACCAGAGGGAAACCACACCACAAGCCCACCAATCACGAACTCAGGGATCACCAGATCAAGATCGTGAGCCATCAAGGTATATTCTGGGAAGCCGCCATTGAGCGAGGGCACTCGACCGTTCTACAGTGATGGACCGTCCCCACTGGCGAAACACGTGGAAGTCACCATGGCCGAAGTCGTCCTGTTCCATCATGCCCAGGGCCTCACGCCGGGCGTCATCGGATTCGCTGAGGAACTGCGGGGCGAGGGGCATACCGTGCATACGCCCGACCTGTACGAGGGCTGCACGTTCGACACCCTCGACCAGGGCATCGCCCATGCCGAGGAGATCGGCTTCGGCGAGGTACTCGAGCGCGGCGTCCGGGCGGTGCAGGCGCTGCCCGCGGAGCTGGTGTACGCGGGTTTCTCCCTCGGCGTGCTCCCCGCGCAGAAACTGGCGCAGACGCGGCCTGGTGCGCGAGGTGCGCTGCTCTGCTATTCCTGTGTGCCGGTGTCGGAGTTCGGCTCGGCCTGGCCCGACGGCGTACCGGTGCAGGTGCACGGGATGGACGCCGACCCGATCTTCGTCGGCGAGGGCGACATCGACGCTGCCCGTGCGCTCGTCGACGAGGCCGACGACGCGGAGCTGTTCCTCTACCCCGGCGACCAGCACTACTTTGCCGACAGCTCACTGCCGTCATACGACGCCGAGGCAACCACGCTGCTGCTGGACCGCACGTTGACGTTTCTTCGATCCCGGTGATGACGGGCTTCGTGGTCAAGCCCCTGGACGCGGCGACGTGGCTGGACTTTGCGCGGCTGGTCGAGCTGCTGGGCGACGGCGTCGGTGGCGTGCACCAGTTCGCGGGTGTTGGCATGGCCAACGACGACGACAGCTGCGCCGTCGACCCGCAGCAACTGCCCGCACGTCGCGCACAGCTCCTCGGTGCTGGCGAGGTCACCACCGGCGAGCGCGTCGGCCCCTGCGGTGGGGGCCTCCCGGCCCGATCCCGCCGTCCGCTGGTCCTCCACCTCACCTCAGCTCATATCGCGGCACGTGGCTGCGGAGCCACGACGCTCCCGCTTCGCCTGGTACATCGCGGCGTCGGCGGCGTGCAGCAGTTGTTCGTGGTCCGCCTCGGGGTGGGTGGCGCTGGTCGCCGAGCCCACGGTCACCGACACCTGCAGGCGCTGTCCGCTGACCTGGATGGGCTCCGCCATCGCGGTGCACACACGGTCGGCCACATCGGCGGCGGCGTCGCCCCCGGCGTCCTCGCACAACAGCGCGAACTCGTCCCCACCCAGACGCGCCGCGGTGTCCCCCGGTCGCAACAGCGCCGCGAGGCGTTGCCCGAGGACCTCCAGGACGGTGTCACCCTCAGCGTGGCCATGCAGGTCGTTGACCTCCTTCAGGCCGTCGACGTCACAGCACAGCACCGCCAACGCCTCACCCGAACGACGGTGCCGGGCGACGGCTCGGGCCAGGCGGTCCAGGAACAGGGCTCGGTTGGGTAGCCCGGTCAGCGTGTCGTGCAGCACCCCGCGCACGAGTTCTGCGGTGCGCCGCTCCAGTTCTTCGGTACGTCGCGCCAGCTCCTCGCCGCGCGCGACCAGCTCATCGACGTCCTCCACGTGGACTACGAGCCGAGCGGGCTGATTCCCACCGTCGAGGACCACCGACGCCGACACCAAGGCGTGCACGACGCTGCTGTCGCCGCGCGCCATCCGGAGCTGAACACGAGTCGCGAACTGTCCAGCCCCCACCACCGTCTCCAGCGCGAGCCGCGCCCGCACCCGGTCGTCGGGGTGTACGTACTCGAGCAGCGAGCCACCGGCCGGTTCACCGACCGGCCGGTGCAGCAGGCGCTGCAGGGCGGGGTTCACCAGCAGCAGGTGCCCGGCCAGGTCGGCGAGAGCCATGCCGATCGGGGCGTGGTCGAAGGCACTGTGGAAGTCGCTGACCGAGTCGTGCCCACCCACCTCACCCACCGGGGTGGCAGGGTTGCGGGTGTGGGCGCTGACGAAGTCGGCGGCGACGTCGCGCAGCTTGGTGTTGCTGCGCTGCGACTGGACGCGCAACATCTCGAACGCGGCGTCGGAGTCGATCTGATGGGCGGCCATGAGGATGCCTTTGGCCTGCTCGATGGGAGCCCGGCTGCCCATCGCCTCCCGCAGCTGACGTGCTTGCTCGCCTGCTGTACGCAGTGTCGCGAAGTCACCGAGACCGCGGCTGACGAAGGCACTGAGCACCGCAAGGAAATCGGCCTCTCCGACGGTGAATCCGGTGGTACTCGCGCTGTAGAGGTTGATGGAGCCCCGGGCCCGTTGGCCGTCCACCAGGGGTGCGGCGAGGAACGAGTGCACTCCCTGCGCCTGGGCGTTCACCGCGAGCTCAGGCCACCTGACGTGCATTTCGTCGGGGGTGACGGCGACGATCGATCGGCTGCGCAGTGCCAGCATGCAGGGGCCGTCACCGAGGGAGTACTGGGCCTCGTCCACCGCCAGCACCCGGGGATCAGTGCTGGCTGCGGTGAACGGAACACCGTCGAACTGCACCGTGATGCCCGCCCAGTCGACGTCCGGCATCCACGCGACGGCGGTCGCGGCCGCATGATGTAGCAGATCTGCGAGGCCGTCCTCGTCGCGTACCGGGCGGTGCAGCGACGCGATCATCTCCGCCACCTCCTCGGGGCGCGCCGCGAGGAGGTGGACAAGAGACTGGGTCAACTCCCCAGGGTCGGCCGCTGTGGGATCGGGCATGGGCGGGCGGAGTGTCACGTAGTCCTCTTCCGGGCAGGAAGGCAGCCCCGAGGGTGGGCTACCGCTTCACCTTCCCTAGGCACGACCGATATGGCGATCGTCGTCTCAGTCAACACCCGCACGGCCACCACAGGGAACGTAATGCACGCAATGCGGTCGTCTGCACTGTAGTCGCCTGCAATGCGGTCGTCTGCACTGCGGTCGTCTGCACTGTAGCGGTCGCGGGACTGATGGTGATCGCGTGGGCCACCACCGTCGCGAACCACCGGAGAAGCCCGGTGGCTGATCGTCATCCGTCGCCCCGCCATCATTGGGCGGTGAGCGCGCCCGAGGTGGAGGAACGGGCCATGCCGAAACTCACGAACAGCGGGACACCGAAGGTCGAGGAGCTGCCCAGCACCCTGCAGCACTCCGACAAGAAGGCCCAACGCACCTTCGCCAAGACGCTGGACTCCGCCGAACAGGGGTACGGCGACGACCGGCGTGCGCACCGGGTGGCCTACTCCGCGCTCAAACACACCCACGAGAAGGTCGGCGACCACTGGGAACCCAAGGAGCGCAACGGCCCGTCCGACCGCCAGGCCGCCGAGGGCAACGCCGACACCGACCTCGGCACCGCAGGCGGAGTGGACGCCAACGCCTCCAAGAAGCACCTGATGGATCTCGCGAAACGCCTCGACGTTCGCGGACGCTCGTCGATGACCAAGGACGAGCTGATTGCCGCCATCGAGCACGCGAACGACCGCGCGACAGCTCGGTCCCGCGCGCGGAGCTGACGCCCCGGGTCGCGGAAACGGCGCGCTCCCGACACGCTGTGGGCATGAGGGTGCTGGTGGCCGGCTCGTCCGGGTTCGTCGGTCGGCGGCTGTGTCCGGCACTCGCGGAGGTGGGCCACGAAGTACGAGCCATGACCCGCAGGCCCGCGTCCTACCGTGGCGCCGGTGAGGCCGTGCGCGGCGACGTGCACGACGCGAGCAGCCTCGCCGCCGCACTGCAGGGCTGCGCCGCCGCCTACTATCTGGTGCACTCCCTCGCCGAGGCCGACTTCCAGCAACGCGACGCCGCCGCCGCTCGCACGTTCGCCCGGGCCGCGGCGGAGGCGGGCATCCAGCGCATCGTGTATCTCGGGGGCTTGGGCGACGAGGCGGACGACCTCTCCGCGCACCTGCGCAGCCGGCGCGAGGTGGAGGCGCTGCTGGGTTCGGCAGGCGTGCCGGTCACCACGCTGCGGGCCGGAATCATCGTCGGGCACGGCGGGATCTCCTGGGAGATGACCCGGCAACTCGTGGAACACCTGCCGGTCATGGTGACCCCGCGTTGGGTGCACACCAGGACCCAGCCGATCGCCGTCGCCGACGTGGTGCGGTACCTGGTCGGGGTGCTCGACGTGCCGGAGGCCGCCGGCCGGGCCTTCGAGATCGGTGGCCCGGACGTGTTGGCCTACGTGGAGATGATGCGCCGGGTGGCCGCCATCGAAGGCCGCACCCTCCGCGTGGTGCCCGTGCCGCTGCTCTCGCCGAAGCTGTCCTCGCGGTGGCTGTCACTGGTGACCGACGTGGACGTACCGACGGGGCGTTCGCTCGTCGACTCGATGTCCAACGAGGTGGTGGTGCGCGACGACAGCATCCGCCAAGTGGTCGATGTCGAACCCATGGACTACGACCAGGCGGTGCTGCAGGCATTGGGTGAACGCGCCAAGGCAGTACGGACGGGCGCGTGAGGCGACCGGGGGCGGCGCGGCGCCTGGTGGGGCGGGTGGTGCCGATGCGGCTGACGGAGATGGTGCCGCGCAACCACCGCGAGTCCGACGCCGCCTTCCGCCGACGCAGGCGCGTCACCGCCGCAGTGTCGGTGGCCGGGGCCGGGCTGCTCGGGGTGTCGTTGTCCACCAAGCCCGACTCGCCGCAGTTCTACGCCCTGACCCTCGGTGTCGCGGGCACGTGGTTCGCCGGTGGGGTCGCCTCCGGCCCGCTACACCTGGGTTGGATCCGCTACCGCGACGAGAGCCTGCGGCGCCCGCTACTCACCCCGGTGGTGACCGGGGTGGGCGCCTTCGGGCTGTTCTACGGCTGCGCGCTGGTGGCCAGGCACATCCCCGTACTCGACCGGGCAGTCTCCTCGGTGCTGCGCTACGCGACCGAAGGCTCGGACCGGTTGGTGCTGCTCACCACCTTGGCCAACGGGGCAGCCGAGGAGGTGTTCTTCCGCGGGGCGCTGTACGCCGCAGTGGGCGTGCGCAACCCCGTTCCGTGGTCGACCGCGGTGTACATGCTGGCCACCGTCGCTACCCGCAACCCGGCGCTGGTGTTGGCGTCGGGGGTGATGGGCGCGCTGTTCGGACTGCAGCGGCGCGCGTCCGGTGGCATCGGGGCACCCATGCTGACCCACCTCACCTGGTCGACGCTGATGCTCAGGTACCTGCCGCCGCTGTTCGCCGACCCGGTGCAGCCCCGGCCGACCGTCGCGGGCTGAGGCCGGCCGCCGTGCGGGTGCTGGTGACCGGGGCGTCGGGGTACGTCGGCTCCCGGCTGGTGGCCGCGCTGCTGGCCAACGGGCATCAGGTGGTGGCCACGGCCCGGGTGCCGTCCCGGTTGTCGGCGTTCGACTGGGCGCCCGGGGTGCCCACGGCGGCACTGGAGGTACACGACGCGCAGTCGTGCGCGACGGCGTTCGCCACCCACGGCCCCCTCGACGTCGCCTACTACCTGGTGCACGGCATCGGCCACGGCGACTACCGCGCCCGTGACCGCGCCGGGGCCGCCACCTTCGCTACCGCTGCCCGCGCAGCCGGGGTGCAGCGGGTGGTGTACCTGGGCGGGCTCGTCCCGCCGGACGAGGAACTGTCCGAGCACCTGGCCAGCCGCGCAGAAGTCGGTGAGGTGCTGGCGCGGTACGGACCGCCGCTGGTATGGCTGCGTGCCGCCGTGGTGCTCGGTGCAGCCTCCACCTCCTACGAGCTGATCCGCTACCTCGCCGACTGGCTGCCCGTGGTGCCCACTCCCCCGTGGATGAGCACCCTGGTCCAGCCCGTCGCCGTCGACGACGTACTGCGCTACCTGGTCGCCGGTGCCGGTGCGCAGGTCCCGCCCGGGCACTACGACATCGCCGGTGACGAGGTGCTGGCCTACCGCGAGCTGTTCCTGCACTACACGCGGGTGGCGCGCCTGCGTCGGCTGTTGGTCCCGGTGCGCGGGGTGAGCACCGCGGACGCCGCGTGGGTGGTCAGCCAACTCACCCCGATCCCCGGCGGACTGGTGCGGGACCTGGTCCGCAGCCTGGCCAACACGATGATCAGCAGGAACGACCGGATCCGTGAGTTCGTGGGTGACCCGCCCGGTGGGCTCACCACCATCACCGACGCGATGACTCGCGCCCGAGTGAGCTCCGCGGCACCCCGCTCGCGGCTGCCCGGGGTGAGCGCCAACCCCGACCCGCTGCGGTTATGCCGCTCCGACGCCGACTGGGCGCACCGGCGCTGATGGGAGCCGCGGCCGAGGAGTGCCGCGGCCACCGCTCGCTATGGTGCAGCCGTGAACCCTGTGACGGCACTGCGGCGCACCGCCTTCCTCATGGAACGCGGCCGCGCCCCCAGCCGTCGCGTCCAGGCCTTCCGCAACGCCGCGCTGGTGCTGGCCCAGCTGCCGCCGGGTGAGCTGGCCGAGCGGGTTGCGGCGGGCACCCTCACCGAGCTGCGGGGCATCGGTCCGAGCACCGCGGCCGTAGCCGAGCAGGCACATGCCGGCCACACCCCTGACCGGTTGGCGGAGCTGGAAGCCCAGGTGCGCCCACTCGTAGACGGGGGTGAGCAGTTGCGGGCCGCGCTGCGGGGTGATCTGCACAGCCACAGCGACTGGAGCGACGGCGGCTCGCCCATCGAGGAGATGGCGCTGACCGCGCGCGAGCTGGGCCACGACTACCTCGCCCTCACCGACCACTCGCCGCGGCTCACCGTCGCCAACGGGCTGAGCCCGCAACGGCTGGAGCGCCAACTGGACGTGGTGGCGGCGCTGAACACCCGCCTGGCGCCGTTCCGACTGCTCACCGGCATCGAGTGCGACATCCTCGACGACGGCACGCTGGACCAGACCGACGACCTGCTCGGACGCGTCGACGTGGTGGTTGCCTCGGTGCACTCGAAGCTGCGCGCCGACTCCGCCACCATGACAACCCGCATGCTCGGTGCGGTGACGAACCCGCACACCGACGTCCTCGGCCACTGCACGGGGCGGTTGGTGACCGGTGGCCGCGGCACCCGGCCGGAGAGCACCTTCGACTCCGCCGCCGTGTTCACCGCCTGCGCCGAGCACGGCGTCGCGGTGGAGGTGAACAGCCGCCCCGAACGGCTCGACCCCCCGCGCAGGCTGCTCCGCGAGGCCGTGGACGCGGGCTGCCTGGTCAGTATCGACACCGACGCGCACGCCCCCGGTCAACTGGACTGGCAGCCCTACGGCTGTGCCCGGGCGCAGGAGTGCGCGGTGCCCGCCGAACGCGTGGTGAACACCTGGCTCCTGCCGCAGCTGCTGGCGTGGACCGCGCGGGAGCACTAGCTGCGCAGCAGCGGCACCAGCAGCTCGTCTCCGGTGAGCGCGCCGTGGTGTCCCACCAGCGCTGACATCCGTCGCTCCCCGGTGCGCCGCACCACGGCGACGTCCCCCCTGGCGACGGCCACCACGTCGCCGATGCGCGCCAACGCGGCAGGCGTCACCGTCGGGCCGAACAGCCCCGCGCTGACCGCAGCCTCCCTGCTGCCCACCCACATCCGGTCACCCAGCTCCGAGCGCCAGGCGGCGAGCACGTCCTGGTTCGCCCCGGCCACGGTGTGCACGTGTCGAGCCCGGGGCTCACCGGTGATGGCGGCCACCCCGGCGCGCAGCACGGTGGAGGCGTCGGCGTCGACCTTGCCGTCCTCGCTGACGGTCACCATCCCGTGGTCGGCGGTGACGAGCAGGGTGGCGTCGGCCGGCAACCCGTCGGCCAGCTGCTCGACGAAGGAGTCGACCAGCCGCAGCTGCGCGCACCACGCGTCCGACCCGGGTCCGCGCACGTGTCCCACCAGGTCGAGCTCGCCGGCGTAGCAGTAGACGAGGCTTCTGCTGCCGCGGCGCGCGCCCTCGACGGCCTGGGCGATGACGTCGCCCGGGCTGACCGCGCCGAGAAAGCGGGCGCCGCGCAGGACCGCCCTGCTGAGCCCACTGCCGACAAACTGTGCGGGCGCGGCCTGGGTCACCTCGACGCCGGCCCGCGCCGCCCGCTCGAACACCGTCGGATGCGGCTGCGCCACCTCGGGGACGAGCCGTTCCCGCAGGTCACCGCCGCGACGACCGACCGGCCTCCACCCCAGCCAGTTCACCGCCTCGGCGACCTCCGGCACCCATGACGTGTACCCGGTGAGCCCGTGCCGGCCGGGGGTGAGGCCGGTGCCGAGCGAAGCCAGGCTGGTCACCGTGGTGGTGGGGAAACCCGCGGTCAATCCGATCCCGGTGAGCGAGGTGAGGAACGGGGCGGCGTCGGCGTGGCGCCGCAGCAGCTCCCATCCCATGCCATCGACCAGCAGCACCACCGTGCGGGTGCCCTCGACCAGGCCCATCCCCGGCGGCTCACCGGGCACTCCCAACGCAGCCAGCACCGCGGGCATGAGGTCGGCCAGCGAGGCGGAGCCGTAGTGGACGGCGGGCAGGGCGTCGCCGGGGAGTTCGCACGCGACCATGTCTGCTCACCTTGCCGTCCGTGGGTGTCCAGCGCCAGGCCACAACCCGGAGAACATCCCGGTGTGTCACGCCCACCAGGATTGCCTCCGGCGAACTAGGATGATGGTCATAGCGGGCGGGGGCCGGAGGGGCAGACATGAACCGTGTTCGGATGTGGCTGCAGCAGGCAGTAAGTGGTGGTGATCCGCCCACGACGCCCGTCGAACGTGGTGTCCAGCAGGTGTTCGAACACTCGCCAACCGGTATGGCCATCGCCGAACCGGACGGGCGGCTGACCGCGGTGAATCCCGCGCTGGTTGCGCTGCTGGGGCGCTCCGAGGCAGTGCTGCTGGGAGGCACGCTGGCGCAGCTGGCCCACCCCGAGCACGCCGCGACCCTGAATCGCCGCTTCGCCGCCCTAGTCGGTGGTCGACGCAGCACGCGGCACGAGACCAGGCTGCTCGAAGGCGACGGAACGCCGTTCGACGCGCTGGTCAGCGCGGTCACCGTGTTCGCGCCCGACGGTGAGCCCGCGCACGTGGTGCTGCACGTCGAGGACGTGAGCGAGTACCTGCTGTTGGTGGAGCAGATGCGCGAGCGTGCGCTGCACGACCCACTGACCGGCCTGGCCAACCGGGCACTGTTCGCCGACCGCCTGCAGCACGCCTTCGCCGGGTACCAGCGCAACGGCTGGCCACTGACCCTGCTGTTCATCGACCTGGACGACTTCAAGTCCGTCAACGACGAACACGGCCACGCCGTGGGTGACGAACTGCTCGTCCTCGTCGCCCGTCGGCTGGCGGAATGCTCCCGCGCAGTGGACACGGTGGCGCGCATGGGTGGCGACGAGTTCGCCGTGCTGTGCGAGCACACCGCGCTCGACGACGGGCTGCGCATCGCCGAGCGGCTGGCGGATGCGGCCTGCCGACCAGCCACCATCGATGGCCACCGCGTTGCGGTCACGGCTTCGGTGGGCGTGCAGTCGGCGTGCCCAGAGGTGGACGACCCCGATACGCTGCTCCGCCGAGCCGACTCGGCGATGTATGAGAACAAGCGGTTGAGCAAGCTCCAGCGGAGCGCCTGACCTCCGTGGCCGACCGGGAACGCGACGCCACGGGTCGGCCACGCAACGCCCGACCGCGTGACGGGCTCGGGCGCCCGCTGCCGCGCGCTGCCCATGGCGTGCCGCGGGTGGATGAGACGGTGGTGCTGGCTCCGGATGACGCGCTCGTCCAGGGGCAGCGGTTACTCGATGCCGACCTGCCCTTCCACGCGCACGAGGTGCTGGAGGGTGCGTGGAAGGCTGCCCCCGAGCCGGAGCGCGCCCTGTGGCAGGGGTTGGCGCAGCTGGCGGTTGGGCTGACGCACCTGTTGCGCGGCAACCGTTCCGGGGCCGTGACCCTGCTCCGCCGCGGATGCGCGCAGATCGCGCCGTACGCAGACCACCCCCCGCACGGCGTGGACGTGCCCGGGCTGCTGGGCTGGGCCGACGAGGTGATCGCCGGTGCGCACCGCCAGCCGCCCCAGCTTCGGGGATGCGGCACCCCCTGAGATAGCGGCATATTGAGGCCATGGTCGCTGCCGTGTCGAGCACCCCACGACCGCTCCGTTGGGGGGTGCTCGGCACCGGTGGAATTGCGTCGTCCTTCGTCACCGACCTGACCTTGCTCGCCGACGCCGAGGTGGTCGCCGTCGGATCACGCAGCCCCGCAGGTGCACACCAGTTCGGTGAGCGCCACCGGATCGGCCACCGGCACGGCTCCTACGCCGAACTGGTCGCCGACGCCGACGTCGACGTGGTCTACGTGGCCACGCCGCACCCCGCACACCACCCGAACGCACTGCTGGCCGTGGCCGCAGGCAAGCACGTGCTGGTGGAGAAGCCGTTCGCGCTCAACGCCTCCCAGGCCCGCGAGGTGTTCGCTGCGGCCCGCCGGCAGGGCGTGTTCGTCATGGAGGCGATGTGGACGCGCTTCCTGCCCTATGTGGCGGCCCTGCGCACGCTCGTCGCCGACGGCGCGCTGGGTGAGTTGCTCGCGGTGACGGCCGACTTCGGCACGCGCTTTCCCCACGACCTGGGCTCCCGGCTGCTGTCCGCCGAACTCGGCGGTGGCGCGCTGCTCGACCTCGGCGTGTACCCGATGTCGTTCGCCTGCATGTTCCTCGGCCCCCCGACGTCGGTGACCGCGGTGAGCACACCCACGGGCACGGGTGTGGACGGGCACACCTCGGTGCTGATGACGCACGAGCACGGCGGGCACTCGCTGCTGGCCAGCTCACTCGTGGCCGGGCACCCCAATCGGGCCGCCGTCGTCGGCACCCGCGCGCGGGTGGAGGTCGACCCGCCGTTCTTCACCCCCGGCTCGTTCACGCTGACCACCAGCGAGGGGACGACGACCCGCCACCACCACCCGGACGTCGGCATCGGCCTGCGCCACCAGGCGGTGGAAGTGGCGGCATGCGTCCGCTCCGGACTGTTGCAGAGCCCGCAGCGGACGCATGCCGACACCCTGGTGGTGCTCGACGCCATGGACGCGGTGCGGCGGCAGATCGGGTTGCGGTACCCGCAGGAGTGAGCCACGTGGCGGGTGTCACCGTTCAGGGGACGAGCACGAGCTTGCCGTTGGTGTGGCCGGAGATGCTGGCGCGGTGCGCGTCAGCGGCCTGCGCCAATGGGAAGGTGCCGGCGACCAGGACCTCCAGCTGGCCCTCC
>JAABUP010006995.1_pt1 | contig 15534 bp, 18 predicted proteins | sample 5559201 | NCBI WGS metagenome assembly JAABUP01 (sample SAMN10711887, study PRJNA513373) | rock metagenome | isolation source: Antarctica rocks | place: Antarctica
ACTCACCGTATCTGCACGGTGGGTCGAGTAACCCTGTCTATGCTCTGCTTCTTTCTTCATTTGCTATCCTCATTGACTTTATATTCAAAATGAGCAAACTGTTATAGTAAGATAGATATACGGATTCATGGTAGGACCAGAAACTCAGGATAACCTTCCTTTAAAAACTTCGTTTTCATGGGGAAACCATCAGGCTAATAATGAACCAAACATAAACAAGATCCTCTACTATCCGAATGAAGTATGCTTGGATAGGAAAAGACTCTCTGTTATAAAACTAGATAATCTACTCTGGAGGAAGCTGCAGTAACATACTCTTCCGATTAGGCTCTGAACAAAGGGGCCAATCGACTGATCTATTGCCAAAGCCGGATTGCAAGGCTCTAACCCGTGACAATGACGGGCTATTATCATTGCTGCGTTTTTAAGATCACAATCCAAATCCTCCTTTCCGTTCTAGGCTCTTTATTGCCATTCTCGACCAATGTACGCCATGACTCTCACTCCCTAACGCCGTCTCCCAGTATCACCTCTTCCAACCTCTCTCTCTCTCCACTCTCCCGGACCATCTTCCAAAACTCCCCTTTCGCTACTAGCAACTTCTTTGGTTCATCGTATTCCAGCACCTTTCCATCACTCATCACGAGAATTCGATCGAAATCCGCGATTGTGCTCAACCTGTGCGCGATAACCAGTAACGTGCTGTCTGCAAACTCCTCCCGGATACTGCGCTGGATAAGCGCGTCAGTACCCATATCCACGGCGGACGTCGCTTCATCGAGGACCATGATTTTCGGCCGCGACACGATGGCGCGCGCCAGGCAAAGAAGTTGCCGCTGGCCCTGGGAAAGGTTGAGGCCGCCTTCGCTGATGCGTGAGTTGAGTGAGTTAAAGATGTTGAGATTAGAGTTTTCAACGGCCGTGGGGCTGGTGGTGCCGCTTGCCCCTGCAATGGCTGGCTCATTACGGGAGGTGAGGCCGGTGAATCGAATTAGGTGTACGCGTTCAAGTGCGTCATGAAGCTCGGCGTCTGTATGCTCGTCGAAGGCATCCAAGTTGCTGCGTACCGTGCCTGAAAACAATACGGGATCCTGCGGAATGATAGCAAGACGGCTACGAAGGTCGTGCAGTTTGATCTTCGAGATGTCGAGCCCATCGATGTGGATGCTTCCCTCGCGCGGTTCAAGAAAGCGAAAAAGAGCCTGGCATAAAGTGGATTTACCGGCGCCCGTTCGGCCTACAACACCAATCCGCTGGTTCTTTGCCACTCTGAAAGTCAACCCCTTCAAGACTGGCGGCAGATCCTCAGCGTACCCCGCGACTAAATTGTCGACTTCGAGACGCCCTTCGGTAGGCCACGCCGCGGGGACTCCATTGCCTGACTGGTCTTCGGTGGCTATACAAGAGTAATCCACAACACGCTCGGTGGCATTCATGTTGAGCTCCATGTTAGCATATTGCCGGAGCGTCCAGACGACAGCCGTGGTGTATTGTAGAGCAAAGCCTAGGGCGAAGCCCGCAAGTGATGCATCGATATTTTTCGCTGATACAATAACGCCTGCCACCACGATCGCAAATGCAGCACCAACGATGTTGAGACGGAAACCCATCCACCTGTTGAATAGCCATAGGTACCAGAAAGTCCTCGCATGATCATCGATCTTGGTGAACATACTTTCGATGTAGGTGTCGGCTTTGTTGAAAGCTCGGATTGTACCGAGACCAATCAGTGCAGAACCAAACTGTTCAAAGATGGGTGATTTAGCGTTACTCTCCAGTCTCTTGACCTCTCTGGCGCCTGCCAAGTAGCGCAAGGCAAAGTGCAAACAAATGCCTACTAAGACGACCGCAAAGAGTATCATATACGGTGATACAAATAGACCAGCGATTATAATACCCGCGAGTTGAAGCACATTGTATAACATGAACCCCATGTCCTTTGCCATATTCGAGTCGATCACGTTGAAGTCAGTGGTAAACCTGTTAAGAACACGACCAACCGGGACAGTATCGAGCCATCGGAGTGGTGCCCGTAATACAGTATGTGTGAGCTTTTCGAAGAGTAAGCGAGACGCTCTAATAGATCCATAGAACACCCAAAGGTAGCGCAAAGTTCCGAGTGCGCAGATGATGACTGATAAGCCCACGTAGATGCTAAGGTAGTACCAGAGGTCATCGTTCTGGTCTTCTGCTGCATCAGAAGTGGCGATATGCTGAAGGCCTACACGGCGATAGGGAATATGTTGTGCCAGAACTGATTCGGTTCCGTAAGATCTCGTCCAGAGACTAACCCACCATGACTAGATATAGTTATCAGCACGGTATGTGATGTCAGACGTGTGAGAGAAACATACCCTTCCAAGGACGAGAGCCATGTACGCCGTGTAGGTGACCATGACCGAGGTCCAGAACCAAGAGCCACCGCTAGTCTTGAAGTACTCCTGGTAGACTGCAAGTCTGATCGACCCTGTCTCCCGCTGCTCTTCCTCTGTGAATTTCTTAGGCTGAGCTTTAGCCATCTCATTAAGTTCGCTGTCGTCAATTTTGGTGAACTGCTCGCTGCGTTTGCTGAGCACATTCTGTAGACCATGTGTGCCTCCAACCTCAAGAAGCTCTTCCACTTCCACTTCTTCTTTTGCTTGCGACTTTTGCTCTCGTTTCAATATGTCTGCCAGACTTCCCGTCCGCTGGAGATCTTCTACAAGCCCAGCATGCTCTACGGTGCCTTCACCAAGATGTACACTATATGCTGTTCTTGGCAGGCATAAGCCAACATGGTGCGTGACCAGAATCCGAGTTCTTCCCTTGCCAAGTTCACCAGTGAGAGCCTCTTCGAATAAATGCCGCCCGACATGCGCATCCACTGCACTAAAAATGTCATCCAGTACCAAGATCCCAGCGCGTGAGTATAGGGCACGCGCAAACGTAATCCTCCATCTCTGACCTCCGCTGAGGTTGATACCATTGGCCCCTATCTCAGTCAACTCCCCATCCGGCAGCATATCGAAATCCTTTTCCAGCGCACAAGATGATAGGACCTTCTGGTACCGTCTGCCATCAAACGGCAAGCCGAAGAGAACGTTGTCTTTGATAGTAGCGTTCTCAATCCACGGGACTTGTGCAACAAAAGCGATAGCCGTGTGGATGATCCAGTCCTCCCGCGTTGCTTTATGGTCGTAGCGATCATGCAGTGAAGGTGCTCTGGGTACCTTGATGACCCCATCCAGTACGTCTGATTCGCCGAGGATACTGGCCAATAGCAAACTCTTCCCGGAGCCGGTCCTACCAGATATAACGCTTAGCTCTTTGTCCGGGAAGCTGAGGCTAACATTTCTTAGTACGTATCTATCATCGTCCTCTTCGAAATCGTCTGAAGGCCAAGCTATTGCGGCGTCCTCGAAGGACACGGTGTCTGCTTTTACCGTGTTCTCCACCTTTTCCGCAGCGTTGACGTACTCCTCAATACGCTTGAGGCTGACCCACGCATTCAGAGCGTCGGTAGTGAGTCCTGGAATGATGGCAAGGGTACTCTCGATCTGCCCGAAGACCGCTATGGTGGTGAAGGCCACGGATGGTGATAGGTCGCCATGTAGAACTGCATAAACTGCCAATGCCACCGCAGAGAGCATGACGGGCCCCAGAATCCATATGCAGATAAGAACAGTATTTAACTGAAAGACTCTCCATTGCGTTTTGAGCTCTTGCTCTCGCGTGCTTCCTATCTTCGTTTGCCATTGCCGTTCGAGTGCGGAGAACTTGATCTGGCGGATGCCCTGTAAAGCTTCCGTTACAACAGCCATTTTCTGATCTCGCACCTTCATTAGATCACTTTGAGCGATTGAGTACTTCTTGGAGCAGTAGATGTTGACTGGTGTTGAGATAACAGTAACTGCGAGGCCCGCCAATAAGCTCGGCCACCCGATGAGGTGTATCAAAAAGATGATGGAGATTACCAGCTTGCAAGCTGCTCCGGGAAAGATGTAATTGAATGTTGCGAAGTCAGAAACCCGCATGGAATCGACACCGACAAGATTGATGGTACTTTGCCGCGATTTCTGGACTTGGTCATCTTCGTCCTCCGCGTGAGCGACATCGTCGCCTTTTGGCCCAGACTCTTGGTTCACGGGAAAGCCTTCCTCACCGGTTCGTATTTTGGTCTTCTGGGTCCCTTTGACATCCTTTTTTCGCATAGCCTTCATGAATATTAGAGCAGATAGCTCTTGTCGAACGACGATGCCGATGTTGGCCCAAACCAACCAGAATAGCCAAGACTCGAGCCAGGATTGCACGATCATAGCCATACCCAATCCCGCCACCCATGCCCATGCTACCGTGGCGATTGGTGCGCCATCCTGACGTGCTTCCAGTAGCTTAAGGATTTGAAACATGGCAAGCTGAGGCGCAAATTGAGCAACCGCTTGAATGATGACAAGGATCCATTGGTGGATAAAAGCAGAGGCGTGTGCGACGTATATGGCTTTCCAAAGCCTATCCCTCCTCTTCATACTACTGAAGCTCTTCTGAAGGTAGTCGGATCTTGTAAAGTGGTCCATGCGCGGGAGGTCTTTCAGATCCAAGCCCTTGTTCACAGCACCAAGTTGGAGCAAGGAGTCAGCCCAGGCAAAGGTATATCGACTAATAGCCGATACGGTATATTGCTGGTCGACAAGATTTTGGTCTCGAAGAACGTCTGGTCGCCGAGGAAGAGATAGATGGAAGAAGAGCGTCAACACCGCTGCCAATAATTGAATGGACGTGAGTACGATATGGACCGTGTACCGTCTGGTGGACGATATCCTGTATCTCAATAAACCATTCTCAACGCAGATGACAGTAATGAGAAGTATGCAAGAGATTGCACCGTGGATACCCAGATTATATCTTCTGACCGACTTCCGCTCTAGAAAGAGACTTGTAGCCTGAACCAACAGGAAGATCTGGAAGAGCTGTCAGCGCTACACTGCTTCGGCAGAGCCAGTATCCTTACCCATGCGCCAAATGCAAGCCATCTCTCAAAGATCAATGAGCTTCGTGGTCGAGTTGATCCAAACACCGCCAACGCAAGTGAAAACAGAAGACCGAGGCTGGAGGTCACCAGGATGAGGACTTTTGGCAGCTTGTCGGAGAACGCCTGCTGGGTCTCCTCAGTGGCCGTCCCGTCCTCATCCTCGTATAGCTCGGAACTCTCATCATGGCCGTGCTGAACTCGAGAACTGGCTATGTTGAAGATTGTAAATAGGCTGGGATGACTGGCGAGAACTATGAGGAAACATCCAATTGCGCCTGTAACGAGCGATGTAACCTCTGAGGGTTCCATGGCTGTAAATGTCAATCAATCGCGCAGAGAGAGAGACCAAGGTCCATCGCTGATGTTATATCAAGCATTGAACCTCGAAAGTTTTAAAGTTGCCGCACGCCGCATGCGCAGAGTGAAGAAGGCTGCGATGGTCGATTTGATTCATTCACTGATGCTTGTGATATGGGGATTAGTAACTGTGCAGCGAAGCTTGAGAGGCACAGTTTCGCCTGCAGCTGAGGGGCCGTACTTGGATACCAGGCGTTACCCAACCGGCCGATGACTCTACGACGAGAACGCATTGCCCTTCCCTTGCCCTCCTTGTGATGGCTCGTGCATTGATATCTGACAGCTGCAGCTCAGATCCTCCCGATCGAATGGGAACGGTCATGGCTTGCATAACAGAGATAAGCGACTTCCTCGTGGCTACTGAGATCGGGTGTGAAGAATCAATATTGTCGCCATGCCTTTCAAGAGGGTCAATGATTGGATCTGTTGCTGCCCTGGCAAAAGCCATCTACAATGATGATGGTGGTACACTCGACGTTGCTCACTCACCGAGTACGTTGAGATGATGAGGTCACCATTCAATGAAGCTGCTCCTGAACAGTGAATACAAGAAAGGGAGAGTACCTTACTCTTGCGTTTAGGACAAGTCAAACTACACTTCTAGCTTGTAAATGATTGCCGATCTTAAGTATTTCGCGGACTCCATAGCCGCAGAGTACCCTACATCAAAATCATGTGTATTAGATCAATGATTAGGCATTTACAAGCATATCAAGGTATCTTATATTGGATTCCACAGGTCGTGACCTCGATGACATGGTGTGGTTTCTCCATGCATGATTGGTGGTTTGCGCATCCGCATACAACGTCAGTCATTCAGACCTTGATCAGCAGCAGTGTTGTCCCTTGATCATCATCGCCCAAAGATGTTATTACAACTCCCTTCACCTACGAGCACTCTTGTTCGCTAGAACCTTTGAGTACAAGATCACATCCGAAGGAGGTAGTCTTTCAACGATATTTCGTCCCCATGTTTGAATATCATATTAGATGCCTCGTGTGGTTTTATTGCTGTTTGCCTGGTCCATTCCCGATGCTGTTGGCTTTTTCTATTTACCTTCGTGCTGGACAACACTGCTGGGATGCGGTGACCGCAGACGTGTAGGTCACACTAAGTGATGTCCTCATCCAAAGACTTAGAGATCTCTAAGCCTTAGTGTCGATTGTTTAATCCATAGTAACGTCTCCACCCACGATCAAGCATTCAGGAGCCCACCTCACTCCTAGAGAGCCCAACGCCTCGAATGAATCCACCATTAAACGGACGACGAGCTGCTTAACCTCACCACCAACTCTTCCATTCCACCTCACACCATTACAACCCGCCAATGCGGTGCCAAGGTCTTGCGTCCTTCTCTCCACTCTTTCAACCCTCACTCTAAAGACGAGAAACCGGATAAAGACGACAACTGGGAAGTGTATCTTGCATTTGCCCAGAGGCGATATGAGTGAGCACAAAGAGCATTAGGCGCAGTGTTTCCGCCCATTCAAGGCAGGGTCGGATTCGTTCTCGTACCTGGGTTGGGCTGTATCGTCATTTACACCTTATTTAGGCTATTCGCGCTTTTCCTCTCATCGCTGCGTTTGCAAGTCTACGACTGTAGACAGACATCAATCCAGCTATGACGTAGGTTCTTCCCTGTTACGCTGGTGACAGGATTGAGCGCTCCATCGCCAATGATGTTAACCAACTGGTCATCTCGGGCAATTCCGAACGCCAGTCGCGAGACCTTAAAAGCTTTATGAATTCACGGCGTGCAGGAAGAACGATGTTCGAAGAAGCGCGAGTTGGAACCGTCTGGAGTGGAGTCCCTTACCAAACCTGCAGCTATCGACTGTTGTAAGGCGACAATGACCATGAGCCCGGGAAATTGAAGATGGGTCTTAGGCTGTATGAATTGTGGACATGACTGAAATATATTTACCAAGCTATAGAATTCATTCTGCTGCATTGTTGCCTGAAGCTTCCTCATCGTTACGGCGTCTGCCCAAGATAGCATGATGACTGCTCGAACATGGCTAAATGGAACATCTATTCCAGACCTCTGCTATCCACAAAGCATTGTCTCTCGATGACTTCCCCCTTGATATACTTTGCCAAATGGAAGATTGTTGGCCGTGACGACACCGTAGATTGCTGACCAATCACTAATAATCTTGCCGGCCATATCGCTCACAAGTACAACTGTACATAAAGTAGGTAAGAGAGTCCTGCTGTGTATACATGTATGCATAATAGATAATGGACCTTGCGAGGGTCGACTGCCGAAGTTTGGTGTTCTGTAGCCGCGCTGCCTCAAATGACTTAGCCTTGCAGCGTGTCGGATAGAGCTTGTTGCAGAACAGCAAGAGGTGGAGCTGCTGCAGGTAGAGTACTTACTGTCCCCTACAGGTAAGCAACTTGCAGGTTGTACCATCAGCCGCTGCTTCCAAACCTTGAGACTGGTCGATCTTGTGCGTCTCTGTACTGTACAATTGATTCAACAAAACGCCATTGCCAGTCCTCCTACCTGGTCCCGTTATTGTTACATTGGCTTCATAGATACCACTGGCGTACACCATAGCCTCTACGAATCAATTATTATAGGGCATTACTCGTCGAGTATTTGACCCCGACCAGCTTCGGCCACTTTCAGAGTTGCCAAGTCCTACCAGTCTGGACAGTGAGAGGTAGAAGAGGGCCAGCGAGCCCGCTCTGGCAACATGAAGGCCTCTCCACTCTTAATATCATGGCACAATGAGAATGCCCCTGTTTACTCCGCTCACTTTGAACCGCATGGGAAAGGAAGATTAGCAACAGCTGGAGGGTAAGTTGAAGGTTTATCGTTGCGTTGCCGGAGGTTATGCTGACTTCACTTTTAGGGACAACAACGTCCGAGTACGTACACTTCGAACTTTCCACATCGAGAACAACTCCCTAACCCCACGTTCATAGCTTTGGAGAGTGGATGCCGAAGGAGAAGAGAGTAAGGTCACATATCTCACAACACTTGTAAAACATACCCAGGCTGTCAACGTGGTCCGGTTCAGCCCTCGAGGTATTTGCATCACTACCTGCCCGTTCGTCACAACAGTATCTCATTCAAGCAGGAGAGGTGCTTGCTTCAGCAGGCGACGATGGAAACGTCCTATTATGGGTCCCTTCCGAAACACACAGTCATACTCCAGCGTTCGGTGAAGATAGCATAGAGGATAAGGAGACTTGGCGGGTCAAGCATATGTGCCGGTCGTTCGGGTCGGAGATTTATGATCTAGCTTGGTCGCCAGATGGGGTGTTCTTCATTACTGGCAGCATGGACAATATCGCCAGGATCTACAATGCACAGACTGGTACGCCAATGCAGAGTGAGATGTAAAGCCTGGGCTGACATGGAGCAGGCCAAACGGTACGGCAGATCGCAGAGCATAATCACTATGTGCAAGGGGTTGCATGGGATCCGCTCAACGAATTTGTGGCCACGCAATCATCGGATCGATCGGTCCACATATATACTCTCAAGACCAAGGACGGCCAATTCACGCTTTCACAGCATGGAAAGTTCACCAAGATGGATCTACCAGCACGGAGGATATCCTCAAGTAGTCCAGCTCCACCAGATATCGCAGCCCGAGCACAATTTGTCGCTGACGCATCGTCACTTGCCGTTGCATCGCCGGCACCTTCGACACCAGGAACACCGACTGCTCTAGCTTTGCCAATGAATCCGCCAGCAGTGACCCATAGTCGTCGCTCATCGTTTGGCTCTTCTCCATCAATTCGAAGATCAGTATCACCGGCCCCTTCTTTTCCTTTGCCGGCCGTAAGACCCATGGAGTCATCTCCGAATCCTTATTCCGGTCTGGGGGTCAAGAACGCCAACATCTATGCAAATGAGACATTCACCTCCTTTTTCCGCAGGCTAACGTTCGCTCCTGACGGCAGCCTCCTGTTTACGCCTGCTGGGCAATACAAGACTTCTAATCCATCTACCGAAGGGATAAAGACTTCAGACGATGTGATCAATACCGTCTACATCTACACTCGCGCCGGTTTTAACAAACCGCCAATCGCGCATCTGCCTGGGCATAAGAAGCCTTCGGTCGCAGTGAGGTGTTCCCCTATCTATTATACGCATCGGCAGTCCTCGAAAGCGACCAGCCACATCACTTTGGATACTTCCTCTGCCGAAGAAGCAATACCATCTTTGCCGGAGCCTATGGTCAGCTCCAGGACGCCCACAACGAGCTCGTTCATGGAACCACCTCCACATTCGAGCACCATCTTCACTTCAATGACCGAACCAGTGAGGCCAATGTCCTCTCCAAGCCCTGCAGAAACGGAGAGCGGCTCGCTTACCTTAGGCCCACAGCCCGCATTTGCCTTGCCATACCGGATGGTGTACGCTGTCGCTACCCAAGATGCTGTACTGGTATATGACACACAACAGCAGACTCCTCTATGTATTGTGAGCAATTTACACTTTGCAACGTTCACAGACCTTACGTGGTAAGTCTTCTCCGGAATGAGAAGTGTCATTAGACTGACACATCTCTACAGGTCCAGTAATGGTCTTACGCTCTTAATGAGCTCATCGGATGGGTTCTGCTCCAGCTTGTCGTTTGCACCTGGAGAACTTGGACAAGTCTACACGGGTCACGTACCTACAGCTCATCATCCTATGACTGTCAACACAACAGGAGTATCGTCAGCACAACCGACTCCTACAGCCACTCCCACGGCAGCCACTGCACCTCCGCTAGTGAGACAGACCTCTGCAGTCGCACCTTCACCATCTCCAGTGGCAGCAATCTTTCCAACAAGCCCTACAAGATCATCATCAGCATCCTCAGTAGCAACGTTACCATCACATGCACAGACCCCCGGTGCCGTCATCACCAGCAATCCCACGCCAACACTAGGCTCGGTCCCAAGCGTAGCCGCCACCAACTCCGCTGCCGTCGGCCTACCGTTGACGACGCCTCCTCAAACCCCCATGTCCGGCAACATTAGCACCACCAGCTCCGTGAGTGGCAGTGTGCTGGGCAAGAGAGATGCTGGCGCTGCGAGCGAGTCGGAGAAGGAGGACACGAAGGAAGTGACGAAGAAGAGAAGGATAGCACCTACTCTCGTCGGTGCGGACGGATCAGCAGGGAAGTAACTCGCCGGACCGGTTTCCTGATCTCTCTTTTCTCCTTGAAGCGTTCAGGCAGCGGTTCTGTCGGATTTAGCATGGCGTCTAAGGCAACAATATCTGTGGGTTCTTTAGCGCTTGGATAGCTGTGGTCCTGTTTCCACTCCGCAATGTTCTCGTATACCTATCGCTAAATGCCGTACACTATCACTTTGGTCGGTGGACTACGTCGAACTTCCGTACGTTGTCCTCCGCACATGGACTTGGCTGGTCTGAGAATATGGAAATGCAGACCGGGTAGGAATAGTTTGACTACATGACGTAGCATATGTATATTGAAGTGTCAAAGCCAACCCATACCTCGTTTCTCGGCATTTACCTCGCTTCCTCACAGACGGTGATGGTTATATTTCCAGATGGGACCAATGCATAATCACCGAACGGCAGGGCAAAGGCATCCTTTCAAAACGCAATCCGCTAGAACATAACTCTCCTATCCGGATTGGGGGACTCTGCTGCCCTTGTAAAAGCTCCACGGATACGTTCCACAGGGAGAGAGAGTTGATGTTCTGTGGAGGTGAGGTGGGTGAGGGAGACGAGATCTGGAGGCTTAGCGATCCGGCCTTTTGTTTCTTGGGGCGATGGTATAGCACGAGACCTAGGTAGGTGTATGGTATGACTATACCCATCAGGGATCATCGATCGATCGACTATAGATAGCCCCATTGAAACTAGCTGGAAAGGAAGAGAGAGCTCGAGTTCTCGGGCCGGAGATGGATGGTTTGACTGGATTGCGGGATGGGGAGGGTGTTGTCGTGGTGTGGGGGTAGGGTAGGGTTGGTAGTGGTGAAGGGGGGTTGATTAGGTTCTGTGGTCGGGAGAGAGGTGGGAGAGATTTGGAGGGGGAGGGAGGGTTGATAGGATGAGGTAAGATGAGATGAGATGGGATGGTGAAGTGGAGGTGAAGGGTAGGTGTAGACGTTGGATCGGGGCTTGTGGATGCTGCTGTCGACGCGGGAGGTGGCCTAATTTCGCGGCCGTTTGGAGTTGAGAGAACAGGAAGAAAAGGAGATAGGAGTGCGGGGGACTTCGTCGCGGTGAGGTAGAAAACTTGGCTTGTCGACGAAGACCGTCGCTGAGTTGAGTGTGAAATGAGCGATAGCGGGCCCCGCTTCATGGCATTGGAAGTAGACCTTCTCTTCGCCCTGTGGTGGCGGTGCTTCGGTCCCCGTCGTGCTTTCTGCGGCTTCCACAGCATAGCATATCGATTTTCCGCCTCTGTCAGACCGAATATAATTTATTTCGTGAGAGTGTTCAATAGGCGGCATATGAGTTCTGCAAATACGGCTCTAGTTGTGTGGCAGTAGTGACAACGGGGAGCGTAAATGCGACGTCAAGGTACCTGGAAGGCTGGCGATCAGATAGGTTCTCTTCTCCATTGAGTGGGACTTGCGTGAAAGACGCTAAGCTCGTACGTACACTACGTTTGATTTATCCTAGACACAGAACCCGTTGTGACTGGACCCTTGCTTTTACCAGATGCCCGGGAGATTGCCACCACATTTTCCTCTGTGTTCTCCAACAACAGCAGAGATAGGTGTGCGCTAGCCATCTCTTGGACTACGTCCTTTCCCACTACTCCATCACCGCTTTCCACCCTTTCCTCATCCGATAACCCTCCACGCCTTCGTCAGCCATGACCTGATCCGCCAGCCTCCCAGTGACGACACTCCTTTCATGCTCTCTACCCCTAACGAAGAAAGACTCAAACCCTAGCAAGCGACCATTCTGCCATCTGCGTACCCATGTCTTTTTTCCCTCTCCATATATTTGCCGTACGAAGCCAGACGAAGGCTTGTCGAGAATGAGATGCCAACTTCGCTGGTGGATCGAGCCAATGGTGTTGCTAGCCCCTAGATAGGCATTGGTTAGACGGACTTCCACGTCTTCTTGCTCGGCTATCTCCTTTTCGAGCGCTGAAGCTCTGTCGTCTGGCGGGGGTCTGGAGGACGCTACGAGGTCGTTATCGGGGGTGTCTTCGGTCCTTTCAGTGTCTGAAGGCGATGGTGTCTCTTCCCCTGCTGTGGCTCTATTGTTGACGCCTTTCTGTCGTCGCTTGCGGACAGGCTGCGTTGGTTGGTTAGAGCGGTAGTTGAGGCCAGTCAAGCGAAGGATAACTGTATAATCCTCGGGTAAGAGCGTCCCATGCAGGCGGACGCGGACCTTGCCCTAAAGGAGCGTTAGTCTCAGCTTCTACACCAGTATTACCTGAGGGGCATCGTACGGTTCGAAAAGCTTGATGTAGCTTCTCACTCTCTGTAATAGACTGCTCTACATCATTTGAGCCATCATCAGAATCATTAGATGACTCGCTGGCCTCAGGTCTCTTCTTCCCGGAAGGTAAAACGGAGTATTCTCCGGTATCCCAGATGAGCAAGCTGCCCGTTGCGTGGGACGCTGATTCTAACAGATGGTTCTGGGTATCGGGTCAGCGTGGACAGTAAAGCGAGTATGGTGATTAGAATGTACTAAGTGAGAGAAGATGCAGATGGTGTCCAAATGACCAGTACGAGGAATATGAAAAGGGATATAAAAGACCTTTAACGAAGATTCGGACCAGAATTCAGTCTAGAGTGTAGCGTACCCAGAGATTGTGTACTCGTGTTTCGGTGGCATTCCTGCCCATCCTCAACGAATTGGGGTTTCCAGGTAGTCCATACATAATGGCAAAACTAATCGAGCTGGACTCGGAAATCTGCAGGCGAAGATCGTAATGAACTCCAGCCACAGGATGATCATGCTGATGTATAACAAAGTGATGACCGTGAGCGTTGCTATTGCGCTTATACAGCCCGACAAAGTCTGCGTTCGAAAGCCTTGGTACCGTTGGAGAGCTGGGCTTTGTGACTTTGCCCAAATATTTGGAGAAGTATTCAAGATGATCCCGGATCTGAGTTTCTCCTGCTTCTATGGCTGCAACGGTTGGCGAGGGTGCAGGCCCTTGCTTCTTTTCTCCTTTTCTCGAGTGAGGGCCATCACTAATGGTCTTGGTATCAAGATGTGGGGGTGATATCGGCGCTGCTAGTGATGTTGGCGGGGTGTCGTCCCAGTGGCGACGCTTGATGGAGAGATCTCCGACGGAAATAGGAGATGCATTCCTCTTCATGGCCTTCCGAGATATGCTAGATGGGGTGTTCAGTAGGCCATGATCTCGATTCGTCCATTAACGCGCGGTTCGTAGCTCCAATAACGGCGCCGTTGCCGAAACGCTTAATTTGCAGACCTCATCGGAAGACTTCAGACCTCAACCCTTCTTCTATTCGAAGTCATAGCAACAAAGATCTCACTATGAGTGCGACAACAGAAACGCCTTGCAGTCATATATATGACTACCCTGCTTCGACAGAGGTGTTCGTGATAGCCACGAACCTGGGTGGTATCCCTTGAAATGGAATGGTCATATATTATATTAACATCATTATATTCATAGGCGGCAGGTAACCTGGCACAGTGGACTTCGACGCCAACTGTCAAGCTGAATGCTTCAAACATTGACTGAGGTGTGACTGTCAAGTCAAATGCTTCAAACATTGACTGAGGTGTGACCGTCAAGTCAAATGCTTCAATCACTGACTGGTAAGTAGCTGTGTTGCTGTATGCTTCTGACATCGACTGAAATGCAACGATTCAACCAAATACTCATGTTAGTGAAGGTAAAGTGAAATCAGCCTGAGTAAGAAACACTGACAATTAGAAGATCAAGATGATCTTGATCATGTCTCACAATTTCTGCAAGAGGATGGAAGCATATGCAGTACGTTCGTGTTGGATACGTGTCACTATTAGTCAACTAGATTGCACACTACTGAACCAAACCAGCTCACTATGACGTTCACTGAACATGTGTCAGGTTCAATGAACGCATTGTACTACAGCACAGATGTTATTTGAACATTGTGCCGTGTTACTCTAAGCAAATGCGTCTTTGATCAAGGATTCACTCATCAAAATATATGCGTCAAATTCAATAACATTTCAGCCGAGTATTCACCTGAACCTCTCTTTTAACCTTCTACTTTTGAACGTGATCTAAATACGCATTCTGATATGTGTTTGCCTCACCTACAACCTTTTTCTATGAACTTGCGTCGCTTTGGTTTCAGACAGCATTTCTGGCTTTGATCTTCTTATCATCATCATGTCAGTTAAGAAGAATATCAGACTCAAGCATACCAATGATTTGGCAGATGAGAATGATTCAAAATACATGAATCTTGCACAGTTCAGAAAGACTATCGGTATAGACAACAAAGACATAGCCGAAGCAAACACTATCATCAGTGAATGGCTTGAAGAGCATGCACCAAACCTAAGAGTCTTAACAACAAATGCAAGTTGTGAAGCAGTGCAACCATTGATTCAGAAACTCTACACCCACTTTACGCTTTACTTTGAAGACAAACCCCTCATGTTCATCAATCAAAGCCTGTTAATTCTAGTACAACGCAAGCTATATAATCAGAGACACAAGGTGGGGTGTGACGATTCTGAAGACAAAGAAGCTACACCTAGAAACACAGTACCTCTGAGCTCAACAAACACCTCAGAGTGAGCGAAAATGGGCGTTCACATCACAACATCAACACCTATTCAAACTCAAGACATGACAATCATCACTGATGCTAGAACTTACGGAATATGAATAAAACACATTCTACCATCCGGAGACATTCAGGGTATTAGCCCAGCCACTGTCATTGATGTCACACCTTCCAATCCATCTTCTGCTCAGAAGGTGAACATATGCAGTTGAGTGTCATTTAATATATGAATGAATATACTTAAAGAAGACATTCAGTACACCTATCTTGACACCATCAATTACAGCTTTGATGGCATTACAACAAATATAACCGAGGATAGAAAGTTCCGTACAGCCATCCTTGATGTCAGAATGAGAAGACTGTCATACACAGAGTTTGAAGTTGTCTTCAAAGTGAAAGACTGTAAGCTGAACTGTTTGTTGAACTCAAGTGTTCATCTGAATAACTCTCTACT
>JAABUP010006996.1_pt1 | contig 15533 bp, 18 predicted proteins | sample 5559201 | NCBI WGS metagenome assembly JAABUP01 (sample SAMN10711887, study PRJNA513373) | rock metagenome | isolation source: Antarctica rocks | place: Antarctica
GTTCGACTGGCTGATGTAATCCACAGCGCCTGCGAACTGCTTGTCCGCTTCGACACGGTCTCGCTGGGCGTCGACCTGCTGGGCGGCCATTACTTCTTCGGGTGTGAGCATGGCCATGATGTGTGCGGCCACCCCGGTGTCGACCGTGTTCAACGACTGCACGGGTACCGGGCAAACCCGCGATACGTTGAGCGCGCCAACCCAGCAACAAGGAGCGCGGCCGTGCAGACACACCCAGACATCACCCACACCGCGGCGCGCTCCCGACGAACGGGACGCCTACGCGCCGCCCTCGTCACCGCGGCACTGCTCGCCGGGGGACTCACCCTCGGCGCCGGCCCGGCGGCGGCATTCAACGGCACCCAGGACAGGGTGAACACCGGCACTGTCGCCGCCAATCAGCGAGGCACGACAATCGGTATCGCCTACATCGACCGGGTGACCGGGGAGTACCGGGACAACGGGCCCGCCGCGCACACCGGCACGGGTTCGGCCTCCATCGTCAAACTGTTCATCGCCGACGACATCTTGTACCGCAACGCGCTGAGCCCCAACGACCAAGGCCAGTTCGACCTGATGCTGCGGTCCTCCGACGACAACGCCGCCAACCACTTCTGGACCATCGGCGGTGGCCCGGACATCGTCCGGCGCGTCGCCGACCGGTACGGCCTGCGCGAGGTCGCACCACCGATCAACCCCGGCTTCTGGGGTTTGACCACCATCACCGCCTCCAACATCGCCGCCTACTACAACGGGATGCTCGGTGGCTGCTGTGGGCTGCCCGGCTGGGCACAGAACATGATCGTCAACGATCTGCGGCAGTCCACGACCTACGGCACCGACGGGTACTACCAGCGGTTCGGGATCCCCACCGGCCTGCCCGACGAGCGCACCCTCGGTGTCAAACAGGGCTGGATGGACGTCAACGGCCAGCGCTACAACCACACCACCGGCATCATCGGCAACGACAACCGCTACATCCTGGTTGAGCTCGGCCAGGAGAACCGCACCAACGGCGACGTCAACCACACCACGCAATCGTTGAGCACCTCCGTCGGTGCGATGTACCCGGAGCGCATCGTTCCCCGTGTCCAAGGGGCCATCGCCGACGACTGGTACGCCCTCGGCGGAATGAACAGTCCGGTGGGGCTCCCGCTGGGCAACGAGAACCCCATCTTCGACCACTCCGGGGTGTTCACCCTGTTCCAGCGCGGCTCCATCTACTTCTCGCCGGCCAGCAGCGCGCACGAGATCCTCGGGGCCATCCGGGACTCCTGGGCGAACAAGGGGTACGAGCAGAGCTTCCTGCATTACCCGACCACCGATGAGCTGCCCACCCCCGACGGGATCGGGCGGTACAACCATTTCCAGAGCGATGGCTCCATTTACTGGACCCCGGCCACCGGCGCCCAGTCGGTGCATGGTGCCATCCAAGATCACTGGTCTTCCCTCGGGTGGGAGCGCAGCGTCGTGGGATACCCCACCACCGACGAGTCCGGCACCCCCGACGGGGTGGGTCGGTACAACCACTTCAGCAACGACGGTTCCCTCTACTGGAGCCCGGCCACCGGCGCCCAGTCGGTGCACGGTGCCATTCGCGACAAGTGGGCAGCTCAAGGGTGGGAGCGCAGCGCACTCGGGTACCCGACCAGTGACGAGAACGCTGCCTCCGGCGGTCGGATGAGCAACTTCCAGAACGGTGCGATCTACTGGTCTCCGACGACCGGCACTCACTCGATCAACGCACCGATCCTGGCGTCCTACCGCGGGCGGGGAGCAGAGGCCGGATCACTGGGATTCCCGATCAGCGACCCCTACGACGTGCCCGGTGGCACGCGGGTCGACTTCCAGGGCGGCTCACTCACCGTGAACACGGCGACGGGTGCCGTCACCGGTGGCCCCACTGCGGCACCCGCCGCGCTCACCCCGGCACCGACAGCCACCACGGCACCGGCACCGGCGCGTTCCACTACCCCTGCACCGGTAGCCACCTCAACCCCGACACCGGCAGCCACCCCAACACCGGCGCGTCCCACTGCCCCCGCGGCACCCACCGCCGCACGATGAGGCGACGGGTCGGACTGTCCGTTCTCGGGTTGCTGGTCCTGACGGCGTGCACCGCGCAACCAGGACCAGCTCCGGGTCCGACCTCGCCGCCGTCCACGGCGGCGAGTACCACTGTGGACGGCGCTGCGAATGTCACCCCGGGCCCCGCAGCGAGCTCGACCACTCCACCACCACCCACCGCCGTCGCTGGTCCCGGCTACTCGAGCCCCGTCCCGGCAGCACCCAGCACCGGTCCGGTGCCCGGCGTCGCACCACAAAGCACTGCACCACAACCGGGCGCACCCAACGCGGCACCGCCAGCAGCTCCACCATCCCCCGCCGCACCGCCAAAGGCTCCGGGGCCGGCGGCACCGGCGGTTCCGGTAGGCCCCGAGGTGGCCCTCCGGGCAGCGACGTTGCCCGCCGGGCCAGCCGCCGGAACCGTCACCGTGGCCTACAGCGGGCTCGGTGCCATCACCTCACCCGCCTCCGGCACCTGCGCCCACGACACCAAAACCGACACGACGCTGGCGTTGACGGCAGGAACAGCCACCCTGACGGTGATCCTCACCCCCGGCAACGCGAACCTGCACTTCGTCGATGTAGGCGTCGAGCAGCGCAACGACCTCGCGGCCGGCACCTATCTCGTCGACGGTGCGCACCTGCACGTCGACACCGCGCTGACCGGAACCGGCCCCTCGACCACCGCAGGCAACCTCACCCTCGACGTCACCTGCTGATCTCGCGGATCGTCGGTTACAGCGGTACCGCTTCGGCGATGATGCGTCGCCCGACCGCGCCGACGAGCGCATCATCGCTCACCACATCGACAAGGCATCCCAAGAGGCTTTCGCATTCATCGGCGAAAGCGGAGAGGTCGACGAGCGAGTTCCCGCTGTCGGAGTGGACGAGGAGGTCGATGTCGCTCTCGGGGGTATCCGTGCCATGCACCGCCGATCCGAAAACCCGGACCTCGGATACCCGGTGCGCCGCGGCGGCGGCGAGTACGGGTGATCTGTACCGCTCCAAGACGACGGACGGACGGGCCTTCGTGGCGTCCTGCCGTATTCGGACCTCGGTGGTGGACATGGGACCGAGTATGGCCCCGCGGTCAACTACCCGACCGTGATGGCTCCGTCGGAGTACCGGTAGGTGAGGGACTTGTGTTGGAAGTTGCTGCGCCGACCGCCGGGCACCGCGTAGTGAACCTCCCCGCACTGTCCCGGCACAAACAACGGCAGCAGGTTGGCAAACCCTGGGGGGAGGATGTTCGCCAACCTGCTGCCTGGCCCCGCGGCGCAGTGCGCCTGCGGAAGTCGCACCAGCATAACCCTTCCGGGCCCGCTTCGCCTCAACCTCCGTCGCTCAGCTCTCGGAGCCGTAGCGGTCGCAGGTGCATTCCTCGGTGCTTTTACCGCAGTCGTCGCAGGACTCGTCGTCGCAGGTGCAGTCCTGCGTGTCGTAGCCGCACTCCAGGCAATTACCGTCATCCACGCCCGAGTACACCGGGTCGGCGTACTCGCATTCGGCGGTCTCGAGAACCACATACCGGCAGACCCGCAACTTCTGAAACTCGGAGCAGTCGGGGACGGACACCACGTCGCGCGGGTTGATCCGCACCGTCAACGTCATGCCCTGCGCGAAGCCGCGGGCGTACCCCCAGGTGCCGGCGTGCAACCCCTGCGAGCAACCCACCTCCCGGTTGTCGTCCACCCGCATCCGGGGCATGGTCACCACAGCACCGACCTTGTTGGGGATCTGGCCGACGATCTCCACTCCATCTACCCAGGCCCGGCCGGAGTGGATGGACAGCCCGTCGTTGGTGACCCCCTTGTAGGCCAGGAAATCGCCGTCCCCGGTGATGGCGAAGTCCCGGTCGGACAGCCAGCGGTACAGCGCATCCCGGGACTCCTGCGAGGGGTTGGTGGACACCTTCTCCAGGAACGCGACCAGCGCGAACCGCACATCACCGGAGCGCACCATCCGCACGATGTGCTTGGTGAGGGTGCCCTTGATCCGGTCCCCGTCGAAATAGAGCTTCTTGCCGCGGATCGACACCCTTTCGGACAGGGCCGCGAACTCGCGCAGCGGCTTGGTGGCGTCGACCAGTGCGCGCACCACGTCTTCCGCTGCGTTGGTCAGCAGTGCCGCGAGGATCTCGTCGTACTTCGGGTGCGTGCCGGGCACCGCAACCGGGGTGAAGTCGCCGTAGAGGATGGTGGCCGAGCGGCCTGCCGTGGCGCTCTCGGTGATGGTGTACTGCATGGTGATCTCCTGGTGCTTCGGTGCCGGGCCGGTGCTCGGCGTGTTGCTGTGTATGTGTCCGGCCGGGTCGGTGTGTGCCGTGTTCGTGGCCGGTGATCTCTGCTCAGGCCGCGACCGCGAGAACCGGCTGACTGGTGACCGCGTTCAGGTAGGCGACGATGTGCGGTAGCTTCTCGGAGGCTCCGCTGTCGTATCGCACCGCTTCCAGTAGCGGGAACCGGGCGATGAACCCCCGCTGGTCGCCACCCGCGGCAGCAGTGAGTGTGGCCTCGAAAGCCATCCACGGTGCGGACATTCGCACCAGCGGGGTACTGCTCAACAGCCGCAAGCGTTCCGTGGCGGGAGAATCAGCGGTGGTGCACGCATCGACGAGGCCGGCGACCACGGGGTTGGTGATGGACCCCAACACCGGACGAAGCAGTCGGGCGATGCGGGTGTCATTGGTGGTGAACACGCTCACCCGCCGGGCCGCCGTCATCTCCGCCACCTGCGCCGGGGTGAACGCGGCAATGATCGCGGCGGTGCACTGGCTCAGCACAGCGGTCAGCGGCCGGGCCGCGGGCAGGCGGCGGCGGAACACATCCGCACTCTGCCGTGAGGTCAGCACCACCACCGGGGTGTCACATTCCAGCTCACGCACCGTATCCAGCACATGCTGGGAGTGCATGTCGGTGTGGGCGAGGACCGGCAACGCTCGCAGCTCGGCCAGGCTCATGTCTTGGGTGGCGCACCCTCGGGCGACCACCCGATAGGTGAGCGGACCGGAGGATGCACGAGGGGAAGCGTCCACCTTGAGAGCAGCCTTGCGGGCAGCCTTGCACTCCGCCAAGGTCATCACCGTGACTCCGGGGTTGGTCAGGGTGAACCACTCGTGGGTGTAGTCGGCTCGCTCACACAGCACGACAGCGGTGAACCCCTCCTGGACGCACAGTGCCCGTAGCCCGAGCCGCACGCTGCGCTCGGTGTCCGGAGTGACCCCGGTGATGGCGAGAGTGTTCTGCGCGCTGACGACGCTGATGATGTTGTCACCGTCAGCGGGCTTCGCGATGCGGCCCTTGTTGGCGTCCAGGCGCAGCACCGGGACGTCGAGTGAGGTATGCACATTGAGTCGGTGACCCCGCCAGGTGAAGGTGTTCCTCTTCATCGTGACGCACGGCACAATATCGTGCCGGTACAAGATGGCAGCCGCGTCGTACCAGGTGGGGCAGGCGGCGATGAGCGCTTCGACGTACCGCATCGACTCGGCGTCGAACCGCTGCCGGGCGGCACGCAGAAAAGCCTTCGTGCGTGCGGTGTTCCGCAGCCCCTCCCGGGAGGGAACAATGTCCACATCGCCGATACCGGCGTAGATGTAGGTGTGAGTATTGTAAAAACCGTCGGGATAGTTCCAACACCCATCTGCATCGGCAGGAGCGACCGGGTAACTCACGTTGCCCATGACCACGTGGGTCCGACAGTTGGAACTACCCACCACCACCTCGGCTTCCTTCTGGCTCAACAGCCGCACATCACCGATCCGGACACCCACCGTGCTCAAGCTGCGGAACTCCTCGCCATCCACCTCCACCGTGCCCGGCTCCCAGGCGGCGAAGAACGTGGTGGCCGCTGCGCACATGGCGTCGGTGTCGTTGACCGGGACAGCAACCTCGACACCGTTGGCTGCCTCGGTCGGCTGATGGGACATGATCGAGGCGGTGCCGATGCCCTCGGAGTTGCGCGCGAACAAGGCCACCGTGCGGTAACGGTCGCGCACCGCGGTGACCACGAACTGGTCGGCAATGGCGAACGCCGCCTTGCAACCGAACCCGAAAGAGCCGACCTGGGTGTTCACGTCACGCTTGTTGCTGGCCCCGTACTGCGAGAAGAAGGTCAGCACCTCATCCTTGCTCATGCCGATGCCGTCGTCGGAGACAACCAGACGCGGGTCCAGCTCATCGGGCAGGGAAACCCGGACGGGGCTGGTGGACCCCGCGGCGATGATCGCGTCCCAGGCGTTGGTGGAGTACTCCCGCAACACCGCGAGATGCGGGTTGGAGTACAGGTTGGTCATCGAGTCGGTGACCGCCGCCAACGCCTCCGCGTGGATACCCATGACCCGGGTCTCCGTGGCGCTCGTGTTGGTCTGGACTGCGATCCGGTCGAGGGTGCTGCTGATCATGTCGATTCTCCCAAAGTGTGATGCGGCGCCACCTGCGCCGCTTACCTTCTATGTGTGCGGCCGGGGCACCGTCTCCCGCGTTGGAGAACCGCGCTTAGGGCGGTCGTCGGTGACTCCCAGCTGCGCCGGGTTCCGGTGTTGGGCCTAGCGTTAGCTGCCCGGGGCGGGATACCAGGGACCGGGACCGGTGCGACGACGCACCACTTTCCAGTCGGGGTCATCACCGGGTAGGTGAGCGTATTCCCGAGCGTCGTGCTCACTGCCGCGTACGACTACGGAAGACCGGCCGGCCGGTAGCACGCCCCACTGCACCTCGGCCGGCTCGGTCAGGTGCCCGGCCTCGCGGAGGGCAGCGACCACTGCGGTTGCCTGCTCCTGGGCCGATGTGCGGAGCGGGTGGAGTGCACTGATCGTGCTCTCCACCAACGCCACCGCCTCGGCGTCCGGGGCTGTCATGGGTTCGGTCATTTCGGTCTCCCACAGTGGTGCTGCGCCACCTGCGCCGCGTATCTCCTATGTATGCGGCCGACCAGCCGTCGCCCGCGAAACGGGACTCAGAACGGGGAGTGCCGCAACCGGGTGTCGGGGGCCGGGGTGGTGGGAGGGTGGACGAAGGGACGACCATCCACTGTGGGGGCGGCCCGATCGTTCCAGTCACGCCCGTCACCCCATTGCTGCGGTTCGTCGAGCACCCCGGCGCGCAGCGCGGTGGTCTGCTTCAGCAGCGTGTTGGTGGCCGAGGATCGGGTCTCGTCCAACACCTGATACCAGGCGTCCTTCTGGTTGGCGAACGCCAGGTCGAGGTGGGTGTTCAGGGTCTCGTCGTCGAGCTCCTCCAGCGCGCTGACCTGCTCCGGGCTCAAGATGGGGTCATCCACCCAGTCGTCCCGAAGATCCTGCGCGCTGATCGGCAATGCGGACGGACCTTCGGGGCCCTCCGGTTCCGAGGGATTGCTGTCCAGGAAGCGGCGAAGCGCTGCCATCACCTGCGGCAACGCCTCCGCAGAGGTATCCACCATCTCCTCCTGCGCCTTCTCCTGTTCGTAGTCGTTGCCGTTCGCGTACCGCCCGTTGATCTCGTCCAGCTCAGCACTCAGATCCGCGTGGTAGGCGCGGAGAGCCTCCAGCGCGGTCGGTGCTGGTGCGGTGGCGGGACTGAGTGAGACGTCGGTTTCGGCGTGCGCCCCGGCGGCGAACTGTCCGCCTACCGGGGTTCCGGCGGGGGCACGGTTCGACGCGTTCATCGGGTGGTCTCCCCGTCGTAGGTAGGAGTGACAGCGAGGGAAAAACCGTCCGGGCTGTCGTTGAATGTCCCGGACGCGTCCGGGCGCACAGTGGCCGCCACCTCGTCGAAACTTGTACGACCGGATGACCCCTGAAAATCCAGGTCGCCGCCGTCGTCGGCGGCGCACAGGATCTCACCATCATCGTCTCGCACCGAGGAGAACACCACAGTTTCCTCGGGGTTATCCTCATCCCGATCGAACCGGATAAAGTCCACCTGGACCGCACTCGGGTACCGGGCACGAACCTGCTGAGTGACCAGTGCGGCGGCCTGAGTGGACAGTGCACCCTGGCGTTGCTCCACCTGTTGACGCAGCTCCGAAATCACGTCCCCCTCGGCCCCGAACGCATCCACCGCAGCCGTGTCCGGTGGTGCGTGAACAGAATCAGCCACCGCTACCTCTGTTTCGGCGTGTTGTCCAGGAGCGAACTGGCCGCCGGTGGGGGTGCCGGACGGGTTGCGGCTTGGTGCGTTCATCAGTAATTTCCTAACGTCTCGGTTTCGCACTCCGGGCAGCCCCGGTTGAACCGTCCAGAGTGGACACCATCGGCGTGGTGGGTGGACATCTCCTGCGCTGTGGGCATTGTGCCGGCGACACGACGCTCGGCCACGTACAGCGCGGACATGGCCGCCTCGGTCTTGGCCGCGCACCCCGGGCAACCGACCTCGCCGGTGGCATCGTCGTAGCCCATGGTGTCGTCCTCGTGGTAGGACGTCGAACACTGCTGGCAGGTGATCACCGCCGCAGCAGGGAACGACTCGCCCTCGAACGACACCATCGCCTCACCGCTGCGCACATGCTCGTCGAAGCTGGAACGAACCGCCTCCTCGGCGCGTTCGGTCAGCACATCCCCCGACCGGACCCCCTCACCGGTGCCCAGCTGGACGAACGTCTCCGAGCGGCCGTGAGCCACCCAGTGCCGCGTCGTGTACGTCTGCACACAGGCCACCGCTTCCTCGTCGCTGGTGCCGTACTGCTCGGCGAGTTCGGTGGTCATGGCCCCGACCCGTTGGCGTGGTTGCAATATCAGCGTGATGTCTGTTTCGGTGTGGGCTTGGGGCGCGAACTGACCCCCTGCTGGGGTGCCGGGCTGCACGCGCGCGGTCGTTGAGGTGCTCATGCCCACCATGTGTGCGGCGGACCGTCTTTCGCCCCGCAACCGCTTCGCGGGAGAGCTCACGCCACCAACCCGGTCTCCCACGACACGGTGAGGGTGGGATCGTAAAGGTCCAGGTGCGCTTCACAGTCGAACCACACGCCGGCCGCGTGGTCGTCGACGAAGACGTGCCTCTCCTCCAGCTCACCGTGGTGCACGATGATCCGCACCCGCTGATCCCTGACCTTCATACCTGTGATGTGTGCGGCGACCGCCACATCACCCTCGACGGGTCAGCGATCGTCGGTGGGGCCGTCATCGGTGGCGAGCACCGTGAACTCACCGGCCATCAGGGCATCCACCCGGGGCAGGGTTACCACGTGCACCGACAGGCAACCGCCCAGTCCGCGGGCACCATCAGCGCCGCTCATCGTGACGTACCCCGGGACCCGAATGGTGCCCAAGGTGACCCCCTTGGCCCGGTCGGCGTCGTAACGTCGCTGCCCCTTGCGGGCACCGGAGGTGGAAAGGAAGCGGCGTCCCAACGCCTCGGCGGCGGTGTCGTTCAGCACCCAGGAGTAGCCGTACTGCCCACGGGTTTCGTGGGTGGAGGCCACGGTGCCGTCGAGCAGGAACAACGCCTGCGTCTCGATCGTGCCGCCCGCCGCCGCGAGCTCGGCCTTGGCCGAGGACTCCTGGGCGCTGAGGCCGCTGGCCCACTGGGAGAGGAACCCGTCGGTGTCGGAGCGTTCGATGCTCTCCGACCGAGCGCGGGCCGAGTTCGTGGCGTCGGCGGTGTGTTGAGCTGATGTCTTGCCTTCGATGGTGGTCATACCCGTCATGTGTGCGGCCGGGCCGGTGTCCACCGCGACGGCAGTTTCGCGCGGGGACGCCACCTTTGCCCAGAGCAACGCTCACCTGAACGCGGCGCAGTTCTGGAACGGCACCGGATGGCAGAACTGGGTAAAGTGCAAGCATGGCTGAGTTCCTCCGCCGTACCCTCGCCCCGAAGGGCCACCTCGGGCTGACGAGGACCCGTCTGCTGGGCGCGGCCGTAACCGCGCTTGCTCTTGCCCCGCTCGCCGGTTGTGGTGGTGCTACTCCGGCGGCCACGACCTCCGGTTCGACGTCAGCCGGCCCGGCACCTACCGGCTTTGGTAGTGCCACAAGCGCCACCGCCAGCGGGGTCGCCGGGCTGAGCAGATTTTCGATGCTCGACGTGCAATTCGATGCGCTCCCCAGCTTCGTTGCCGGACCGGCTGATCAGGGCATCGGCGGCACGTCGGTGATCTACGAGGCTCCCGGTGGCGCGGGAGGGCTCGGTGCACAAATCGGGATAGGGGCCGACCCGCACAATCCTCGCGACGCGGACGCGGCGACCAAGCTGGGCCTCCAGGTCGAGACGTACACGGACGAGAAGATCAACTCGAACGATCCGGTGAACGTGCCCGGTGCGCGCGGGCACGGGCGCGTCGTCGATCTCACCTATATGGTCAAGGACGCGGCTGGCCAGCAGCATCTCACCAGGTTGCGGGCTCTGCGTTTCCTCGGCCTGAACGGTGTCGGATATGAGGTTTTCGTCCGCTCGACGGTGGCCGACTTCGACGCCTATCTACTCGGACAGGTACTGACCAGCGTGCGCGGGACTACCCCGAGTTGACCGGCAACGGGAGCGCGGTCGCCCTGCGGGTGCTGGCCGCCGCGGCGGTCTTCTGGGTTGCCGAGTTCGCCCTTCTGCTTGCCTACGTGCTGTTCATCCGCGCCGGGCACGGCTCGATCAGCTCCGGGTCACCTACCGTGGCTGGGGCGCTGCTCTACGAACGAGTGGTGCCAACGGCGGGAACAGCCGACCGGTCAACCAACCGCGCTGGCCGCGGCCGCGATGACCAACGCGAGAACCAGGACGAACGCTCCTATCCCGATCAAGACGCTGGGCAGGATCGCCGCGCCGCCCGCTCCGATGCTGGCTTGGGCCGGATCGGCCGGGTCGTAGCGCACCTGCACCCGGTCCCCTACCCGAAACCTCGGCGGCTGGGTGGCCACGCTGTCCCGCACCTGGCCCACGCTGCCGTCTTCCCGCTGGTAACGGGCCACCGGGTGCAGCCTCGCCGCGTTGATGTCACCGGGCATGAGTTCGACGATTTCGCCGGTCGCCTCGAGCCAGCCGCGCTCGCGGGCCCGGTTGGTGCGACGGGTGCTCAGGCCAGCCACGATCAGGGCCAGGCCCACCAGCACGGCAACGATCGCGCCGCCTACGACCGCGGCCACGGGGAACCCCCCTCACTGCCTAGCTGACACCTGGACGGACGGCTCGCCAGTGTATCGGCGCCGCCGGCGCCGGGAACCGTGCACCCACCCGATGAGCTGGTACAGCACGACGGGGAGATCCGTGATCAGCGTGCCGCGGCCAGCAGCAGTGCACCCACCTGCACTGCGCACGCAACGCTGACCGCGGTGAACACCACCACCCAGACAGTGGCCGGTATCCAGGTGAGCCGGGCGAGCGCGCTGGCATCGGATTCGGCACCCTCACCGCGGCGATGCGACGAAGCCAAGGTGACACTTTCCCGCAGCGCGGTCACCACCAGGAACAAGCCCACCGTCACCACGAACGCGGTGACCACGGCCGGGTCGTCGCGCCACAACACCAGGCCCGATGCCCCGAGGGTGCCACCCACGATCAGCAGACCGAACACGTTGCGGACCAACAACAGCGCCACCACCAGCAACGCGTCCAACCCGATCAGCGCCGCACCGCTGTACCCGGACACCACTGCCCACACCAGGGCGAGACCGATCGTCGGGGGCGCCGGGTACCCGGCCAAGGTGGAGGCCAGCACCCCGATCCAACGATGCCCACCGGTGGTGGTGGTGCACCCGGAGCTGTCCCTGTTCACCCGGATTCCCAGCACCCGACGCCCGAACAGCAAGGCCACCACCACGTGCCCCATCTCGTGGACGATGGTCTCCGCGTACCGCAGCCGCACCCACACCGGTTTCGCCGCACAGCCGGCGCAGACCAGCGCCAACGCGGCCAGCACCACCCACTGCGAGGGCGGTGCGGACAGCTGCCACCGTTGGTGGAGCCACTCGGGAACCGCCGGTAGGGCACGCACGGTGGAGGTCACTGCAGTATTCATGCTGACCATGTGCGCGGTAAGTGCCTCGTCAACCCGTCACCCCCGCGTCAACCCCGGCCAGGTTCACGGCAGCACGGTAATGCCCGAATCGCCTCGTCGCGCCACCACCCGCATCCACCGGGGTCGCACCCGCCGGAGCAGAGCCACCACGAAGATGCCCAGCGCGAGAACACCGCCCAACGAATACAAGCCCACCGACGCCCGGAAGGCATCCAGGCGCGGCGGGGTGAAGCGGGATCCCTGACGGGCGACCATGTCGCCGAACGCCGTGGGCCCCACCCCCGCGAGGATGACCACCAACTGGTTGGCGGGGGTCAGGGTGAACACGGCGTTCGGGTTGTCCACGAACACCACCCTGGGTGCCATCGCGTAACACCCGATCTGGGCGGTCGGGCCGGAGGTGACCCGGTACGTGCCGTCCGCGACGATTTGGGTGGGTACTGCAGGGGTGGAGGCCACCGTGGTCTTCGACCAGTCCAACCCCACACAGCTGCCGGTGGCGTTCACCGGGGAGTAGTGCAGGTCCAGGAACACCTGCGCCTTGTACCCGTACGTCCCGGCAACCGTGACGTCCGCCGTGGTCGGCGCCGGTGAGTCGACGCCGGTGACGACCTGTTTCACCGCCAGTCCGGGCGCCAGCACGGCGGCAACCGCGTTGGGCGAAGCCACCGGGACACTGATCGTGCCACCGGGGACGATGAGATCCAGCGTCCCGCTCAACTGGTAACACCCCCGGGCCGACGTCGCCCCGACCGGGTTCACGTCACCGGCAGCTTTGTACACCCCGTCACCGGAGATCAGGGTGGGTGCAGGTGCGGTGGTGCGGGCTGCGGTGGCCCACGCCGCGTCCGCACACGGCTGGGAGGAACGGGTAGGAGTGACCGGCCCGAGTGTGCTCAACGTCAACCGCGCCGGGATCCCGTGGGAGTTGCGCACCGTGATTGCAGCCTCGAGCGGCGCCCCGCCGCCGGCAACACCGTTGTTGGCCACCGTGAGGACCGCGGTGGTGTCCACCACCGTCACCGGCGCCGAAGGTGGACTGAGCGCGGTGGCCATCGGGGTGGCGTTCGTGGTGGACACCGACACCACGGCTGCGTAACACCCCGCGGTGGTCACGCGTTGCGCCGGGGCGTTGACGTCTGCGTCGCCGGTGAAGTCCACCTTCGCGGTCGATGCCACCGGGGCGCCGGCGAACGCCTCAGGGGTGACGGAGGAGCAGAAGGTGTTCGGGTTGATCGGCAACGGTCCCACCATGGTGAAGGTGGCTGTGCCGGAGTGGGAGTTCATGCCGGTGACCACCACACTGGGGTGCACCTGTTGACCCACCGAAGTCGACTTTTCGCCGAGGGTGGTGCGCGCCACCGGGTGCGCCGACTGGTCCACCGGCGCGGTCAGGGTGGCCGATACCTGCTCCGGTGGGCTCAACGACAACGCCGGGACCCCGCCGGGTGCGGTGGTCACCGACAGGCCGGTGAAACTGTCCACCGCCGCCATCAGGTGTACTGCGGGCAGGGTCGGATTGGTGGCGGTGAGCGTGGTGGTGGCAGTGCCCGCCGGGTCGGTGGTGGCGGTGGCGGAGCCCACCGTGGCGTCCGGGGAGGTGAACGTCACCGGGACCCCTGGTGCTGCGGCACCCGAGGCGTAGGTGACGGTGGCGCTGGCGGTGGCCGGGCGGGACAGGCTCAGCTGGGCGGGGTTGATCGCGGTGCTCACCCGCAGCGGACCGACCCGCTGCGAGGAGGTGCTCAGCAGGGCAGCGGTGTAGGCCCGGTCCAGGGTGGTCCCGTAACACGACGCCGACGTGGCGCCGACACCGGAGACCTCCTGGAACAGCTCGGCGATCGAGGCGGTGGCCGAGGGCCCGGCCGCGCCGTAGGTGTGCAGCAGGGCCGCGTACACCGCGATCTGGGCGGGGCTGGTGAACCCGTAGGAACCAGGGGCCACCGGGGTGACCGAACCGCCCCTGGGCGGTGCTCCGGTGTCGGCGGCCCCGGTGGTGAAGATGGGGCGCACCAGGTAGCCCGGTGAGCCGCCCCGGCCCACCGGCCAGGACACCAGCGGCGTGGTCCGGGTGCCCACACCACAGATCAGGCCGTCGCTGTAGGGGGCTTGGGCGCCACCCCACACCCCGGAGGCGGCCTGGGCCGGGGCGATGAACGCGACCATGAGGACACCGGTGAGCACAGTGAGGACAGCACCTGCTGCCGTCCACCTGCTCAGCCGGTTAGCTGCTGCCCGAACACGGACATGGCTGTTGGTCATCGGTGTGGGTTGCGGGTGCGGACGGGTCGTGCTCGCGCACCCACGTTCCTTCCTGTTCTTGGCGAAGTGCTGGAGTCAGTTCTCGTGTGCGTCTGCGGGCCAACCGGGTTCGTGAGGCTGATCTCGGACGACGCTCCACGGCCCGACCTCCCGGACCACCTCCCGCGCCGCCGGATACCCGTCCCGGTGCCAGTCACCGACGGCGGAGCGGGCTTCATCGCGCGTCGTGGTCGACGCCGACCACGGACCCTGCCGGGCCGGGTCGGACTGCCAGCCGTACTCCCGGCCGCCGGGCACGCGAGCCGCCGGGCGGGAGGCGGGCGGGGTGTACTCGCAGGACAGCACCGCGTCCTTGCCGGTTTCGGTGAGACCGGCACGCACCGTGTTCTCCACGGAACCGTGCATCATCCACACCAGACCCAGCTGTTCCAGCCTGCGCAGCGCCGGAGCAAGGGTCGAGCGGAACGGCCAGAGGTTTTCCCCGAGCCGATGGCGGGCGCCGAGCACCTCCAAGACCAGGAACTGGGTCGGCGGCAGCGCGTCGACGTCGAAGCGACGTTGCGCAGGCATGTCCATCACGCCCCCAACCCTCGGATGGCCAGTTCGCGGGTGGCGCGGGTGTCCGAGGCGGCGTAGGCGGTGCGCTGGGCCTGGGTGAGCAGGTGCATGCGCTCGCGGTCCACCTCGATGACCTCGATACCCAACGCCCTGGCCACCGGCTTCAAGGCGTGCTTGACACCGAGATCCGCGGCGATCTTCTTGTAGGCGAAGGAGATGTCCAGGTGCTGATGGGGGACATCCGAGTCGTCGCCGCGCGACCACACCGCGGTGTACCCGCAGGTGTGGTCGCCGATGTAGTCGTACTTGGGGGTCAACCCGGGCTGGGGGATGAGGCGCAGCCCGAAGTTGCGCAGTGTCGAGCTGGGTGGGAGAGACAGAATCCTGCGCCGGGTGTCCAGGAACGGGAGGTCGAAGAACGCCCCGTTCCAGGTGACGATCAGCCCGGGTGGCAGTGCGGCAAGATGCTTGTCGAGATTGAAAAGCATGGTGGCTTCGCCGTGGTCGGTGCACAGAACGGTGTCGCCCACTGCGGTGCTCACGGCGCACTCGGTGATCGCGGCGACCCGTGGGTCCAGACCGTCGATGGTGGTGTCCGTCTCCAAGTCCAGGGCGTAAATGTGTGCTGCGTCGAACACGGCGATGCCGCCTTCCTCGAGGTTCACCTGCTGCTTGCACCCCCTATGTGGGCGGCCCGGCGTGCGTCGCCCTCGTGGAGAGTG
>JAABUP010006997.1_pt1 | contig 15531 bp, 22 predicted proteins | sample 5559201 | NCBI WGS metagenome assembly JAABUP01 (sample SAMN10711887, study PRJNA513373) | rock metagenome | isolation source: Antarctica rocks | place: Antarctica
GAGTAGCATATCAGCATGGCAGAATATGCCTAAGCAACTCGGGACTTTGGTCAGGCTGGCTAGCGATTACCACCTGATGGTGCAGGCCGCAAGCTAGGACACAAAGCATCTGGCTGATGGCTCGGAACCCTAGCGTCGCCATCGAAGACTAGTCTGTTGGTCTGCTTGCTGTTTTGCCATCGGATCGGGTCTGCTTTTATACAGATGTGGCGTTTCGAGTTCCCTTAAGAGACTTCCCCGGTCCCGTCCATAGTTTCGGAGAGCTTCCGTAGCAGGTGCAGCTGAGGAAGCTGCAGGTCAAGATCATCCTTGCATTCATGCTAGCTGGTCGACGGTGCACGGAAGTCAATGTTGCTGCTTTGATGATTACCACAGCTAGCAACACTTGGCAGAGTCCATGTCTGGATCTATCATGTCCAGACTGACCATTATTTCCTGGTGACACTGCCTTTCAAATTGTCAAAAAGCCTGCAAGACAAAGCTATTCAATCGTGATCAGACATCCGCGTTCAGCTACTACGTTTTAATTACTGACAATCACAGACTCTAGATCTAGATCTATGTATACATGCACTCTACATATGCTAGAGCAAGCAAGCAACACGAGGATTACTTGTCAATGGCCAAGTACGACGCAATCATAGAGCGCATTGCTTAAATGCACAGATGCTTGCAACATTTGCTGGCTGTGTCACATGCTGTCATCTGACACAACTTACAAAAAGGCTTCTTCTAGAAGAAGACCTACAGCTTCAGCGCAAGGGTGCCTGTGTTAGAGGCCTCAGGCAGGATTTGACTGATGATCACTCAACAGCATGCCGTTTCAGCTCATTTGTTGCCTTGAATTTATCTAGTTGCCAAACAATTTGGCCTTCCTGCTTTCTTGCCATCTTTTGGAAGATTCCAGACTTCTCAGCAGACAATGCACACGTGATGCTGCTTCGCCATCTTACCTTGCCAAGCTTGTCTGTTTCCCTGTTGCAACAACTACTCTGTCTCATCATTGACAAGATTGACCCATGAATGCACACACATGCAGCACAAAAGCTGAACAACTTGCACCCAGAAGCAGTGTACTACCAAGCTAGGAAGGCCCTGATATGCATGGCACAAGGCTAGCACATTCAAATATCACCAAACATGGTAAAGCTGCTGGCTCACCAGTTCAAGTCTTTTGCAAGCATTGGGTCTGACTCAACCGCGGTCATGATCTGCTTGGACGTGCCCGCATGGCCAGGCAAATGCTGCAAGCCCATGATAGCTAGGCTACAAGCTGTGATCTTGCTGCCCTTGCCACTGCTCTTGATGGATGCTGATGCAGGAGGACTAGCGGCTACAACAGCTGGCCCTTCGGATGCGGCTCTCTGAAAAGGGGATCTGGGAACAGAGTTTGCAGCAGCAACACCTGCAGTGAGGGACATCAACAGCATTGTTGCTCTGAGAAGCATGTTGTTTGTACGCCCAATAGAAGGAAACGTGCTAAATGCGCAACAGCTACTAACCAGCTGCTTTGACGAGCATATAAAGGGGACAGATGGGACTATTGCAATAATACAGTACAATTTAATGCAATGTACAAATCTAAACTGCATGTCACAATCTCCACAACTGCCTAAGAGGCTTTTCATCTTCTCTTGTTTTCAGCTGTTATGCGTTGACCCAAGCTTTGACAAAAAGCATCAGTCAAAAGCATACAGCATAATCCACAGAGCATCACACGCTGTCCCCAAAAATAAGTAGGTAGACACAGAATCCGTGGAGGATCTCTACCATTTGTTGCTGCGTTGTCAGTGTTGCCAGCACTCTTGTCAGCTTGCTCTTTGAGGGTGCGATACTTCAGCTTGATTCCAGACACGCCAGAGGATCCAGAGCGGCCCAGGTGGTGTGCGATCTTGGCCCACCCAGATTTTGAGAGTCTGCTGATGTTGAGCACCTGTCAACAGACAAGAGATAGCTCTCAAAATGTGAATGCTTACGTTACGCACACTTGATGATGACTTTCCGATGAAGAACTTGACCAGATTTTATGCCCATCTAGCTGTTGCATCTTTGTAGGCAAACCCCCAGGCTGTGCAACTGCTGACTGTCACCTCAAAAATCTTGCAAATTGTGCCAAATGTTGATCTATGGGTAGACATGCTTCAAACTGGTGAGTGCCTAGACTGAGTCTTTGAAAGCAGTGCCTACGCCTGACTGATAGCATACGATGCGCAGATTTTGAGCAGCCATTTGTTCGGATGCAGGTCACCTGCTTGCGGTAATCTGCCTGCTCTACCAGGCGAGTCAGGAGAGCCTCCTCCACTGTGGTCCAGGGTCTGTGCAGATTGCGCTTGCCACTGCTGCGCCTTTTCAGGGCAGGCAGCAAACTTGCAGCTGCGCCAGCTGTCTCAAGATCATCCATGACCTGCAAGAGCTGCAAAGCGTTGATGCTTGCTCCAAATGCGCTGATGATTTGTAACACATGCACCAGTGATTGTTGTGGGGCATGTAGACTGACCGTGCAGATGCACAGGTTTTGCCTGTCATGTGTGTCGAGTATTTCCAATGTTCTAGTCAGGCATTTTGGCATAATTGAGCATGCATGGACACTTGCATCCCCGAATTGGTTGGGAACTCCGAGCAGATGAACACACGCTGCAATGCCAGGCAGTCATGGCCACGCTGGCCAACCTCACAAGAATCAGCTACAGCATTACAAAGATACATCAGAGCTGTATGCAAAGCACCTTCTACACAGCTGCCACAATTGCAGCTCGTAATACCATGATGGGCGCAATTTGCTGCATCAGTCACTGCAACAGAGTGCCATCCAAGTTGGCCTTGCCTTTCCCAATGCTTGTCCCGCTTGTGTATCCTGCTGCTGAAACTCCTTGGAGGCTTCACTAGATGAGGACCCCTCAATGTCACCGTCCATGCTTGAGGAAGATGCTGTTGCATTTACTGTTGGTGCTGATGTGACTGGTGCGCCCTTGGCCCTTCCAATTGCCTCACAGCATGATGCTACAGCAACCGATCCCGCAAGACCGCCAAGAACGGCAGCACAGCTGATCCAAGACAGTAACTCAGGGATCAAGGGGTCATCAAGCCTGAAAGCTGAGCTTGGTGCTGCACACTTGCCAGCATCTGTTATTGTGCACTCAGCGTCATCATGAGTTATGCGTCTGAGGTGCTCTTCCAAAAGGTCATTACTAACCTGCACACCACACACTGTCCACTTTGTACAACCAGAAGCAGCAGTGTGATACCACTGGCGGGGTACGATGAACTGAGTTGCATGTCACACCTGCTGTTGGGAGTCATGCAAACTCCCTGAAGGCAGTTGCCTCTTCCTCTTTCGTCGTGCACTGTGTCCATCTGGCCTTGAGGTGCCTTGCAGCAAGGGCGTCAGATCGGGTTGGTCCAGATTGTCTGTCAACATTGCCAACAGCAGCTCCTGCTCCGCTTTGCTAGACATTCGAAATAGAAGCGCCGGGCGGAAACCGTCTTGGAGTCTGCGCAGGTTGCATACTACTGTCACAGCCGTGTTGACTGTGCGAACAACATATATGTTGTGCGGGAACAGACTGTGTGAAAACGCGACATTGTTGCGATTGAGTTGAGTCCTGCACTTGCAAGTCACATTGTGTTTGGACTGTGGTCAGGACTGCGATTGTCGAAACGTTTCCTCAAGCGCCTGTGTGGTCGACTGCTGACATGAAGGGACGATCCCTCACATTTGCTTGCGTCCCAAAGGACGCTCTATGTTATTGACTCTAATGCCATCCTCAGCTACTCATTGCAGGCCAGTCGAGCACAATGCATGACATTGCCCGAGTGACTCGCAAATGCAATCAGTCTGTGACTTATGCTTACATGCTGCACAGGCAATAAAATTGGCTGCAAGCATGCGTTCAAAAGCCTTGCGTGCAGTATATCAGTGCCTGTACTGCACTAACCCACCCATAGGGCCTGGCCCTCAAGTGACTACTGAACAGGCCTTGGTGCGCCCTGATGCCAAGCCTCACGCCTGAGTACGACTATCACTCATGCAGGAGAGATGCTGACACCTCAGTTGACCGATCGTTATACCTGAAAAAGAAAAGGCATGAGCGGCCTTCAGCACGAGCAGCAACTCCAGAGCGAGGATTAGGTCATGCAGCCCATCCAGGCCACACGCACACGAATGTGAAAGAGCATACAGGAACTCGTGACCAGCTATGTCTGTGAGAGGGCAGGCTGTCTGTAGCTCTGCGTGGGTGTATGTGGTAGCCGATATACCAAGTCGTTTAGAAGTGCTTATCCTGCGTAAGCTGGCAGAGAAAGGCTCAACGGCGACAGGGCGCCCTGGGACAGCCCCAGGGCGCAATGCAGAGCAGAAAGCAGAGCAGCACCCAAGCAGCATTATAAGCATAATAATCATGCAATTGTGGAGACAAATGTATGGAGACGAATGAAGGGGACTGTAAGTACTTGAGACGCTTTACTGTTGAGATGCACTGTGCAGTCGGCAGGCTTGCATAACAGGACCGTGTCTTGCATGGTGTGTGTACTGTGTAGCTACTGACAACAGCTCTCCTAAGTGTGTCTAAACGCTGTGTGCAAGACTCATATGTACAAAGTAATAGGCCACTAGCTAAGGAATGCGCCCTATGCAACCATTACTGACTACCTGAGTAATCTTTCCATGAATGGTGTGACTGGATATTGCTAAGTGCTCACACTTTCAACACTCCCCCGCAGTCAAACATTCAAGGAACCAGTGTATACCAAAACCTGAAACCGAAAAACACTAGAATGTTGAACTCAATCTCATGAGCACTGTATGAAATGACCAGACTACTGAAGAAGCACTGATCAAAGTTCAGCGTAGATGTGCTCTAAGTGGCAACTCACAGAATGCCTAGCTGGACACATGAACTTGTTCAACCGAAAATGCACGCCAGTGCATTACAAGCTCAGCCATTAACAATTGCTAACTACAACCTGCCCTAGAGACCCTTTTGGTATCGTGTGACTACTGTGAAAAATGCAGCCAGGTTGAAACACCACTGCTGACTACAGCCTGTCCTAGAGACCCTCTTGGGACTACTGTGAAAATGCAGCCGATTGAAATACCACTGCTAATTACTGCCTGTCCCAGAGACCCCTCTTGGTCCCATGTGACTACTGTGAAAATGCAGCCGTCCAAAGACTGTCAACACAAATGACAATCTGCACTGCCAACACAAATGGCAAAGAATCCGATCATAACGAACTTGACATCACAAGTCACATGCAATTCAAGTCAACTCCCCCGTAACAGGATCAGTGTGCAATAATGCGTGCAGAACCTCAGCCAGAGTCTGCGCCTCCTTGAGTGTTGTCAAGATAGCGACCAGCACAATGTACTCCCCTGGAGACCTGCCAAGACTGATAGTGTGACTGCTGAGGGGTCTAGCTTGTGCCCTGAATAGTACTTTCTTGGTGCTGTGAACGTCGAGGATAGAAAGCCCTTTCTGTCGCCATATGGATCTGTCTTGAAACAGGCATCTGTCCGCACCCCAAGACAGGACGTCGGAGAAGGAAAAAAAGGAAAGTTCTACGGCGCTCTGAAACACAAGTGCGGAACGCCCAACGGAGAGGTGTCCTGTGGATACGTCAGCAAGGCCTCGGCGATCGAACACAAGTTCCGTATTGACGACAGAGACAGCGTAGAAGGGAAGAAGCTACAAAAAGAGACTGGCTGGAGTAGAACAGACTTTGTGTGGGTTCCAGAAGACACAACGATCAGGCCGACCAGAAGCGACGTCGCCACCAAACGAGGTCGTGAACATGTGTCTGACATCAACACAGACCAAGAGACAGAGCATGTGTCAAAGAAGCAGGTGCTTTCCGTCACATGTGGTCACGTAGTTATACACAGTATGTTGCCAAGCCTTTTGATCACGACGACACTTCTGGCTGTTCTGAGCTGCATTACCCTATATTGTGGGTGACCCAAACACATAGCCTCGCATGCACATGTCAAGGCATGAACACACTTTGAGCTGATGGGTTGTACAGCCTGATGATAAGACATGTCACAGGACCTTCATGGCTTGGGAACGTGCATTTGAGGCTATTTCTAGCTTTCCGCATTCTTATAGGGCAAAGATGTGTTCATGGATTGGGACATACAATTTTTTGCAGTGTTTTACAGTGTTTTGCTGGAACCTTTTTGGTTCTGGCTGCAATACGTAAGCTCAGCTGAACGGTAGACTGTCAGCTTGGCTGCAATCCTTTAGCTCAACCGCAAACTGTCAGCTCGGCTACATACAAAACCAGCTCCTCTGAATCTGTCAGCTCTGCCTGCAAGCTGTTGGTCCTGCTACAAGCTGGCAGCTGTGTGCAGCCAACAGGATGCAGCACAGATGACAGGGTGCAGCTGAGCTGAAGTATCGCAGCTGAGCTGACGTGTCGCAGCTGAGCTGACGTATCGCAGCTGCGCTGACAGACTGAGCTAACAGATTGCTGCCAAGCTGACAGATCAAGACTGAGGAGACGGATTACAGCTGAGATGCTGGCACTCTACAGCTGGGTTGACATATTGCAGCTGGTCTGACAAGTTGCAGCTGAGCTGAATTTCAACATATCAGGCACCTGTGGTCAGTCTCGGATGGTAGCTTGTAGTGATGATGTGTTGCACAGAGCTGCCTACATCTGCCCCAAGTATCATACTGTTCACAACATGCAGCAGCATCCACCTCAGCGTTGATGTTTGCAATCATTTCTGAGAGAATGTTATCTCCTGTCCTTGCCTTAGACTGGTTTGAACTTTTCGCCAGTTTCAGGAACATCTAGGTGTTCAAGGAAATGACAGCTGTTATTCAAAGGCGGCAGTCACAGTCACACCCACAGCAGTCACAATCACACTCTCAGCTAAAACTGCAGCACCAACTGGGAAAAGATAGGAAGAACAGGTGAAGTTTGTGGACATCAACCTGCAAAAGTATGGGCTTGATGGGAAAACTCGGAACGTGCCTCATGGTCTGCGTTTAATGGGAAGCGGTGTCTCCCTTGGAAGTGATTACGGGTCTCCTTGCGAAAAGTAGGCGTTACTACCTATCTGCTGCTCCTTCCTGTCAGCAAGCCGGAGTGGGACATATCCGAGGCCAGATCTGACTTTGCAGCTGCACAGCCTGTTGCACCGTTCTCCGCAGATTATCGATAATATGCTCCGACGTGTTGTGAAATCAAGGATGTGCGCGTGCTGTGCTGCTGGGATTTGACGTTGATTAGGTGTGGCATCTTTTTATTGCAAGCAAAGTGAGATTACTTGGCTGGCTACTCTACAGGAGGATACAGACATATAAGCTGTGCTACCTTATGACATTGCCGGAAAGCGCACATGAGAACCACTCCAGAAACCTTCTGCAGTGCATGCCAGGTAGTAGCACATATGAGCCGACAGATTGTCACTGGACTGACAGACTGCAAGCAGAGCTGACAGATCACAGAGAAGCTAACAGTGTGCAGCTGAGCTCAACTGCCTTTCAGGTGACTGTGTGCTATGACCTTAAAGTTTGTGGTTGAGTTTATAAAAGTATGTTGTGTAACATTCACTGAAACAAGCCGACAGTTCCACCTGCGGGAACCTACCAGCCGGTGAACTGAGTGTGTGTTGCAGATAAGTTGACACATTGCAACTCAGCCAACACACTCCAACCAAAATACAGGAGTGCTGTGCTTGAGCAAACAAGCTGATTGCTGTAGGTGAGCTGACAGATCGTTATAGCTGAGCTGATCAAGTGCAGCTGAGCTGCCTGATTGCTGCAGGTAGCTGACTGATTGCTGTAGCTGAGCTGACCAGTTGCAGCTGCGCTGAAAGCAGATAGACTTGTCCCCTTCTGCTTCAAGCACTGTCCTCCAGTCCTAAAACAGAATAACCACCTTTCAATGTTGCCTAATGATATATGTGCAAGGAATGCTGCCGGTTATGTTGCATGATCACCATCAGGACTTGGCGGGTCTGCTGGCCTGGGTGCAGTGTGATTGTATGTTGGCATTTCTTGCGCCGTTAGATCAACTCACAGAACAAAGCCTCCTTACCATCCTCTGTAGGGGAAAATCAGCTGTGTTTGATGTGACCTCTAAGCTTGCTTACACTCATGATACACAGCAAGAACCTGCAGGGCAAACACATGGCTGCAGGCACGTTAACATTGTGATTGAGAATTGTGTTAAAACTGTATTGTCATCCATACTCATCAACAGCTTATGCACATCCGGAGTACGTTGTGTAGTACTCCAATGCAAACACAGTACACAATTCAATAGCTAACACAGCGTCACACATCAGTTGTGTCAGTACAAGTTAGTGACTACCAGACATGTACATATCGAGCTCCGGCCCAGAATCAATACCTGGAAGTGAATCAGCTGCACCAAAGCTATCCTACTATTACAGGACCAACTATCTTACAGAATGGTTTACAGTGGCTTTGATTGTTTGGAATGATACTGTAAGCTTTTCTGCCACCAAGACCATCATCTGTACTTTCTTACATATCAACCAGCCTAAAATGGAGTGTAAAATGCTGATGCGCCCTCATATTGAGCAGTTGCAGCGCAGCATGCTAGCATGAGTACGGTACAGATGTGTGTGCAGAGCATGCAACAGCAACAACACTCATTAGCTTTGGCTTTCGCATCCATGTTGCTTCATGCTATTCTGCCCTGCAGATGCACACAACTTGCTGATGTCCAGGATTTACAAGCGTCAGTATGTGGAGTAATGGCATATATATGAGCCTAAGCACGCAGCAACATTTTGCACACATTATCACATCTCTCTTGTGTGGTACATGAAAAGTGGATATGCAGACTTTCTTATGCTATTGAGCAAGCTATCTTCACACTTTTAGCCATAGACTGTTGCCTGGATTGTGTCTACCATGTGTGGCTTCATGCGGACAATACAATGATGTTATATTCTGTCTTGGAGCATGACACATTGGCAGGTGTCACTGCCTTACAGGTATATATTCCAGTGCAATACCTTTGCCTCTTGCTTGGCCTCGACTCCTCAGAGCAAGAAGGGGTCTGAATATCATGCTGCTCCCTGTCTACAACTTTGATGTCTGTTTTGGTGCGTCGCTTTGCCTTGTAGGCTTCCTCAGCCGCCGTCTTGCATCCTGAGCACACGGCTTTCTCCTGTAGATTCCTCTTGAAGTCATCAGCTGAAACATCATATTTTCCCTCTGACACTTTGACTTGATACTTGTAGCCTTGGTGTAAGACTGTGTGCTGCCCGGCTACCACCACCTTTGACAAGCTTCTCTCTAGATCTTGCTTGCTTTTCAGCGCCTTGCGGTATGGCTTATTCTTCTCTGCAGCATCCTGAGTCAACTGCCACAGCTGAGCCAAGTCCTGTGCATGCTTCTGGGCAGTGTTGCTCAGCGTCTCAAGCATGGGGGCACTATTGTCAATCTGCGGCATGACCAAAAAAACCTCAGATGAGACCGTACAAGCAATACGCTCAGAAGCACTTTGTTTGCAACTGCAGCCCTGACACATGAACAGGCACAACATGATGCAGGCATGTGGAAGAGCCAAAAGGGTGCTTGCACGCAGATGCCAGAACACTGAGCTGCACAGCAGGGTGTTCACTTCAAACCGATTGACGTAGTTGTACCCTAAAGAAGAGCCATGATGATGTTGCGCAATGACCTAACCTGAAAGATGCTTTTGCTGCACGCTCTCATCTGTCTTGCACTGATGGTGGGCAAAATTGCGATGCAGAGCAAGCCTTTACCATTGAACCAGTCAGTCCTGTCCTCCTGTCACTAGCAAGCTCCAGTATAGGATGCAGAATGACAATTGCAGGATTGCGTACCTTGCCAATGTAGTAGTTTTCGTACAAATATGGTGCAAAAACAACGGTTTGTGGTTGTTGCAACCCATTGCTGCTATACTGTGTAGCCTGCTTGGCATCTTCAAGGGCTCTATAGATGGATTTGGTAGGATTAAACAGGTTCTGCAACACACTGAGGCGCGGATTGGTGACCAGTGCACAATATCTGGACATCTGTGCAGACGGAGTGTTGGGGCAAGCTCAGGCCAAGCGTATTGCATGAGAAATGTGCCAACTCACACCTCAATCAGGTGTGACAGGTACCCTTTGCCATCAAGAAATCCATCAAAGGCCAGGCTGTCAGCTGCGCAAGCATACACAACCAATGCACGCCCCACGCTGTGCACATCCATGAGACGCCCTGTCGGCTGCGGGTTGCGGCGACAAGCGTCAAACACCACAACAGCCCTTTTGGCAGCCTCTACATATTGCAGCACAGATGACCCAGGTATCCCATACTGCTTCAGTGCTGCATCGGTGTATCCTTGCATGTCCTCGAAGTCTTTGCACACCAGGTACAGCTCGCCCTGACTGTCAACCATACCATGCCCTACACACTGACAGATTTGTTAAAAGACCAGCTGACGCTGCACGTCGCATGCTTGCAAGCATGTTGGCTGTTGAGTGCAACAGCTAAAACAAAAGATCAAGGGTCCAGCAACTCGCAGCAGCTGACCTGACAGGTAAGTCAACACCATGTCTACTTCCTCAGCTTTCTTCGTGATCTCAGACTGCATTTTGAGCAGTTCCAGGTGCAGGTCCCTGCAGCTGAGGTCCTCCTTGAAGGTAACATCTCCGGTGTTGAACCCAGGGGTAAGTGCTGCCGTTTGCGCCATACTCAATGCGTCTTGCACGGGACCATAAAGTGGTTGCAGGTATCTCTTGTTGTAAGCACCTATGCCAACTGACAGCACAAGTCGCCGCATTGTGGACATGATGGTCACAGCACTGATCTTTGCTCAGGCAACGGCGTGAAAGGTCAGCATAGCTTTTAGGAAAAAGCTTGACTTGCAACAGTATGTGCCACGATGTCGATCATGTCCCACACGGACGTCGATGGTCAGATTGTTTGATGAAACAGCGTCTTCGGACCTGAACTTAAACAGGCCCCTTTCAATTCGGAAGGGCCCTTTGAGAGAATGGGCTTTCTCCGTATAGGGCGTTTCTTGAGCGCAGCTTCAGACAGCTCCAGGTTGCAATTGCTTACTTTAACAGACTGCACAGCCTGTCTTCAGCGAGAATCTTTCAAAGACACACAGCCCGCCGTACACATCTAAACCCGTTACATGGCAAACGGCGGTGTTGCTGAGGCCCTTGACCTGCAGGACCCAAATGAGGAGTTACTACGGCAGGTAAGGCTGGACATGCTTGGCACAATCATACCTGGACTGGCAGCTCGCGGCGCTCAATCGGTGCTCGTATACCAGCATACACAGCACAGACTTCAGCTCGCCAAGCCAATGTTTTGCTGTGGCTTGCAGATCTACCAAAGCTACCTGGAAGAAGCCCGTCAGCACGCCCCGGCCGTCAAGGCAGAGGATATCTTCAAGACCGATCTCCATTTCTGGTCGAAGAACAAGATTTTTATCCGCAATAACACGGCCGGTTCTGTCCACTTCACTGTAGAGAGTGTGCCAGATTTGATCCTGAAAAGATTGGAGGTGGCACTTGGGGGAAGTGCCACAGGGGCGGGGGTCAAAGCTGCCGTTGAAAGAGAGCTAAGTCCGCTTCTGCGAAGACCCCAAGATATGGATATCTCAACCGGGGACACTATTGTCTTCTACCTGGGGCCAAACTCCAGCTATGTGTATGCTTGCACCCAGCAAAACAACTATGTGCGGCTTGTGCCTGCAAAGAAGCTACTTGTCTACAGCGGGTGAGCAGGTCTAGTCTGCTGTGTGCATGCTTGTACAGTTGTCTGTAATGTGAGCAGCACCCCACTGCTGTAACGCCTTGTTCTCTTTGTGCAGGTAGATGCTTTCGAGAGGATTCTGGTCATGCATATGTCGCAAAGTATAAAGCTATGGAGATTTGTCAAGAATAACAGTTGACCCACACAGCACTCAACCAGGTCACGCCTTAGTCTTGAAGTCAATGCCTTTGAATACCGGCTCAAATTGTGATTGACCAGATGGGTTGAGTTAGCCAAAAGCCTGACATAAAGATATCAATAAGCTGCTGCGTTTGTTGCCAATCGATCTCAATTGATACATTGTGTGACACTTAGCCAGAGGAGCAGCTGTAAGCCTGTCACTCTGCCAAAGAATAAAGCCTTCTCAACATGGTCAGAATTCTTCAGAAAGCATCTACCTGCACAAAGAGAACAAAGCGTAACGCTGGTGGATGCTGCTCAGATCACAGACGACTGTACTAGCATTACTGTATTGGCCATTGATGCGGGTAGGGCCACAATCTCAACAACGAGATCTTCCTCACCATTTCACAATTCAGGCTGTGCTTGGTTGATTGCTGCAGACTTCCTGCTATCAGCCCCACAAGCATGTCTGAGTGCCCGCATGCCACACTGCCATTCAGCTGTTCCAAGCAGCCTTGCATCTCTGCTGCCCGCACTCTAATTGTGGGGCAAAGCAGCTCAGAACAGCCAAAGATGTGCTCATGGATTGGAACATGCATTAGAGGCTTTGTCATGTTGACCGTGTTTCACTATTGGGCAATACAGCCCAACTCAGCCAAAAGTGTGGTCACGCCTTGAGGACTTGCACTACAGGCTCAATGTGATTGCCACAATATTCAAATCAGTTGTCATATGGCGATGCAACCTGCCTGCCAAACAAGACAGTCAGACAGAGAGTGCAATGACAGCACAGCAGGAGTACACTCTATTCTGTCATTGCTGTTGTAGCCATCAGACCAGCAAGTGTAATGCTGCAAAATCAATACAAAGTTACACGAGATTCAAGATTGCCAATGTCATGCAACCAGTTACGCCCTCATCACAATGTATGAGTCAAGCATGAATGCAGAAGAAGAAGATGCTTACAGCAGAATGAAACACTTCTGCATTGCAGTCAGAGCAGACTGTGATTACTCCAGCTGGAGAGCGCAGACACGCAAGAAGAAGAGATGCATAGAATACCTGCTCCAGCCGACTGGCTTGACTCTCCAGTCCCCAGGAGCTGCACATCTGGCTGTCTTGACTTTGCCAACCCAGAAGCAAGACAGCAACACAATCAGCGACAGCAAAGCAGTGTCAACAGCAAGTCGTTCCAGTGATCCTGAAGCTGGTGATGTGTGTCTAATCATAACCAGCTTGGACAAACTTGTTGTGCAGCTACAAAGGCACATGAGTGAGATGCAAAGATATCACAGTGATGCTGCTCACGGCAATGCAGTCCCAGCAAGTACAGCAATACAACCCAGGATTGCTCAAGTGCAGGATGTGTGCAGCTACATCCAGATCAAGTCCAGTTGGTCATGCAGCAGGAAGACAGTCTGATGAAAAGGGCTACAAAATTGCGTTGCCAGCTGCTGCTAGCTACTTGTGTGTTAGCACAAAAGCTGCTGCACAGGGGCCCCTACACAAGTGGCTACAGGCAGCACTGTTTTCACACCCTCATCACAGAGCTGCTGCAAATAGGACCTATCTCTGCAGCTCTACCTCTTCTGGTTGAAGCGATGCTACCCTGTAGTTGGAAGCGCGAGCTAGATCAAAGTAAACTGCTCAAGGGGGACATGCAGACAGACCTGTACTCCACAGCTGTTGCACAAGAGGATATCATGCAGGGAGAGGAGGAAGAGGGCTTAGCACCATCAGATGGGTTCCTAGTGGCAGACGCTGATCCACAGCTGACGCCTGGAAAGATGGTACAAGTCGTGGATGCTCTAGACCTGATCCCCCTGTATGTCAGACAAAAGGTTGAACTGGAAGTGTCAAATGCTCTTGCTGAGGGCTTACTTGCAGTGAGGTCATGTGTTGAGCAGCTGGCAGCCAGATTTGCTGACAAAGCTGCACATAAGGCATGGTTATCAAGCTTGCAGCAAGCTGTCATGGGTGTTGAGGCAAGATAAAACTCAAAAAAGCTTGACACTCAGACAAGTTTGATGTACATAAAGCAAATCATTGGTTGTCCTGTCAAAACTTCAAGACAAGCTGACATACAGGTTTGCATTTGCATCCAAACCAATACAACCGAACAAAAGGTGACTGACAAATGCTGGATAATTGAATTGGACAACTTTACACACAGACCTTGTGACTGATGTGCACTGCAAACACAGCACATGTGCCCAGCACAGCGCTCAAACGTGCAGAACACCAGTGGCACGCACCTCTGAGTGCTTTGATGACTTGACACAAAACGTATGTGCTGACTGAGACATTATGCTTAGAAGACATCATCAATCGATGATGAAACATGCTGCAGAACCAAGCTCGTCAATCACGAACAGACAGATCTTGTGACTGATGTTCACGGGAACCACAACATACGTGCCATTTCCAGTGTGGCACTCAGAAGTGCGAAACACCAATGCATGCACAGCTGACTGATGCGTCACACCCAACTGTTTATCCGCAGGGAAATCAATCGGAAACGAGATTGCAACGATATTTTGAGACGAAAGAGCGTTCCGAACGACTTTGTCACCACGTGCCAAATGAATTTTGCATGATTGCACGCTTTAGCCAGCCAACAAGTCTGATCACGTGTGTCAGAAAAACCTGATCATACCTTCAAAACATGATGGGTCGCCCGACTCAACGCATCACACAGGCGTCGCAGGCAATCAGCAGCCCGAAGCATGAAGGCAACGACATTGTGCAATGTGTCCAGAGTAGACAGCAAAGCTGAGGGAGCAGATATGTACAATAGGTGGTGGACATCCATACACATGAGAAGCAAAGTAATACTAGGCAATGCACACAGAGACACAAGTAAAGGTGTGACGGCCACCATATTGTGCAAACAGTGCATGAAGCGTGCCACGGTGCATGTTACATTGTAGCGCCAGCATGAATGCACCTGTTCCGTCAAAGCAAACATCAGCAAGCTGAGTGAGTCACTCACTGAGTGGATATGTCCAAAGGATAGTGGACATGCACACATGGCACAGGAGGAGCAGAGCAATAACAGGCAATGCACACAGAGACACAAGTCAAGGAGTTAGCCCAATGCTGCCAGCCTGCGCAAGAACCAGAACCCATGGGATCCTGCTTGCAGATATTGTATCCGCTGGAGTTTTGTGTGTCATAGTGCATGATCCAAAAGTACTCTGCAGGAACAGATTTGCATAGCCGTACGGGGATACCACAGCTGAGGCAGCCACCTGCCTGAAGTGTGCAGCCTCGTTGCCACCAAGCTTGCAAATGCCACAAAAGGCACAGACCATAGGGTGCTGGAAGTAGTTGCCACATGTGTCCTGCCAAGCTTGAAGCCGACCCGACAGAGAGGCATCCCAATGAAGAGCTTGGGGGCTGAAGTCCACTGTTACTGTTGTGGTAGAGGGAATGACTGATTGCCATATAGCAGCACGAGACGCACTGCAACACAGATAGGTTGGTGAAGTTCTACATAGTAACAACGGATGCTATGTTATATGAAGAATGGCCAACTTGTAACAGAGTGATACAGGCACACTGACAAATGCAGACACCTTACCTGGGATATCGTGCGAATTCTGCATTGCCAGTCTCAGCTTGAGCCCGCCTATCGTGTGCAAAG
>JAABUP010006998.1_pt1 | contig 15530 bp, 18 predicted proteins | sample 5559201 | NCBI WGS metagenome assembly JAABUP01 (sample SAMN10711887, study PRJNA513373) | rock metagenome | isolation source: Antarctica rocks | place: Antarctica
CAAACAGGCAGCCGATGCATACCTGGTACATGAGGGGCTGTGTGAAAGAGGGCTCAGCAGTCTCGTTATGTCAAACAGGCAGCCGATGCATACCTGGTACATGAGGGGCTGTGTGAAAGAGGGCTCAGCAGTCTCGTTATGTCAAACAGGCAGCCGATGCATACCTGGTACATGAGGGGCTGTGTGAAAGAGGGCTCAGCAGTCTCGTTATGTCAAACAGGCAGCCGATGCATACCTGGTACATGAGGGGCTGTGTGAAAGAGGGCTCATCAATTTTGTTGTGTCACTAGGCAGCAAATGCATACCTGGTACATGAGGGGCTGTGTGAAAGAGGGCTCATCAATCTCATTGTGGCCATGCTTGCGGTAGCACACGATATCCACCACCACATCGCTCTTCCACTGCTGGCGCCATTGAGCTGCCAGCTCACAAGCACGCACCTACAATCAATAATAATAGTAACAAAGATAACAATGAATAACACTAATACTAATACTAATAATAATACTGACACTAATTCTAATTATAATGATAATAACAATAGTGACAATAATAGTGATGATGATGATGATAATATAAACGCTTTCCAGCTCATGATAAGCTAGGTATGTGCCCAGTCCTGGTGTGATTGGTGTCTTGAATTGTGATGCATAAGACAGACTGCTCTGGAGAGACAAGACTTGTCCTGCATGTATCTCGTCATCCAAGACACCAATGACACCATGGTTTGGCAAAACTTGAAAAGCGAGGTGTACAATTTGACCACAGGTACGCCAAGCTTTCAATGTTAAGCATGTGCACTTGGATCATGATTTGCTAAGTAAGTCATGCCTTACAAGCGACCAGTATATATACAGTAGGGCAGCGTCAGTTTCATGACTGTGCAAATGATTTTTACCTGGACTTATGACAGATGACTGCTTCTACCATATCATGACACAGACTGATGAGTCTTAGCAGTATACAAATGAGATAATACATGCTTGGGGCATGCCCTCACCTGGTATTGCACTTACCTTGTGTTTCATTACATGGCATTCAATCAGGCACATGGCTGAGAGGCTGCGTCCACCATTGCAAACATAAACATGATGAGAAGGGTGAGCATGAAGAAAAGAAGAGAAAAGGAAAGACTAAGCCTTTCAGCGTCAATGTCATGAGAAGCCAAGTATTGTACCGGGCTGCCCAGGGGTGAGTGTGAACAGGAAAACAGCAGTGCTTACCACAGACTCCACATCATCTCCATTGACGTGCAGGGCTGAGAGACTGTGTCAACCATTGCAAATACAAACATGATAAGAAGGGTGAGGACAAACAGTGAAGCAGTGCTTACCACAGACTCCACATCATCTCCATTGACGTGCAGGATAGGAGCGTTGAGGGCCTTGGCCACATCCGTGCAGTAAGGGGAGCTGCGGCTCTTCTTGGGGTCTGTGGTGAAAGCCACCTGAGAACAAAGGAAGCACACTGGCAGGTGGGAATTCTCATCCAACATGCTCAGAAGGGAGTTCTCATCCCCTTTTGATCACAGGCAGAGGGCAGATGGGTGCGATGGGGGGGTGTTGTTTCCCTTCCAGTCTAAGGCAGAGGGCAGATGGGTTTGCGGTGAGGGGTGCTGTTTCCCTTCCAGTCAAAGGTAAAGGGCAGGTGGGTGCGGTGGAGGGGGGGGGTGGTGTTGTCTCTTTGTTTTGTCAAAGGCAGAGGGCAGAGGGGTGCAGTGGGGGGTTTTGTTGCCCTTTGGGACAAAGACAGAGGACCAATGGGTGTGCATGCCAGCTGTGACTAAGGTAGTCAGGCATGAATGCAGGACATGGTCTGCAGCACTGGTGACTAGTGTGGCAACACAAGGGGTCTCAGACATGTTGAAAGGGGGTGGATTTGGGAGCCAACTGCTGCTGCATTGTGCTGTTTGCGCAAGCTCCTATATTTAGCTCAATGTTATGATACAGAGGACATGGCTGAAGAGCTGAACAAACTGTGGCAAGGATCAGGATGTGTATGTGTATGAGTTGATCTGGCCATCACAGTGACATGATTGGACATGGGATTCTGCCAGCAAGCTGGGCTGCGCACAAGACGGGCATCTCAACACACAGTTGTCTGCTTGTGCGGTGTAGGAAACAAGCACCTGGTTGTTGACAATGACATGAATGGTCCCTCCGACTGTGTAGTCAGGCAGAGCACTCATATCAAGGGTCTCGTACACCACGCCCTGTCCAGCGAAGGAGCCGTCACCGTGCATGAGAATGCCCATGTTCTTGGACCGCTCACCGTCCTCTGAGTAGTACTGCTTGGCGCGCACCTTGCCTAACACGATTGGGTCAACAGCCTGCAAGCATGATCATACTGTTTCGTCTGTTTTGTTTGCTGATGAAAAACTGCAATGTAGTCAAATGGGCTAGCTTGCTCCTAACAACTGCAAAATCTCTGACTGACTAACTTACTGACTGACTGACTGGGCGGATCTTGCATCCTACATGCAACGGCATGCTGGTGTTTCTGGCAACAGCTCTGTTAAGACATGTACAGTCACTTCTGTGCCAAATCAACGACACGATGTCACTGTGCATGGCGATGCAAAAGGTACCTGCTATGCCTGATGAGCAATGCAAATCTATCAGCATGTAATCGGAACTGAGCAGGTATGCAAGTTGGTTTACATGCAGCATGCCAACTGTCTTTGCGTCCAGATTAGAAGAGTTAGCCAACTACAATCACCTCCACACGAGAGGGGTTAGCCAAATATTTTCACCTTCAGATTAAAAGGGGTAGCCAACTGTGTTTGTCTCCAGATGAGAAGGGTTAACTAACTGTCTTACCTCCAGATGAGAGGGGTCAACCCAACTGTCTTTACCTCCCGATGAGAGGGGTTAGCCAGCTGTCTTACCTCCAGATGAGAAGGGTTAGCTAACTGTCTTACCTCTAGATGAGAAGGGTTAGCCAACAGAGACAGGTGCACCCGCTTGCCAGTGATGGTTGGCCTGTCATATGAGGTGCCCAGGTGGTACTTCACGTCTCCAGTCCCGGTGAAAGTGCCCTGGTCCCCAGACTTGATCCCAGTGAACTCACTGAAGATCTGCTGCATGGGCTTACGCACCACGTTGGCCAGCACGTTCAGCCGCCCTGCATTCATCCACTCATTCATTCATTCATTCATCCACTCATTCATTCATTCATTCATTCATTCATTCATTCATTCATTCATTCATTCATTCATTCATTCATTCATTCATTCATTCATCCACTCATCCATTCAGTCAGTCACCCACTTATGCACTCACTCACTCACACATTCACTCACTCACTCACTCACTCACTCACTCACGCACTCACTCACTCACTGATTCATTCATTCATCCATTCCATGTGACTTGCCTTGGCCTTAGGGTCAGATATACAGTCCTGAGTAGCACCCTGTATGCGTACGGCATGGAATCCTGTTTCCCTTTTGATTTTCATGCAGAAGCTGCGTTAGCGGTGTGAAGAGCTGCTATGGTCAGCAAGTCAAACCAACATGTTCAAGGTTGCATATTGTTCAGCAGCGCAAACCAATATTCATTCCCATACATGTTGGTTTGACTTGCTGACCCGAGCAGCTCTCCACACGCTAACTCTGCTTCCGCGTGAAACTTACAATGCAGCTGCTGGCAAAGCTATAGCATTCTTGCTGCTGAAGCTTTAGCTCAAGCTGGAAGCTTACCTGCCTGACATACACAACCGATGTGCTGGCTGTTACACGTACTTATGCTGGCAGGAACACTGTCCAAAGGGCTGTGCCACAACTGCAATCAATTTGCAATGACAAAATGCTGTGTACTGAGGACAAGGCATGTGTAACATCTGAGGTGTGTGTGACGCGCTGCGCAAGTCCCATGACTACCATGGCCATTCACTGATAGAAGATAAGACTACGCCTTTTGGCATCAACTTAATGAGAAGCCAAGTATTAAACTGGGCTGCCCAGGTTTCACTGATACTGCAGCAGTAGGCAGCAGTACGGCGTGCAGCTGCTCAGGAGTCAGAGACCTTGCTGTGGTGCTGCTGCTGTGGTGCTGCTGCTGTGATGCTGCAAGCCCATGAGGGTGCCTTGCTGTTGTTACTTTGACTGGATTTTGACGGAACAAGCTGAACAACTGAAAGGGGGATTAAGTGGAAATTGAGCAGGTCAAAGAATGAGGAAGTGAGGGGGACAATGAGCAAATCAGCTTGTGATTGCAAGCGTGAGTGAAGGAATGAATGGGTGTGTGAATGAAATTGACGAGGGTGAGTCACCTCTGTGAGGCATGCCCAGGCAGATGGTCTCCACGCCCAAGTCAGCTGATGTGTCAATCATGGCCTTCATCCCAGGGACCAGCGTCTCACATCCCTCCAGTCCAAACCTCTTGGCAGCAGCATACTTGTTGGCCAGGAAGCTTTCAAAGATCTCACTCCAGGCCAAACGATCATAGGTATGCAGCTGCTTCTCGACTGAGAACTTCTGCTTGTTGGGGGTTTCAATGCGCTCACGCAGCCAGTTGCAACGGTCTCTGTCTGGGATGTGCATGTACTCAAACCCAATTGAGCCACAGTAGGATTCTCGCAGGCGAGTGACGATCTCTCTGAGGGTGCGAGTCTCGCGGTCCTCGTTCAGGAAGCCAGACATGTTCCAAGTGCCCACAAAGAATCTGCAGGGCAGCATTTTGTGGTGAGACAATGCATGGGTTTGGGCACCGGGCTTGCCAGGGTGATGCATGCAATGGAAGCTGTTATGGTGCATGCTGACAGGCAGTGCTTAGTTTGTACAGCTATGAGTGGGTTATTGCAGAAAGTCAGGACCATCAAGATGGAATTAGGCGTAAAATACAGCTTCTAACATGCTGACATAGCACAGACACAGCGCAGCGGAAGCCTTGGAAAGGTGGAGGCTGCTGCGTCAAGACACAGTTCTTTAATGTCTTGTATAGCTGCAACTTTGATAGACCAAGAATGCACTTGGTTAGGGAGGGGCTGCAACACAGTGCATTGATGTGTTTTGCTGGGCTTACTCTCTGTCCATGTCCTTTTCTGAAAATCCGTACAAAGCAATGTCCAACTCCACTGGCATCGGTCGCTGGTCCAAACCTAGGGGGTCTAGCTTGGCAATGTAATGTCCGTTGACCTGCATAAACATGCCAGCATCAGCAATGGCATGCTGCAATGTCTGAGAGGGCCTGTCACTAGGTGCATGCCTACCTGGTATGCCCTAACAAGCAGCAACAGACGCATAGACTCCTGAATGCCCTGGTTGGACATTGCTGCTGCCTTGAGTGGCTCGACTTTGCCTCCTTGCTCGAACTTGTGGTATGCTTCAGCGACTGCCTCAGGTGCGACACCAGATTCTGCAGAGCTTGTAGTGTGAGACTGATGACAAAGCATGTGTCAAGATCACTGTCGCAACAACGAGTGTCGCCAGCGCTGCCACACGCTCTACGCTATCGATGTTGAGGCTCAATTCAACATGCATCTCCAGATGATCAGGCCGGAGGAAGTGCGTACCAAGACTGCGAAAAAAACTGGCCCAAGATTTGTCAACGCTGTTGGGATCTTGACGATACTTTTCCTCCATGTCCTCCAAGTACGTGCTGCTTGTACCATCAAGAAATGAGTCCTTGAGCTTGCTCATTGGCACAGGCTTAGGCGCTCCTTGCTGAGCATCGGGACCACTGCTTTGAAACAAGCAATTGCTGCTGAAAAATGCCGGGCTGTAGCGCAGCTGGCCAGCTGCGCGACGCGATGCCATACGCAGCGCCATAGTGTATCGCGCTACAGCAAGCAGCTGAGCAGCGCGAAATCGCTGGCAGACAAGCCAAACTGCCCCGACAACAAAACAGCCTTACGACGTTTCAGTAGGGTGCCTGTTTTGGCAACCACACGGTCCACAGACATTGTTGATGATCTTGCTGAAGTCAATCGTGGACTTGCAGAGCATTCTCACGCAACCTAGAAACACACACTTGTTTGCAGAGTCGCGCTAAGCTTGACGCGCGGCCAGTGGCCTCTCACAAGAAGTGATGTGTCACTGAAGAGATCGACATGCAACGCCAGCAGCTGAACCTGTCGTCCCACCCGAACAGCCCTGCCTGTTGCCATCATTTGACCAGCAGACACCTGAATTCCTTGGCAAATTCGCGCCTTGTTCGGCAACGTATAAGCTATCGCCCGACTGTATTGGCAGCTAGTACTGACAGGTGTGAGGTGCACGATAAACGAAACACTTCCCCGAGGCCAGAATGATACTAACATATGTCGCCTACAGGAACCCGCATAGCAGTCGAATCAATGATGTAGCACTGCTCAGTCACCAGGTGACTCATGCTGTGCTGTGCAGTCCTTTGCTGTGCTTGCTCAGGCAACATGAACTGATAGGTCAACCACAAGCCGCGACATTCCTGCAGAATGGGGTCTACACTGTCGGCGGCAGCATACAGACTCCAGTCAGCACCAGTCATGTCTATGACATGCTGATAGACTATCCCAACCTTAATAGGGTCTTCAGCAGCATAGATGAATGTCATATGCTGAGCGAGCAGTCAGCTCTGCAGCTGTTACAGGTGCGTACAGTGACAATCTCGTGCCATTTGTGGCATTGATCCACAAGGTGTCGTACTGCATATGCAAATGTGAGCTGCACGTGCAGATATGTCGGTGGGAGTTCTTGGCGTTCTCAGGCACATTCAAGACATTACTAAATGTGCATGAGGAGAGGGACGCTGGCCGTGTTGTGTTTTCACTCATAAAGTCATCTTTTATGAAAGACTTTGAAGGCCAGTGGCAGGTGACAAGCAATGCAAAATGGTTGCATACGTCGATTATTATGCCTTTGCAGACAGAATAGCAGTCCTGCATCGTGTATGCATGCATGATGTTGGGTTCAGCAATGGAAGCAGTCTTGCATGCTACATTGCTGCTTCATGATTGTGACCGCTTGTATTGTCCAACAGCTTGCATGTACATCTGGGCTCATACAAGCCCTTTTTTTTGCAAGTCAACAGCAACTGGACGCCTCAACTCACAACCTGGCATGACATTCAAGTTAGCTACTGTGCCTTGAGGTCCTTTGCATGCCTGTGACATTGTGGCAATGCCCATTGTGCAGAACGTCAGCAAGTCATCACCTATATTCACTTTTGATATTCACTTTTATGAGCTGTCAATCTCAGCTCTCTCACCTTGCCAATGTGTGGTGCAGTTGACAGGTACACCAGATGGTGGTTGCCATGTAGAGCACAAGCTAAAAGTACAGCCTGTTTTGGATGCGCCTGCCTTGTTCAGTAAGTTTGCTCTATCATGTTGCTCACGTTCCTGTTGCATCTGGTGCTGCACACTCCTGCTGTTCCTGTGCCTATGCCAACTTGTCAGCAGCAGGTCATGACAGCAGTCTCATGGTAGTCATGCATAAACACAGCTGATCTGTGTTGCTGCTAGTCTTGTGTGGCTTGAGCAGCCCGGCTGTATATTCATGCGTGATAGGATGTAACATAAGCTATCATGCCCGTGAATTTGGCCCCCATGCCAGAACTTGCCTCAACTGTCCAGACATGCCACACAATGGCACTTCCATGCAACAGTGCAGCAGCACGGGTCCAAGTGTTGAAGACATGTCTGCTCTGGGATCAGGGCTCATACCCATGAGCTCACACCCATACCGCATCACAAGCTTTTCCCACATTGAACATGCTCTTGTGCAGGTGGTTATGCACAGCGTATCTTTGTGAAGCAGGTCACCAAGGTTTTGGAAGACTTGCTTGCAGCGTTGAAGACACAGGAATAAGCTGAGCACAGCCCACTGCAAAAGCGCTTGAAGCCACTTCTGCTAGTGACAAATGACTTATGGCAAGTGATGTCTCTTAACTAGAAGGCCCCAGTGCGTCTGACTTATGTATTTGGCATGCATGCCTAGTGTGCTCAGACTCTGTTAGTGGGTCAGATCACATGCTTTTGGCACCATAACTAGGTAGTCAGAAGGTGCTGCTGCAGGTTGTCAATGAAGTGTCAATGCATGAGCCCTCAGTTTAGCTTGAGTTACGGGCTGACAACCCAAAATCTGCTCATAATGCCTTCTAGCAGTAGCATCATATTGAGGTTAATGCTTCTGGCATGGAAAGGTCTGTTTAAAAGCACCAATGATATATTGCCTGCTTGTCTAGCAGGCTACCACATATGCCTATCAAACTACAAACAAGGTTTTGGCAATGCCAAAGGCCCCCTTTTGCATTGTTGCTACTTCCCTTGCACCCCAGTGCAACTTTGCATATCACAATTGTACTTACATCAGAGCAGCGTCATGCATGACTCACTTGCACACGTTGGGGCTGAAGCTAGCAAATGTACAGATCATCCACATTGCATTCCAGTATTAATGACTACATAGGTCAAAGCAGTGGGGAACAAATCCCGCACAGAAGTCAGTAACGTTGTTCTTGTACAGACCTCCAGCCAGCACATAGCAATGCTTTACGATGGTGTATGATGCTGGTTGTACACTAACATCACACTGGTGTACAGTGTGGTGTCAGTACACGCGACTGCCAGCATGCAGTAACAGACAGTCCTTGACCTGTTAACGTAAGTCAATGGTTACTGTAAGAAGATGAGAACAGCCACCATGGTGGTGTTGAAATAACACCATTTGAAGTTAGGTACAAGTTGTACGCTTAAGCACGCTCTCCACGGATACGGCGAGCAAGCTGAATGTCCTTGGGCATGATTGTGACACGCTTGGCATGGATTGCAGCCAAGTTGGTGTCCTCAAAAAGACCAACCAGATAGGCCTCAGCTGCCTCTTGAAGAGCCAAGACAGCTGATGACTGGAACCTCAGGTCTGTCTTGAAGTCCTGGGCAATCTCACGCACCAGCCTCTGGAAAGGAAGCTTGCGGATGAGCAGCTCGGTAGACTTCTGGTACTTTCTGATCTCACGCAGAGCAACGGTTCCAGGCCGGTATCTGTGAGGCTGCAGAAAGACAGGATACGGTTAGTATTTTGCCTCAGTACAGCCATCACGACACTTTGCACAACACAGTTGCTGCGTCCGGCCAACACCGCAATGCACAACGAATAGAACACGGACAATACCTTCTTGACACCTCCGGTGGCAGGAGCACTCTTCCTTGCTGCCTTGGTAGCCAGCTGCTTGCGGGGTGCCTTTCCACCGGTGGACTTACGAGCTGTCTGCTTTGTACGAGCCATTCTGACAGATGGAGAGAGGTGAAAGTATGAACAAGACAAGAGAATGTACGAAAGTATTTGTGAGAGGTAGCCCGTTGTGAGGGCTTTTGAACCTTTTGCGACGTTCAATTTTCTCCTTATTGGATCCCAGACTTGACCGAGCAGGCCTTGTCAATCCCCAGGCTAACGAGAAAAAGCTTCCGACCACAGCACTTAAAGACCACTCCTTGATCTCACAACCTGAAACTATCACCGCCTACAATTCAACAATCATCTGGTCGCTATCTCTTCAAGCTTCCGTAGCACACAATGGCACCTAAGGCAGCAGAAAAGAAGCCTGGTCAGCCAGCCAAGAAGGCTGTCGCCAAGAAGTCCAGCGCTGGCAGGAAGAAGGGCTCCAAGAAAGCCGTGGAGAGCTACAAGATCTACATCTACAAGGTACAGTGCTATTACATGGCTTGCTAACTGTGCTTCGTGTTGGTGCAAGAAGCATTTTTGCTGACATGTTCAAACTGACACGTTTCACTTGTTGCGCAGGTGCTAAAGCAGGTGCACCCCGACACAGGCATTTCCTCCAAAGCTATGTCCATTCTGAACTCCTTCATTGCTGACATCTTTGAGAAGATTGCTGTGGAGACTGCCTCGTTGGCTCGTTACAACAAGAAGCCGACTGTCACCTCCAGAGAGATCCAGACTGCAGTCCGCCTCATTCTTCCTGGCGAGCTTGCCAAGCACGCTGTCTCAGAGGGCACAAAAGCAGTAACCAAGTTCACCTCAGCTTGAGGAGAGTTTGCCCAAACAACCAATGGTGTTATCTCAACACCACCTCCCAGGTCCACTATTTGCTGACACTGTCTGTACCAATGAAACATAAGTGTGTCAAAATGCATTGTTGCAGCATAGCTTGCCACACATAGCTGAAAAATGCAGCGTTCTCTACCTTACTTGCATTCAGGCTGAAACATAATTGCCCAAAACACGTACAGAAGTACTGTATTGGCCAATTGGCCTTGCAAAGCCAGCATGAGCTGTGCAGTTTGTTAGCAGATATTGGGTGCCAACTGAGCACTTAGTGCATGCAGCTTGTTCAAATGGCAGCAAGTCCAACCTGTGTACCCATGTACAAGCCTTGAAGTGCTACATAGCCATGCAGCCCTCTCTATACTCAAGTGTGCCATGACTTACAGATGAATAAGCAGGCTTGCAATAAGTGGTTTTGGCAATTGTATGGGGCCTTGCACCTTGAGAATGTGTGCACAAAAACAGGCATCATCCACATGCAAATGAGAGCGCCTGTCTTTGTTAAGGATTGGCATAATGTACAGTACGCATACAACACATATCACTAATACAAGTATGGTGGACACAATGTGCCACATGATTCACCCCACACCAACTAAGATATATAACATGTTTCAGCAACTGCGCCATTGACTGTGCTCTTGATAACATAAAGTAAGCTACGATGTGGCATTGTGTAGTCTCTACACAGAACTGCCGGAATTTATACATTGAGTTCTCTTGATAGATCAGATGTCAGGTACACGCTACTGATCCGATACGTATACATGTCAGGAACACTGATCTGCAGAGCCTTGGTAATATGCCTGCGGCACAGTATGCAGAGTTGTGTCAGGCTGCTCAATGGATCTGGGAGACTGTTGTTACAGTCATATTGTGTAACACCGGTGACTTGAAGCTGTTGAGCAATGTATTAGGTGGAGACTGAAGGCCCTGACAGCCACAACTACAAGCATAGTGCACGCAGAGCTGAGAGTTGGAGATTGTGTCAGAGCTTGTACCTATAGTTGCACAGTCATACATCGAAGGCAAGTAAACCAGCCAAAGGATGTATTTATGCTCCCAAGCGGTGGTGTTGAAATAACACCATTTGTGGTTGAAAGGGTATTGGTTGGAAGGTCTAACCACCAAAGCCGTATAGAGTACGTCCCTGCCTCTTCAGGGCATACACAACATCGAAGGCAGTGACCGTCTTGCGGCGTGCGTGCTCAGTGTAGGTGACTGCATCACGGATGACATTCTCCAAAAAGACCTGTAGAAGCAAGGCAACAGAACTCAGCTGATTCCATGAAGACAATGTGTTCTCATGCACACTATTTCGTCTACAAACAACTTGTATGCACTTGTGATAGGCAGCAGCAGTACTTAATCTCAATGTAGAATCAACATCCAAAAGGCTTTCAAGTACCTTGAGGACCCCACGGGTTTCTTCGTAAATCAGGCCGGAGATACGCTTGACACCACCACGGCGAGCCAACCGTCTGATAGCTGGCTTGGTGATACCCTGAATATTGTCACGAAGGACCTTTCTGTGACGCTTGGCGCCACCCTTTCCAAGACCTTTGCCTCCCTTGCCTCTGCCTGACATTTTGCTGAGTGTTGATGAAAGAGAGTGCACGTCAGATGGTGGAAGCAGAACTGATGAAAGTTTGTGAATTGCTGATTGCTACGCAGTCGTTTTCAAGGAGCAACCGCCTTGACAGCAACCGCCCTTGACAACTTCTTACCGAGCAGCCCCTGTAATATTTGTATATTCTTCTGTATTAGTTTGATTTTAAATTTGTCAAACTTGACCGAGCAGGCTTTGTGTCCGGTCAAGATTGCAGGCAGCACCTACAAGTACGACTTCTGCCCCTTGCACCGCTACAAGCTTGTCTACTTTCACGGTCTGCCCCTGCCGGCTTCAACTTTCTTAGCTTACCAGCAACCATGTCTGGACGTGGCAAGGGCAAGACAGCCGGCAAGAAGCAAGTGAGCAGGTCTAGCAAGGCTGGTTTGCAATTTCCTGTGGGCAGGATCGCTCGTTACCTCAAGAAGGGCAAGTTCGCTACACGTATTGGTGCCGGAGCCCCAGTTTATCTGGTGAGCAACATAATTATTACCGCCTGAGCATAATATCTGTAGCTGCCAACCACTGCTGTGGAAAGCTGTGAAGGGTCGTGACATCATGAAACACTATGCTGTGTCTGTGCATCGTTGCTTGTCCAAACTTCAGGTCCCTAAGCTTGCTTCTGTCACATGTAGGCAGCAGTCCTGGAGTACCTTGCGGCTGAGGTCCTTGAGCTGGCAGGCAATGCTGCTCGTGACAACAAAAAGACTCGAATTGTACCTCGCCACATTCAGCTGGCAGTACGCAATGATGAGGAGTTGAGCAAGCTGCTGGGAGGAGTCACCATTGCTGCTGGTGGTGTTCTTCCCAACATCCACAGTGTCCTCTTGCCAAAAAAGACTGGCAAGAAGGCCGAAGAGTAGATCCAGTGCCTGCCAAAGCATTGTATTCTCACAATCAATGGTGTTATCTCAACACCACCAGAAGAGAATACTTAGCTAAGAGATACATTGCAAACAACAGCAAGACATGTAGTACTCTTCAAGAACAGGATTGGTGGACCATGCAGGACATGTGCGCTGAAAAGCAATTCACACCAAAACCAGATACCCGCTGCTGCGGGGCGTTGCAGTCTTACCACTCTGCTGTTGCTTGTACTGTATTGAGTGCTGTTTCAATGAGCGCAGCCATTGCTTAAACAAAGATGTTCATTCCTACAAAACGTGGGGACATATTGCATGAGACTGCAAACAAAACGTGAAATGGCCAAGGATGGGTGGTGTCTCAGAAATCCAGTAGTATACCTGCCGCCAATTATCACAACATTCAAACAGACTCCAAGCAACAGCCAAACACAAGATAAGGTGATGCTGGCTAGACAACACTTGGTCATAGCTGTAACGCCAGAACCAAATGTAAAGCTTGTGAAATATGCTCTGAGCATAGGCGTGTTGACATGTCACTGCCTTCCTACATTAAGGCAGGCTTGCAGCATTCTATGCTGATCATGATGTTATGAAGGCACGTGTGTCTGGGACGATATGGATGTCTATCTCAATCAGCAGCTCTCCATGAAATGATGTACATCTTGCAAATTACATCCACTGGAAGAACTCATCATCTAATCGTATGAACAGCATTCGAAGTATGTTGCTGACTTGGTGTTTAAATTTGCATATGTGCAGCCAGCACCTCAGAACAAGCTAATGTACAAAGACCAGTATCCATGCGGTCCAGCAATACCTAGCCAAGAGCATTTGGGACAAGCAACTTTGCACATAAACCAACGTTTGAAACCAAGCACAGTGACTCTTGTACTATGTCAGCACCTAAAACTTGAAGCTACCCCAACGGGGTAGCTCAATGGAGGGTTCCCTTGTGAAACTTGTCATCCTGGAGATCTTCAAAACTGTGTCTGAATCCATGCTGGGAGCACTTCCATGTACAAAGGATTCTGGATCCATACTAGAGCGAGGCCCTGACACCAGTACTTGTGAGCTGGCACTCCTGCCTAAGTCATTGTTTGTACCCACAGCATCTGCAGTTATGAAGCTGCCCGTCATCACATTGCCAGCATACACAAACGCGTGTTGTCCCTTGAAGTAGGCATGCCAAATCACCACCAAAAGGGCTTTCAGCATGGCCAGGTACGATGCTATCATGCAGCTCACAAACAGCTTCCTTGAAAAAAATATTCCATTTGTGGGTCTGTTTCCCAATGCAAACACAATGGAGTTCAAAATGATGACTGGCACTGTTTGAAAAACTGCTGCGACAGTATTGTGCATCCTCTCATAGTTTTCCAAATGGATCCAGCTAAGCTTGACATACGCTCTAGCAAGCCTATCTGAATGCATGTAGTTCAGCAAGAATCCTTGTGCCCTATTTGAGACCCCAAACAGCCTTGCTACAATTTTGACAACCACAAAAGCACCCTCTTTGGCAAAAGCAACGGTGTCCAAGGTCAAAATGACAGGAATCATGAAAGGGCTAGCTAACACGGAAATAAGAAGTCTGCCCAGAAGCCTGCCCCCATGTGGACAGTGTTGCAGAATGGGATGAGCAGAAAGAGCCTGATAGACCACTATTGCTCCAATGAGTGCAAAATGCAGGAAGAAAATGACAAACAGCACGTATCCTGGCCACTTGTTGTGCACCCTAGACAGCACAACAAGCGCTGAAATCAGGTCGTAGTAGTACAAAGCAAGTTGCACCAAGCCAGCAAAGGCATCATGCAAGCTCACACCCAAATTCTTGACATAACTGACTACAGCACTGCCAAACAGCTTCTGCATGAGAGCAGAAGAGTTGCTCTGCTTTCCTGCCAGGCGTCTCTTTCGATACCTGAGCCCTTCATAAGCTGCGAGGACAACTGCCACAACAACGGCAAAGATCAGCAACATGATCAGCAGAATTTCAGGAGCATGGTTCTGACACAAGTCCCCAACGGTCTTCAGCTGTGAGTCATAGTTAGCAAACAGCTCTGACAGCGGGGCATAGTACGCGGCAATGTCTGGGTCAAATGAGGGTATATCAGCAATCCTGTTGAGAGGATCTTGGATGGGATCCAGATCATCTGCGACCATGCGGGCTTCATATAGGCCTGATTGTAAGCACAGGGCTTGTTTCCAATTGCTGGTCTGAGATGCCTCCCAAAGACTACCCAGAGCTAGCACTGTGATGTGGGATAAGAAGTTGCCTTTCTGCAACCATTCAATGGGCACTCGCCCTTCAAGCTGATTGGCAGCCAGATCCAGAAAGGCAAGGTGTGGGAAGCTTGTGGCATTGACTGGCAGTTTGCCAGACAGGTTGTTGCTGCTCAGCATGAGGGCTGTGAGAGGTGCAGAGCTGGTCCACAGGGCACTCAGGTTTCCATTGAAACTGCAGTTGTTGCCTATCAAAATCTGCAGCTGCCCATTGTGAAAGGCAGGCAGGCTGCCAGTCAACAAGGTGTGGTTGAGGTCTAGGAACACTAGGTTTGGGAAGGCTGTGGTATCACTCCATGCTGGTGGTATGCTGCCACTGATTTGGGTGTCAGACAGATCCATAAGTTGGATGTTCTTGAAGGCTCCCGGTGACGCCCAAGTTTCAGGCAAGGGGCCTGCACACCGTCCACATTGGTGAGTTTGCATACATGCAAACACCAAAAGGTCATGGGAGCATGCACTGGCATTCAAAGGCATGTAATGACCACTGAATGTGACCCCTGCTAGGTTTTGATCCCAGCCTGTGGTCAAAATGTAGCATCCCTTGGTAAGAAGATTCTCGATACGACAGCAATGATGATACAAAAATCACACTGGCAGCGTACACTTGAGAGTGAGAAAAACAGGCGGCTCAGTGACAAGCTCAGCATGAGCCACCTGATTGCTGCAGCAGATGCCACTTATGGGCATGCAACAACAGCCTGCAGATGTGCAGTGGCTTTGCAAGGATCCTTGAGTTGTGTGACCTGAGTTGTGTGACACGACATTGCTGAACAATGCCGCCTGTATG
>JAABUP010006999.1_pt1 | contig 15528 bp, 14 predicted proteins | sample 5559201 | NCBI WGS metagenome assembly JAABUP01 (sample SAMN10711887, study PRJNA513373) | rock metagenome | isolation source: Antarctica rocks | place: Antarctica
AGAGGCTTTACGGGGGCCTTCTTCGCTATAGGCCTCCTCCTAGAGGCTCTAGTAGTAATAGGGGGTTCGACGACCTTAGCCTTCTTCTTCGAGATACCTATAGAGAGGCGTGTAGCTACCCTAGGGCTTCTAGTTAGTGGCGACGGTAATATAGGTGGTGGTGTATCTATTACGCCCGTGTAGGGCTGAGAAATTAATATAGCAAGAAGGTTACCTGTATAGCTTTAAACTTGACCGTTTGGGACGTGGCAATTGGTCATATATCAAGCAATTGGGTGGATTTTATTAATTTGCTATGAAATCCCGAATTTTGGTATGCGTTTGCGGGGCCGACGGGAAAAAACCGCGCTACAACAGAGTTTTTACAGGTACGATACTTTAATGTCAGACGGTTAGTATCGGCTTGTGGCTTCGATTACCTTCCCATAACGTCAAACATCATCCTCACCCGATCCTTCTTACGAGAATCGAGTTGCACGTATGCTTCAATTCTTGTGATTGCTTCAATTGTCAATTGATTTCCTTGCAAGAGGGCGCATTAAGGGGATACTAGATTTTTCTCAACATCTTTCATAAGTCTTGGCGTTCTTGGCATCCAGGGCTGAAATTTTTTAAATTTGCTTCTTGCTCCAATGGATGACAACAGACCAACAAGCTCAATTGAGCTGGTAAGAAGGGATCGCTCCACGATCGCCAGTGGGCTTGATAGCGAAAGTCAGGCGGATGAGAATGTGCCAGCAAGTCAATTTGACAATTATGCCAGAGGAGGACAAGTTGAACAGCACCTTGCGCGTGCTGATGGTGGAGCGGAAGCATGGAAGATCCTCTGTGCAGCGTTCATGTTCGAGGCTATACTATGGGGTGAGCATATTGCCAGGTATTTCCAACACCCTCAATCTCCAGTCGTTGATGGAGATTTAAACAGGCTTCTCGGTCTCATTTGGTGTCTTTCAAGACTATTACACACAGCTTCCAGAATACCAGGGCAACCCGTACGTACCAGTTGTTGGGACAATGGCATCTGGTGTACCTTACCTTGGCGGTCCGATCATGGCTGTCTTGGTGAGACGTTTTCAGAATTACCGCATGGCTATCATCTGGATCGGGTGGCCGCTATGTATATTGGGACTTATCGCTGGTTCGTTTGCTAATAGCATCGGTCCTTTAATTCTGACTCAAGGTATCATGTATGGTGGTGAGTACTCATTTCCATACGTCCCAATCTGTATACTTATATCGGGTACAGCTGGTTTTCTCATCTTCTTTTATCCAATTATCAGCATCGTAAATGAGTGGTGGATACACCGTCGCGGTGAGAAGATTTTCCCTCCTTCCTTGCTCCTTTTGCTGCATTTTCCCAAAGCATGAGACGTCAATGAGGAACTCATGAGCTGCGCTTAAATTGCTGGTGTTCCTCTGACCTGCCTTGCCACAATGTCCTAAAGATGGTGGTTCTAACTTAGAGATTATGACAGGAATGGCATTTGGAGTCATAACGAGCGCCTCGGGCGCCTCTGGAATCATCATGCCACTCGTGATCGAAACCTTGCTGAACAAATACGGCCACCGGACAACACTACGAGCAATCGCCGTGGCTATGGTCCTGCTTACAGGGCCTTTAATTCCCCTCCTGAAAAATAGGCTTCCTCCATCACAATCAAGCGCCGTGACCAGGACAGATTGGTCCTTCGCTTCGAAGCCTCTTTTCTTTATCTATTGCACGGCCAGCATCGCGCAGGGGCTTGGCTTCTTCTTTCCATCGCTTTTCTTACCCTCATACGCTACGTCCATCGGTCTTAGCGCCAGACAGGGTGCGATGCTGCTCTCCATTATGAGTGCCGCGCAGGTCGTCGGCCAATGGACTTTTGGATTCCTGTCAGATAAGTTCAGGCTGAACTACCTGGTCCTGCTCTCGACCATTGTCACTGCTGTGGTTTCATTCACGTGTTGGGGATTCGCGCATGACCTTGGACCTCTAGTGGTTTTCTCACTACTTTTCGGCTTCTTTGCATATGGCTTCTCTTCCATACGTGCAAGAATGGGCACTGCCGTGAGCGAAGAGCCGACTGCTGCATTGGCGACTTTTGGTGCCTTTACGTTCTGCCAGGGCTTAGGAAATGTTCTTGCAGGTCCTATCAGTGCTGGGCTTCTGTCTGGAGGCACAAAGCGAGAGAGCTATGGTATTGCTAGGTACAAATCCCTGATCATCTTTACAGGGAGCTCTATGCTGCTCAGTGCGTTGAGTATCAGCACTTGGTATATTTGCCCTCGGAGATTACGAGCTAGGTGAACATTCGCCATAGCTTGTGTCCAAACCCTTAGCTAAGAAGAGAATTTGGTTACCGGGCTGACCTTGCTTTCGTTCAATAAATGAGAGATATCATACAAGCACTGATCGGAACTACCTACCAGCAAATTGGTTCCGATTGGAGGAATCACAAGTCTTAAGGATTTGTTACAAGTCTTTGCGCAGCGCTAGATTATACCATCCCGTTTCCTACTAAGGTGGCGGCAAACAGCCTCCTTCCTCCAAGGTACGGTTTGGGGCGTGGCCTCTGAAGTCAGCTCGTACGAAGAGAACGCCATATGGTGGGAAGAAAATCTCAAGGGCTTGCCTAGGATGTAAGTGGCCCCTGAACTTTGCCGCCTAGCGGGAACACGATAATCTGCAGACATCTTTCCATACTTAGACTGCCTGAGACTCTTCTACGACCGTCAAAATCAAAGCGGACTTACTATGGATATCGATAGTAGGACAAAACGTGTGACGAGCCAGATGTCGTCTGTACACAGCGTTTCTAAGTGTCAATGATAACAACACTGCGTGAGGAAGCGTGCAGTACCTGATATCCATTGATTGACACTTTACAGAACTCGCCATGACTTGCAAGTGACAATGGTATTGTCTTCCACAATGTCCTTGTTCTTCTCCCATTATGCGAACAATGGCCCGTTATCATCGAACTTTGAGAGGAGTTTCTCATTTGAAACAATCAATGACCGGGTCTCAAATCTCACCTTTAGATAGACCAATGCTTGACTCCTTATAATTTCCTCCACATTTGATCCTCCCATATATCTGGGTCCAGGTGGCTCACGGATTCGAAGTCGGACTCGAACAAGTCATCATCGTCATGCCAGATTTCATTAGCAAGCAGGAAGCTGTACCGACCCACGAGCTTTTGAAGGGAGACCAAGATTGCGTCATATGTCTGACAACCTACGGCCATCGCATGAGCGAGGGAACTATAGAACATGCCGTCAGACTAGCCTGTGGCCACGTCGCTGGGAGTCTTTGTCTCAAGGCTTGGCTGAAAAGAAGCAATCAATGCCCATTTTGTAGAAAGGAGCTTTTCCCTCAACCACATCAACCAGACGACGATTCCGAGTTCAGAGAGGTAACGATCGATACGGCAGAATTGGAATTACGTAGCCAATTTGACCAGCATCGAGAGACAACGTCCGATGAAGTTGATGAGTTGGAAGCGAAAGCGCTTTTATCGCCAGCAAATCGTGTATCAAGGGGTATCGCCGGTGGTGAGAATATCCAGCTATGGCGGGGTCCCTCTCTCCGTCGCAGAGCCGATCTGCACTCTCGAGAATTGTACGATCAGGTTCGAGCCCACCAGATCCGTAACGGAGCGCACCCACCGTACACGCTACCTATCCTAGAGCCATGGGAAGTGAACTCGACCCTAGGCTGGAAATCAGATCTTGCGCTCTTCAAGTATTTACAGAAGGTGGGGGCTTTCCGCCTCCGGTATGGATCTTGAGAGATCAGCACTCCCAAACCCATCGGATGAATCGCTATATAATCAACTGCGCAATCAGGGGGTTAGATGGCATTTTGATCTTCGCGGATGGTTCCAGTTCGGCCGACGAGTGACATTCAGGGGGCTGAAACCAGAACTATCGAACGAGGAGAAGTTTTTCGATCGGCTCAAAAGCGAGGGGGCTTTGGAGACAATTGGGGTCACGAGAAGCATCCTCGATGTTAGAAACCTCAAAAATGATGCTGGCACTGGCAGAGCGTTGACGCCAACGCCGTGGGAGGTCTGGATGCAAATCAAACGAGATCGTATGGTCTGGTGTTCCCGAGACAGGGTTTGGTGGACTTCTGATTGCACCAAAGTGGCATATGGAGACATGCCTAGTGACCCTGAATTGCGCTCGGAGAAGATATGGAAGGATGGTAAGGGAAGATTGGTATGCCGTGCAGGTGCAGATGACGTTGTGATTCAATATGTTGAAAATCTCTGGCTTCCAGGAATTCGCGATTCATAAAACGCATGCTTTTTGCCGAAGGTGGAAATACTGCATTTCTGGTTTGGTGCATAGCATCGAGGTATCTGTATTAGAATGGCAATTGAGATATGTATGATCAAAGGGCGTATCATTACAAAAGATCTGGACAGAAACTCCATTGCGTGACATAAGTTTAACATGGACAGAAGCTTGAATTCAAATCCATTGCACGCCGACAAGATCACCATTAATCTCGGATATCAACCCAATCCATTGCTCACTGACCAGATCATAATCCACCTCGAATATCTCTGGTGCTGGTGGAATTTGAGGAAATTCGTTTGTTTCAGGGATTTGCACCTGAAGTCTACATGCTGCCCAGCGCATAGATGCATAGAGAGCGTTCATATGTTGTAAACTGTGTTGAAAATCCTGTCCCGATGAATAAATAAGTGCCAGCTGGTAAACGGAGGCTATTATTGAGAAAATGAAAATAAAACAAACAAAAAGGCAAAAAGATGTTCGCGACTGTGAAATTTTTCAATAGCCCTACTCATCCCCAGGTCGAAACTCGAAAGTCTCAACCCAGAATCGAACCCAGAGCCCTGGGATATTGCTCAATAATAGTTAGCGTTAGATTGAACCAATCACCATTGATACAGCAGGACGCTAACCCCAGGTCACACTAAAGTGATGCAGCAGGGTCTTTGTCTTGGTCAATTACGATTAGTTGCGTGTCTACCACTGAGCCATTAGAACCATTACCGATTGATATGTCCGTGTTGTTTTATTGTATATCTCAACCAACAAATATCTTCGATTGGTCTTTTAAGGCGCTGCACCTAGTCTTACGTAATGTAAAGGGTTAAAAGTGTTATTTTATTACCTGGACTTGGGATGTTGGTGGAGTGTATATCAAATGTTATGGTCATGTGATCTTATATTCGGCCGTTCGTCTACGCGCACAACCTTCCAGACCCTCCGGACTTTTTGGCTGATTTCTTGACTACGAAGAATCGTCGTCAGTGTAACAAGACTACATCTACCTCTTGCTGGAGACCTCCAACAGCAATGTCCCACCATAGAATGACACGTTTAGAACAGTGAAAGCTGTCGAACCCTTGATGCTGGTGTTGAACCGTGACTAACATTCGCATTGTAAGATTAATTGAACACGTCTTGTTATGTTTCCAGGCCACTGATTTAATCTTCGAACTTTGAAATAGGTCTCAATCCCTAGCATCTCATCATCAAACACCTAGAATGGCGGATGGCCGAAGAGTTCTAGACAGCATTCTGTCTGAGTTTGATACAGCTGAACGAGAAGCCTGGTTGAATCGAGCACGACTGTACGGGTCAGGGCCACTTAGAGAAGCAATCGCCGCTCGTGACCGCGCCATGCCATCTAGCAACATCACTCGTAGCGGAAGTTCAGGTTTCGACATCAACAAATTTCTACGCGAACTGCCCCGTGTGGAAGAGAAAGATTTCCCCAGGGAACCAGAGAATGTGTGCTCTATATGCCATATCGTTCACGCTGCGGAAGATCCAGATACTGGATACACGGAGTTTCCAGTCCGACTACCTTGTGGGCACATTATTGGGAAAGCTTGCATCTGTAAATGGTTGAAGAAAGGCCCTGAAGGTTCCAACGCGAACAACTGCCCAATTGTAAGTACAAGTCTCATATGGTTTGCTTTGTACAAGACAAAGGCTGATTTCAAATTACTCTAGTGCCGTCATCAATTTTTCGAACCGTGGCCGGCACCCCAACGAAGGACCTTAACAAGACACGTAAGAAATCTAAGACTACCCCGGGTAAGGAACAACGAAGACGCAATTCCTCCTGCGCCGGGAGCACCTCAACGAACCAGATCTGTCACAACCGCAATTCCTCCTGCGCCTGGAGCACCTCAACGAACCGGATCTGTCACAACAAGGACAACCGGCCCTGTACCAATCCCCCAGCCTGTGCAACCCGATCTAAGGCAGTCCAACACACGAATGCTGTCTGATGCGACGCAACAGATAACATTAGACATGTTCCGGCGTTACAGTGACTCACCTCAAGGACAGAGTGTATTCGCGAGTGCGGTCTATGTTATCGAAGCAGCAGGCTGGAGCTTAGGACCATTCTTAGGGGCTAACAGCACCGCTGCCAATCGCGACTCGGTAAGGGCAGAATACGCGTCAAATCGAAGACACGTAGCAATGATGGAACGACAGCTATACACAGCACTTAACACCCACGGCATAAATCTTCCAGGACCAGCCGACGAGAACTTGTGGGGCAATGAGATACTCGATGCGCGTCAGGACCAAGCGCTTTTCAATTGGCTGCACAACCACAATGCCTTCGCGGGATTTAGACTCAACGAAGAATTTCGAAAGGAGAGTTTCGGCCCTAGGAGCGGCCGTGTTCGCACAAATGCTGAGATCTGGGACATGCTAAGGGATCTTGGATGTTGGTTAACAATCCACCCAGACTACACAGGGCATTGGTACAAAGCCAACCAGCCCCTCTACACCCCAGAAGAGGAGGAATTGACTGATACTTTCCAAGAGCTTCTCTCCGAAGGCGCTTTTGCCACGAGAGGTATCATGCAGGAGTTTGCTGGTCGTGATGAGTACTACATCTTCCGAAGGGCTCTGGAGATGCGTATCAGCTGGAACATCAACCATGGCGTTTGGACTCATCGTGGTGGTCCTCCCCTCTTTGGAGATCAGCCTCGTACTCCAGAACAACGTCAGAATGATCTTCTCAGCCAAGTCAGAGATGGAACCGCCGGGATCGTTTTGCAAGAGCGGCAAATTACCTTACCGAGGCGTCCTCCTACACCAGAATTGTCGCAAGCTCCTACTCCAGTCCCAGATGAGGATAGAGTGTGATGGTCCGCAGGATATCCATATCGTTTCTGAGGCTCAGAGGCCTCCCAAGTGCTAGTTGATTTTGTACGATTGAGAAGATTTCTTATCACGAGAGGAAGAGGTGTATTAATTCAGTCGTCTTGCTTGCGGTATTTCCAAGAAAATTGCACGAAACTGTGCAGGAGAGTTGATAGCAAATTATAGAAACCTTACTACTGATACTTTCACGGTGTAAGTCCCGCCGCAGACAATATTTATCCTGACATTTTTCGTTTCAGGGGTTTCCAAAGGCCACCCGCTGCCTCAAGATCCTAGAGACATTCGGATGACGAATACTAGGGTCAAATAGTCTGATACTTGCATCTCTTTTGGCGCATTATTCCTAACCTCGACCAATTTGGAGAGGACGCAAAATTAACATGCTGGGTATGAACTGTTTGGTTGAGATCTCCAGGAAGTTTCCTCACGTGACTTCGAATGGCCTGTCATGCCTCCTGATCAGTACATGACCGTCTGCATGCATCTTAGGGCTGACGTTAGCTTGAGTACTTGAGATTGTACTTCTGACCTTATCATCAAGGCCCAACCTTGCTGTCTATGCTGATACATTGACATTGTCGTGTGGCCCAGGGTGCTGTGTGAGACTGATGAGTAGCTGCTTAGAGAATATGGAACCTGATCCCCGAGTCATGGAGTGGCTGGACGTCAGAACGTGACCGAGAAACGTGGTATCAGCCAAGCTACCTAACAATTAAGTTGTTGTGGTGTGGGCCGTATGAAGATATGAAGGTTTTAGACTCCATTTTGTAACGAAACGGGAAGGAGGCTTCGGTCATCGCTAGAGATATGGATCTTCTGTCACCAATCAGCTCTGATCATCGACCATCGGACATCGATGTCGTGCTGGACACTCAAAGAAGCAGTAGGGGTTGCTGCAAAGTAAGCGTAGGCATGCAAGCTTTACCATTTAGAGAGTAGAGGGCTCGCTTATGCATGATGAATCCTTCGACTATGCCGTTTCCAGACGGCTATCAGAATTGAGTGTGGTAGACAAAGTCAACTGAGGTTAGACCATTTTCTTGACAGCTGATAAGCTAGGCTATGTGACGGCAATCCGTAGCTGCAGCATGGCCAAGCTAGAGCGACCATTCAGGATGGTCGAAGAGGGCCCTGCATGACTTATGTTTGACCATCAACTCGACAGATCCCCATGGGGTCTCCCGCAGAAGCCGTTGTGATCAATGCCGGCACGGTCCGATGGCCTGTAGGTCTGTGTTCTCTAGAGGGCCCGGTCGTTGACTGCTGAGTGCCTCTCTGCCGACCGCACGGTCAGTTCAAATGAATTCGAAGGACGATCAGGAGTTCGATGCGACTTGTTTCAATTGCGAACCGAACCTGACAAACCCATTCCAGGCTCTCAGATCACCCCTTGAGATTGTGAGGGTACGGTCACCGGACAGGTGGTGCATGATGAGTGCTGGGAGGCTCGAATCGATTGGCGCTCTTCTATGATTGTGAAATTTCGTTCTGTATCCGCCAGCGTGCACTAGTAACGAGCATGGTGTCTTCAAATCAAGGACGATTACCAGTTCCTTGGAACACTCTGTAGGGTTGTAGTCGCCTGTGTTGCCAGGAAGAATGATGTCATCTGTGGGGGTTATTACCAATTCGTCACAATACGTTACGTTCATAAGCATCTGCAGCCCACCCCCTCCAATGTCGCTCACTCTGTCCTTTCAAAACGTCAACGGTAGAACCTGAGCGATTTACAGCAGCCAAGCAAATCGACTTCCTCTTGAGTCCGAAGAAAGCTGCACACTGGGTAAGCGAATTGTTCTCTCGAGGTCATCCCGTAAGCTGATATTCACCCCCAGGCAGTGGTACCATCATGTCAGGCCGTCAGTCCGGAACCGTTAAATGGTTCAACGACGAGAAGGGGTTCGGTTTCATAACACCAGAGTCGGGGCCCGATCTCTTCGTCCATTTCCGCGCGATCCTAGCCAATGGCTTTAAGAGCTTGAAAGAGGGTCAAAAAGTGACATTCGTTGCCGTCCAAGGACAAAAAGGCATGCAGGCAGATGGGGTGACAGCAGAGTTGATGCTTGGGTAAAACGCCGGGAAGTTTATGAAATCTGCTTGTTTCTTTTATAAACGCTGGAGGTCGGATATTGTCTGATAGGAAGCGTTGACGAATGTCACCCGCCAACAAAATTTTATTTCGCCTGCGCAGAAGCATTTCCGGGCTCAAATTTTGGATGGGTTGGTTGACTTCTTTGGAGAAAATTGCTCGCGGTATTCATGTAATCTATGAGACTGACAGGAGTTTGTGACACTTGAAAGGTCACCCAAATCAAACTTGACGTAATGAGGTTTCAAATAGCATCAGACGATGCCGACATTCTTCATTATTGCATGAATATTATAGTCCCAATGTCGTTTTGGAATAGGGTAAAGCGCCTTGTTGCTAATGGATTAAATGCGGCCCTAATATGATTGTCACTCGAGCACTCCTTTTACTACCCTGTTGTGCGGCTCTGCCAGCTATTCGGGCTCTGGACAGGATGCAGGACTATGGAGCTATGTTATGCCATCGGTAGATGAATTCGTCCCTGCCTCCGCTCTCCCTCGCGGTACTGGTATACCGCCTTCTGGTTAGTAAGTAGAGTCTTCAGATCTCATCCGTTACTGTGGGCGCTAGAGCACCCATCGCTGATGGCAGAGTCGCGAGGAACATGTTTTCGATTCGTAATCTTACATGGATCTATGTCTTCCTGTGAAGTGCATTGTGTGAACAAGGGAGGTGGCACGGCCTCTAACGACACCAGAATCCTGGAGCGCACCCAGGGGCCCTCAGATGATCGCCCCCCTCCTTGGTATGTGTGACAAAGTGTTTTACTCCGCAAGAAGAGAGCTTGGTGCAGGTCAAGTCTTTCGGATTTAACCCATTCTCTTAACCCCGACTGCCAAGCCCTAAAAATCTTTTCGCCATTTCTCTACATGACTTTTTGTGGAGCTTGTGCCCTTGCTACAAGAGCCGCCCCCTCATCATCAAGTTCTTCTCTCACGTTTTCTATGAAGCTGAGTGTGTACAAAATTACCATTCGAATAGAGAAAGACTATGGACTGATTGCAAACTATCTCAACACATGTTAAAATTCTATTGATGCAAACAATATGTTGTCATGAATATTTCTATAACACAAACAACAGGGTCTACAAAGCACTAGCCTCTTCATCAGGATGGGGCTACGCTCCAGATGCGAGTGATGATTAGTAAGTCTCTTGGCAGCATCATGTCATTTCCTTCATTTCACTGGACCGATTGTTCTTTCAAAGTCCAATCACTATTTGGATAAAGGTGAATACACTCAAAATTATTGAAGCGTCCAAAATTGCTTTCACGATGTATTGTTCAATATGTGAAAGATATGATATGGTATCAATCAGTGGGAAATATTCACTGAGGACTATTGAACCAACTGTGTCACATCTCATTGAGCCAGGGAGCGCTTGCAAGTTATGTTTAAGTTACTTCAAATTGACACGTGTGCTATTGAACATGAAGCTGAAAAAAATAATCTTTAGTGATGCCACAGCTCCTGGGCTTTGGGAAACCATTGCAGCCCATTCGCATAGACTTACTCAATGCAGGAAGAGGTGCCTCTCACCACCTGACTATCTTGGTTAGACACAGAGCTGCTGGAAGTTTTGGCCAATGAACTGCTTAGAAGCAATGTTTATCCTGGGGGTAGAAAAGGATACAATAAGTTGTCTAGAGATCAAGCACGATACCTTCACAAGTATCTTTGCTTGTACATTCGCTGGGACATTTTATGCAATCGCCAGCGACAGATAATGTCAAGTTCAATGAATTGTCTTGCCCACAGGGTCTAATGTGATCTTGGTCCGGATCAGCTTTCCTGAAGTATTTCCCCTGGCACGTGGCATTAATGGGCTCTCACCGCTTTGTACCGATGAGGTGATCATTCAGGACGTACGTAGACGGGCCGCCATGCTTCCCTGAGCCAACCAGGTACGCAATTGTCACTTTCGGGTGAATATCTGATACGCATCCCCGGGTCGCTTTGGTCCACCGGCTGCCGTGAAGAGGAGAAGAGAAGGACACCCAGTCGAGTGATGCTCGCTAGGTATCAATGGCGCCGACATTCGATTAAGGCCACTGTCTAAAGACCGTAATTATTTCCTCTACTTCCTCATGATCTATTTATTCCAATGCACTTGGCTTTCTCTTAGACTACGACTGAGACAATCAGGATTTAGATGCCTTGTTCGGGCGCCGTTGAGCTCGTCAAACTGCATTCGTACAACTTCATCCGCGATTTTGGACAGCTGACAGTAGACACTAAGAGTCATTGCCTCTTTTCCCTTTCTGATTCTCAAGTTCTCACCAACCTTGACATCTTTCGTACCAAAATCAGAAACTTATAATCCAGTTGCCAACAACAAGCTGTGAGCTCCTCTCCTCTGTCTTCTCCAGAAGGCAAAGGACGCAGTGCTGACATGTAGAAGCTTGTACCACTCTTACAACATGGAGCATCAATTCAGAGCCAACTCATACTCAGCATGGAAATATCCACAGAATATTGACAAGGAGTCCCAAATTATTCATAACGGCCATAGCGGGGAGGGCTTACTACAGCCGGCCGTTGACATGTCAGGTTCATCTACGTCTAGATTTAACGGCAATGGACCTGTTGGAAAGGATGCCTATAGAGGCTTGCTGGCCTCAGCAGCTCCAGCGATACCAAGGTTGCCTCAGAATCCCCCTGCGACTCAAAGCCAAATCAAGGAGAGGGTTGTCAAAAAGAGGAACCGAAAGATCAACTCATGCACGCAATGCCGCGACCGTAAGTTGCGATGCTGCAAAGGCCAACCATGCTCGCGCTGTCGCGACAGGGGAGAGGATTGCATCTACATCTCCAAGGCGTCAGACCTTTGCAAAGTTCCCAAGCGAATGGTGAAGAAGCGAAAGAGGGCGATCAATGTTTGCTGGACTTGCCGTGACAGGAAGATTCCATGCGACAAAGGCTCTCCATGCTCACCTTGCCTGGAAGCTGGTCTCCAATGCGTTTATCAGCGATACAACCCTACGCATGCTGCAGACCAGAGCACCAACAACGACGAAGTCCAGATACTGCGTGTCAGAGAGCGAGATCCAGTGAACAAACAGACTGCGCCGCTCTTTCCTTTCTTTGCTGACAGAGGCCATCCGTCAACTTCACCAAATGGTCTACAAAAGCAGTCCTCAGATATTAAAGGCTGCCATGCACCTATGCAGCCCAGTCTTCAGGCCCCCAACTTCCAACGTTGTTACCCAGACTCCTTCTTACACGATCACAACACACTGTCTTCTTCAACTCTTCCTCGGTCAAATCAGCAACCACAGGTTTGGGGAAGTAGAGCACCATTCGGAGATCGTTACATCCCTCACTGTGAGGATGAAGGATATGCCTCTATCTCTCCAGAGACCGAGTATCTGCGAGACCCCGCACATTGCTTGCCCATGAATACAAACTTCTCGGCATATGGACCCAGCTCAGGGTACTATACCACCCCTCCTCGTCCGGCTCACTCGATGGAAGAAAAGGCTGGAAATCTACATCCGCAACCCCAATCGTTTCACTCACGCTCTCAGTCATCGCAAATGCAATCTCAATCAATGCAGACAAACTCTCAGTGGATCTCGACGCACCCTCAGCCAACCTACGGCCACCCTCAGTCGCCTTCTGTGCCCTTTCAGACATCCCACAATCGCTCCCGGTCGACTTATCCTCCTCCTCAGATGTCACACCAGCGCCCCCAGCCGTCCCAGACGCACTCTCAGACCTTGCCAATGACATATCCTTCCTTTCAAGATATGGCCTCGAGGGTGCATTACCAGAATCCCAGCCATCCCATGCCGAACGCATATGGCTACTCTTCGCATCAAAATCGCCCAAATACACATCCCTCGATGGCGCAACCTTCACCATGTCCTACATGGAAGAGCATGCATACACAAGTCCAAGTGGGTTCCACAGGAGCCACGGCTCACACGTACAATTAGGTCAGGGCAGTGATTTTAGGAACATACAGGCTTGCTGAGCATGCGCGAGTACATGCGGTGTTTCTGCAACGGCATAGATGATGGAAACTTGGATTATAGCATGCACATTCGAAGGAATCAGGATTCGATTATTGTCTTACTTTCATGCTTGCGTACTCAAAGAACTCTGACTGGAATTCAACTCTTATCCTGGATAAATCAATGACAGAATTTAAACCATCATGCCCGCTTATGATGATATGCAAAGTCGTGGCTCAATAGCATGCGCTCTCACTATCCCATTGGTCGCCGGGCACCTCGTTCTGGGGACTGTCAAGCAGACGAGGTGCCAAGATGGCGACCGATAGGATTCTCGACGAGTCTATTAGACTACAACGACTCTTCTGTCTTTGTTGCTGATTGAACCCGCTACCCATAGTCATACAAACAAGATGTCCTCAAGCCCAAAGACCTTCAAACTCACCACAAGAATAATCATTTTGCTGTACAACAATCCAGTAGCACTAGGTCTCCCACGAACTGCACTTACCAGAGTCACACACATTAACCTAGATGACCAATCACCCACAGCTCCATATCACAGTAGGACCTCGTCCCCCACCCACCAAATCCAAGCAAAAATGCAAAAACATACAACAGCTAGTATTCGCTGGTCGTCACCGACCCAACTACTAATTAGCCGATCTGAAGCTTGTCGATGGCAGAGCGGACGGGATGCCGAGTATTCTTCAGTCTGTGGCCGTATGTAATGGAATTGGGCTTATAATCATATCTATTATGCTGTAGCTTATAGATCCCCTTCAAATCGGTCGACATTCAAAATCATCCTCTTAGGGCCGAAAAGCCATCCTATGTACTAGTACAGATAATCTACGAAGCCCGGGCTCATTTCACTACTAGAACGCAACTCGGTTGCATGCACCATTGTTGGTAATAATTGACAACATGCTATCTATCATTGCTATGCAGCTCATCACGCTGTCAATGATGCTTGCCCACTATCTATCGCCCGTAGTCTTGACAATTGCCGAGTTGGCCGGCTGGTCGATACCCAAGCCGTAGAGATTTCCCTTGAGAGTCTCCGGAGATGGTTGGAGCATTATTGCATCATGGGATGAGGCAAGCATGGAAGTCTATGGTGTTTCCTTTGCCTGTATGTATCTCGCACGACATCGAAGAGACCCTTTTCAAGCCGTGAATTGCCGCTGCGTTTTCATCAACTCGATGATGTGAGTAAGACTTAACTCCGCTCTTGATAGAGCGTGACGACCTCCGCTTTCACATGATCAAAATGTCCCTCTTCAAAATGTCAATTTTTATCACGTCAGGCTTCAAGTCCGAAACCTTTCGCTTGTACCCTGCCATGATATTCACATATGAGGGGGGAAAGGTGCCTTGACTGGATATCAGTGAACACGAAGTCAGATCTCCTCTTTTTTGCGTGCGAAAGTTGGCATGTGAGAACGATGTCAGTTTTACAGGCCGCTTTGAAGGGGAGCTTGCAGACGTTCAGATGCGATAAGTAGAACCTGCTTCAATTTGTGTCATGAACTGTGCATTCGCTGGTATTCATATCTTCAAGTCTCTCCCAAGCAATGCCACACTCCGTCCCACTGAAAGTATAGAAAAGAGTGCTTCAGAATGGCTGCGTACACGACCAGACAAAGGTCTCGCCAGTCCGGCGTCTTCCTCGCTGTACTCGTCATCTTTGCGGCAGTGGTTCCTCAAGCCTGTGGGGCGTTCATCCCAGGCTTGTATCCGCCGAGCAGGAGTTGGAGGGGCTGGGCTGGAGTCAAGAATGTCTTTGTGTTGTACGTCATGAAAGACACCCAGAATAAGCAAGAGGCTGACCCTTTGCAGCGGAGACTCCTGGTCTGACACTGGCTTCGACTCCTCGGGGCCTCAACCAAGACTTGGCGCACCGCTGGGTAATCCGATATTACCAACGCTCAATGTTTCCCAGGGCGCAGAATGGCCAGTGTATCTGACAACACAATACAACAACAGCATGGTCGAGACGTACGTGCTGGCGAAGGCTTCTTCTATCGTCAACAGCAGCTTCGAATCATGGCGTCCGGACCTGATCCACCAAGTGCAAGAGGATTTCCTCCCCTTCTATGGGAATAGGAATAGCTCGAAATGGCAGCCATTCAATACTCTTTTCATCATCTTCATAGGCATCAATGATGTTGACGTCTCGCTCAATCAGACCATCAGTGTATCAGAGACATTCGACCAAATCATGGTCACTTATAGTGCTCTCGTGGATCAAGTAAGACTCTACTTCCTGCATTTCAATCATATCGCTGATAGTCCTCCAAGCTATACCAAACAGGAGCACAAAACTT
>JAABUP010007000.1_pt1 | contig 15526 bp, 21 predicted proteins | sample 5559201 | NCBI WGS metagenome assembly JAABUP01 (sample SAMN10711887, study PRJNA513373) | rock metagenome | isolation source: Antarctica rocks | place: Antarctica
AGCGTATCCAGAACTCTTCTATTACTGGTTTACTGTGCAGCTCTGCTACTTTATGCCCATAAGGTTCTACACGTACCACAGCAGAGGCTACCATTACTTTCTAGCTGATCTGTGCTACTTCGTCAATGCCCTCTTACTATTGTCGATATGGGTTGCACCGCGCTCTAAGAGATTATTCATCAGCACCTATTGTCTGGCCTACGGAAACAACGCAGTTGCGATTGCGATGTGGAGAAACTCTATGGTGTTTCACTCTCTGGACAAAATGACTAGGTAAGACCAGCTCTACTCTTAAATCTCGAATTAACTAACGCTCTCAGTCTATTCATACACATCATGCCTCCGGTCACGCTACATTGCCTGGTTCATCTATCGACCGCCGAGTACCAAAAAGAGTCATTTCCGGCTATTCATGCCATTAAGTACAGCCTCCCTGATAGCAAAGAGCATTACTCTCTGTGGGCCATGATGATCTGGGCGACAGTTCCCTATGCTCTTTGGCAGCTGGCATACCATTTCCTCATAACAGTGAAACGACGAGAAAAAATTGCTGCTGGCCGGCCTACGAGTTTCACGTGGTTACGGAAGTCATACGCAAAAGCCTGGATCGGCCGACTCATACTCTCACTCCCGGATAACCTGCAAGAACCCGCCTTTATGCTCGTGCAATACTCATATGCCCTGGGTACCATGATCCCTTGCCCTATATGGTTTTGGTACCGTTGGGCCAGTTCAGCTTTCCTTATGTCTGTGTTTGTCTGGAGTATCTACAACGGAGCAACGTTTTACATAGACGTTTATTCGAAAAAGTTCCAGATTGAACTAGAACAGCTAAAGAAAGATGTGTCGAAGTGGCAGACCAGTCCAGACACAAGTACTAGTCCGAGGTTGACTCCAAAAGCCGAAGATGACGCCGTGACTTCACATCCGCAAAGCATAGGGGATGCACTTGATCTCGGCGTATATGGCAGAAGCAAGAGTATTGACCATATACCAATGCTCGATTCGAAGCGTGCGTTGTCCACGGGTTCGGACAAGGCAGATGAAGATGCTGTTCGTGAGAGGGGGTGAATTTAGCCGGGATGCCATTACTGATTTACAGCGAGCAAGGCGTTGGGGGGTTTCCAGCTGTCAGTCACTCCTAGTTTGTTGCGCCCATGGCTGTGGTAGTGTTCCTTTCTCCTGCGATTCCTTTCTTATGCATGATACCCAGTATGAGTAATTTAGCTTTTGTGAGGAAGGGATAGTGCTTGGATGCAGTACGGAATGTCCTAGTGTAGAGCAGAATACAATGCACTTTATATTCACCAAAATCTGATGTTCCCTGCATCGTCTAGCATATGTCTCTTCATAATGTCCAAAACACTTTACACGGCCAGAGGAGTCAACTAAAGGAATACTCCAGCAAGTTCAAAGCTTATCTACACCAAAGGCCTGTCTCCTTCTGAATCCAGGCCTGCCGAGCATGGATATTTGCAGTCTACGTTCGTCTAGGAAGGTATCATGCCTACAGTACCCCGCAAAAACCTAAAGATCTCAAGGTAATGTACAGCAACTACCTTGTACCTGTGTCTCTCGTAGAAGGTAGAACTGGAACCAGCAGCCGGCGGTCTCTAAGTTTGTCACGCGAGGGTGCCCCCCACGACCCCAAGATACAGTATGAACGCGCAATGCTGACGCTGACGGGCCTGGTTTTGTTGGCAGCAAGTGCTGGGGGCATTGGGTGGTTTAGTCCTTTGAGCTGGGATGACCGGTTTGGAGTTCAGGCATTTGGGCTGCTGAGAGTTAGTTGTCTCTCCTACCCAAGTACTTCCACCGCTGCCCCTTCCGCCACTCCAATGTCTTCCAGATCGCGATACCGTTCGAGACACTTCTTCGGGGACTTTGCATCCCGGTAGACACGAATCTTATAATACTTAGATCAGCATGCTCATGGTCTATTGTCATGTCGATTCTCCTTGCTGGTTTTCACCCAGTCGCAATCCTGAAGAGTTGCACAGCTCTGACGTCGGCAAAACGCGGCTTATCCGTGCCCCCCACTTTCGCTCATACTATCTACCTACGGAAAACATAGATGAAATCTCTGCGATCTTTCAAGGTCCTTGGCAGGATCGTGGCCGATCAACATACAGAAGTAGTACACACTCCGTTCGAACTGAGGGACACATATTGGGGGGTTCCCGATGGTGGAGGAAGGATTAGAGTTGCCCAAGTTTCAGCACCAGGGGCCCACTGATCTGGATACAGAAACGGCATCTCGGAGAAAGAGCAAAGCGGAGGGGGCTGCTTTCAGCTTGACAGGTCAACATCTTGGGGATAATCGGATCATCTGACTGGTCTCAGCGTCAAACCGTTGTCGACGGTATGAAACTTCGGCATAACCGAGGATACCGTCCCACATGGTCCTCTACTCTCCCAAAAACCTCATGTCCCTTGGTCCGTGGGCGGCTTCCAAAATGCTGACTCAAAACATTGTGACTGTCGTCTGGGGTGCAAATGGTTCCCTCAAGATCGATTGACCAACGTTGCGTGGGCCGTCTCTTGATCCTCGACCATCTGAAATGTTTCTGTTGGTGATGACGGGCAAGGAAATAGAACGAGACATCAGCGGCACGTTCTATAGCTCATACGTGTACGTTGACCCCAGATGCTGGTCATAAAGAGACGCTGTACCCATGACGATGTTTCGCCTTTCTGGTGTAACCCTGACGATGATGAAGCTGTTCCTTGAAGCCGCCCCTCCTACTGAGTTCAGTTCAATCTCCGTCAAGAGGGGCTTGCTCATAAGTCCTACGATGCATACTGATCAATGCTGTTGATCATGTTTTCCGCATATCTATAAATCAGGTCTACTGCTCTCCATACTTAAACAGGCGCAACCACCTGATTTATCTCCTTTCTATACTTCATTGTTCTAATTCAACTTGAATATCACTTTCTACTCCAGACATAAATACCAAATTTCTCTGAAACATGTTTTCAAAACTACTTGCTACTTCGGCCGTTGCTTTAAACCTGGGCAGGGCCCTCGCTGGGGTTCAATTCGCTGGTGTCAATATCGCCGGTTTCGATTTTGGCTGTGGCACTGATGTACTTCCCTTACCTTTACCCGACATGGTTCTTGTCTAATGGCTCGTCTAGGGTACTTGTACGGTCTCAGGCGCTTATCCACCATTACTCCAATACAGTAGTAATCAGATAGATGGAGCTGGTCAGATGAGTCACTTCACGAAAGATGATGGAATGAACATTTACCGATTGCCGGTTGGCTGGCAATTTCTCGTCAACGACAATCTCGGAGGGCCTCTCGATCCAACTAATATCGACAAGTATGATGCGCTAGTGCAAGCTTGCTTGTCAACTGGCGCCCACTGTATCATCGATATACACAACTATGCTCGCTGGAACGGGCAGATTATCGGTCAGGGCGGGCCCTCGGACGATCAATTTGCAAGTGTGTGGGGGCAATTGGCAACAAAATATGCCGGTAACGGCAACGTCGTCATGGGTATTATGAATGAACCTCACGATAGTAAGACACCCAACTTTCTCTCAAGCCGATCGTACTAACTCTCGAATCCAGTACCCGACATGACCAGGTGGGCAAACACCGTCCAAGCCGCCGTAACAGCAATTCGCAACGCAGGCGCCGGGTCTCAATTCATCCTCCTCCCAGGAACCGACTACACGAGCGCCGCCAGCTTCGCCACCAACTCTGGCCCCGCTCTCAGCAATGTCAAGAACCCTGACGGCTCTACTACAAACCTCATCTACGACATCCACAAGTACTTGGATAGCGACGGCTCCGGCACCAACGCCGTCTGTGTCTCCAACGAGATCGACGCCGCATTCTCCCCTTTAGCGACCTACCTCCGCGACAACAAGCGCCAGGCTCTGCTTTCCGAGACTGGCGGCGGCAGCAGCGATTCCTCATGCCTGAACAACTTTTGCGCCGCTCTGGACTACCTCAACCAGAACTCCGACGTTTACCTTGGATGGACTGCTTGGGCGGCTGGGAGCTTCTCAACTAGCTACGTACTCTCCCTCGTCCCCACCAACAACGGCGGCTCGTGGACGGATCAGCCTCTCATGAAGCAGTGCGTTGCGGGCAAGTTCTCGCCCAATGGTACAGGCAAGAGGCAGGTTAGGTGGAGTGCTTGAACCTGCATGATATGGATTTCATTTCATCTAGTAACGCTCCTAAATCCAGCGTCTCGGGCATGTCCGAAAAACACCGTCTGAACATAGTTCTGCTTGCTCCGCTTAGCGAGCTTCTTCATGATGATGTGATTAACGTTGAAAGTGAGGAAGCACCGGGATTTAAACTAAAATAAAGTAAAATGCGCTTTACTAATTTTTTACTAGCGTGCGTAGAACTCTGTGCATTCGCCCAATCAGGTTAACGAGTAGCGTAATATTACTACGTAGTATTCCCACTACTGCTCCTCCTACTTCTCCTGCTCCCACTGTTCCTATTCCTCCTATTGCTTCGAAATAAGACGCATCAGGAAGACATTGTTGGAGGACGAAGTCATATGGGGCATTTTAGTATGTGGGTTGAAGCTTGATAGGAGTCTATCTAGGAGCGAGCAGGTGAAAACTCTACTGGCGGGCCCCAGCCCTATCAGCCCTATGAAGGCGGAGATTACCATTTCCCCTATTTCCAACAGACGTGACGACCATCTTGCACCGGAATGGGTCAACTCTTTTTGTTAAAAAATGCAAGTCATTCACAATATAATGTGACTTAGTTCGGATTTTCTAGAGATCGAGTAAGACCAATGCTCTTCAGTCATACGGCAGCGAGATAGGCCGAGCCTCACCAAACTAGTATGGCGGAAGGTCAAATGAGGCGGCGCTTATGGCGGAGAAATGTGACTGTCTTCGTCGAGTAAGCGACTGTCCTGAATGGAACTGCTTATAAGGAAGTGCAGCTGTCTAATCGCTAGCTGCAAGTAATAAGACAGGTGGGCTGACGTGCAGATGCTTAAAGAAAGTTGACATCATATGAATTGTGACCGTGAACTTATCCGGTCCGCGACCTTAATCCTCCTCCGCCAAGACAGCCTCGATCAAGCTCTGCACGCCCGGTTCCTTCGTCCAAATGCCAGTGATCTTCAATCCAACAGACTGCAGAAGGCTACGCCACTGAGCCTCCGTCCGCTCCCAAGATGCTGCAAGAGCCATCATAAACCAATCCAGCGAAGTGATCTTCCATGATGCTCCGACGTCCGGAACGACATTCTCATTAATGAGGATCTTGGAGTATCCCTTCTCCATGGCTGGAATAAGCTGGCGGAGGATTCCGCGGCATCGCTCGTCAGTCCAGTCGTGGAGGACGGAGTGCAAGTAGTAAGCTCTTGCCCCTAGCATCTTTTAGCAATGGAGGAGAAGAGTAAGTCGAGACTCGAACCTTTCACTGGCTGTGGAGTCAGAAAGTCGTGTATCGTTGGCTCAATCCCTGGCTTAATGACATCTACTTGGCTGATGACAGCCGGAAGATCCTGCAGAACCAGACGCCCAGGGAGCTCGGGATGTTTTGCTTTGAATGCAACCAAGTCATGTCCCAGACTTCCACCAACGTCCACAATCAAAGCTTCGGATTCGCCCTTTAGGCCTCTTGCTAATCTTTCTTTGAAGGGATAGAAATCATGGTCCATCCACCTAGGCTGACCCTCAACGTATCCGGCCATATGGTTATTGAATGCCCGTTGGACTGCTGGGTGCTCGGCTCTCCAGTCTTTGCAAGAAAGTTTCGTGTCATGGCCGTATTGAAATGGCCCGCTAGTCGGATTCTCAGGATTCTGATATCCGTTCTTCGATAGGTAGCTAGGGAGCTTGAGAAAGGATGGTCCTGCACAGTCGAGACTGTACTTTCATTAGGAGCTTCTGGCTATTTATGAGACTACTCACCAAAAGGGTATCCCATCACGGTACTTTGGGATAGTCAAGGCCGTCGAAAGAGCGGTGGGCGCAAATCGGTCTGCTTCGACTTCCGCAACCATGTGCATGGCAGAAAGATGTCTCAAGATCCTTCCTAATTGTAGCAATTACCTGCGAGCAAATATTGTTTGTTCGAGAACGAAAATAACTCACCAATCAGCACGGGATCTCCGCCAACCTTGATCGCCAGTTCCGTACTGCTCTTCGCACGAGCATCCTCATCCGCCAGCTGCTCAAACAACCCCAAGTCAATGGCTACTCGGGTAGCTGTGTTCCTAGTCGGCTAGCAAAACAGATTCAGCTAGGCCTAAAGATGTGTTAGATCCAGGTATCTACCTCTGCCCATGCCATCCAAGTGATTGCCTCAACCGATGTTTCGAGAACAGAAATCAGACGTCGGGCGTTTGCGATCAATTGTTCTCGTGCACCTGCTTTCTTTTGAGAGAAAGCTTCTCCGACTAGATTGATATCTTCCAGAAGAGCAGTAACAGCCGTAGCTTGAGTTTGCTTGAGGGTAATGGACGCCATCTTGTGAAAAGAATAGAGCTGGAAGTCTAATTCTGGGAACTCAGGAGACTCGATTCGGGCAGCTTTGAAAATATCTATATCTTTCAAGCTTTCCCATTGGAATATGAAGGCTTAGCGCACAGTGGTGAGAAGCCTCGCGGCGTCTCGCATAGGCCGCACTCTCACTGTTATTCACTCTCTATCCTGGCACGGTTTCCGGTATTCCGCCATACGCCTGCTTTTACGCTACCTTTGTCTCTCAGCGAAGACAAGGCAACCATCAACTAGAGATGTTCGGACAACCACAGCCGCATGACGCCATCATGCATATGCAGCCCACGCGTACATACATCCAATCATCTCGCGTATTAGCAGGTTAGGAGCCATACGTGTGTACCATTGACAAGGGCCTTTCTTCCTGTAACGCACATACGGTCTTGATGTGGTCTTATCCCCGAGAAGCGTGTGGGACCCCAGCCCAGCACGGTGCTGAACTTCCAAGGGCATCCAAACGGCTACTCCCAACCCATGGCCGAGATGCATACATAGATGCATACAGTGATGCTCTACGGTGGCATGGTATTGTCAATAAGGGCACCTGCGGAAAGAGGAAAATACTACTGCGCCATGCATTTACTAACGCCAAAGGATTCGAACATAGAGGTGTTAAAGAATCACCTAACCTTCCGCAATCTTCTTTCTTTGATCGACGGAGCTCCCTATCTTTAACTGTTGTCATCAGTTTTTGAGCTGAGTCAAGCTTTTACTGCACCTTGAGAGCGCTTGGGAACGAAATTCGAAGATATTTTGACCGAGACAAAGCCTCAAAGCTCGTCTCTACTTGGGTCATCGATCTTCAGCTAGTAGGAAGGAATCGATATCAAATGACAGACATGGCCAGCCCTCCTCCTGGGGGAGACGTGACTAGGGCACCGCTTTTAGATGGTGTAGACTGGTCGATGACTGGTCTTGCTTTGATCTTTGTTATCTGCCGGCTCTTCTCCCGCTACAGAATCATCCGCAAGCCTGGCCTAGATGACCTCGTTATTACTATATCAATTGTAAGTGAACCTGCAGCAAGTTAAATTTGATTAGGCATCCATATTCTCTAACTCGTTACTTTCCAAGGTTTTGAACATCATCTCCATTTCGTTTACCACGGCGGCCAATACAATGGGTATGGGAAGACATGAATACTACTTGACTCCAAAGCAGAAAACGAACGCAGTCACACTAAATATTGTCGGTCAACCGTTTGGCATAATGGCTTTTTGCTTACCCAAACTCGCCGTTGCTCTTCTGATTATCAAACTAATGCCACCGAGGAAATATGGGAAATGGTTCCTATACTTCATCACGATCAGTCTCATCATACTCTCTGTCCTTGCTGTGATTTTTCTATTTATTCAATGTTCTCCTCTGGAGGCTTTGTAGAATCCTACCATATCATTCCATTGCTGGCCACCGTCGATCCTCTCCAACTACACAACATTTGTGGGTGGTATGTTCATTCAGCATTATTCCGATCTCTGCTCAATAATGGCTGAATATGTCCCGCCAATTTCCATGTGCTTTACTGCCCAAGCTGGTTCGATATAACCGTGTTGGTTATATGAGGGTCAGAAGGAGTATGTGCATGTGTATATATTGGTTGAACTACTCTAGAAAGTAGGAACTACGGAGGGAGGAACGAGGTGAAAACTCCAACTTCCGCGCCCTATAGGGCTAAGCGAGATAGCCAACCACACAGGGTAACAGTACTGTTTCCCTGTTTCCAACAAACATTAGATAGTTCTAGCAACAATTAAAATTGCATGTTGGCATGAGTGCATCTTTAATCTTTGATCAAGATCGTGTATTGTTCCCCAAGATCAGGCGGCCGTCGTATCTGGGATTTCCCGAAAAGTCTAGAGCGTGGTACCTCTGCATCAGCTTCTGACGTGTCCTCGACCACGGTTGTAACGCTGATCTCCTTTAATTCTGGCCACGCGGCTCCGAGATCAGGCGCTGGAGACGGCACTGCATTGACTACACGCATGTCGGGCGCTGGGGGATAGATCAAGGCATACTTCATGGGAAGAAGAAGACAACGAGTCATTCTGAGGATCTTATAGGTTGGCATAGGTTTCATGCAAGACGCGTAGACTTCGCATTTTAGAATATGACTTGTAGATGTCATCTAATGTATGATAAAAGTGTTGAGATGCTATTTCTCAATTCGAAAGAAGGGCTCTTGCTGAAGTGACTCGGACGCTTGTGAGTGAGAGCTCTAAAGTCGCTCTAAACAGGATAATTCAATGTCGCAGTGACGAAGAATTCTTGTATTTTAGAAACGAAAATAATTAATGTGTTTGTAAGAGATTTTTGTATTTCCCGAAACGGGATATATTGCGAAGAGCTTGAACAATGTCAGGAATTAGCTACAAGGTTAACATGTTACCCACCAGCTTTCTTCAACATCATGCTTTGTGCCTTGACGATTTCGGTGATGAACTTTTTCGGCTCTAGGCCGTGATTGTCTCGTTCAGCGTATCAAAAAGAGAAGAAATTGTGCTTAAAGTTGAGAACAATCAGAAATCATTACGAAAACTAGGAAAGCGTATTTTCAAGATCATCATGTCTTTTATCAAGGTGACACAAATGATCTGACTTGAGAACGAAAATCGAGAAATGTCTTGCTCATCAAGCTTTTGATGCGGTGAGTTGCGAAGTTAATTTTCGTTGACGAGCGTGAGTGAGAGTGAGTGAGAGCGATAAAGAATTTCCTAGTTAGAATGTGTGAGAGCGAATGAGAGCGATAAGAATTTTTTAATCAAAACGAGTAAACTGTTTGTATATTCGAAATATGAAGCGAACATTTCTTACTGCGCACGACACCGCTTGCATGCCCTTCCAGACTCACACACTACTATCGAGATGACTAGCATTCATTTTAAGAAGATTTATGATTCAAAAACCAAGAATCAAAACAGTCCGCATAAATGTGTCAGGATGCAACCAGAGCAAGTCATGGTGATTTGGAGACTGAGATACTAAAGCTGAGGAAAGGAAGCAAGAGTATCTAGGAAAGGCCACCTGGAAAGGCCACCTGGTCTGGTTCGTAACAGTCGGATCGAATGTCGTGGACCAAGTGATGACTACTACATGTGTGTAATTATTCCGAATCCAGCGCCCTGCATGAGGCTGAAAGAGATCTAGGCCAGCCAGTTTGTCATACCGCAGACTCCTCACTTAAGTTGAGATAATGTGTGGTTTTCTGTCTGATTGTGATCAACCTCCAGATTAGAAGAGTTTCATTTCACGAGAGACCGATTCTTCAGCGGAACTATCGCTCTAGGCCTTTACAGCTGGGACCATGGATTCTCGCCCTTTGCGACTCTTATCTCTAGGTCAGTAACTCTGACCTTATGCAGCCGTATTAAAGACTCAATTGAATAGATGGAGGGGGTGTTAAGGGATTGACCTCTCTTTTACTGCTTAAAGAGATATTCCGCGCTCTTGAGAACCAAGGCCACACGGTACAGCCGTACGAATATTTTGATCTCATCGGCGGAACTTCCACAGGAGGGTATGTATGCACATGTCTAATCAGTCGTGGCCAGCGCTAACGATGTGCTCGCAGCCTTATAGCGATCATGCTCGGTCGGCTACATATGACCATCGACGAAGCCATCGATGCCTATAAACAGCTCTCGCCGGAAATATTCAAGAAGAAGTGGTGGTCTCAAAATCTGTCAGCAAAATATGCCGGGGCAGAGCTGAGACACTATTGGTTTGAAGGGAAGAATCTGAAGGACGCTGTACGACAGTTATTGAGAGATAGGGAGCTTCATCCGGAATTGGAGCTCCTAGAATCCGAGGACCCAAGCTGCCGAGTGTAAGTCTTCAGAAGGTGTTTAATTAAAGTCAAGACTGAAATTCCACGTGCAGTTTCGTATGCGCTGCTAGCGCCGTGTCGACCCATATTGAACTACTCCGCACGTACAAGTCGAGAAGAATTGGGCATCAGAATTATGACTGCTTTGTATGGGAAGCCGTACGAGCAACTTCAGCGGCACCGCTGTTATTCGAGCCCTTAACTTTACAAAAATCTCAGGCCACTTTTGTCGACGGTGCCGTCAGGGCCAATAATCCGATTGATCAGATTACAAGCGAAGCCAGACATCTATGGCCTGGCAGAAGCATCGGGTGTCTCGTAAGTTTGGGTACGGGCGTTAGGATTCCGCAAGGATTCAAAGCAAATAAGTCTCGACTACATGAAGTCCTACAGACTTTGGCGGACATAGCGACAGATGCAAACAATAAAGCTCGAGAGTTTAGGGACACCTCGGAAGGAAGGGAATTGATACGAGGCAAAAGATACTTCAGATATTCTATTCCTCAGGGGGTAGGCGACGTGGGCCTTGCAGACTTCGAGAAGATACCCTACATGGAATCGATGACTTTACCATATGTGGTAGAAATCGATGACAGCATAGAGGACTGTGCCAAAACCTTGGCCCATCCAAGCTTAAGCAGTTAGTGGCAACTAATGTTCTTAACGAAATTATCTCAATTAATTCGTTTCCAGTAAGCGATGAGTTCAACGTTCCCCTTAGCCTACGGGGAATACCTACGGTGAATCAATTCGTGGCCCGTGATGGTGATTTCGTTCGGCTGGAAAAAGCTTTGATACCCATCTTAGGTTGCGATATGCGTCGCAAAGTCTTCGTCCTACATGGCCTCGGCGGGATCGGCAAGACTCAACTCGCAGTCGAGTTCGCACGAAGGCACCAAAGAACGTTTAATGGTTCTTTCTGGCTAGACGGATCTACGCACGACAGCATACGACAGAGCATTGCCGGCATAGCAACGCTGATACCAAAATCGCGGATGAGCGAAGCGAGTAGAAATTGTAAAGGAGTCTCTGAGAAGCTTGACATGGTTATATTCGAGGTTCTGAGATGGTTTAGTATACCTGAAAATAATCGATGGCTGCTGGTTGTCGACAATGTCGATCGAGCATATCCTCCAGCTGATCAGGATCTCAACGCTTTCGACATAGAGAAATACTTTCCAGATGCCGACCATGGTTCAGTATTAATAACTAGCAGGCTTGAAGAGTTAAGGCAGTTCGGATCTAGCCACAAGCTCAAAGGCATGAACGAGAATCAAGGCAAGCGTCTGGTTGAGCTTAGAGCGGGGAAAGCGTTGGAAGGTATTAAGTGATATTGGCGTTTACAACATTACATCAACTAACCTTGTTAGGTTCAGAAGAACTTGTACAGGAGTTAGGCGGACTGCCCCTTGCGCTTGCCCAGGCTGGCTCTTATATCCATCAAACAAACTATGATGTCATCGGGTACCTGTCTCTGTACCGAGAGACGTGGTCGACTCTCTTCGAAAGCAATACATTTTTATCTCTAAGGGACTTAGGGGGAAGAAGTATACTAACGACCTGGACGTTATCATACGAAGCAATCCAAATAAAATGTCCAGACGCTGCCCAAATGCTACAGCTCTGGTCATATTTTGATCATGGAGATCTCTGGTACGGGCTATTCACACCACTTCTAAGTGTTGCAACTACCTCAGAGACCAAATTGCCCGAATGGTACGCTCAAGTTGTTAGCAGTCCCACCAACTTTAACGTTGTCATTCAAGCTCTTCTGAGTTATTCGCTGGCTGAGCGTCAACCAACGCCGTTGGCTTATTCAGTACATCCAGTGGTTCATCAATGGTGTTACCACAAAACAGTTAGAGATAGAAATGCAACTGCTCGACTTGCACTAATTATACTCGGCTCGACGGTACCTCAACAAACGAATCGAAACTATTGGGTCGTTGAACGACGATTGTTACCGCATTGCAACCATCTTCATAAAGTCATGAAGGACATGCCGGTAGCTAGTTTGAAGGAGTATGGTGGCAGTAATCTTTTACTTTACTCCTATCATATGCTGGGCAATCTATGTAGTGATCAAGGCAAGCTGAAGGAGGCTGAAGAGATGTATCAACGGGCGTTGAAAGGATACGAGAAGGCATGGGGATCAGAACACACATCTACGCTTAGCATCGTCAATAACCTGGGCTTACTATATCGTGATCAAGGCAAGCTGAAGAAGGCTGAAGAGATGTATCAACGGGCGTTGAAAGGAAAGAAGGAGGCATGGGGATCAGAACACACATCTACGCTTGAGACCGTCAATAATCTGGGCAATCTATATAGTGATCAAGGCAAGCTGAAGGAGGCTGAAGAGATGTATCAACGGGCGTTGAAAGGATATGAGAAGGCATGGTCATTAGAACACACATCTACGCTTGAGACCGTCAACAACCTGGGCAATCTATATCGTGATCAAGGCAAGCTGAAGGAGGCTGAAGAGATGTATCAACGGGCGTTGAAAGGAAAGGAGAAGGCATGGGGATCAGAACACACATCTACGCTTGGCACCGTCAACAACCTAGGCAATCTATATCGTGATCAAGGCAAGCTGAAGGAGGCTGAAGAGATGTATCAACGGACGTTGAAAGGAAAGGAGAAGGCATGGGGATCAGAACACACATCTACGCTTGAGACCGTCAACAACCTGGGCTTACTGTATCGTGATCAAGGCAAGCTGAAGGAGGCTGAAGAGATGTATCAGCGAGCGTTGAAAGGATACGAGAAGGCACGGGGATCAAATCATCCGAATACTATAAGAATAGCTAGGAACCTGGAAAACCTCACACAAAACTGTGTGTCTTCCAAAGCGACATGAGTTTCGCAGTTGGCTCACTAGACTGAGGTCACTCGCTTTGTACATAAAAGAAGTTAACCAGTCCGCGCACACCCAGTTTCGGTAAATACCACTCCCAGTCTTAGGGTTCGAGAATTGAACAGGAATCAAGCTGGTCCGCGCTGAACGCGCACATCAACCTCAACTCTTCCACCACCTTCCTGCATCTACACCTCATCGTCGCCATTATGGTGCTGCAACCACCGCCTGCGGCGGACTATCCCATACTCGAGGCTCTTGTTGAAGCTGTACAAGCTCACGCAGTAGCGGAAGGATACGCTGTCGACGTCTCATCGGAGCAAAGAACAGGAAAGGTACTATGACTTGAGTTGAAAAGACGAAGGCGAGGTCCACTAGGAGGGACCCCTAAGGCTTTGAACACGTCGATGCAGCTATTCAGGCCTCGCGCGGTGGTAAACACAAAGCCGGAAGAGGTGGAAGAGGCGGAGCAGTCACCGCACGCGGCAAAGCCACACGGAAGAAACAGAAGAACAAGGAGCTAGCCTCCGTCATCCTCGCAACGATAGACGCAGATATACAGACGCTGAATAAGGGTTTTAACGATATCGAAGAAGACGTAAGGGGTATAATTACCAGGCAAACAGCGAAGAGGGCGGCGGGGGCGACGAAGACCTCCGCAACCTTCAAAGGAGCTATACACGTCGATGACGAGGACGAAACTAACGCAGAAGGTGACGGTAATGCGGATTCTGATGATGATTGGATGTATGATTGGGATGATCGAGAAGGACGGAAGTCAGTCTATTTATCACCTCAAACAGGTGTTATCCCGAGGACAAATGCATGCATTTAGAGGTTATTTAGAGCTTCAAAAACGGTTTTAATCAGAGGTAACATAGAGGTCCAGAGAACATAGAGAATATGCAATGAATTTGGGGCCAGGGAATCGGTATTTTCCCAGGCGATATCCCACGCCCGTAAGCGGTGCAAATGATGCGCAAACGAATGCGCAAACGCCCGTTCAATTGAACATCTAATAAATCTATAATATCGATGGGGAAGACTCAAGGAACCTAGGGTTCAACCCTCGACCCTAAGGCTGGTGTGGTATTTACCGAAAATGGGTGTGCGCGGACTGGTTACCTAAAAGAAGGACGTCAAAGAAGCGACACACCGAATAGGTTTAACACCGCCTGCTGCAACTGTCGTACAATTAAGCCAGAGTGGTAACTACAATGTAAAATCTCGACATTTGAACCTTACAAATAATTATTGCGACACAGAGAAGAAATGTGCGCAAAAGCTTTTTTATGATTGCCTTTTAGATAGGGACCCTATTTGGGCATAGTCCCGAACTAGGGCTTAGCGTCAAGTAGGCTCAATTTCTATCGCATTCGGTAGCATCAAGGTAAAAATCATCTTCATATGATCAGTCGGCCAACGAAGTCGAAAGACTCTGTGGCCCGGCTGCTCTATCAGATCCAAACGCCCCTCTGATCGAGTCCACTGAGCTGCTTCTAGGTTGCTCCAAACCAACCACATCCTCTATCACCTCTTCGAGTCCTAAACCCGATCCGGCATCCGGCAAAGACCATCGAAGTGGTAGAAAGAGAAAGTAACCCGACAACACCAGGTGCTCGGTGGAGCCGAAGTAGCCTTGACGATAGGAACCTCCTCTGGCTCCGCATTACCATCTCACTGTCGCCGAGACTCGAGCAGGATTTTTGCCATAGGCGCCAGCAAACTCCGCCCTGCATGTGACGGTCTCTATGTCTCAGAGGGGGTTACACTGTATGGGGAGAGTGTTCTCTAGATGAAAGAGGACACTTGTATCCAAGGGCTCTGGTCGTCACAGTTATGTGAAAGGTAATACTATTGAGTTAACTGCTCGCAGAAGATGAATTCAATCAATCTACTCGTAAAGGGGCAGGGTTTACAGTACATGATAGCCCCAGCAAGCCAAGTGAAGCCTCGAGGTGAGCGTGGCATAGACCATGGCTGAGGTGCAGCCATCAAGTAGTGCAGCGTTTGCAGAGACCAACCAAATATCGCCTGCTACTATGGCCTTGACTTTACATTGTGGATTCATCCTTATATCCATCCTCTACAGACATGTTCATCATAGACTATGCTTTCATGCAGAGAACCGTGGTGGGACCTGCCGGGGTATTAAGTTGCAATGTTGGAAAATATCAGATTGACGTGGTGCAGCCATCCTTTAGTTTTCACTTCTGTATTCGTTCAGACCATTCACATGCCCTGCCAGAATATCCAACCCCAGCTAAAGCAGCATGCGTCTTCGCCTGAACACCAATTGTATCCTGTGTCGTGCATACACTTCCAGGGTTTCAAGCCTT
>JAABUP010007001.1_pt1 | contig 15523 bp, 15 predicted proteins | sample 5559201 | NCBI WGS metagenome assembly JAABUP01 (sample SAMN10711887, study PRJNA513373) | rock metagenome | isolation source: Antarctica rocks | place: Antarctica
GTCGTGTCTGATCGAGAAATGGACGACCTCAACATCAGCCGTGATGCCTTTCACGGCGAATGGAACTACACCATGCAACCAAACACGCCGCCAGTCCGAGCACTTGTTTCCGGATGAGCCCTTAGGGGTCCTTGTCGGCTGGGTTTCGGAACGTGGCGGGTCTAAAGTCGATCTTGGTTTTTGGGCGTGGGCTTTCCGCTGGTTCGTCATCGACGGGATGGACGGTCGAGAGCGGCCGGGGCACGGATACGCTTGGCGTCGTTTCCCCGCTTCGTGCTTTCGGAGCGACAGGGGGCGGGCGTTGCTTGATCTCCTGGCGAACCCGGAACCAGACATCGCGGGTTCCCCGTGCGCGAGGGGGGTTGCCGTTGCCGTCCTTTAAACCCTGGCTGGCGAGGTAAGCTGCAAGATCGTTCCAGGCTGGGGCGTTCAGTGCGAACGCCTCGACAAGAGCGTCGTGGTTTTTGAGGAACCACAGATAGACGGGAGACTTGCGCCCACGCCCATGCGCGGGGGCTGAGCGCATGGCCGCAACAGCATCGGCGACGTTGGGCGGTGCGGTTCGCGGTGCGGTTTTTGCTGCCATGTCCGCAGCTTAGTCGTCAGACTACCGCCAGGGTCAAGCGTCGTTTTGTGTCGGATATTCGTCGGAGTTTTGCGTGGCGAATATGTCGCATCAATGTCGGACTAATGACGTGAATGGTAGCAAGGAATAGGTGCTGTACACTATTGCATGGGTGAACCCATGCGGCGTACAACGAAACCGGGATCAGGAGGACGGCAATGAATGACGCTTCAGTTCAGAAAATGCTGGCGGGGATCGATAGGATAGAGAAGCGGCAGGCGGCGTATGAGGTCGTCGCGCATCGGATTTTGGGATGCCTGGAAACCCACAATGAGAAGTTCGAGCGCCTCATTGCGGAGGTCCGGGGCGAGAACGGAGGCAACGCTATCACGTCGGCGATCACTGATATCGTCAGCAACTCGAACCGGACGGTTGCAATCTTGGAGAGCATTTACGAGGAAGATCTGATCCCTGAGTGGGACGAAGACGGCAAGAACGAAGCGGCGTTCAACGAGCTCCAGGATAAGCCGCTGTCGGAGCCGGCGCGGGACGACGCCCACTAATCCATGCTGAGCTTCCGCAAGGGTTCGTCCGGGGCGACCAGCGCGGCGGCTGCGATGTCGTCCTACCTCTCCGAGCAGGCGATGCCGGCCGAGATGCGGGAGATGGCCGACTACTACCTCCGCGGGGTCCAGCGGTCGGAGGCCGAAGGGACGGCCGCGATCCCCCGCCAGGACATGCCGATCCACATCGCCGAGGCGTTGGGCCTGGACCTGAACCGAACGGCGACGCGCGACCAGGTGACGAACCTGCTGCGCGGCTTGCGGGCGGACGGGGCGGAGATCGAGGGCAAGCCGCACTACAAGACGCAGGCGGGCAAGGATCGCATCTCGTATGTCGATTTCACCTTCTCCGCGCCCAAGTCGGTCAGCGTGGCGATGGCCCTCGCCCCGACTGAAGCCGAGCGGTACATCATCGTCGGCGCGCACCGGGACGCTTGGATGGCCGGGATGGCGCACCTGGAAGGCATCATCGGGCATGCCAGGAAAGGCGACGGCGGGTCTAAAGGCAGCATCCCCGGCAAGCTGGCCTGGATCAGCTTCGACCACTACACCGCGCGCGCCACCATCGAGATCCCGCACACCGAGGCGGACGGCACGAAGACGACGCTGCTGACGACGATCCACAACCCGAAGGTCGCGGCGGACATGCAGCTCCATACCCACGTCGCGACGCCCAACGTCGTCTTTGCCAACGACGGCAGCGTGGGCAGCATGGACATGCTGGCGCTGCACGACCGGGTGCATGAGGTCGGGGCCTACTACCAGGCGCACCTTGCGACGAACCTCCGGGCGCACGGCATCGACGTGGTGCTCGATGACAAGACGGACACCGCGCGCCTGACCGCTGTTCCCGAGGCGATGTCGGAACTGTTCAGCAAGCGGTCGCGGGATGGCGAGGTCGAGGCGCGCAAGATGGTCGCCGGCATGGGCTTGGATTGGGACGCGCTGCACCCGCTGGAGCTGGCCGGCATCATGACCCGGGGCACGAAGTCAGTCCGGCAGAGCAAAGCGGCGGGCGGGACGGAAACCGGCGTATCCGACATGGCGGCATGGCGGGCGCAGGCGAAGGCGGCGGGCTACGCGCACCGGAGCGTCATAGACCCGGCGATGAAGGGCCAACCGCCGGCATCTGAACAGGAGCGGCTGTTGCAGGGCTATCAGGCGGCTTTGCCGGTCCTGGAGCGACAGCTCACCAGCCGGGCGACGATGTATGGGACGGTCGCGCGGACAGCAGCGGCGCGGGGCCTCATCGCCTCCGGCGTCGAGGGTGCGGCGGACATCGACCGGATCACGGCGGCGATGCGGGAGCACGGTGTCAAACACGACGGCCAGGTCGTGCCGCTGGTGTGGGCCGACGTCGCCACGGTGAACGAGGACGGCGCGGGACCGGGACGCACCAACCGGGTCAAGATCACGACGACGCTGCATCTTGAGCAGGAACGCGAGGCGATGGGGCTCGCGGCCAAGGCTGCGGCCGACACCAGCGGGGCGTTGACGCCGGGACAGATCGACCGGGCCGTGCGCGATGTGACGGCGCGGGACGGGTTGGACTTTACCAGCGACCACGGCCTGCAGCAGCGCGCGATCATCGACACCATCGGAACGTCCGGCTGGCTGGCCGTCGCGGTCGGCGTTGCCGGTGCGGGCAAGAGCACCCTGTTGCGTCCGCTAGTCGAAGCGTGGACCGCACCAACTGAGCGCCAGGGCGACGAGCGCACGGTCTACGGGACGGCGCTGGCGACGCGGTAGGCGGTCGCGCTGGCGGACGCGGGGATCGAGCCGCGCAACACGATGCCGATGGCAGCCCTTCTGGCGCGTGCGGCGGACGGGAGGATCGCCCTCGACAGGAGCAGTGTCGTCGTGGTGGACGAGCTGGGACAGATCGGGACGACGCAGGTGTTGGGACTGCTGCGCCTGCAAGCGGAGCGTGGCTTTTCCATCGTGGGGATCGGCGACGATCGGCAAGGGCAGGCGATCGACGCCGGTAGCACGATCCATCTCGTGCAGAAGGTGCTGGGCGACGGCGCGGTGCCGGAACTCGCCAGCACCGTGCGCCAGCTCCGCGAGCGCGACCGGGTCACGTCGCTGTTGTTCCGCGAGGGCAAGGCGACGGCGGGGATCGACCGGTTGAACGAAGACGGGCACACCGTTCTCGTCCAGGGCGGCAGGCGTCAGGCGGTCGAGGCGACGGCTGACCTTTGGGACAGGCGGCACGCGGCCAACGCCAGCCGGGACGGATACACGCTGACCGTCAGTGCGCCGACCAACGACGACGCGCGGGCGATCGGCGCCGCCATTCGGGAGCGAAGGCGGGAGGCGGGCCAGGTTGGGCCGGACAAGGTCGTCATCCAGGCGTCCGACCAGAACGGGGCACGATACGAGCTGCCGTTGGCCGTAGGGGATCGCGTCAGGCTGTTCGCCAGCACCTCGGCGAGCTTCACAGGCAAGGGTGGCAACCTTGGAAACAACGGGTCGGTTGTCGAGGTCGAGCGGATCGAGGACGCTGGGCTGCAGCTCCGCAACCACCACGGCAACTCCGGGTTCGTCCGCTGGGACACGTTGCGGGACAAAGAGAGCAGCCGCATCCGGTTGACGTATGGCGATGTGCTGTCCATCGACGCCATCCAGGGCAACACAAGCACCGAGCATATCGACGCGATGCCGAGCGGGTCGAGCGTCGTCAACAGCTTCAAGAGCTACGTGGCGAAGTCTCGATCGCGCGAGGGAACCTGGCTTGTCGTCGCGGACGGGCGGGAGCGCCGGGAGATCACGGAGCGTCGGGCGCTGGGCACCACCCTGCCGATCACCGAGGCGGACGTATGGGCGAACGTCGCGCGGAACCTGTCCAGGCAACCGGAAAAGGAGCTGGCGACTGACCTTATCGAGCGGTCGGACGGAGCGCAGACAGGCACGACGCGATCCCTCGCGACGGCCTTCCAGCCGGCCGAGCAGCGGCAGGCGGACCCGCAGACAGCGCACCCGAACGCCAAGACGCCCCGCGCCCCGAGCAGTCCTGTTGTATCACGCCTTCCCGGGTCCGGCCGCAACGAAGCGCGCCAGGCAGTTCAGGCCGCGCGGAGGTCAACCCGTGCACCGTCCCAACGGCCGAAGCAGCAGGCGCAGGCAGCTCCATCCAAGAGGCCAGTCTTGTCCACGACCGAGGTCCAGGCTGAGTTTGCCGAGGCGCTGCACCGTGCCGGTCTGAGGCCGAGGGGTGCGCCGATCATGGACGGACAAATTCACCGGACCGAGGTTGACGGGGCCAAGCGAGGCAGGATGTCCGGGAGCTACGTCGGGCACCTGGACGGGATGCCGGCCGGCTTCATCCAAAACCGTAAGACGGGGCAGAAGGAGACGTGGCGCGCGTCCAGCCCGCCGCGTGTGCAGACTTCGGCCGAGCGCGACCAGGAGCGGGCGCGTGTCATCAAGGCGACGCTGGCCCGGGTCGCAGAACGCGGGGCAAAGCAGGCCGGTGCCGCGGCGAAGGCGATCATCACATGGGACCGCGCCGCTCCAGCGCCGGCCGCGCATCCTTACCTCGCTCGCAAAGGGATCGGCGCACACGGCGCGCGACGGGACGGAAAGGATCTGGCCGTGCCAATGCGGGACATCGACGGCAAGCTATGGGGCATCCAGACGGTCAAGCCGGACGGCGGCAAGCTGTTCCTGGCCGGGGGACGGGTCCAGGGGACGTTCGCGACGCTGGGAGAGCTGCGCCCTGGCGAGCCGGTCATCATCGCGGAGGGGTTCGCGACTGCGGCGACCATGCGGGAGGCGACCGGCTTGACGGTGCTCGCGGCATTCGACAGCGGGAACTTGATAGAGGTCGCGCGTGCAGTGCGTGCGGCCGATCCGGCGCGGCTGATCGTCATGGCTGCGGACAACGATCACCACCTGCCGCGCTGGGCTGTGCCGCTGCCCAACGTCGGGGAGACGAAGGCCAAGGCAACGGCGGCGGCGGTCGGCGGGGTTGTCTTGATGCCGAGCTTCACGCCTGCGGACCCTGGCACGGACTGGAACGACTACGCGGCGCAGCATGGCAAGGATGCCGTGCGGAAACTGGCACAGGACGCGCTACAGGGGCATGGGATCGCCTTGTCGAGTGTTGGCCAGGTCCAACGCGATGCGGCCCGCCAGCAGTCACGCAGCAGGCCGCACGGCGCAGAGCAGGACCGGGCTAGGGCAGCGCAGGAAGCGGAGCGGCGCGCTCAAGAACGGGGGCAATCAAATGGTCCGGGTTTGTAGATGTGGTTGAGACCTGAGCGACAATCCCGGCAACTTGAGATTCTTAGCACGACTGCACTCGACCAAAGTCGGTCGCAGTGCACCAGTTCGGCCGACCCTGGAAGCGGACGTTATCGACCGCAGGATGCGGCGGCTCCGCGCCCATATCTGTCATCAAGCCCGAGCGGTTCTGTTCCTAAACCAGACGTTCCATCTGGGCGAAATTCAAGAATTTCGGACCAGCAGTTTCAGGCGGGTCGATTTCCAGCCAGTTGCAGGGCTCCGCAGGTCACCTGTAGGAAAGACAGCCTGCCTTTGCAGCGATTGGATAAAGCAACACCATGCCGGATAATGATCGGCTCCGTCTCTCCGCTCAGATCGTCGATCTCGAACAGTGGCGCATCATGTGGTGAAACGCCGCTCAGTTCGGTTCGATCGATGCTAAGCAGCAGCCAACGGCTGGCGGTGCGCGTGCACCGGCGCGAAACGCTGGGCTGGCTGGTCTTGCTTTCACTGGCGCTGCACCTGACGTTAATCCTGTCCTTGCTGATTATTCCGTCGACGCAGCCACCAACAAGTGCATCGGAGCTGCTCTCGGTGGAGGTTATTGCGGAAGAAGGGCCGGCGGAGGCGACGCCGGAGCCGCCCGCCCCGACGGAGGCAACCGCCGCGCCGATTGCTCCGGCCGCACCGGTTCAGCAAGTTGAGATACCGCCACCAACGCCGGCACCCGCACCGGACGTGCTGCCGCCCCCACCGGTTCAGCAAGCTGAAATACCGCCACCAACGCCGGCACCCGCGCTGATGCCTGTGCCGCCGCCACCCCCGCCGGTCGCGCAGGCGCATCCGCCGCCGGCGCCGCCACAGCGCGTGGCCGCGCGGCCTGCATCCGCCCGCGCTCCGGTCAACTCGGTGGGGGTGCCTGCGCACGCGACAGACGGGCAGAATGCCGCGAGCCGCGCGAGCGGTGCGAACAATGGTGCCGCCTGGATGGGGAAGCTGAAGCAATGGTGGGACCAGCACTCCTTCTATCCTAAGGAGACGTCGCAGACCAATGAGGGTGGCAACGTAAAAGTCCACATCGTTATTGCCCCTGACGGCCAGGTCACATCGATCGGAGTGGTGCAAGGCTCGGGATCGAGTGTGCTCGACGCGGCGGCGGTAGCGGTGTTTCGCAACGCCCATCTGCCGCCGTTCCCGCCGGGCACGCCGGCGCAGCCGGCTGATGTCGTGGTAACGCTGCACTACCGCCCGGCAGACAGCGGCGGGTGATCCGATGCAACCCCAGGGCCTGGTGAAAACAACACCGCTCCCGACACGAGATACCGATATTCACGGCAGGTATTTGCGCAGGCAGGATGTCGATCGTGCAGAAAATCCTGGACATGCGTCCGGCACGCGTAAAGGCTCCTGCCTGTCGCCTCGCTTCGGCGGAAGGCTGGTGTTGATCTAAAAAGAGGAGAATACTCGATGCGGTTGTCGGTCGCTTCAGTCGCCCTTGCCACGGCTTTTGTTCTGACGCCGGTGGCCGCCGGCTACGCGCCCTCGTTGTCCCAGGACTTCAGCATAACGAACCCAGCGGAGCCGGCGAACGCGGGCCGTCGCGACCTGATGAGGCAATTGCAGGCATGGTGGGACGTGCACGCCTACTATCCCAGACACGCGTCGCAGAGCGATGAGGGTGGCGCTGTCAAACTCCACTTGCTGATCCACCCTGACGGCAACATCTGGAAGGTCGATGTGGTGGCAAGTTCGGGATCGCGCTCGCTCGACACGGCGGGCTCCTCGGCGTTCCGCGGAGGGTTCGTGCGGCCGTTCCCGGCAGGCACGCCGGAGGTCGATCTAGACCTTTCGCTGCACTACGTCCTGGCGCACCGGCACGATCAGCCGGTGGCTGCCGGTTACACGCCCGTGTCGTCCAAGAGCCCCTTCACCATAACGAACGATCCGGTTAAGTCGCCTATCCTTGATACAATGCTGCAAAGGACCTGCACAGGAACGGTCGTGAAGCATGGGATAAGAAATCATCCTAATTACGGAACGCGTTATTGGGCTCAAGCAATTTTCTTTCGCAGGCCTGATGGCACGCCATGGGTCAAGTTTTATGAAGGGGGCTATCCCATCTTCGCTCCGGTGATAGAATTCGGCAAGTTGGTGCAGTGGACCGGTCGAAGAGAGCCTCTTACGAATGTAACGAGTATGTTTACTCAGTACACCGTATGGCCTGACGGCGATAACAATCTCAATGGCAACCTAGAAATCTCTTATTCTGGTGATGCTAGAATTTATCAGGATATCAATCGTGGGGGGACAGTTGATCTTTCTTGCGCAGCCGAAGTCGTGCCTGCGATTACTTGGAGTGCTTGGTCTGTAACTCCCGGTGTAAGTCCACTTGGTGATCCACCCTGACGGTAACATCTGGATGGTCGATGTGATGGGAAGCTCGGGATCGCACTCGCTTGGGAGGCCGCAATTCGTGCGCGAGTGGTTCAGCGTCGTCATGGCGCGCATGGTCCACGAGTTACGCGGCACGCCCTGCATCGGCCTTGAGGATGTGACACCCGACTGCAAAAGCGTCATGGCGTCGCGTTCGTTCGGCAGGGCTAACGCATGAGATCGCGCCGGTGGAACCACCCGTTCCAAAGAACGCATTCCGATTGTTGGAAGACCCTCGCCGCTGATCTCGGACAACTGCATTTTGGTCTATTTCATGCCGAATATATCAACTCAGAGCTGCTCATGCGTTAGCCCTGGTTCGTTCAGCCGGCCGGTGACGATGCCCGATGAGATGGCCGAGGCGGTCGCGACCTACACCGCGCGCGCGGCCGAGAAAATGCGCCGGCAGCGCCTCGCCACGGCCAACCTGATCGTGTTTGTCGAAACCGGGGTTCCGGTAGCAACCGAACCAAAAGTTCGTTTCAGCGAGACGCTCCGGCATGGACAGCTGATATCGTTAAGTTAATGCAGAAAACCTACCTTTGATATAGATCGCTGGCGGCTTACCGAAAGCTTGGTTTTTGAATGGGTTTAGCGTGCATAAACCCGTGCATTTATCTCTCGCCAGCAAACCGTGGCCGTTCAGGCTCTGAAACGCACTTTTGGTTCGGTTGCTACCGGAACCCCATCCCCTGCGCGGGCTGGAACTCCGGGCGTTGCGCAAGCTGCTCCGCGACGATCCGGACACGGCCTATGTCTTCGTTTCCGAGCGCCGCGCGCCGATGACCACGGCAACCTTCCGCAAGCTCATCGCCCGCGCCGGCGACGCGGCCAGGCTAGGCATGCCGATCCATCCGCACATGCTCCGCCATTCGACGGGCTTCAAGCTCGCCAACGACGGCCAGGATACCCGCGCCATCCAGCACTATCTCGGGCACAAGAACATTCAGCACACCGTCCTCTACACACAGCTTGCCGCCGATCGCTTCAACGACTTCTGGAAAGACTGAGAGACCAAGGCATAGGCTGAAAATCGCCCAAGCCGCTGAACTAAAACACTTTCAGAATTTTCGAGGGTTTGAGCCCAGAACCCCATCAGGGCCGTGCCGGCCCGCTCGACGAGCCGCTCGACGAGCAGCGAGCCTAATACGGGTTTTCCGGCCAATGTGGGCGTGTCCTCGGTAGGCACCCGCGATCAGCGCCTCGACTTGGCGCGTCATCCGCGAATACCGGGGCAACGTGGCGCTGCGCCACTCCTGCGTGCCCCCGCCTTCGGCTGTCATCCGCGCCCGCGGCACGCTGAGCTCCACAGGGCCAAACGATCCGAGCAGCTGGCGCTCGCGCGTCCCATTCCGGTAGCCCTTGGGCGTTTCCGCATCCCGTTCGTAGCGCCCGCGTCCCAGCACGGCGTCCAGCTCCTGCCCGATCAGCTCTTCAATGAACCCGCGCACTCGCTCCCGGATACCCGCCTCAATCGGGTCAAACCAAGCGTCTCCTGCAAACAGCGCCGTGCCGTCCACTTGGGTCTTTGTGTTATTCTGTTCCATGGCGTGGTCTCCGCCGGCGTGGCAACGCCGGTTGTGGTTCGTTGAACAAACCGGAGACTACGCCACCAACCTATTTTCACCACACCCGCGACGGCACCCAAGCTCGCGGCCCTATGCCGCTGGACGGAGCGTGAGCCCCTGTGTGACGTGGCCGGTATCGGCCGTCTCCAGCGACATGCCGGCGAGCTGCTGGGTTACCTCGAACGCAACCAGGCGGCGCTGATGCACTACGCTGCCCGGCAGCGGCGAGGCGAGGCGAGGCGATCTCGACCGCGTTCGTGGAAAGCGCGGTCAACGAGATCATCGCCAGGCGTATGAACAAGAAGCAGCAGACGCGCTGGGACCGGGCCACCGTGCTGCCCTTCCTCGACGTGCGCACGGCGGTGCTGAACGACACGCTCGAGGACGCCTTCCGCTATCGCCACCCCGGCTTCCGGCCTGCTAACGATGACCACAGGGCGATGACAGCCGCGGCGTGATCACCCCCCACGATTTTGAATGCTCTCTCTGTCGACGGTGCCGTACCTTGGCGTGAACAGGTCGCGCAACTGGTAAAAGATACGGTCGATTAAGCGAAGGTCCTCCAGGAGGATGTCGGCACTGCCCTGCATTTCCTGGCGGTAATCCAGTGTGCGGCCGAACGTCGTCACGAGCCCAGGCGGCAACGTCACTTCGACAGCGTAACGAGCCTGCTGCGGTACCGGCGCGATAGCGGCGACAGTGCCCTTCAGCAGCCCAAAGCGTTCGGCCGGATAGTTGTCGAGCCTCACGAACACGTCCTGCCCCACCCTCACCGAACCCGAGCGACTGAGCGGCATCGATAGCCTTCCCACAGGCACCTGCGCACCAACTGGTACTAGCGCCATCACCTCCTCGCCCGAACGGATGAACTGGCTGTCGCTCCAGAAACGGAACAAGCTTATCCGCCCCGCTATCGGCGCACGAATGACGTAGGAGCGTTCCCAATTCGCAAGTCGGGTCCGGAGCCCTCGCGACGCTTCCACTGCGGCCATCCGCAGGTCTTGGCGCTGCTGTCGGTCGCGCACGCCGAGTTCCACCAGGGTCTGCTCGATGCGGGCGAGCTCGAGTTGCGTCGCTTCAATTTCCATAGAGGCGGCCTCCGACGCGCGATGCGCTTCCAACAGAACCCGGTCGCGGTCATCCAGCGTCAACACTGATGCGTTCTGGGACCGCAGGAGCTCTGCCGTTCGCCGCAGGTCATGCTCGGCCAGCGTGATTTCCTGCGCGACCAAGTCCCGCTGCCGACCAAGACTCTCGAGGCGCCTACGATTCGGTTCCCGCTGCACCTGCAGCGCACGTATCTGCACACCAAGGGGATCCTCACGGCGATAGTACCCAAGCGCCTCCCTCGCCTTCACGAAGGCGGAGTAGTCCGCCTGGACCTCTCCCAGGCGCAGGTTGCCGAAGCTGGCTGTCGCGTCAGCTGGCCGATCGTCGTCGAATGCGTCCAGTTCGGCCCTTGCGGTTGCTACCGCTCCGGAGTCGGCGGCGTTCTCTATGCGAGCCAGCAACGCCCCGCGTTGCACCACGTCACCCTCGCGCACGACCACGTCGACCAGGTGTCCGCTCGCCTGCGCCACAACGGAGGCGGGGGGTAGTGGCGTGGTGACGACGACGCTGGCCGTGACCACATCGGGATAATGGATCAGCCAAGCCAATGAGATGAGCAACGCCATTGCCGCGGCCATACCGGTCGCACCCCACCGCACGAGCCAGTGTGGCGGCCGGCCCAGGATTTCAGTGACCGCTTCGCTGTGCCGCTCAATCTCATCGATGCGATCGCGCCGGGAAGAGAACGCATCGTCGGGTTCGACCGTTTCGGGGGCGGTCTCGACGTTCACGGGGGTCCTACGCGTGACACTGCGTGGTGACACGACATGATCGGGGTCAATCGGCACCGAGCTCAAGCTGGTTCCGCACCAGGTTGAAGTAGGCGCCCCTGGATCGTGCGAGGTCGTCGTGCCGCCCCTGTTCGACGACTTGGCCGTGATCCAGAACAAGGATCTGATCGGCGTGACGCACGGTACTGAGACGGTGGGCGATCACCACCACGGTGCGGCCACGGCAGAAGGTGCCAAGGCCTTCGACGATGACCCGCTCGTTGCCCGCATCCAATGCACTAGTTGCTTCGTCGAAGAACAGAAAATCCGGGTCCTTGTAGACCGCCCGGGCGATTAGGACACGTTGATTCTGTCCGCCGCTGAGCGAGATCCCGGCCGAGCCGAGGCGAGTGTTATATCCGAGGGGCAACTCCTCGATAATTTCCTCTAAGTTGGCAACTCTCACAGCCCGGATGAGGCGCTCCCGGTCGATTGCCACGTCGCCGTCCGACTCCGTGATGTTGCGGGCTATCGTGTCCGCGAAAATATACCCGTTCTGCATCACCGCGCCGCATCGCGCGCGCCAAGCGCGGGCGCTGATGTCTTGCAAGTTGACACCACCCAGTCGGATCATCCCAGTGGTGGGCTTGTAAAAGCGCAGTAGGAGCTTCAGCAACGTCGTCTTGCCCGATCCAGACGAACCGACGATGGCAGTCACGCAGCCCTCGGGAATCTCGAGGTCCAGGTCGTGCAGCACTAGCGGGCTCGACGCTCCGCCATAGCGGAATGACAGGCCGCCTGTGACACTTATGCCACGTACCCCGGGTAGGACAGAAAGCATCGGAGTCGATGGACTGTCCGCGATCGTTCCTTCCTCTTCGTTATCGCGAGCGTGGATTTCGGCCAGCCTTTGCAGACTGATACGCGCATCCTGGACCGTTTGCGAAAAAGCAATGAAGTTGCTGATCGGAGCGTTGAGTTGGCCGATAATATACTGCACTGAAAGCATCATGCCCAACGTCATCTCGCCGCGGATAACGGCCCGGGCGCTAACGAAGGTGATTAGGATGTTCTTCAGCTCGTTGATGGCACCGGCACCGGCGATCTGCCATTGCGCCAGCGCAGTTGACTTGACGGCGATCCGGAAGAGGCGTGCCTGGATTGCCTCCCATTCCCATCGCCGGCGCCGTTCCGAATTGTTGAGCTTGATCTCCTGCATGCCTTGAATCAATTGGATCATGCTGCTCTGGTTGCCAGCCGCCTGATCGAAGCGCTTGTAGTCGAGCAAGGCGCGCCCCTTCATGAAAAGACGGACCCAAAGCACGTAAAGCACCGTCCCAGCCATGAACAGAGCGCAGACGTATAGGTTATAATATGCCAGTACTGCTCCAAATACTAAAAGGTTTACTGCGGAGAATAGGACTCCAAGAGTGGTTGTCGATAGCAGTGTCTCAATCCGATTGTGGTCCTGGACTCGTTGCAACAGATCGCCAGTAGTTTTTCCATCGAAAAATCCGACCGGCAGCCGCATAAGCTTCAACAGGAAGTTCGATATAACCTTGATGTTCACGCGTGCCCCAATGTGCAGCAGCAGCCAGCCGCGCACCACACTCACCACGGTCTGTGAAACGAAAAGGGCTAACTGGCCCAGCAGTAACAGGTAAACGAAACCAAGGTTTTGATACTGAATGCCTTGGTCCACCATGGCTTGCGTGAGGAACGGGAGTACCAACTGCATGAGGCTCCCGATCAGCAGGCCTATGAACAACTGCACGAACAACGAACGGTAGGGACGGAAATACGGCATCAACAGGCTGAGGCCACTGCGCCGAATTGGATCCAAGACTTCGATTTCGTAGAACGCGGGCGTAGGCTCCAACAGCAATAAAAGGCCTTTCCCCTGGTTCGTGGGCCGGAGGCCGAGCCACCCGCGACAGAATTCCTCACGGCTATATTTGATTAGGCCGAAGCCTGGATCGGCGACGTGCACCGTGTCGCTCTTAACTGCGTAAACCACAACGAAATGGCGTTGCCGCCAATGAGCGATGGCGGGCAGTGGAGCTTCGTCGCGCAGAGTTTCGTAGGGCACCTCGACCGCCAGGGCGTCCATACCTATGGACTCGGCGGCTTCCGAGATGCCGGCTAGGGAGACACCCTGGCGGGTGATGGCGGAGCGCTCACGCAGGTGCTCGGCCGAGAAAGATCGGCCATGGTGTTGGGCGATCATGCGTAGGCATGTCGGCCCGCAATCCATTTGGTCCATTTGCAGGAACGACGGGAACGCGCGTCTCATAACGCCGAGTCTCTCAGACTTACCTCGACGCGGCCGTTATATTCGACAAAACGACCATAATCGAAGACGTACGGTTGGTTCGCATAATCGAAATCTTGCACCAAGCTACTATAACGATCTTGAAGCGATCTGTATTCCAAGCTGAATGCAGCGTGGCAGCGCTGGCCCGCCGCTGCATAGATATTCGGATGATCCATCCGCGCGAGGTCGGCCCCGAACTTTTGCAAGGTGAACCCAAGACGGGCAAGAGCTTCGTCCCGCTCGCCACTCTCGGGGACGGCCTCCCAAACTGACGTTAGCGCTCGGCATATCAGCGTATATGTAAACAGGCCATGCAAAGCCTCGTAGGCAGAGCGGGGGTCACCCTGCTCACTGCAAATTTCCGCTACGGGAGTGTTGGGCTTAATGCGAAACACACGCCTTGGAGAATGTGTGAGTGCGTTGAAGAGGACGTGTGCTCCTTGGTGGACAATGTCCTCAACTAGCGCGATCCCGCCGTTGACCCCACCCACATTGCAGAAGGCAACGCCCTGCGCGGACTGCGTCGCGAACGAGTTTACGCTGTTGGCTCGGAACAGTACAACGCATCGCAGCACGGTCCTTAAATCCAACCATAAGGAAGGGCAAAGTGCGCGAACTAGTGAGCAGGCTGAAACGAAGTGGCCGATGTGGTCGCGTGTGGCATCGGCCACGTCCGGGATTACAGTGGTGCCGTCCGAAGTGACGAAGAAGCGTGCCAGCAAAGGATCTGTATCGGTCAGAACCCGGATGGTGGTGCCCTGGATGCATGGGAATGCCCGTTCCGCCTGCGTGTCCATTGAGCGGATGCGATCGACGACCGCTTCGAGGGATCCGGTTGGGACTGGTGCGGTGAAATGCGCGAACAGGAAAGGGTGAAGGAAAGCGGCGTCGCTGTCGAAATCCATCGTGTCGAAAATCGCCGGGTCGCTCATGTAGACTAGTCGCCGAATGGTGTTGGCCATGTCGCGCTGGCCCATCGTCACTAGCCGACGACGCCATGTGTCGAAGTAATCGCGTTTCACGCCTGCCCTCCGTTACAACAGGAGGGGCGGCGCGAGCCCCCCCTCCCTCGACACGGTTGCTTAGGTGGCCATGCCGCCGTGGCAGCCAACCATGGTGCCGCCGGTGATTGCTTGGACCTGATCTTTCACGCTGTGCGCGGCTGCGGTGCTTTTGAAGCTCTCGAGCGACATGCGGGTAGAGGGCTTCGCCTTCAGTTCCGACTTATTCTTGAACATGCTCATGGCTTGTCTCTTTCGTTTGCCTACTCTTCGAGGTTTTCGGCGACCCCTTGTCGTCTCTGCTTGCCATAAATAGAACAAGAATGAACAACACTTAGCATTTAAATTAAATTAAGAAACAAGGTCAACTTAAATTCTGTGATATATGTGTGATGAATAGAAAAACACGCTGGATTTAAATTTCTAATAAACCCAATATTTTTTTTATTATTGGGTTTTTACTCACATAAATAGCTAAGATTTCGTGAATAATAGTTAAAATTTCGTTATTATTTAATTTTTTAGCCGTTATTATCTGTTCATCTTATGCTCTGGCATTTGTGAAACGGGAGTGCCAATGCAGGTGTGCTGATCACGTGTCCGCGAGTTACTGAGGGCACCGTCAACTTGGGGAGTGTCAAAAACCTGGGGCAGGTGGCTTGCCGGTCTCGGGTTGATCAGCCTGGCTGATGCCTGACCATGAGGACGGCAGGCGTGATGCAGTGGGCGGTGCGACTGGAGGCGAGGACAAGCGCGGGGGAGGTGGAGACGACGGAGCTGGCGACGTTCAGCCGGCCGGTGGTGGTCAGCACGCTTGCGGAGATCGGTCTTGTGTTGTCCGAGACCAAGGCGCTGTTGGCCAGGCTGCAGGCGAGCATGCTGTGCGGCCAGGTGGCGGAGTATGCGGCATTGGCGTTAAATTAGCCGCGCACGGGATAGCGGACATACGGCTGTCGTTTGCGTCTGGAATGGGCGAGGCGGCGATGCATGTTGGTAGCGGCCTGCAGGAGGTCATGGAGAGTGATGCTGCCG
>JAABUP010007002.1_pt1 | contig 15522 bp, 15 predicted proteins | sample 5559201 | NCBI WGS metagenome assembly JAABUP01 (sample SAMN10711887, study PRJNA513373) | rock metagenome | isolation source: Antarctica rocks | place: Antarctica
ACAACAACAACAACAACAACAACAACAACAACAACAACAACAACAACAACAACAACAACAACAACAACAACAACAACAACAACAACAACAACAACAACAACAACAACAACAACAACAACAACAACAGTCCAGCCATCTGAAAGTGTGCAAAGGAAACTTTACATTAGCAGCGTCGCTTGCGGACTCTTTTGTGACAGATCTGCATGGCTCATACCAGCAAGCAGCAGAATGATGTGCACAAGCTTCGTTTTGCCATTCAAGCTGAATCATGCTGCCTAGGAGAACAAGGCATGACCAGCGAGTTGCAGTTTGCACATAACCAGCGACAGTTCTGTATGCAAGCAAAGGTGTCACATCATGGGACAGGGTAGTTGCCAGCACTGAGAGGTTGGCAGGTGAGAAGGCATATGACTTTTGCATGGGCACAAGCACAGCATGGCATTTACAGATCGGTCCAAAGGCCACTGAATGGCAGGGCAGGGTATTTGGCAAGCCAAGGTCAGGACAAGCTGCTGGCACTGCGGACATGAGTACAGCTGGGCAGGTATGCAGGGGTTGCAGCGTGCAGCTGCAAAATGCAGCTTTTGCTGATGCATCGTCCAAGGGCGATACAAGCAGGGCTGTCAGTCCGCACATCTGACACTACCTGCATCAGGGGGGCATGTGATGTACAGGGTAGCCAGGGCTTCCTTGCCTCTTCTTGGAGACTTTTTGATCAGGCCATTGTGGCACTGCCCTGCAGGATGAGTCACATGCGCAACGATATGTGCACGCACAGCTTGGCCTACAGCATGTACCCCATCAGCTACAAAGACAGGCCCGAACTGCCTGCTTGACCAATTGGAAGCGCTTGCAGCAGCTGATGTCTAGCAGGAGAACATGCTTTGCATGCTGTGGTACCCGTGTGTCCATTTGGGCCAGGCCACAGAGCGTTCAGGAGGAAAGCAGACTGTCAGTACTGCAAAGGCTACGTTTAAATCACCGTGTTGATGCGCAATCCAGATAGCCACAGAACGCCAGTCACAGAGGTGGTAAGCTAAGTGTAGTGCCTGCATGAGATTACTGCCACACACTGTGCACGTATCAGCCTCAGCAAGATGTTGTCAACTACTCCGTCTCTGCTTCAGTGTGAGTCCAAGTAAGCTATCTGCTTGTGGCCCATGGCCAGGATATGGGCAGCTGAAGCTGTCAAAGGCACCTATGATGCTGTGCGCCCCAAGCAGGTGCTCTTCTCTACATCAACCTGTGCTTGTGCCCTAAAAAATGGCACACATCTTGCAAAGCTGAAGCTGTCTGACTTGCGTGGTCTTTGTGCACTGGCCCCTTCACTGACCCTGGTCAAGCTGCACCTGTCCTGCCTCAAACGCACTCACCACTGTGTGTTCTGCAGCAACAAATCTGGGAACTGTGTCCCAGCTTCAGCCTGCCAGCTTTTCCTTGGTCTTGCAATTGCATACAGCTGACAAATGCCCTGCAATGCTTGGTCACAGGCTGCAGGGAGGCCTATGTTGTCCACTGAACTAGGGGTGTGATTTGCTGGTTGTTTTGCTATAAGCTTTGCAGCTTGTGCTGTACGTACATCATTTTCACACATGCGCAGTAGATTTTGAAGACAAGCAGCTGTCACCAGGGTGTGCTTGTACTGCTCAAGCAAGGCAAGTATTTGTATGGATGCCCAAAAGTGGAGCAGACATTGCAGCCAGCATGTAGAACCTACTTGCAGGACACTTGGTGATGTTGAGATGATACCATGTGATCTGGTGGTAGTCAGGTAGAGATCGAGCTTAAATGCAGCACATGCATGGTGTCATGCACTGCAATGCAATGCAATGCAATGCATTGCATCATTGGGTCTAATTGCACCCATAATCTGCACCTACAAAAGTCATGACCCACCCCAAAGTTGGCCCAAACAAGATTGGGAGTGCCGGACTGCAGCTGTGCAGTCCACTCTGCTGGCAAAGTGCATTGAACACCACACTCCATGTCTGTTCTGTTGGTGTTGAGGCCAGCGCTAAAGACATGTGAAACCAACAGAAGTCATGTGGAACATTTGATGATGGCACTTGATTGGCAAAATATCATTCTTGGCCACTGGTCTGCCCTCTTGCCATGGCAACGATGATATCATGTTGAAATGCAGCGCTTGTTGCTCTCATTTGTTGAACCCCAAAGACAACAACAAACATAAGTTAGTTGACTGATTGACTGAATATTCCTAAGTAAGTGCAGCATGCAGGGCTGTGGAGAGGCACAGCTGTCACTCTGGTCAGAGACTGGCCCAGCTTTGGGGTATACTTTGCCGTGTATGAAGGCATGCAGGAGGTGCTGCAGCCTGGCAGTAGAGCCTCAAAGGAGATCAGCCCACTGGCTTTGCTAACAGCAGGTGGGCATGACCTGCTGACATGAACACATTCAAGGCCCACGTGGTGGGCACACAGGCCCACATGCATGACCATTGCGCATGGAGCCAGCCCATTTCACATTCTGAGCACACTCTTTCTGCTCAGCCAGAGCAGACATGGTATGTTTGGTGCATCATTTCACCAAAAATTCGACAGGAATCGCTCAAAACAGCACAAGCTATGCTGTAGTCTCGTCTTAATGCCTGAAGCAACCTTGTCAAATTGGAGAAGTTGCAAGCAAGCATGCTCTGCAGCTGCTGCAGCTGAACTTGTGTGCTTTGCGTTGATGTTTGGTACAACTTGCTGCGCCATGCTATGCTATGCTATGCTGTGCTGTGCTGTGCTGTGCTGTGCTGTGCCAAGCTGGGCTGTGCTGTGCTGTGCTGTGCTGCATTGAGCAGTGCTGTGTTGTGCCATACTGTGCTGTGCCATACTGTGCTGCATTGGGCTATGCTGTGTTGTGCCATACTGTGCTGCGTTGAGCTGTGCTGTGCTGTGCTGTGCTTTGTTATTCAAACACTGTCCCTTGACAAAGGTGGACTTGCTGGGTCTGTTGCTTGGTGGAGTGTCTACCCTCTGGACGTCATCAAGTCCAGGATCCAGGCCAGCAGCAAAGCGGACTCAGAGTACAAAGGTACCAAGCGCATCATACCATTCTGCAGGGTCCTTTCATTGCCTGATGCAAGCTGCGACTGATGTGTAGTAGCATGGACATTTGAGTGTTTCTTTCTTTGTTTGACAGTATCTTGATGTTGCATCGACCCTCCTGTGCATCAGGCATACAGACTGTTTTGATGTTCACAGACTGCAACAACACCATTGATATATGGTCCACCATTCATAATGACATGCATTAGGGGACAGAGCTGCCCAGGTACCACTGATTGCTGACAGTGCAATGTCATGCAGGCTGGATAGATTGCGCAAAGGTCAGCTGGAAAGAAGAGGGCCGAGGAGTCTTCTTCAACGGCATGACAGCCACTGTCACTCGTGCTTTCATTGTCAATGCAGCTGTTTTCTCAGTGTATGAGTTCCTTCTGAAGCTGATGGACACCGAAGAACAATCTTCCCTGTTGGTCGATCCTCAGGCTGTTGCGGAAGCAAGGCATTGAACCTGCTGTGTGCTGCCATTTCAAGCAAGACACGGCGTTTTAGGCTGTCAGCAAAGCAGTGTAGTGCTGCTACTGTATACATCTGCTGACAACATGCACATCATAGTTCAGTGTCAAACCTTGCAAGCGAAGGTTATGAGTGTCTAGCCCAGCATTAGGACAATTTTGAAGGTATGTTTGTCTCATTAGGCCACTTGAGTTCTCAGCACAGTAGGATTAAGTGCAACTGGTGTCACAGAGAGCCTCACTTAGGTCCAAGTCCATCTGTTGCTGGTACATGTGTAATGTGTTCGTCTGTTGCATGTGCGAATGTTCAGCGGCTGTCCCTTTATGGTATAGATGGCACCCAGACATCGAGCATTCATGCATTGTGTTTGTATTTGGCGAGAATGTGACCGACAAAGCGGCAGTGCTGCGGCAAGGAGGCATGCGAACTGAGTGAAGGCAAAATTTTCATAAAATTTGTGGACATGTGGTTGGCTTTCAAATCTGATCATGCAATCTGCTAATCAATCAAGTTTTGTGCAACATTGCAAGGCAAGTGTCAACCACAGGCGGGAGGCGAAACAGGCAGCTGGCATATGCCTTCTAAGCAAAACAGTGTGAAATGTTATCCTAATACAGCAGAGCATGACCTAGCATATCAGCCAATGTCTCATTCTGCTGTGTGCTTATGTTGCTGAGAGCAGGTGCCCAAGGCTGCATCTGCCAACACAGAATTCAGGAATGGTTTGATGCAGACTGCTGAAGGCTTGTATCACCACTGAGGAGCTGTTGCTGGCCTTGGCATGAACATCTCTGCAATTCAACACGGGTTGGCTTAGGATGTTGCCCCGAGATGCCATGCGGACTGCGTCTGTCAACAATCCACATGGCAGGCAGCCTGGTCATGGTCACAGACAAGCTGAGAATCATTTGTACCCTTGCAATGGACAGAATGCATTGGCTTGAAACAGCATGCGCAGCTCAAGATAGGCTGAATGTGCCTACCATGGTAGAAGTGGACTTCGGTATCACCTTCCGCCCTGGCTCTGTTGACATTGCACTCATGGCGAGCACTGAAGTAGGACTGGCTCAAGGCATCTTGTGTCTTCAGAGAGACCTGAGGTGCTGGTGTCCTTCTCGTGTCAAACTGCAGAAAAGTGTATGATCCCACCGGGCGCAAGGCTCACAAGATGCAGATGCAAGGAGCAGTATCATGAGCAGACGCTCAAAAATGGGCAGTGAATGACTGCTGACGAGATCCAGATGCACGTGACTGCTTTACAGTCACTTACATGGAATGGTGTGCTCAGGTGCTCAGGGCACCACATGCACTGAAAAGCAAAATATCAATTTGGTACACATGCAAGGGGACAGCACGGATGTTGAGTGAGATGCACAGCATCTGCAATGGGGCGCAGCATGGCGCACTTGGTAGACATCTGGGCAGAGGCCATTGGAGTAGCGGTAGCGCAGCACATCAGGGTGATCTCCAGGCCGGGCCATGTCCACCTTGCGGGCAAAGGCCTTCCTGGGGCTCCTGTCTCCGTTCACTGCTGCACCTGCGCAACAAAATGTGACCATCCATGACGCGAGAAGCATCTGCCGTTGTGATTGGCGCATACCCACAGAGGGTGCTTTTGAGTGCCAGACAATGTCTACAGAAGTTCAAGACGTGTGGGTGTCTATTTCGAAATGGCTATCTGTAATATGCATGCTTGTTCTGCATCATCGCAGGCGCTTACATGAGGTATTGCTGAGTCAAGCATGTTTGCTAGTGATGGGCAACTTTTGTGGGAAACTCGCAGGTCAAGCTGACTTGTGTTGTGAAAACCGTGAACCAGCGCGATCGAGCAACTTCTGTGTATGCAAATGAAGCTGCTCCACCGCAAAGATGCTCTTATATTCGTTCATCTTTGTCCTTTTTGCATTGCAAGGGCTATATGATGTTCAAAACAGCATTTGCGATGCAAGACAGGTCAAAATTGTCGTTGAGGCGTGCAGACATGCTTCATTGGCTGAGTCAGAAGTGATGACAGGTCAGTGTTGCTACAAGGGTAAACTGAGCAGACTGACCTGATGTACTGGCAAGGATTGTTCTATTGGCAGTGTTGTAGTGTGTGTAGGCAGGCCTCTCCCCCCATCCCCTAGCTTTCCGCTCGGGGGGGTTGTCTACAGTGATGCCCACAGCAGCCCCATGCAGGTGCTGCTCATCAGCAGGGGGCGCCCCAAAGACCCTCTTGCTGGGCTTGGTATGGCCTGCTGGCACGCCTCTGTACCCTGCCTGCCCTATGATGTCCCTGCATTGCCACATCTGCCTCCTACCCTACACTGCTTTCATTTTGCAAAAAGCTGCATGTACAAGATTGTTTGTGTTGGTAGTTGTTAACAGCTTTGCTATCAGCTTGATGACCTCAATACACTGGCTGCTTTAGGCACATCAGGTACAGACAGAAAGGTGCATTACATGATGCAACAAACCACCATGCAACGTTTGGTAGCAAGTTGGTAGCAGGCTGAGGAGGAGTCACAGAGGGCATCATGCACTGTGAATGGCAGGACATCAAAGATATTGTCTTGTTGACAGACCTCTTTTGCAAGAGGTGGCTGTGCATTGGGTGCCACCCCTTGTGATGCTCACGGGTGGAGGGTGGATCATAATCATCTTGTGGGGGTAACCCAGGGCCCAGCAAGGGATTGGTTCGCCCATGAAACTTGGTCCCCTCCAACAGGCCTGCAGCAGCATGATATGGGCACTGCATCAACAGCAGAAATCAATCCTGCATGCAAAATGTCTGCCTTGCGCATGAGCCCATGGCCGTGATTGCCCAGGGTGGCCTGCAGCACAGTCAGGAACATACAAAACCCTCTGCTCAGCAGGCATGAGATGATAGTGTGCCACAAGATGAGTACAGCTGCATGCACAGGGGCAGTGCTGAGTTGTATGTTGCCTCTTCAACAGCCTCATGTACGGTCAGGATGCAGACCTGCAGCATCTCCTGCTGGCGACTGTGCAGCAGCTTTCTGCCTAAAGTAGGGAACAGGAATTGGAGCTCTTTCAGACAGTCTGTATCTTGGGGAGACCTGCATGCATAGGAAGCAGAATGATGAGGAGAGTCTGCTTTCTGGAATGGTAGAAAGCAAACTTTGCATACCTGGTGTGCTGGTGTTTGCCCTGCTGCAGGCAACTTCTGCAAAGCACTCGCGACCTCTGCAATCAAAAGATGGCTTGAGTGAAGCTGCGCTGCATCCGAGACACCTCTTCATATGGTACAGCTGCTCACATGTCTACATGTGGTGCCCAGCCGCACAGAGTAGGAAGATACTCACCTGGGCCACCGTGCATCTGGGTAGGAGGAGCATTTTGATTGGCTGCGATGGTGACTTGGCGGTAGTCTGTGCGAGGCCCTGTTGTAGCGTCGCTGCAGCAGACAGCAGAGTCGCGGTCAACTTCCTCAGCTCATTGATTGCGGAAGGTATAACACTTGCAATCGATTGCTGCAATGCAAAGCTCTTGAAGGGCAAAGCTGACAAACGCTGACCTGGCAGACGGCTTCCGCTTCGGGCTCAAGACGTTGTAACCTGGCATCCCTCGAGTCGATAGCTTGCTTGTGCGGACGCACCAATCACACTGCGATGCGAGGACCGTAAGCTACCTCTCACAGCCACGACTCGGTGATGCAAAGGCTGTCCCTCTCCGCAATGACTGCACTTGGGAATGGGCAAGGCTACAATATGCAAGGCTGTAATATGGTGCCATATTCGAGGCGGTTTCCAACTGCCCTTACACTCTTGCCTATTGCAAAGGGCAGCTGCGCTCTGCAAGCAACTGTGCTCTGCAGAGTAGAACAACAAGCGCAGCGCTTGCATCACTGTAGATTCGCGTTGCCTTCGGCGTTCTATTGCGCACACTACACGCCGGCTCTCGGGGTCTTTCAGCGCTCAACACGTCCCCTGCAGCTGAGTTTTGGCCAATATAAGTCCAGTTGTCAACGCTGATGACAGACAAAGAGGCTAAGAAAGCCTCCAAAGATGAGAAGAAGTCCAAGCGTAGTAAGGAGGATAGAGACCCCAAAAGCAAGTCTGACAGCAAAAGCAAGGACGAGAAGAAAAAGGACAAAGCAGTAAAAGATCCTGAGAAGAAGAAGGATAAACCTAGCAAGTCTTCAGACGCGAGCGTCAAGTCTCTCAAAGACAGCAGCAGACCGTCCAGTGGGAAGGACAGCAAGTCAGACAACAGCAAAGCCAACGGCAGCAGCCAAGCTCTGACAAAGCGACCAGAGCTGAAAGCCCGTCAACCGCCGCCACCTGTCAAGCAGAAAGAGGAGAGCTACCTGGGCGACATTGATCTGCCCTCAAGTGACGAAGAGGAGGAATATGAAACTAGCGCTAGAGCAAATGATGAAGAAGAACGTGAATTTAGACCCCAGGTGAGTCGACAGAACTTTTTGTGACACATGTTGATGTACCACCTTCCTTATACAATATTCTGATCCCACTTGGCTGCTGCAAAGGTGTGCAGGTCTCAGGGACAGTGTCTTGCCGCTGTGCTGCATGATTGTTGGTCATGTGGGTCTTAGCAAGCGCAAACGTTGAATGCATGAGCGGCAACGCATCAGTGCAAGATTCATTTTGATGGACAAGCAAAACATGTTACATTATGCTGTTTGAAAAGCATGCTCCCGGTTGTCAATTTGTGTAAAATTTGTTCATGCACTCATGTGTTGCAGGTTGCCACCTACAGAGAACAGAAGAAAATGGCAGACAAGAACCGTAAATTGCAGGAGAAAGCACACCGTATGAAGGAGGAGTCACTGCGAGATGATGACAATGTGTTTGATGTTGCCTTTGAGAACCAGGGAGGCGAGGCTGCAGAGCACACTGTCAGCGCCACTGACATCAAGGTGTGCACCACAGCTTCCCATCATTCTAGACAACATACCTTTGCTGCAGCAGCAAGCAGCTGCAGTTGCAGCACACGTATGCTTATGTATCTGCTACATTCAATGTTAGAAGCAGAGCTGCTTGGTGCTGCTCTTGTGCAGCATATGCCCCTGTCATCCACATGTTGACAATGCCTGCTACTGTGCATCATGCATGACCCACATCTCACTGCCTGGTCTGTCCTTTATCATCTGGCCATGCCTGATGCCTTCATAACAACAGGCATAAAATAAAACAGTCCTCTGCATATTGTGCAGGTCCACAGCTTGTCTGTGCGAGCCAAGGGTAAGCTGCTGCTGGAGAACACACAGCTGAGTGTGACAGCTGGCAGGCGGTATGGCCTGGTAGGGCCCAATGGCAAGGGCAAGTCCACTCTGCTGCGCCTCATAGCCAGGAGGCAGATACCTGTGCCAGAAGCTCTGGATGTGCTTCTGGTGGAACAGGTGTGCCCCGCACATACCAAGCTCATCATGAGCTGGAAAGCGATTTTATTAGTATGAATGCTGTAATTGTTGTTGTTATTGTTATTTATTACTGCTGTGATTATTGTGTCACCTGCCACCCATGACAACTGCATGCATCTGCCACTTCGTTCTTGGGCGCATTACAGTCTGCACTATCACCTACAACTTCCGTTCAAGCTGCTTTGTCACACTGCGATTGAGCAAAATTGTGTGCTGCGGCTTTGCCTATTTGATTTCCTGAGTTTGGCTATTGCCTGTTCGGGTTACACTGCTAAGTTAGCACTGCAGTCGTAGTAGATGCTGGGAGTATATAGGGGTAGTATATAGGGGTTGCCAAAGCTTCACAGGAAATACATTGACCACTAACGTGTCAAGCATCAAGCAATGGAGATTTGGGCTGCTGTTGCTAAATTGCGTCATGTCAAGTGACAAGTGCATGCAAAGTCCATACCCCACTACTCTTAGGCTGGGTACTGCAGGAAGTGGTAGGAGATGAGCGCAGTGCGCTACAAGCAGTGGTGGCTGCTGACGCTGAGCTCATGGAACTCAGGGAAGAGGAGGAGCAGCTCAACAAACAGCTGCAGGAGAGCAGCCTTGAGGAGCAGCCCAAGGGCTTTGACGCTGATGAAGCATCACAGCGTCTCAACGAGGTCAGCTTTTGCAACACACTGCTCTGTTGTGGGTCACTCACTTGTCATTCTGCACCAAGCCTATGTGCAGAGAACAAGGTGGTGCTTTTGGAAGGGTGTTTGGACAGACATGCCTGCAAAGCCGTGCTATGTTTTGCTGTGACAGCACTATGAATCTGGGGCGCCATCACCGTTCCCACATGAGGCAATGTGACTGGTGAACAATCTGCAGTGCAGAACGTGCTGGGCAACTGTCAGTGACAGAACAGAGGAAGCTGTGTACATGAGCACAGGTCCATGAGCCTGTACTATACGCTGGGTCATGTACTTGAGAGTTGCAAGTGATGTTTGTTGATGGCAGGTATATGAGCGAATGCAAGAGATCAATGCAGCATCAGCAGAGGCGCGAGCCAGCAAGATCCTTCATGGCCTTGGTTTCACCAAAGTCATGCAGGCACGCCAGACCAACCTGTTCAGTGGAGGTTGGCGAATGCGCATTTCTCTAGCTAGGGCTTTGTACATCCAACCCACCGTTCTTCTTCTGGATGAACCCACAAATCATCTGGACTTGAGGGCAGTCCTTTGGCTAGAGGAGTACCTGACCAGATGGAAGAAGACCCTCATTGTGGTGTCACACGACCGGGACTTCCTCAACACTGTCACGACAGACATCATTCACCTACATGACCTCAAACTGCATTCATACCGAGGCAACTTTGCTCAATTTGATGAGATGTATGAGCAAAAGAGGAGGGAAGTGAACAAGGCTGCTGAGAAGTATGAAAAGCAGATCAAGGCCGCCAAAAAGACTGGCAACAAGGCTGCACAGGATAAGGTCAGCTGCCCAATTATGATGCAACTCTGAAGTGCGCCCTGTGGTCTGCAGCAGGAGGCTGTGTACCTGACGCATGCTCACTGTATCTTTGCTCTGTCTTCTCTAGGACCACAGCATGCACTTTGGTGCATGCCATCAGAGACATTGAGAGAGCTGCTTCTGGTTTGTTCATATCATGTCATGCCTGCAAGGAGCGCACTGTGTGTGCACAAGCCTGTAACTGCTGTTCATGGCCTGTCTGCGCTTGCAGGTGAACAAGAGCACTAAGCAGGCTCAGCAAAGGAAAGCCAAGGCTGCTCCCAGCTACGCTGATGATTCAAACGCAGCAACAGAGGCACCCAAGCGGTGGTCTGACTACACAGTACAATTTGAGTTCCCAGAGCCAACAGAGTTACCGCCCCCTTTGATTCAGCTGAACGATGTCAGCTTCCAGTATCCTGGCAGGGATGATTTTGGGCTGAAGGACCTGAATATTGGGTTGGACATGGGGTCCCGTGTGGCTATTGTAGGCCCCAATGGTGCTGGCAAAACCACCTTGATGAATCTTCTATCAGGTAATTTACTGGACTGACTGACATGTACATGCTGCATTGGACAGTGCCATTTGTTGAGCTTGAATGCCATCTGGGATGAGGTATGAGCAGCAAGTGCTGCATGCAACACAGTCAGATTTTGCTTTCCTTTCACATCTTGCTATCTCAGGCTTGTCTTGCCTTGTTCCTTTGTCTGAGCTTGTGTGATGCTTGTTCAGGTGACATTGACCCAAGCACAGGAGACTTCAGGAAGAGTCACAAGCTGAGAATAGGGCGGTATGCTCAGCACTTTGTTGATGCCCTCAGCTTTGATGAGAACCCCATTGAGTACCTCATGCATAGATTTCCAGAGGCTGGCCTCAAGCCTGAACAGATGCGAGCCTATCTGGGCAGATTTGGCCTGTCTGGTCACCACCACTTGCAGCCCATCTGCAAGCTGTCTGGAGGGCAGAAGGCTCGAGTTGTGTTTACATCAATAGCTCTGACCAACCCACATATTCTGCTGTTGGATGAGCCTACCAATCATCTGGACATGCAAAGTATAGATGCGCTGTCAGATGCAATCAAGGAGTTTGAGGGTGGTGTGATCATCATCAGTCATGACTCACAGCTGCTGAGTCAAGTGTGTGAGGACGAGGAACGGAGCGAGGTCTGGGTTGTTGACAATGGAGAAATCGAGCGGTACGATGGCTACTTTGAGGACTACAAAGCAGAATTGGTCAAGGAGATCCATGATGAGCTTGAAGACGATGAGTAATGGTGGCCTGTGTATGCACCAGTGCTCATCTGCCTGCTTGCATGCCAGCTACAAGTGGTTATTTGGCCACCGGTTATGGGGTCAGAACAGCACATTGAGCTGGCATAATTTTGTACTGCTGCTCCAACAGACTTTTTACAGTAGATAGCTGTAATGCAAAATTTGTTGCAACCTCATCCTGTTGGCGCATTTCAACTTAATAGGCAGTGTGTTAACTTCCTATCAGTTCTCTTCCATGGGGCTGCCACCATATTCTTCATCAGTGTGTTAGTTTTGTTTCTCAGTGTGTTGAACCGTTGTCATTCACACTCAAGAATTCACTACATAGTCAAGAAGAGATTGTTCAAGCTTTCTTGACTGGGGTCCTGCCTGAATAAAGCATGTCTCGTTGCTTTGGAGACAATTGCTACGAGTTGCATAGAAAGCCACACTTCAGGAACACAACATGAGAGTCATTCATGACAGAGTGCCATTGCGCAGAAGCAATTCTGTCTGCTGATTTGCAAGGGTTCTCTCAAGTGCTGGCTGCTGGACCACGTTCAGCCAATTGCAGCTGCATATCTTGCTGCTGAAGCTCCAACTGTGACTGCATTGCACGGAACAGCCTGACACCTGCAGCAAGCATGATACACGTAAACACCCATGCCACGCTCGGGTGGCCACACTTGCAATTGTGTGCTGTTGGCATATCGAAATGGGTGTGCACGTATCTCTGAAAATGTTCACCGCAGGGGCACCCAGGGGGTCTCATGCAGTTTGATTATGAACCAAAACATGTTGTGCAGTTTGGAAACAAGTGGCTGCGCAGGATCTGCATGCACATACAAACGCTGAAGGTCACCTAATGGACTGATTTTCCTGTTGAGGAGCTCCTTTGCACCCAAAGCTGTCAAGCACACTGTCCAAGTACTTGTGTGCTCTGATTGGCTTAACTGTGAAACTGGCATGACAGGCACACCTGCCTCCATTGCTAGCTGTACATCTGCTGATTTCACATATACCCTTTCATCAACAGCAAGCTTATCACTGTCGCGCCAGAAATGTTGATGGCGGATTCGTCTCCTTTTCAGTGCTGGAGGTTCAACAGATGTCAGACTATCTAGGAATGCAATCTGCTCAAACAGATACAAGTCGTTTGAACCATTGTGTTGTTCACAAGACTGGATTTTTTTCAGGTTGAGAAAGTGAGCTACTAATGGCAGGTCATCTATGCTGAACTTGATGGCCAGAACAGGAGAGATATGCCTGGACTCCACTGATGTGTCTTCAGCTAGCATGTTCACGGCATGCTGACCTGCTGACCTGACCTGCTGACCTGGGACAACGTAGGAGATTTTGCAAGCTTTGTGCTGCACTCAGGCCTTCACTTCAGCAGGTCCCTCCTGCTCGATTGGCCTAACACCATTCTCACACACATACAGCATAGCTGCTGCAGCATGGCTAGAGTCTGAGCTTGGTCTTTTTGTGTATCAGCAGTAGGCTGTAAGTGACAATTTGAGCGGCACGAGTGGCTATACACAAATACTTTCAGAGTTAGTGTGCTCTGTGTACTCAAGGAAACACACCATAGCTGTACAAAACTTGGGTTGGAACTGCAACAAGTTTAATTTGTGCTACGGGACGATGGAGGAGGCCAGCAGAAGGCTGACGCACTTCTACAGCCTGGATCTAAGTAACGAATCAGACACAGCAAGGTCTTGTTATCACCATGTGCCTAATTTGCTGCACGTATAGGATCTGTAAATGCTTGCTCCGCGGGAAAGTTGTCACATTCGCAGAATGCTAGGAAGCAATATGTTGTCCAGGCGGCACCAAATACATACGCACATCCGGACGGCTAACGACAATCTGAGTCACTAACATCGCTCACAGACTGACCAGCATTCCATCGCGCTTCCTGTTTTTGCTGACCGCGTTTCAAATGAGATCTGCATAACGCAATCAAATAGAAGTTTCACTGCATACATGTCTGGGGTGGCTGCTTGTGCTTGGCCTGCCTTCCTGGCTAGCAGTCACCCAGGTTGTCAGTGTAAAAGTTTCCCGGTCTTTCGACCAAGAACACGTACGTCTACAGCCCGTCATCAATTGTGCCCCTCTGAGCGTCGAAGCCACAAAAATTTGCCAGCTACCTCGTTATCGCAAGCAACTGCCGCTCAGGGCGTTGTCCAAGATTCACCAGCTGAGCGTCAGCAGGCTACGTACAGCAGTCACGTACCTCTACAGGGCAGCTTGAACATTGCAGATGATCCGCAAGGGTCCATTGCAGGCCACTCTGGCCGTGCAGGCTCAGGTGACGTCCCTCAAGTTGAGACAGCTGGTGCCACAAGCAGCACCTATTCAAAAGAAGAGAGGGCAAAGCTAGCAAGCATCCCAGAGTCTGAGATGAGTCCAGAGATGCTTCGGCGCTGGAGGATCAGCAAAGCAAACAAAGGCAAGCAGCCTTGGAACAAGGGCAGGCAGCATCCTCCAGGTAACACAAGCTTGTTATATGTCTTTGCCTGCATACAAGCCTGTGCGATGCTGCATATTGAGCGTGATTACAGAGACATTGGCCAAAATACGTGCGGGCACCAAGGCAGCTATGTTGCGGCCAGAAGTGCTTGCCAAGGTCAGAGCCAACCATCCTTCTGGTCCTCACACACCAGAGTCGAAGGTGAGTTGGGTTTGTCCTTTTTTACTTTCAGTTGTGTCTTTGAGCTGGCAAGCCATTTGCAATCTGCGCCCTACCTTGTTTTTGCTTGCCACGAGCACACTTTGCGCAAAGTCAGACTCAACTGACATCAGTTTACACATAGCTGTGGGGCTACATGGTCAGATAAGTGCAATGCACCTGGCTGGTTCACATGCAGGCCAAGATCAGCGCGGCTGTTTCAGCCAGTCATCACAGGAGGAACGCTCTGAAAAAGGCGCATCAGGCATTGCAATCTGAGGTTAACAAGCTTACAACCTGACAAGGTTTCTTGCAGCTGCGCAAGGCGATGAAGACATGTAGACTTGTATGGGGTTAATGCTCACCCAATGTTGCTCATTGTCACAGGCTGTGTTGGCAATGCCTTCCAGTGCTGCATGTTGCTCACGCTCAGCAGCCCTTGCATGCATGATGTGCAAACGTATCTGTGCGAATTTGCACATGCTATACTGTTGGACATACACAGCGCTCATTGGTCATGCAGGGCAGCAGCGATGAGGATCCAGGACTGTCATCAGCAAGCAGTAGCAAAACACACACACAGGAATTGCCAAGCCAAGTTGCCAGGCCGCCAAGAGTCAAACGTAAGGCTGCTAAAAAGGCGCCAGCTGACAAGTTTGTCAACTTTGATGGCATCAGACAAGCTGACTCACAGGACAGAAGGATTACTGGTAGGTGATCAGCTCACGGCCAGGTCACACAACAACAATCTACAACGTGCGCCCTTGTTGTTTTCAAGTCACGTGCTGAACAGGGTTTGCTTGCAAAGAAAGTTTGCACACTGCACATCGACAACGTCATCAACAACAGCCCATTACGTCAGAACCAAAGTCCAAGGCACTCCATCTGCAGGACATTTCAACACGATTATATGCAGACAGCGATGTGTCCATGGCCCGAACCCTCAGAGAGCGTGTGCTTGGTCTTTGTCTCACATTTGTACTGACTTGCAGGAAAGTCTCCCAGCAATTCAGCAGAGGCACCCTCTCTTAAGTCATCCACTGAAAAGAGGGTACTTGCTGAGCAGCATCGTCAAAACATCTCTCTGGCTATCAAACAGAAGTGGGCCGATCCAGATTATCGCATGCGCACCTCATGTGGCATGCGCAGCGGTATTGTGCAGCACAAACGGGTTTCCACTGCCAGGGTGAGTCCGTCAGGCTTCCTGTTCA
>JAABUP010007003.1_pt1 | contig 15522 bp, 14 predicted proteins | sample 5559201 | NCBI WGS metagenome assembly JAABUP01 (sample SAMN10711887, study PRJNA513373) | rock metagenome | isolation source: Antarctica rocks | place: Antarctica
ATGATCTAGTTGCTTACTAAGACTCTAAGACTAAAGCACATTATCTTCTCACTTCTGTATGAAGCTCTTCTTTTTCTCTTCATAGTATTCTTCTTGTATTTAGAAATTATCAATTGAGCATTGATCTCATTGCAAACCTGTGACATTAAAATACTATTCTCATTTAGACATGATCTACACTAAAGACCTTGCTGTACAATTGTTGAAATCAGTGCAGAATGAGCACAGAAACCTCTATGACAGATGAAGTGAAGATTGTTGCTGAGAAGATTCTTTCTTAAGCACAAATACTTATAACAAAACTATGCAGCATGAAGAGTTATACAGAAGAGAACATGAGAAACATGAAGACTTATATGAATCTTCTTTACATCTTTGTGATGAATTGAGACAATCTCACATCAGCTACATCAGTAGATACAGTTATCTCAACATCAACTGTTGCAACATCATCTTCTTCTCAAGAATCAGTCAATTGTACAAACAGTTTCACTTTAAAGCAGCTCATTGCAGCAATGAGAGTAAATTAACACTTAAAATGATGTCTCTCTGATTCACTCAAATTTGAAGAAAAAAGAGAGAAATTCAGACCTTGACTACAACAAATTGTCACTAAATTGAATGTGAACATGTCAAACAACAATGTCAGTGTGCAGTTCTGATACTTACACAGTCAGCTTGAAGGGTTGACTTTAAGTCAAGTCACACCTTAAATTGTGGCTTGTATCAAGTCAAACAAAGTTCTAAACTGTACAATCATTGAGAAGCTGATCAATCAGCTTCAGCATGTGTACAATGACTCAGAATTAAGAGAGAGAGCAACTCATATCTTAAAAGCATTAAAACAGAAAGAAAAGTCATTTGCAAGACACCTGACCACCTTTGAACAAACATTGCTGAAAGTGAGAGGCTTAAAATGAAATGATGCTGTTAAGAAGACATTTCTCAGTAACAGTCTAGATGTAATGCTCACACAAGCCCTGGTTGCAACATCAATCTCTGCATCATACAATGAGTACATTACTTTACTGCAGTGAGTCAGTCACAATTTAAACTCAATTCAAAAGACTGTTACTCAGAAGTGTTGTATGACAACCTTTATCATCACACAACAGTTTCACACAGACAACATGAACTGAGAATTCATTAAGCATGTCATTGTTGCAGCTACAGAAACTGAAGAAAGATACAGAGCACAATGAGTGTCAGAGAAGAAAGTGACAGAACATTGTACAAAACAACTATGCATGCACTACAGAGACAACAGTCACTTCATTAAGAACTGCAAACTTCTGCCTGCTGTATGATCTTGTGTCATTAACATTGTCTCTGCTGAGACTGTGAAGAAAGCAACAGAAAAAGAGAAGAACTCAAAAAAAGAGTAGCTTTTAGCAAAAGTCACAGCTGAAAGTGTATGAGATGTGATAAAAACTGAAAGAAGTTTGAGAAACAGATGAATAGTGCTCTCTTCATCATGTCAACATTAATCAATAAGAAGTCATATGCACATATCTTGTATAACACAGAGTGTCTGTTCTATGAAATAATCACTTCTCACTTTGCTAAAAATCACAACCTACAGTGCATGAAGATAAGAGCCTGTACAATTATGAGATTGAATGAACCTTCAGATTCATCAGTAAATGAAGTAGCTGTCATACAGATTGATATTGACAGACATCAAAAGTCAAGAACATTCTTTTATATTGTTTTTAAGATAGTGTTCTACAACCTTATACTAGGTTTATCATGAATGAAGCAGAACAAGATCATATTAAATGCAGACAGAGTCTTTCTTACAATTAAATTCACAGAAACTGTTGTACAGAACAGAAAAGCTTCTGCTGAGAGCAAGTTCAATCATGTTATGATGTCAGCTACATTCTTTATGAATCTTGTACAGAAAAAAAAAGAGAAACAGAAGAAGATTGAGGTGTTCTTGATCAGCATAGTGTTATGACCAAACCATAACCAGCTAGTATGTTCTAGGAAATACGCGAGGAAAGTGTATACCTGAACATAAGCTCACACAGCTCTATATGCTCATGATGAGCTCAATGAGATGATAGACCTTTGATAGGTCTATCAGCTCTATTGCTCTATAGCAAGCAAGACAAGCACGGCAATTCTATGGTATATAGTAGGACCATTTCCCCTATGAAAATGGATTGTGTTCAACTCAATACAAGTTATCAACTACTGGTTTACCCTACACTGCACACTGAGATTCTTATATTAACAAGCACAAATCTCTAGTCTTAATATTTGAGGCAGCTCAGATCAGAACGTAACACTTTGAACATTCTTACAATATAAGAATGACAATCAGTGCGCAGAAGTTAGCTTCAACAAGTCAAGTCAATCTTCAAGATCTTTAGCAAACAATTGATGTACTCAAGGTATCAACACTCAATGCATTCACAGACAAAAAAGAGAAGCTGTGAGCCTTCTTGATCAAGCTTGAGTTATATATCAGATTCAATCAGACAAAGTTCAGATTCAAAATGAACAAAGGCCTGTTTACTGTATCATACCTCAAGAATGCAGCATTCAATTAAGTTAACCTCAAACTGCATGAGTTTCTCAACAAGACATCAAAGAAATGAATGAACAATAAGAAATTCATATTCAGTGACTATAAGAAGTTCAAGAATGAGCTTCAAAGAGCCTTCAGAGTAGTTGACAAAAAACAAGCAGCAGAAAGACAACTTCACATTCTAAAGATGAATAAGTCAGCAGCCAAGTATGCAGCAGAGTTTCAGTGAGTTGCGGCCTTAATGAATTGAGACAACAACACTTTAATATCACAATACTATTGAGAACTCAATGAAGCTATCAAAGATGAGATAGTCAGAATGAATTGACCTGAAGAGCTTCAGAATATGATCAATATCTTCATCAACATTGACAGTTGTCAATGAGAACAATGAATGAAGCAAACAGAGCACTACACATCAAAGATGTGAGAAAAACATTATATTCTCAGAAGAGGTGACTCTATGAATCTCAATGCAATTGAGAAGCACTGTGAGCAGCAGCCACAAGTGAAGCAAGAATGGTGCATGAGCAAGCTCTATAAGCCTCAACTTCAATGAGCAGAGACTTGTGAATGTTATAACTGTGAAAAGCTCAAACATCTTGCAAGGACCTGCAAGAAACCTCAACAAGAAAGAAAAGAAGTTGCAGCAACAAATACACACATAGTGCATGACGCTCTGAGCTGAACAGTCTGCTACAACAATATGTGCTGAACACATATGAGCAGCAAAGACAAAGTCAAATGATACTCACAGAAACCTAAGAAAGAACAAAACAATTACAACATGACAGGTTGACTGAAGAGACTAACTATTCTAAAGAAAACTGAGATCAAAGAAACTGATACTCACAGAACTCAGATAGAAGAAGACTACAACAATAGTACCTGAACAGTTCTGAATTTGAACGCAAACTCAAAAGATGTCAACAACTGAGAAGTTGACATGAGGGTCAAAACAAGATATGAGCACCCCAAAAATCAGCACTGAGAGATGTGTCAACAACTGCTAGAAAAACAGCAGAAAGAGCTCAAGAAAAGAGTCAATGACCTTGAGAAGCAACAAGAAGAAACAAAAGAAGCAAGAACATGCTTAAAACTCAACAAGTTGATGAGAGACATATGAACAGCAACTAACTCAGTATCAAGACAACTTGTGTGAAAAACTAAGAGTCACAAAATCAAGATCCATTTACCCACAGAGTATCTAACATCAGAAGGTGATTGATGAACCTTTTCAGAAGGCTATATGTCACCTGAGTTTCTGAATAAAGTGAAAGCACTACAAGATCAAATTCAGTGAGAATATGATCAGTACAAACTGCACCTACACTCAGAACAGTATATTGAGAAAGGCAGTGAGGAATACACACAACTGATCATATGAGAAAAAGAACCTAAACAGTTTCAGAATCTCAAGAGAAAAGCAAGTGATGCAATACAGTTAAAAAACTACAAGCTTTCTCAAAGAGACTAGAGAACAAGGAGCTTTTAATGTCTCAAAAGAACAGCAAAGACCATAAGATATGAGTTGACATTCAGGTTGAGCGAAATGAACTTCTTCAAGTGATGGTAGACTCAGAAGCAATCAACAACTACATTTTGCAGCAAGCGATAAGAATGCTAAAACTAATGCTGCAGTGAACATCAAAGCCTATGCAGATGTATATGGTCAACAGAGAATTCAAATGAATAACAGATCAGGTTCACATTGAAGCCACAATACTAGAAGATTCACAAGAGTTGATGTTTGATGTTCTCAATTTGATCAAGTATGACATCATACTAGAGATGCTCTGATTACGCAAAAAGAACTCAAGAATTGATTGAATCAGCAAAGAGTTATACATCATGATAGATGTGTATGAGATCTTTAAACAACCAGAAATGAGCTTATCAGAGCATAAGTCATGAGATCATGAAATACTGCTATTGAATGACAAGCAGTCAAAGTGAATGCCGCTGTACTCAATGAGCGAAAACCAACTCAAGAAAGTCAGAACTTACCTTGACAAGAATCTTAAAAGAGGATTCATCAGATCATCAAAGTCATCAACAGGATACCTGATTCTGTTTGTATTAAAAAAGAATGGTACAAAGCAACTATGTGTCAACTATAGACAACTCAATGAGATAACTAAACAAGACAGTTATTTCCTACTGTTGATCAAAGAGTTGCAAGACCAATTAGGCAGAGTCAAGTGGTTCACAAGTCTAGACTTGAAAGAAGCCTACTATTGAGTACAAATGAAGAAAGACAAAGAATGAAAAACGGTGTTCTGAACAAGATATGAACACTATAAATACACTGTTATGTTGTTTGAGCTCAAGAATGTTCCCACCACCTTTTAAAGGTTAATCAATGACACATTGAGAGAATACCTCAATGATTTTGTGATCACATACCTCAACAACATTCTGATATATTCAGATGACCTTGAGACGCACCACAGCCATGTGCACAAGATATTGAAAAAGCTTAACAAAAGAATGTTGTATGTGAAGAAGTCAAAGAGCAGGTTTGAAACAAAGAAAATCAAATTTCTTAATTATATTATTCAATCTGAACAAATCAAGAAGAACTCAAAGAAGACAGACGCAGTCAGAAACTGATCTTCATCAAAATGAGTCAAGAAAGTGCAAGTCTTTCTAGAGTTGATGAACTATTATTGAAAGTTTGTACCTAATTATGCAAAGATTGCAGAACCCCTCACACAACTAACACACAAGAACAAGAGATGACATTGAGATAGAGAACAGAAGAATGTGTTTCACACATTAAAGAAAAGCTTTAATGAAACAGCACACCTGAAAATACTCAATTCAACATGCGAAAAGGTACTGAAAATCAACACATAAGATTTTGCAGTAGGTGCATGCTTGTATCAAATTGAGGATGAGCAACAGAGACTCATAGCCTATCAATTTAAAAAGCTTTCAAAACCTGAGAAAAGATATGAGGTTCATAATAAAGAACTTCTTGCAATAGTGAAAGCACTGCAAGATTGAAGATCTTACCTTACAGATACTGAGAAATCTATTCAGATTTACACAGATCACAAGAACTTGAGAAACTTTGCAACAACAAAACAGTTGAATTGATGACAGATTTGCTGAGTCAAACAGTTAGTCAATTATGAATTTCAGATTCATTACAAGAAGAGTAATGAGAATGATGAAGCAGACACTTTAAGTAAACAGTCTGATCATGAAGAAGTGAAGAAGATTCACGTCAAAATTCTGAGTGAAGATGACAAGAAAATCCTCACAAAAGGTTTAGCAGCAACATACAAGGTGAAGCAAGCTTTCTTGATGAATGAAGAACTAATACAAGTATGTCATGATGACAGAGTCAATGAACACCTTGAAGTCAAAAGAATTAAGGACCTTGTATGAAGAAGACACAATATCAGCAACCTTAAGAATCAAATCATCAAGTACATTGTCAAATGTGATTCATGTCATAGAAACAAGATTCAGAAAGATAAAAGACATGATGAGATAACACAACTAAACACACCAGATGTGTCATGAGAGTCAGTTACTATGAATTTCATAATGAAGTTATCAATGTCAAAGGATTTGGCATGAGGAGTGAAATTTGACAGTATATTGACTATAGTTGATAGATTAACCAAGTACACAATGTTCATTTCATTCAAGAAAACCACAACGGCATCAGTATTGATGTACACCATACTGCAAGAGTTGATTAACAATCATGAGCTATCAAAGAAGTTTATCACTGACAGAGACAAGCTGTTTACAAGCAAGTTTTGAGAAATGATCACAGCAGAACTCAGAATAAATCATAAAATGTTGACGGCATACCATTCACAAACAGATGAGCAGAGCAAACAAATGAACCAGACAGTTGAAACGTACTTGAGACACTATGTCAACAGAAACCAGAACAACTGAGTACAACTGTTGTTAATGGCACAGTTTGTGTACAATAACACACAAAATGAAACCACAGAAGAAACACCATTTTGAGCAAATTATGAATATAACTCAAAGGTATGATGAGAACCGCAAACACACAAATCACAAAGCCAGAAAGCAATATTAGATATTGCAGAGATCAAAAAGCTACACAGAGATCTGATGAACAGAATTCAACAGCAAACAGAACAAACAACAGAGATAAAACCTTTCAGGGTTGAAGAGAAAGTTTATCTAAGAATGAACAATATTTGTGTAAAGCAAAGAAGCAAAAAGTTGAACAACAAGAGCATAGAACCATTTAAGATCAAGAGGAACATTAAGAAATTAAGCTACAAACTAAACTTACTCAAGAAGATGTGAATACACTCAGTGTTTCATGTGTTTATGCTTCAGAGTTGCAATCAGTTCATACCACTTTAGATCATCAAAACATCTGTTGAACTCAATGAGAAGTATCAAGTTGAGAACATTCTAGAAAAATGAATGGTTAACGGGAAAACCCACTATCTCATCAAGTAAAAAGAATATGATACCTCAGAAAACACATGAGAACTCAAAGAGAACCTACTCAACTGTGCAAGAACACTACAGCAGTTTGAGAGAAAGGCTCAGAGTCAATAAAGAAACTAAAACTCATTGACTTCAGTAAGGAATCAAGATTAAAAGAATCAGAGAAGTTTTCCTCATCCTCAGTTCTGTTGTTATCATTGCTTAGTTCAGAAGCAACACAGCAAACTTTAATGACTGTGTGAGACTCATTCTGTTTCAAAGTCTTGAAAAGGCAAAGAACCTTTGCATTCAGCTTGAAAAGGCGCTCAGCCTGTTCTACACACTCATTCATAGTCATTTTGAGTTCAGATTTTAATTGAAGATGAGCGTGATTCAGAGAATCTAATGATACTGACACACATGAACAATCAAGACAGATACACTCAGAACACTTTGTGTGACCTGTCATAATAATACAAGAAGAAAGAACAGTCAAACAATGATCACAGACAGTAGAAGAAGTGAAGCTGAAGATTGCAATGATTTTTGCAAGGCAAAGACAATTGTGCTGCTTATAAGAAGACATGACAGTGAGAAAGCTATTTGTCTTTATACTCTCACTTATATAGACACTAAAGAACTAGCACCTAAAAGAGAAGAGATCATGTTATGGTCAAACCATAATCAGCTAGTATGTTCTAGGAAATACGCAAGAGAAGTGTATACCTGAACATAAGCTCACACAGCTCTATATGCTCATGACAAGCTCAATGAGACGATAGACCTTTGATAGGTCTATCAGCTCTATTGCTCTATAGCAAGCAAGGCAAGCACAGCAATTCTATGATATATAGTAGGATCATTTCTTCTATGAAAATGAATTGTGTTCAACTCAATACAAGTTATCAACTACTGGTTTACCCTACACCGCACACTGAGACTTTTATATCAACAAGCACAAATCTTTAGCTCTAATATTCAAGGCAGCTCAGATTAGAACATAACACATAGTCAATATTGAAAAAGTCTTAACCTCACAGAAGAAGACTGACCTGAGGACTATACTTTCTGATCATTATCACAAGTTTTTAGATGTGTTCAATCATACAATGACTGAGAAGTTGCCTCTCTTAAGAGAAGAAGACACAGATCATCAGATTGAACTAGAAGAGGTGAATGAAAAAGAGTCAAAAGTACTCTGAGATTCTCTATACAACATGATGAGAGAGGAGCTACTAGTGTTGCACAAAACATTAACAGAACTTTTGAATAAGCAGTTTATATGAGTCAGTAACTCATCTGCTGCAGTGTCTGTTTTATTCATATGAAAGTCAGAAGGTGAACTTCAGTTCTGTGTGAACTATTGTGGCTTGAACTGAATCACTCAAAAGAATCATTACCTTCTTTCATTGATATATGAGACTCTGCAAAACATTGAATGAGCTCAATGATACATTAAGTTGAATGTCATAGCGACATTTCACAAGATTTAAATTGCTGTAGAAGACAAATGAAAGACAGCATTTTGTACAAGATATGAGTTGTATAAATGAATGATGACTTCTTTTGAGCTAGTCAATGTCTCAAGCACCTTTCAAAGATATATTAACTGGGTCTTGCAGAACTTTCTGAATAAGTTCTGTTCAGCCTATGTGAACAATATTCTCATTTTCACTGATGAATTGCTGCATCAACACTGAAATCATGTACAAAAGATACTACTACAGCTTTGAGAAGTTGATCTACAAATTGACATTGACAAATGTGAGTTTGAAGTCAAGTCAATCAAGTATCTAAAGTTCATTCTGAAAGTGAGAAAGAGCATACAAATAAATTCTCAAAAGATGAAGGCAATCATGAACTGACAAGCCCCTAAGTCAGTAAAGAGAGTACAAAGTTTCATAGGCTTTGCAAACTTCTATTGAAAGTTCATCAAGAACTTTTCTAATTTAGTTATGTCAATGATGGCTCTTGTACAAAAGAATACATTCTTTAAGTGAACTGAGAAAGCTGATCAAGATTTTAAGAAGCTAAAGACTATGTTCATTTCAGTGCTGATTTTAGTTCTGTTTGATCATACACATACAACTGTGATGAAAACAGATTTCTCAGATTGATGCATAGATGAAACTCTGTTGCAGTTAATAAATAATGTGTGAAGGCTTTGTGCCTACTATTCAAAGAAGAATGCATCTGCAGAGTGCAATTATGAGATTTATGATAAAGAGATGCTGATCATCATACAATGCTTAAAAAAGTGAGATGCAGAATTGAGAAGTGTGTTAAGTTTTCAGATTTGCACAGATCACAAAAATTTGAAATACTTTATGACAGTTAAAAAGCTTACAGAGCGACAAATGAGGTGGTCTTTAATACTGTCAAAATACAACTTCTTCATACTATACTTACTGAGAAAACAGAATGAGAGAGCAGATGCTCTATCAAGACAGAAGCAGAATGTGTTAATGAATCTCTCAGATGACAGAGTACAACATTGTATGACACAGATAATACATTCTAAGATGATGAGCAAGCCTTTACAGACTGCCTCAATGACAGTAACAGACATACTGATCTCTGTTCTTGTATAAGATCAGAACTTGTTCAGTGAGATCACAGATCTTAAGCAGATGTGAGTGAATGCTGAAGCAGAAGATGAGTTGTACAATGAGCTTTGTCAGACAATTTGCAAACAACAAAGGTCATTTTTCACTGTTTTAAAAGTGAGGGTATTCATAACAAAATGCTTCTTGAGCAATGAAGAAAAGCTACTCTTTTGCAGAAGACACTGAGTGTCTTTCTCAGAATCTCTTTGTACAGAACTGATTCAGTATACACATAACTCAACAATGGCTGAACACTCAGAAAGAAATGTAACTGATGCTCTCTTATCATGACAGTTCTTTTGACTCAGAATGCTACAGAATGTCTGTACATTCTGCTGAAATTGCAACAAATGCTGTATGAACAACAGCTGAAAAGACCGCTGACAAGGCTTCTTGAAGCCTCTACCTGTACTGAAGCAAATTTGACAAAAGATATTCATTGACTTTGTAGTAGATTTACTGTCAAGTGAGAGTTGTACAAACCTTCTGATAATTATGAATTGTCTTAGCAAGAGAGTAATACTGAAACTGTGCAAGAATATAACTGCAGAATGAGTGGCTCAGACATTTGTACAACACTTCTACTGAGCTCATGAGCTTTTTACCACAATAGTCTCAAATTGAGGCACTCAGTTTGTGAGCAGCCTATGAAAGAGAGTCTGTCAACTTTTGAAGATTGTATGAAGAATGTTCACTGCATATCACTCAAAAACTGACAGGGCAACTGAGTGAATGAATCAGAATGTTGAGCTATACATTTGTACATTCTTCAATTATAGTCAGAACAACTGAGCAAGCCTGCTTCTTATGACTGAGCTAGTCATAAACAATCATAACTTTGTCTCAACAGAGATGAGCTTCTTTTTCTTGTCTCATGAGTATCACATGAAGCCTCTACAACTACTTGAGAAGTTGAAGCCTGTATGATCTGCAAAAAGTTCAGTACAGAAAGCTGATCAAATTGTATGAAAGATAAAAGAAGTCACAGAGTGAGCACAGATGACTATGACTGTCATTCAGCAAATACAGAAGAAAATGGTGAATCAAAAGAGACAGCAGTCTTATGACTTTAAGAAAGAAGACAAAGTCTGACTAAATCTTAAGAACATTCATACAGACTGTCTGTGTAAGAAGTTGAATGTGAAGAATGTTAAGTACATCATTGTTAAGAAGATCAACTCACATTTCTTCTGTCTGAACACACTGTTAGGTATTTATAATGTGTTTCACTCAGTCATGCTTCAGTCAGCAGTCATGAATGCTCTTTCTTCTCAGTGTACAACAGACTCACAACTCTTGTCACAAATTGTAAGTGATGAAGAAGAGTTTGAGATAGAGAAGATTCTGAAGAAAAGATTCATATGATGTAAAGAAGAATTCAAGAAGAAGTACTTGATAAAATGAATCAGTCATACCTGACTTACATGAGAATCAGTGTCTGTCATGAAAGACACAGTGACATTAAACTGATGAGAGTTAATGCAACCTGAGGTGACTAGATCTTAACCATATGTGAGAAGACTGAGATGCTTCATGAGTTTGAGAAATTGTACAGAGTTCAAAATTTAGTGTTGAATTTATTTAATTTATTTCTATGCTAATTACTAATGATGCCTTCTTGATTTCACTGAAGCTACTTGTTCTGAGCACCACACAGAGATGAGGCATACAGCTCAAATGTTGTACACAGCTCATATAACTAAATCTATACTAAGAGCAACACAAGAGAAGAAAGAAGAGTTGTACGTACTTAAGGGTCAATATAAATGATGATCATCCTTATCAGTGATGTCAATGTGATCTGCCTTGACTGAGCAGCATGTTTACCCTCATTGACATTGTTGTTGTTCTCATCATTTGAGATGACAATGAGAACATCATTGTTGCGTACAAAACAGCAAGCAGCATGATCACATCACTTGCAGTTGCTGCAACACTCACTGAAATGTTCTGAGATACAACGACATTTCAGAAAGAATGTCATACTGTGTTCTCAACAGCTGATACAACCGTCAAGAATCAACACACTCTGACTCTGAATCAGAATGATGTTAATGTACAATGATTAATGAGTTCTCATCTGATTTGATGTGATATGTTGCTGTATAAACAGAACATTCACACTGAGCAGTGTGAGAATGACCATTGTCTGAGAGAAGTGAGCATACAAAGCAAGCTGCTGTTGATCAATAAAAAGAACAGAATTAACATCAATGTCTGCAAGAACAAGAACAGCAACATAAGCGTTGTACAAAATGAGAGCCCTACAAGTTGTCAGCTCAGAGACACATGCTCATACAACATTTACATGATAATTGTTGTTGTTGTTGTTGTTGCTGCTAAGCTTGTTGTACAAGAGTCAGTGCTGACATACTCAATCAAGAAAGGTTTCACATACAAAAGGTATCAGTGAAGAAGTTGAAGAAGAAAGAAAAAGAGAAGTTGTATGTGAGGTGAGAAGGTTATAACTCACTTCACTGACAAATAAGCTCAAGTGAATTGTTGAAGAAAATCACGCAAGCAATGAAAAAATTTTCATCTGTGAACCTTACCTGTATGAAGCAGACAAACATGTGTCAATAAACATTAACAATCATACAACAACCTTTTCAGAAGCTTAAAGCACAACCTTGAAGAGAAAGAAAGAGGTGATGTCATGAGTTGAACTCATACTAAGGTCTTATGGTCTAGTTGCTTACTAAGACTCTAAGACTAAAGCACATTATCTTTTTGCTTCTGTATGAAGCTTTTCTTTTTCTCTTCATAGTATTCTTCTTGTATTTAGAAATTATCAATTGAGCGTCAGTCTCATTGCGAACCTGTGACATTAAAATACTATTCTCATTTAAACCTGGCCTACACTAAAGGCCTTGCTGTACAATTGTTGAAATCAGTGCAGAATGAGCACAGAAACCTCTATGACAGATGAAGTGAAGACTGTTGCTGAGAAGATTCCTTCTTGAGCGCAAATATTTATAACAAAACTACACAGTATGAAGAGTCATACAGAAGAGAACATGCAGAACATAAAGGCTTGTACAAATCTTCTTTACATCTTTGTGATGAATTGAGACAACCTCACGTCAGCTACATCAGTAAATACAGTTATCTCAACATCAGCTGTTGCAACATCATCTTCTTCTCAAGAATCAGTCAATTGTATGAACAGTCTCACTTTAAAGCAGCTCATTGCAGCAATGAGTGTGAATCAGCACTCAAAATGATGTCTCTTTGATTCACTCAGATTTGAAGAAAAGAGAGTGAAATTCAGACCTTGACTACAACAAATTGTTGTTAAATTGAATGTGAACATGTCAGACAACAATGTCAGTTTGCAGTTCTGATACTTACACAGTTGACTTGAAGGGTTGGCTTTAAGTCAGGTCACACCTTAAATTGTGGTTTGTATCAAGTCAAACAAAGTTTTAAATCATATGATCATTGAGAAGCTGATCAATCAGCTTCAGCATGTGTACAACAATTCAGAATTAAGAGAGAGAGCAACTTGTACCTTAAAAGCATTAAAACAGAAAGAAAAGTCATTCACAAGACACCTGACCACCTTTGAACAAACATTGCTGAAAGCAAGAGGCTTAAAATGAGATGATGCTGTTAAGAAGACATTTCTCAGTAACAGCCTAGATGTAATGCTCATGTGAGCCCTGATTGCAACATCAATCTTTGCATCATATAATGAGTACATTACTCTACTGCAGTGAGTCAGTCACAATTTAAACTCAATTCAGAAGACTGTTACTCAAGAGTGTTGTATGACAACAGCTATCATCACACAACAGTCTCACACAGACAACATGAACTGAGAACCCACTGAGCACACCATTGTCACAGCTACAGAAACTGAAGAGAGATGCAGAGCACAATAAGTGTTAAAGAAGAAAGTGACAAAACATTGTATGAAACAACTATGCATGCACTGCAGAGACAATGATCACTTCATTAAGGACTGCAAACTTCTGTCTGCTGTACAATCTTGTGTCATCAATGTTGTCACTGCTGAGACTGTGAAGAAGACAACAGAAGAAGAGAAGAACTCAAAAAAAGAGTAGCTTTTAGCAGAAGTTGCAGCTGAAAGTGTACAAGATGTGATAAAAGCTGAAAGAAGTTTGAGAAACAGATGAACAGTGCTTTCTTCACTATGCAAACATTAATCAATAAGAAGTCATATGCACATATCTTGTACAACACAGAATGCCTGTTCTATAAAATGATCACTTCTTGCTTTGCTAAAAATCACAATCTACAGTGCATGAAGATAAGATCTCATATGATTACAGAGTTTGATAAACCTTCAAATTCATCAGTAAATGAAGTAGCTGTTGTACAAATTGATATCAATGAACATCAGAAGTCAAGGGCATTCTTTTATATTGTCTCTAAGATAGTGTCCTATGACCTTATACTAGGTCTATCATGAATGAAGCAGAACAAGGTCATATTGAATGCAGGTGAAGCCTATCTTATGATTGAATTCACAGAAACTATTGTATGAAACAGAGAAGCTTCTGTTAAGAGCAAGTTCAATTATGTTATGATGTCAGCTATGTCTTTTACAAACCTCATACAGAAGAAAGAAGAGAAACAGAAGAAGATTGAGGTGTTTTTGATCAGCATGATCAATATCAAAAAAGCCTTAACCTCACAGAAGAAGACTGACCTGAGAACTATACTCTCTGATCATTATCATGAGTTTTTAAATGTGTTCAATCATATGATGACTAAGAAATTGCTGCCCTTAAGGGAAGAAGGCACAGATCATCAAATTGAACTAGAAGAGGTGAATGAAAAAGAGTCAAAAGTACTCTGAGATTCTCTATACAACATGACAAAAGACAAGCTACTAGTGTTGTGCAAAACACTAACAGAACTTTTGAATAAGCAGTTCATACAAGTCAGTAACTCATTTGCTGCAGTGTTTGTTTTATTCATACAGAAGTCAGAAGGTGAACTTCAGTTCTGTGTGAACTATTGTGACTTAAATCAAATCACTTAAAAGAATTGTTACCTTCTTTCATTGATATATGAGACTCTGTGAAACATTGAATGAGCTCAGTGATACATCAAGTTAAATGTCATAGCAGCATTTCACAAGATTTGAATTGCTGCAGAAGACAAATGAAAGACAGCGTTTCATATGAGGTACAGGTTGTATGAATGAATGATGACTTCTTTTGAGCTAGTCAATGTCTTGAGCACCTTTCAAAGATATATCAACTGAGCCTTGCAGAACTTTCTGAACAAGTTCTGTTCAGTCTATGTGAATGATATTCTCATTTTCACTGATGAATTGTTGCATCAACATTGAAATCATGTATGAAAGGTCCTACTACAGCTTTGAGAAGTTGGCCTACAAATTGACATTGACAAATGTGAGTTTGAAGTCAAGTCAATCAAGTATCTAAAGTTTATTCTGAAAGTGAAAAAGAGTGTACAAATGAATCCTCAAAAAATGAAGGCAATTATGAACTGACAAGTCTCTAAATCAGTAAAGAGTGTACAGAGTTTCATAGACTTTGCAAACTTCTATTGAAAGTTCATTAAGAACTTTTCTAATCTGATTATGTCAATGATGACTCTTGTACAAAAGAACACATCTTTTAAGTGAACTGAGAAAGCTGATCAAGGTTTCAAGAAGCTAAAGACTATGTTCATTTCAGCGCTGATTCTAGTCCTGTTTGATTATACATGTATGACTGTGATGAAAACAGATTCCTCAGATTGATGCATAGATGAAATTCTGTTGCAGTTAGTGAACAATGTGTGAAGACTCTGTGCCTACTATTCAAAGAAGAATGCATCTGCAGAGTGCAATTATGAGATTTATGATAAAGAGATGCTGATCATCATACAATGCTTGAAAGAGTGAGATGCAGAGTTGAGAAGTGTGTCAAGTTTTCAGATTTGTATGAATCACAAAAATCTGAA
>JAABUP010007004.1_pt1 | contig 15520 bp, 19 predicted proteins | sample 5559201 | NCBI WGS metagenome assembly JAABUP01 (sample SAMN10711887, study PRJNA513373) | rock metagenome | isolation source: Antarctica rocks | place: Antarctica
TTGACTTTGACTTCGACTGCAGACTGCTGACTGCGTCAGCCTTTCCAAGTATTTTGTCTGGTGGTTCAAAAATTCATGGGGATTCTGAGCTTTCAAATTGAAGCATGCACATGCAATCATGCTGTCAGTATGGTGAGTCATGCTGCATGCATGATCTGGCATAGCATTCTGTGTAATCATACTGGGAAATGCAAACATGCTGGACATTACATATGCCTAGAGCTGTAGGATGGATGGGTGGGTGGATGGATGAACGAATTAATGAACGCATGGGTGGCATACCTCACTTGAGTGTCAATAGTCATGCATCAACACCCTGGATCATGCTGACGCTCATGCTGAAATGCTGCCTGCAGGCCAGCTTGGTGACGTGATGAAAGAGAGTGCATCAATAGCGCACACCTTCAGTCGTGCCTTCCTAGAGCGGAAGAAGCCCGGCAACGACTTCTTCCAGACGAATGCCATTCATGTGCATGTGCCTGCTGGTTCCACCCCCAAGGATGGCCCATCTGCCGGCTGTGCCATGATCACAGCCTTGCTGTCACTGGCGCTGGACAAGCCTGTCAAGCCTGATTTGGCCATGACAGGTGTGCAATGCACAGCAGTGTTGTCAAGCATGCACTCAACCCCTATGCAATGTCAGGGTTATGTGTATAGTGTTGGTGCATGAGTCCAAGAAGGAATGTCTGGATTGCCTTGTCATGACTGCATTAGTGTGTGGGAGTGTCCTAAGTAGAAGGACCAAGTGAGCCTTCTGGTTCCGCTTCCTTGCAATAGGTGATGCACTCTTCAGGTGCTTTGTCCAGCAAGCACTTCCTTGGCTGAATGCATCAGTCACCATTGATGTCTGCCTGCCTGATTCACCGTCTGTCTGTCTGCCTGCCCGTCTGCCTGCCTGCCTGCCTGCCTGCCTGCCTGCCTGCCTGTTTGTACAACCATGCTGATTTGTACTGTGCTCGATGTGCAAGCTGAGAGGCGGCTTCTGAGTCGTAGGTGAGGTGACATTGACCGGGCGCGTGCTGCCCATTGGAGGGTTGAAGGAGAAGACGCTCGCAGCCAGGCGCAGTGGTGTCACGACACTGTTGTTCCCTCAAGGCAACAAGAAGGATTGGGACGAGCTTGCAGGTGTGGTAACAGTTTTGTGTTCGGCCAGAAATGCGGTGCAAATTTGTGAAGGTGTGCTAAGTTTATGCCAGTTAATGTCTGTTATTTTTTTGACTAAACTGTTGACTATGAAAAGACCCCTGCTGTGAGGGTCACCTGTTGGCATCAATGACATTCAGAACTTTTCTTCTGACAACCGTTTGTTTGCTTCCAGATGATGTCAGGAAGGGCTTTGAAGTGCATTTTGCGGACACTTTTGAAGATGTATACAGTGTGGCTCTTGATTATGACGCCAATGCTGTGTAGATGCCACCTGCCAAAAGAACAAACAGCAGCTTCTGGCACAAATGAATCTGAAGCTGTGCTTTACTGCACAAGCAGTGAACCCACACAACACTTCTGCACTCCCAATGTCCATACAAAGTATCATTTCATCATCTCTTGCTGTTGTTAATTGGATCACATATAGCAGCAAGTGTTGAGTGCTTTCAGCATGGACACTGGCAGATGCTGCGGCGCTTTGGTGCACCAAAGAACTCAAACGTCAATCCAAGCATGTAATGATATTGCATACCAACTCAGCACAGCACAATCAGACTTCACAGCTCAGCAATGCATGCACGCTCTGTGTGTCAAGGCTTGCGCCTGTGAACGTGGACAAGCCAACAAAAGGCTTTGCTGCTCTGCACAAAATCCTACACTCCCTGTGTGTGACATAACCTCAAAATGGCTGGCAATGCAAGCTGCGAAAACCCATACAGCTCAAACTCAAAGCTGACCACGCTGCACATGCTAGTGTCGGGAGACAAGCTCCTGGGAAGCACTGAAGGGCTCCTTGTTCTCTGAGTCGTGGAAGTCAAGTGCTGGCACAGCAGACTGCGACCTCTTGGGCGTACGGGGAGCAGCTTTACGGGGTGTGGTCCTCTCTGATGCTCCTGGTGCAAGATTCAAGGTGTATTTGCTGCCCTTCTTGCTCTCCTGCAGCATCATGACACACAGTGCATGCTCACTCAGAACTATCAAATATAGTGACAGTACCGATAATGCATACCTACCATGTGTTGGGAGCTGGATTTGTCTATTATGAGCTGCCACACAAGCCAAAGTACACAGTTGCATTTCGCTGAGGCAATCGATGCATAGCTTGCAGTTTCCATGCATCATAGATCACATCAAGTAAAAAACGCTTGCACAGGACTTTGATGTGACAAAAGTGTTGTTTAGACCGAGGATTCACCTTCTTGGGCTGTTTGAACACAAGAGCGGTGCCGCTGTTGCTGTCAAACTCTGCAGGCTGCAGTGCTCTGGATAGTGACTTTGTGGGCGACTCACGCCCCACCGAAGACAGATTCAAGGCAGGCACCTGCAGCATACATTGGCAGACATGCTGACACATCAAGATAATAATGAGTGGCAGCCTGTCAGAAGGACCAGTCTTGACAAAAGACCGGCTGCAGCACAGGGGCCAGGCTAGATGTTTATGGGCAGCGCTGAGCTGAGACGGCATGCATGACTAAGCATGCTGTAGGATTTACCCTTTGCTGTGTGTTTTCCTCCTGTCCCCGTGGGGTAAGGCTGAGGGCAGACAGGAAGTTGAAGACTGATGAGCTCTTGCGCTCCTTGGGGGGACTCTTCAGGGTGGGGAATGTCAGGCTAGGTACACTGCAAGCAGACAAAGCCGTTTTGTTCAGCTTGTGAGAGTCAGAACTTCTGCAGTTGTCAGGCATGGCATGCTTCTGTTTGGCTTTGCAAATGCTTTTTGCAAGTCACGTGTCAACCATTGTGCATCACTTAGCCGCCTTTGCTGTGCAGTTGCATGCCTTGTAAATCTTTCGTGTCCTTTATAATTGTAGCAGGATCTTGTGGCAGTATTTACACAGGTTCGTGAAGGACCTGGTGATTTGCTGGCAGCTTGGCTATGCCAATATTACCTGGATGTGCTAGGCTCATCTACATCTACAGTTGCATCTTGGCCAGCCACAGATGCCAACAGCATTCCCAGTCTCTCTGGTGAGTCTGATATCAGACGCAGCTGCAGTCGCAGAAAGACCTTACACATTTAAACTTGTTGCTTGCCTTTGCAACACAAATTGAAGTCTCAGCGTCATGCTGGCAAGTTTGATCAGCATGGCAAGCAGTATTGGTTCTCACCTGCTTGCTGAAGTCTGCTCTCATCTGTTCCTCCAAAGGCTCAGTGTCCCTGCATCATTGTATTCAGTGCTTGCGCATGTCTGTATAGACAATCACATACGTATCATTTATGTTAAGGTACAACAGCTGCTCACTTCAGCCCAGGCTTGCCAGCGACATCTGGAAGCGCATCCAAAGATTCAGCAGAGAAATTGACTTCCATGCCCATGTCTTTCAAGGTGTTCAGCAAGCCATGACTGTCTAGGAAGCCCTGGGAGAATTGCTCAAAAGACTCCACCACCCTGACTTTCAAACGCTTCAGATGATCAGCAAAAGTGCTGACTGCTTCCTGGTTGACAATCTTCAGCCTGTTGACCTAAGGCAAGCAAGGCGAGCGCAGTCAGCCAAGCTTCTATGGACACAATGGAGTACATTAAAGCACCAACATTGCACAGGGACAGGAGACCTGCTGCGTCAGTGATGTGTTCTCTGTTTTCAGTACTTCAGAAGTTTGCTGGAGCTCTGCTTGTTGCTGTACAAGTGTCTCTGTTCTCTGCAGTAGCTGTGCTTTGTCGGTTCTTAGGGTGGCTGACTCCTGCTCGAGTTCAGCTTTGACGTGCTCCAACTGCTCAGCAGCCGCACTGAGCTCCTGTACACGCTTGCTGTTGACTTGGTGCGCTTTCCTTTCATCCTGAAGCTCTTCCTCTAGCTCCTGCATGTCGGCAGGGGGCTGAAATTACAGCCTTTCGCAAACAAGATGGAAGGATGCAAGCCATGTTGTCAGACCATGACTTGCCTTCACGAGCAGCCTCAGCTCGTGCTCCTTTTCTTCAAGATCTTCAAGATCTTTCGGCGAATGCTTGTCTTTGTGCAGCAGCTTGCTAATTTCCACAGCTGCCGCGCCTCCTAGGACAGCCAAGACGAATGCCATGTCGTCTCGACTGATCAGTTTTGCGTAGCAGCGGCCTATGAGTACGCATTTGGTGCGCACATGTTGCTAAAGGCCCAGAGCGCTAAATTTGAACAAGCTTTTAGTCGTTGCACTCCAGTACCGGGGCCCTCCCACACCCCAGGTGTTTCTTAGGGGGGTGCCCTGTCCGTTACTTACGCTTGATCATAACGCCGTATATGGCAGTCAATAGCACTTGCTGATCAGCAGCACCGCAGGCACTCGCGGTGACATCGCCATCCGATCGTGTACTCTCATAGATTGTTTTGCAGAAGCTAGGCCAACCTGCCGCAAGTCACGTTGCAGGCTCAAACGGTCTGTGTGACTAGCGCATTCAAGTGCGACCAGTCGCAGTCTCACAACTGAGACCCAACCTCCGCCTGAGGCTGTTGCTGCGACCGGCCCTGGTCTAGTCGGCCCTGGACAAGAGTGGCTCTGCTTGGTCGGGAGGCAGGCCCGGAATCATGCGGCGAAAGGAGACCTCTTTTGAGAAACTGCATAGGTGCTTGGCTCACGGCGGTCATGTTTGGCCAAGTTCGATGTCAAGTTCCTCAAGGCCAACTTGTGCACTTTATTGCTCACCTCTCATGTTGCGTTGCGCAGGTATCGAGGGGTGCTGACAGTAGTGTCAGTTCCGGTAAGACCTTGTTTACAACTGCACAACTTGCAAGGACTACCTGCTGACTGGCACAATTTGTAGTGTACTATAACGTTACTCAAGATTAAGGTCTTCGGAAGAGCACAAACTGCATGCATAAGATTTTGCTTACAATCGCACCTGGTTCAACTGCAAGCCACGGTGTGTTGACTCATGACTTGTGAAAGTGGTGTCTTGCAGATACTGCTGATATGTTTCATCATTGTGGTCATGCCGCGTTCATCTCCCACAGACCTCTTCACGCCTGACATCACTGACTCTGTCACAAGTGGCAATGTGGTAGATCAAGCCAAGAGCGCAAACCCACTGCCAGCTGGTGACAGCCAAGAGCTATATGCAGTTGTCTTTGATGCTGGCAGCACTGGCAGCAGAGTACATGTTGTGCACTTTAAAGAGAGCCAAGGCGTGCTTGAGCTTCAAAACGACGCGCTGCAGCATCTGAAACCTGGCTTGAGTTCGTACGCCGATGATCCCGAGAAAGCTGCGCAATCGCTCGCCCCTTTGCTTGACTTTGCGCTCAAAACAGTACCGGAGGAGCTTCAGGTATGCAGCGTTACTGCAGCCATAGGTACTGATGGGCACAAATTGTCAAAGATTGCACCTTTTGGCACAAGCTGCTGCACTCTCAGTGCTTGTGTGATGGGCAACATGTGTGGGCAGCTCCCATGTTAAGTATGTGCTTGCAGTTCTTATAGCTCTTTAGTGTATGCTGGGTGATACCACAAGCAATCACTCACTGCAATGACTTTGCTGCAGCCCAATGAGCTGCATAGCAATGCCACACCTTTCATCAACAGTCTCAGGTCAGCATTTATCCATAGCATCACAAAAGTCATGCTGCAGGCCCAAACCAAGATCAAGCTTGGCGCGACAGCAGGTCTCAGGCTGTTACCAGATGGTAAAGCAGAAGCCATTCTGGGTGCAGTCAGAGCCTATCTAAGCAAAAGCCCCTTTGATCTGGACCCAGTGACAGGCGTCACTATTCTGGATGGTATGCACTTCACGCCTGGTCACTCATCATCATCATCATTATCACTACAACACGCTTTCTAGTATGGCTGCAAGGCCTGCCTAAGCAAATGCTGATGTTAGTCCAATGAGTCACATGACACAGGAGGAACACACTTGCATGTAACCCTTGTGGACTGCATCAGACTTTGGTGTCAATCTGTGCAATCATGCTGGCAATGGCGCATGCTGCTACCTTCTTGTCAACCTGTGGGTTAGTTCTCTTGGCAGTGCTCTGCCTGCCTGGCTGCACGCTTGTCTTTCTGCCTGTCTGTTTGTTGGTCTGTAAATTTGGTTGTCTGGTTGTACAGCATCGTACCGAGTGTGTCTACGCTGTACAGACAAGGAAACATATTGACAGACCAACAGACAAACACACAGAAAGCCAAAAGTGCAGCGAGATGTATGTGCATGCTAGGAATATCCTGGTATTGCACGAACCTGAACATGAAAATGCTGCAACCTGCTTTGCTGAAAGTTCAAACGTGTTGACAAGGTAGTGGTCAGTCTCAGCAAAATGCAAAACCTGCTAAATGCCCATTTTGATCAACATTTTGTTTGCCATGCATTGTCAACTGTCAGAACTTATGGCAAATGTTATTCTTGTGTAAAGAGTAAAGTATGGTTGCTTTTCTTTTAATCCTTTTTTGGTTTATCTCATAACTTTGAGACCCCTACTTTTCCACATAAAGCGCTGATAGCCAATGACATCAGCAACATCACAGGCTACCAAGACTTGCTGTACACTGGCATCTGAACTCAGTCCACCATGAGGAATGTCTGCATTTTTGTTGCTTCATTACAACAAATGATTTTGTCATTGCGCAAGGGTCTGATGAGGGGGCTTTTGCATGGCTGACCCTGAATTACTTGTTGGGTCAGCTGGGGGAGGATGGTGAAGACACCATGGCAGCCATTGACCTGGGGGGTGGGTCTGTACAAGAGGCTTTTGCATTGACAGATGCTCAAGCAAAGGCCGCGCCCGACCCACTGTACATCACCAAGCTCAAGGGTGGTGGCAAGGAGTACAGCGTCTATGTCCACAGGTAACCCTGCTCTCTTCTGCACCATCAAAGTTGCTGTCTACCTTGCGCTGGAGCAAACAAGCTCTGCTTTCAATGATTGATCTGTGAATGCGTGTCTTGGCACATGGCTTGTCGCTTGCATCCCATTTGTTGTTATCATTCATCTGTGAATGCTTGGTTCAATGACCAACTCAAGCAAGTACAATCTTCGCTCGCTCGCTCACTCACTCACTCACTCACTCACCCACCCACCCACCCACCCACCCACCCACTGACCCACCCAAATCTGCATGCATGCATGTGGTCATGATTGCAGACATGCATGCACACACTTTGCCATGTCGTTTCCATGATCCTCATTGCTGAAGTAATTGCCACATACCTCTATACACAACCAACCCCTGACAAATCATGTGCTTGCTCGCTCATTGTTTCTGCCTCTTGTCATTGCTCAATTTGTCCGAGGTTCATGTTGGGGGTCCATGCAGTTACCTGGGGTATGGGTTGATGGCAGGGCGCGCAGCAGTGCTGGCCTGGGAAGAGGCCAGAGCTGCCAACCCTTGTGTCCCAACTGACCACTCGGTATGTCCCTTGAGCTGACTCCACGCTTTTGGTGCTGTGCTGTGCCATGCTGAGCTCTGGCTCAGGCCAGTGTTGGGCTGTGCTGGGCTGTGCTGCATTTGAGCATGACAGACAGGGTTGTGCTGGGCTGTGCTGCATTTGAGCATGACTGACAACCGTTTGACCAGTCTCCAGAAGGCACTTTAGCCTCTGCCTTGATTTACAGAGGTTACTCCGGGCTTACCTGTCACCCTTGACTCCTGCACAGTCCAGCACAGCTGTCTGTCTGGTCTTGTGTCAGCATTGGTGAGTCATGTGTGTCTGTTGCTGTTTGTGTTGCTGAATGTGTTCCTATTGTTCAGGGTGTTTTTGAGTATGGAGGGCAGACGTACGACCTGATGCCTCATCCAGAAGGAGCTTCAGCCTCAGGCTGTGCCAAGCTGGTCAAGCTGGTCCTCAAGCAAAATGAGCCGTGTGGCGCTGAACAGGTGTCCTGTTGTGAATCTGAGGCGTCCGTCACACTTTTTGCAGTCATCCTGTAGTCACCAACATCCTCAAACCAGGAGCATAGAAACAGCATCTGTACCTTATAGTGTCCCTGCAAGCTGCGCAAGACATCATGCCTCCTTGCAGGATCAGAAAGGTGCTGCATCACTGTTACACACCTTTTTGTGTGCGTCATCACATGTCAGTACATACACCTTTCACTGCTTCTATGCTCGCTGCGTCCTCTTCTTCCTTGCCTTGTTCCTCTTCCTCTTTCTAACAGCCATGTTGTTGCAGACGCAATGTAGCTTTGCGGGGGCATGGGGCGGGGGTCATGCGCCCAAGGCCTTTTATGTCTCATCCTATTTCTGGGACCGAGCCGTGGAAGCAGGTCAGTATTGTCTACCCAATCAGTCGTGTCATGTCTTAGTCTTGTCTACCCAATCAGTCTTGTCTACCCAATCAGTGTTGCCTACTCAAATAGTCTTGTCTACCCAATCAGTCTTGTCTACGCAACCAGCATGCTCAAGCCTTCAAAATTGTGGCTGAGATGAAGCCTATGCTGCTGCCTTTTGCATTTTGCATAGCTCTGGTGTGTCAGTCTTTGTTTGGCAGTGATGTGCATGTGCATGATCATCTCAGCAGTTGCATGCACAATGGGGTTGTGAGAGGATCCTTGTGACCTGTTTGAAAAAGCGACCTCTGCATATAGCTGAGCTGTGATGCACAATCTGTGCATGTACTCTGTGGATTGTATATGACGTGAGTTGGTGTTGCTTGTGCAGAGATAATCAAGGATCACAGAGCGCTGACATACAGCTTGAAGCCCAAAGACTTGGAGGATGCAGCTGAGAATGCCTGCAAGCTCAAGACATCTGAAATCAACACCATTTTTCCAGATGTGGGTTTGCCTTTTGCATGTTCTGTTTGTATTGTGTGCAAGCAGAGAAGTTGTGATACTTGTGTAGCTTGTGCCATCATCTGCATGTCATGTACTTCACTCATCGTCGCATTGTCTTAGTAGCCTTTCGTCGTGTATCATGGCACAAATGCAGATTGTCCTCCTGTACATGCTGTGATAGTCAATTTTGTCGATCGCACCTCAAGATGTTTCGCTGACGGTGATGTTGTGTGGGGTCCTGCAGGTGGATGACAAACAAGCCCCCTTCATGTGCTTGGATCTTTCCTTCTGTCATAGTCTCATCACGCAAGGCTTCAAGATTGCAGAAAATTCCAAAATCACACTAGTGAAAAGAATACAGTATAAGAACGAGGAGGTGGAGGCTGCGTGGCCGCTTGGTGCTGCCATCAACATGCTCAACAATTGACATGGCGCATGTCAACATTAATGTTCAAGCTTCTGAATGTGTCTGTTCTATGCTCAATACAGCAGCATTGGCTTAGAACTCATATAAATTGAAATTCTAGCTGTGCGTAGAATAGATTACAAACATCTTCCTCAGGATCCTCAGTGCAGAGTTCAACAAGGAGGATACTAGCAGAAAGGCCTTGCATTAATGCAGGGATATTTGAGAATGTGAATGTACATGTACAATGTCTCAAATGTGACTCTGTTCATATAGTTGCAGGTGTGTCCCTCGGTCTCAGGTCTTTTACTTATACCTTTCATGCACACCTGATCAGAAGCATGGCTTTGTGTTGAGTTTGTGGCAATGCTTACAGTCTCCGACGAAAGGTTTGGCAGCCATGACAAAATGTTATAAAGCTCTGCTTTGTAAAGCTCTGCTGCTTGCTGTAGTCTGCTATCAAAATGCAAAATGAACACAGTTGGACAAGTCAATTTGGCAGATGGTCTGATTTGCTGGCAATGCACATATGTGCATGCATGCATTGGCTCTGATGTAAACTTACAAGTGATACTTTTGGACCTGCCTTCCATTCTTGATTCAACAACAGAATGAAATTGGCCTGTCTTTTGGACAACCTCCTGTAGAGTAGGCATTCATGCAATTACTGCCTGCAACCATAACAGCAACTTTGTGAGTCAGAGTGAGGCAGAGGTGTCAGAGAAGTAAGGCACAATATTGCAGCAACTTGGGCTGCTACTCCCAGCAACAAATACAGTTTAACATGCATTGTAGGAGAAGTATATTTCAATGGGTGTGACTGGTCCCAACATGTCGGCAGCAGACATCATTACAATATTGGAGAGTACATGTCATACAATACATGTGCAACACATATACACGTGTCCACTAATCTGCAAACACACAGCTTTTGGGAACAAATGAAAGTAACTCACCACCCTGGTCTTTCAGATCTTGTCCACAGCAGTAAGGGTTGGAGTCGCCCTGCACAATACACTGCACCTGTCAGATCCTACATACTATGCTGGAGTTCAGTGATACAACAGGCTTTTGAAATGGATCACCAACTTACAACTATGCCTGCCACTCTTACTTGATAACTGTACATGTCAAATGTAGATACATACATGCATGTCCATCAAGCTGCAATCTAAGTCTGCTGACCCACCGGACATTGAGTGTAGTTGCTGAAGGCACTGCAGCCTGGCAAGTCCATTTGCTGGCAGCAAAAAGGCGACAGATTATCTGGTCCTGAGCCGGCCTGGTCTGCGCATCGTGCGGTAATCGATCCGTCCGCGGCTGTCAAGGCTTCCAAAGGGAAGTCCCCGAAAAGCGTCAAACAATTGCTGGAGTTTTCTGCGGCATCGCAGCACAGTCCGACCTGTCGGTCGATGCATGTTGGGCCCCCTGCCCCATCAGAAGCTTTTGCGCAGTTCTTGCCGGTTCCCTGGTTCCTGCAGCCACGGCGAGACTCACATGCCGCCATTGCATGTCTGGCGTGCTCGCAAGCGAATTCTCAATGGCCAACATGCTGGTCCGAGACTGCAGATGCATGCACAGCCGAGCGCCCACAAGGGCCAACTTGACAGAGAGTACAGTGCTGGCTCACATCGGAAGGGCTGCGCTGCCAATGAGGTACAAGACCAAACACGATGAAGTCAGAAGGTGCGCCATTTTTCGGTGCATCAGACCACACCAACAACTGCTCGTACTTGGCAGATACGCAGCGTGCACCTGGCTAGTCTTGGCACTTCATCGGTGGAACACGCACTATGTACCGTACTGCGAGACCGATGCGAAGCAGCCGGTCTCGCAGTCGCGTCAAAATGCTTCCACGTATTGACAACACGTGCACGCCGGAAGCAGAGGGAAGAGGTGGAGTGCATCCGAAATGCATGTGTCACTAGTCTTGCTGCTGCTTCATGTCATTTGCTGTCTGCAGGTCAGACTCTTCTGCCTGAGCTGCTTGTTCTTAGGGAGTGAATCTCAGCTGCTCTCCAGTCACGATCATTGACACGCTCTGCGTGGCTTGTGTAGAGCTATACTATCTTACTTACCATGCCTTACAGCTGCACCCTATCTTTCGGAGCAGGCCTAACTCTCTCAATTCGACTCATTTCTGTCAATTTAGTGGTATACTATGTATACATCTGATCAAAGCCGTATAACAGTCAGCACGACTCCTTGCGTCTTCGCGACTCAATCAATTAACCCTCATGCGCACACAACAAGGAGGTTGACATCAATGGCAGGCCAAGGACAGCAGCGCTATCTTTGCTTTGCTTCCACATCCTTGGGCAGCTTGGTCTCAAGTGTCCTGCACCCATCAAATTTATTTACATCCCACGACACTGCATGAGCGCAATTCTGCAGTTGAGTGCCAGGACTGCACGTGTGCATGTATGCAGAGACAGACTCCAAGGTGACATCATGAAGCTCCCTGTGTGCACATGCAGGAGACTTTGATCAGCCTGACAAAGACCCAAGCATGCCCAACTGATGTACTTGCTGCACAGCTGCAGCACAATCACACACACACTCTTGCATATGATGTTGAAATTTGCTATCAACATGCATTGCCTGTCTGCTGACAGGCTATTTGTTTACCTAGAGCCTGAAAGGCCAGCAGTAAAGAAGCTGCTGACTGGACGCTGCGCATCAAGGCAGAATCCAAAAATTACTGAGGTGGTTGCCCTTCAGGTACTGACTTGTCTACTCATCAGCTTCTTGACTGCTGGCCTTTCATGCTCCAGGTGTGAAGAGCAGCGCCCTACCTAGCTCGCCAGTCATTGATCCACTTGCGAGCATCCTTTTGCCTCTGCTCAATGGTGTCTGCTGAGCCAGCAGCTGCAGATGTGGCTGCAGGTTGCTTGCTCTTCTTCTCTGGGGCAGCCTTCTCAGTAGCCTGCATCACAACAAAAACATTAAGTAGGCATGACAGTGCGTACATCACCCAGAGATGAGCAGTGTCAACGGCCTCGACAAAACACTTCTTTTGAGTAGTTGCTCACAATTGCAAGTAGTTACGCTCAGCGTCGCAAGAGTCTGAGCGTGAGTCTGATCAAGCATAAGCGTTGTCAAGCCATATGTAATCATCAAAACATGATGCTTGACAGCAATGCCCTCAGAGCATTGCCTCTGATTGGCATCTGGATGGAGTCTGACTAAGCAAAGCGCCTGACTAAAAATTCCGGGGTGTTCAAGGAGAGACAAAGTGCCATCACAAGCAGATGTCAGAAGGCAGAGCACACCTGTTGGGGCTTGTTGCTGGCGCCATTACCCTGCTGCCAAGGCAGCTTCAGCCCACCAAACACACTACTCAACTGCTGCCCCAGGTCCTGCTGTGTCCCCTGCTGAGCACTGGAAGCTGCCTTGGCAGTTGCCTGCTTTGCCTGCTTTGCTGGTCCTGCAAATTAAAACGTTGGCTTTGGTTCAACAAGCAAGGATTGTAACACACCCCAATCAGCTTTTGAGGGGCGCATGCATGGAAACGCTTCCTGTTGCAATCATGGAGATTTGCAAAGGGCTCTACATACCATTCAAGGCATAACGTGCCTCATACATGATGATGACGAGCTGTCAACGCAGAGCATGCAGAATGTCTTTGGTTCTGGTCTAGCAATGTTTCTTGTGTTGGTTTGTAGAACAGAGCACACTGCCCTGATCAGGATCATGAACAGGTTCTAACTGTTGTTTCATCTACAGCATATCAGGGACACTATGTGCTTTACTGTAATGCGACCTTACTACACTTTACATCTCCCAGCATGCATACTATGTACAGTACACGGGTGGCCTGTCTGTCATACCTTTTGTTTTGCCTTCCCTCCAGTTGCTGATCCATTCCCTAGCTTCCTTGGCACCTTCTGCAGCCTGCACCACAGCCATTGTCTTGTCAGGTTCAGATTTTGAGTGTCTCATGCATGCTCCAAATATCTCAAACTGACACAGATGCATCTGATACTACTGCCATCAAAGGGCAAAGCAGAACATGAAGTCATCTGCCAGCATGGGCATCGTTTGGACATTGCATGTTGCCCTTTTGGCAAAAGACATTGTGACTATGCTCAGGGTCAAGAGTAAAAGTGCTGCCCAAAGAGAGGCAAAGGTATATAGCTCACCCTCTGTGCTTGCTGTTTTGCTTCAGGACTGGTAGCAGCAGATGACTCAGCCTTGCCTTCAGTTTTCTTCTTTGGCTCAGCTTTGGGAGCTTCCTTGGGAGCTTGCTTGGGTGCAGCTTGAGCTTCAGTCTTCTTCTTCGGCTCCGCCTTAGGCACAGGCTTGGGTTCACTCTTCTTCTTCTTCTCAGCAGCAGCCTGAACAGATGCCAAGTTGAAAGACTCAACCTAGAGACTTGCCAATTGGCAACTCCTCAAGCTAGTTCTTGTTTTGTGCATCTGCTTTGGTTGCAGGCTTGAATTGACCGTTCTGGACAAATCAATGGAAAAGGATGCAGTATGCTCATTGCAGCTACCAATTTACTGTAAGGCTAAATATTTATATCACATTGTGCTAGGGAGACCCACCTTTGCCTCTGCATCCTTCTTTGCCTGCTGCTCCTGCTTCTTCTTGTCTTCTTCTGCCTTCCTCTTATCCTGAGCTTCCTTTTCCACCTGAGTTGGCAAATCACAAAATCTTACCTTGGCTTTGTTATAAAGTGATCATGCTGCCGCACTGAGATGCACAAGAAACACCATGCACGCATCACGTGTTTTATGACGCTTCACACATGCACAACACCACTGTGCAGAAATTCAACACCTCAGGCAATCAGCACTCAGGCGCAATTGAGAGGTCGCTTGCAACTAACTGACACATTTGACAAAGTGAGCAACTGAAAGAACACAGTGGGGATATTGAGAAGGAACCAAAGATAGCAGCGGGATGCAGATAGCATGCATGTCACACCTTCTGTTGTGCCATGGCTTCTACAATCCTCCTAGCATGCATGACTCACCTTCTGTTGTGCCACGGCTTCTGCATTCCTCCTGGCATTCTCTTGCCGTTCTTGCTTGCCCTGCGCATTGACCTTCTCGCGTGCCTCCAGACGTTCTTTGTCTAGCTCTTCAGCAGACTGCAGCAGCAGCAGCCCATTTAAATGTGGATCTGGCAGATGCGCGACATCTTTTTAAACAATCTGTCAGTCTGCGCTCACACAATATCATCAAGCAAGACATGGTGCTATGCCATGCTGCACTTTCTCATGCCATCCTGTGCTGTAGCATGCATGGCAGCTTGCATTGTCATTGCTGTTTTGCAAGTTGCCATGCATGACTGTCATTGCTGTTTTGCAAGTTGCCATGCATGACTGTCGTTGCCATGCCCGGCCATGCATCATAGCCATCAACATGCCTTGGGCCATGCATTATACATTCGCTTTGCTCCTCCAAAGCTTGTGCATGCTTTAAGATCAGCGTCACCCGCATTTTTAACATTGACTGCCATGTTGAATGCTTTGTGTTGCTGCAAAAAGAAACATGCCAGGCCAGCAGACCTATCACTCATCCCCAGCAAAGGTATGCTAGACCACCAAAGGAATTCAGGCATACCGGCCATGTACACACATGCATTACTTGGGGTTCACTACAACCGCAATCTTAGACAAAGCGCATACCTCAAAGAAGCTTTTCTTGGCAGTATTGATGGCCTCCTTGAACTCTTCTTCAACGTTGTCTGAGTCGGGGCTGCCAGGTGCAGCCTCAGCAAGGCTCTGCTTGCCCTTGGAGACTGCTCTGCTGGCTTTTGACTTCACCTCCTGAGGAGCTGCTTGGGAAGCTGCCTCCTTGGCCTGCTGAGTTTTCTGGTTTGCCTGCAGCATGGGCAATTTTCCATCACCATAGGGCAAAGCAGGGCAGGGCAGGACAAGGTACGGCCAGGCAGGGCAAACAGGGCAGGGCAGCACGGACAGAAACCTGATTGAGGCTGAGCAGGGCTGAGCAGAGCAGGGCCGCATCAAACAGGTTAGGGCGGAGATCACAGGGAGGCAGGGCAGGGCAGGGAACGCAGGGCACTGCAGGGCAGAGATCAAGCAGCAGGGCAGAAATCACAGAGCAGGGCAGGGCATTGCACAGTTACCTGCTGCTTGGCTGCTCCCAGCTTAGACTGGGGAGACTTCTGAGTCTGACTAGGCTCCTCGCCCTCAGCTGGGTGAGCTCCGAGCAGCTCCATGTAAGACAGCTCTTCAGCCTTTTCTTCAGCCACCACTTCCAGCACCTGTGCACAAGCAAGTTTGAATTTAATACAGCCTTGCAACAAAGGGGAGGGAGGGGGG
>JAABUP010007005.1_pt1 | contig 15513 bp, 17 predicted proteins | sample 5559201 | NCBI WGS metagenome assembly JAABUP01 (sample SAMN10711887, study PRJNA513373) | rock metagenome | isolation source: Antarctica rocks | place: Antarctica
TGTGCGCCTGATGAGCCAACATGCGTCTTATGGCTGCCCTTTTGCAAGAAACTGCAAAGAAAGCTTAGGGCAGTAATGTGTCAGAGTGATGGTGCCAGGAAGAGGCGCTGAACAGGGCTCCCTCTTCAGAGTTTGCTTTACTCGTGCGTCGTGATTCAACACAGCATGTGTTGCACATGGGTCATCCCTTACCAAAGAAATCGTTATTCAAAAAAAAATCCGCCACTTCCGCAGCTAGAAATTTAGCATGTTTTGACTCCTTTTGCTTGGTTCCGGCACTTTTCATAGGTTCCGAGATGCTGCTGTTGACTATCTCAGCATCTCTGAATCAGGAAATTGCCAGCAATAAGGCTTGCCGATCCAGTGCTGCTGGCGACGTGAGTGCTGCTGCTGCATAACTTGAGTAGCAGTTCGATCTCACATGGCCAGTCAAGTAGGGCTTCACGCCCCTGCGCACTCCGGCGCAGAGACTGCGTTGTCAGGAGCTAGTGCCGTCATTCAGGACGATGGGGTGGCCGTCGATTCGCCATTATCTCCTGTGGCCGCAGGCAGTCAGGCTTCTGTAGGCCCTGCGGGAGAGCCACATCTCACGCAAGCGGCAGCGTCAGCGGTCTATGCAAATTCGACGTTGATGGCCAACGACAGCGCGTTGTCTGTTGCAGATGGTTCAGGTTGGAACACTAAGAACAGCGACACCAATGCTGCCTCAACTCTGAAGTTGGTGAATGCCCTTTGACACTCAGACGCTTGCTGCAGGCAACAAGCTGACGGTCGCAGGAGCGGAACGAAAAGGCGGAAAGAGTAATATACGATCGCATTCATCATCTCCAGATACACAGGCTGCGAGCTTTGTAACACAAACGGCGTCTGATCTGGCAAACCAGCAGCAGGTCCTCCTGCCAGCTTTGCAACAGGTGAGACACAATGCAGCTCAGCAGTTCATGAGTGTGCGCTCGTTCTGTGCCCTAATGATGTCATCCAAACAACAACTGCAGGAGGCCTTTGTGACATCAGCTGCTGCCTCCGCACCAGGGCAGATGCCTCAGAGTCCATACCCCCACTGCACTCTTGCATCTGTTCAGCGTGGTGCATCAGCAGCAGCTTCTGTGGAAGCTGTACAGCAAGGAGGGGAAGATGAGGATGTTCAAGGTGGGGTGGCAACCGCAAGCACTCAGGCTGCAGGTGATGCAACCTCACTGCCAGCTGCAACACACTCTAGACGCCAGCGATTGTATCATGACATCAGGCTGCCAATTGCTCCAAGCTTGAGACAGCAGTCGCCAGCATCTAACAAAGCCACAAGCGCTTTTCCCATCGAACGTGGGCACTCAGTGGTGTATGACAGCGAGTATCGACTGGCAACACAGTCGCCAGTTTCTCAACAGCAGTTTGGGCTGTCAGCTGCAGCAAGTGGCCGTAAGCGTCAAAGGATAGAGAACGACATTGCTGGGCCATCACATGCTGCCCACATGCTGCTTTCCCCAGAGTGCAGTGAGGCCTCACAGGGCCATCCACATACAGCACAGCATACTGAGGCATGTCAAGCAGCACCTGAAAACACACAGCAGGCCACTATCCAAGAGGTGAGCTGATCTGGCTGGATACAGCATGCTTGCTTGGCCAAAGCCTGACATGTTGTTGTGACCCTGCAACACACGCCTCGTTTGCAACGTCCTGCAGCAGAACTTATGCATATATGTTCATGAAAAGTTTATGCCCACATTCCAACATGTTCACACCCTGACTTTCACGTCCTGCAATAAGGGGTGTCAAGCTTTTTTTTGCCTGCACCTAATCAGTGTTTCCTCGACCTACAGGCGATGTCTGGTCAACAGTTTGATGAGGAGGCTCAGCAGTCTGCCTATAAGTCTGTTTCAGCAAGTCAGGGCCATGCTGACACCAGCCCCAGCACATCACTTGGCATTGGGACTGCCAGCCTTGACCTGATGGCATCAGTTGTTGCAGAGCCAATTCATGCAGCTGCTGCTGCTGCTGCACATCCGTCAACTTCTGCAGATACATCTGCTGCTGGCCTGCCTCAGGATGTACAGGAGCAGACCACAGCGTCTAACGATGCCTTAGCTGCTGGTGGTTTATATGACATGCAACAGCATGCTGCTGCTTCTGTGCATGCTACAGTGTCAGAGGAGGACTGCCCTGCTTCTGATGCTGAAACTGACTTGTCTTCGGTTGGATTGGTCTCTGGCAGGCAACAGCGTGACAAAGGTGACCACTGACCTTGATGGAATGATTCAGTCTGCAAGCTCTGCAGCAAGTTTGCTCAGAATCACAAAATCTGCATCTGCACTTGAGTCAGTGTAAGACTGCTGTCTGATGTAGAACTCCGTGTATGCAATCAAGGGCGAGCTTTATGACATTGCAGATGCAGCCGCCCTCAGAGTGTTTGTGAACTACAGCAATGACACACATGTGACTCTGCTGTGTCAAGATGCTGAGTGATGAGCGCTCTGTAACAGTTTGTGTATTGTAGGCAGGCAGCGTCTGCCAGACTCTGCTGGCTCGCCAGCACCTGATGTGCTGATACAGCCCACCAGTGGTGCGCTTAGGTATGCACAGTACTCCCTATACCGGTGCCTTGCAATTGACTGAGGATCTTTGTCATATACTATTCACTTGTGTTCAACTGGATATCAGGTAGCAGGCTATCAATAAAACTGTTATGCCTACGTAGTATACTTTAAGTTTTCTGTTAAAATGTGTGCAATGCAGGGCTCATGCAGGAAACAGTCAGGCAACATCTCAGCGTCAACTGTACTAGTACAACTCCGGTGAGCAAGCGTCACCTCGTCCAATAAAACTGATCATGGTGCGTGAGTTATGAGTGCATCTGCAGGCTAAAAAGATCAGACTGTCATGGACAATGGCTTGTAGTACAAGGATTGCATGTTACTGGCCATCCTGTGACTTGCCTGATCAAGATCGAAGTATCGTTGGGATCGATCCCAGAACATAACGCGGCAATATTGATTCTGGTGGTTAGAAACTTGCAGGTTCCCTCACAGGATTTGCGCTGCCATGCCCATGACTGCCTACATTGTAAAGCCTTGACACATGACGCACAAAAGCATAGCACGAGCAAACTAGTCCGACGCACGTGTGAGTAGTAAATCCATTGTGGTCCGACTTGGCCTTCGTGCGTGCGACTGACAGACGTTTTGTCTGTCACAGGTCGTAAAGAAGGGGATTGCCCTTCCTCGCCACAGTGCACGTGGAACGTCACGTGAGTGCAAAGCGATGAAACGGTTTGACCAGGCGGCAAGCGACCCTTTGACTGCAAAATCGTTTTGCTTAGCCGTCAGTGCGCACAGTCAACCAGCCGCAGTACACTGCTCTGTGCTACTGTAGCTGATCCGCTCATTGCCTTCGGTTCCTTGCAACCAGTCTAGCCGCTGCAACCGTGAGCGCTAGCTCCCGACACAGGTATGGGTACTAGTCGGCTGTTTGACTGATCATGGCTTGTCTTTCTCACAGACATACTTGAATGCTGTTCGTGGGCCTTTCCAGCTTGACCATTGTATTATCCATACGTGGGCCTCCTGCGCAAAGTACGTGTATGCAATCGCGGCTGTATGCTTCTCACGCGCACTGTTTGACTTTACAGGGTACTCTCGGTTTGGCTCGTATGGCAACTCCCAGCCTGCGCTGCATGCAAAGCAGCGATGTGATGTTCAAGGGGTCAATAGGTCAAACAGAGCCTGGTGTAGATTATCCGAGCGCCGCTGGCCCGTGTTCCGACTTGATCTCTTCTCATAAGGTAAGCGACGGCTCGTTTCGTTTCGTGTGCACAAGTATACTCCTGCCTTGCTATGCTGCCGTCACACTGCTTGACATTGCCGCACACCGACGCAAAACCTACTACAGCGATCACGTATTGTCGCCTGTCGAGCATCCAGTAAGCCGGACCCAGTCTCACGAACAACCCCCCAACGCTGTTGCGCTGCTGCAGAGCGGAAACCTATCTGAAGGGCCTCATATGAACAACACTGGCGCATTTGACCTTAGCAAGCTGACTGCAGTCAGCTTTGCTGCCATGCGACTGGAGATAGGCACTTGGCAGGTACAACCTCGAACTGCATATTGTGTGTTTCAGTTGTTGCTGTATATGCCCTGCACCAAAGTCAGTGCATCACACCAACATCCAGCTCACATGCTTCTGGTTTGCAGTTCATTGCAAAGACTAAGGAGGCTATTTCTGCCACCTGCTGCTGCACCCAACGTCAGCTGACCTGGGAGGTGACAGAGTCTGGTCAAAGGAACAAGATTGAGTTGAAGTGGGATGACATCACAAGTCTCAGAGTCACACCCATGGTAAGCATCTGCTCCATACACAATCTGACTGCTTTCTATCACACTTGCTGCAACAGTCTGCTTCAAGAAGGTGTCTTGCTCAGTCTATTAGATTGTAAGCCAATGGCAGAATCAGACAAACACCTTGCACCAGATGTAGATGCTGACCAGGGTTATTGCTGCTACAGGGACCAGCAACTGAGCTATTGGAAGTTGATGTTCAACAGGCGCCAGCCCTGTATCAAGAAACTAGTCCTTCTGTTTGGCAGCAATGCCATGATTTCACTGGTGGAGAAGCCTCTTGCCTCAGGTGTGCAAACCTGACATCTTCCCTGCATCTCTGCAGGCGTCAGCAACTTCCTGCACTAATGCCGCAGCACCTGTGCACATGGCAATGTGGTACTCTCTGAGGTTCTGCACTGATCTGCCTGCGTATGATGACTGGTTTGGCTATGCATGTGTGCCTGTTTGGCATGCAGTTTCTGCAAGCTCAATTGTGTCCACAGAGCCCTGTGCTGCAGTACATTAACTGTCTCATGATCTGCAGGACACAAAAGGTGCTGTTCCCTTCCAACACAGTAATGAGCCTACTGCAAGATCTGGTTCTGCGCGAGCCACGCCTTGCTGCACTTACTACAAATTATCTTCCTGCTACTACAGCTGCGCCAGGTCAGTCCTCTTTCCCCTGTCACTGCCATTCACATTCCCTGTGTCCTTCCACGTTTCTATGCCTTGTGTACAAGCCTCATTCATGCCTTCAGTTTGTGGTTGTCATGTCATTGATTGTCAGTACGTGAACCTGCACTGGTGAACCTGCACTGATGTCTATTTTGTGACTTGCAGGTTCAACCATCTTTCCAGGAGCTGTCATTCAGGGCACCAACTTCAGCAGCCTGCCTTTCCCACCTGTGTCATCAGCATCTTTGCAGTCCCTTCAGTCCTCAGCAGCAACCATTGGTATGCTGCCCTCGTACCTCGGCCAATCCTCGGCACCACTAGCACAGCTGCCACTGTTCTCCAACATGTATAACACTGCACCCAGTACATTCAACAGCCTCAACGACCAGACAGAGGGCTTCAGCAGGGGTTCCAGCATGATGAGCAACCTCAGTTGTGCCACAGCGGCACAACCTCAGCTGTCTAACGAGTGCCTCTCCTCCAATAACAGTGAGGACTCCTTACTAGGTGGCTTGACCTCTTCACCATGCTATCAGAGCTCCTACTCAGGGGGTTATGTCAACCCCTTCCAGGTTCCTAACTCCCCCTCAAGATTACCCGTCTCACCCTGCCTGGGTAACTCTGCCCTGCTAGAGCAGACGGCTGCCATGATGAAGGTGGCCACTGCTGCCCTGCACAGCCTGCAGTCCCCACCACACCTGTACCACAGCCCCCAGAGGCAGCAGCCAACTCAGGCCTTCACTTCTACCCCACCCAACCAGCACTGCTATGCACCTCCTCGGGTATCTTCCCTCCCTGCTATGCCTGCTGCGCCTTCCCGGGCTTTCCTGCCAGTCCAAACTGCTCCCTGCGTGGCCTCCATTGGCATGCAAGCCCTTGAGGAGCTGATGATGAGCGACAGCAGCCAGGACAGTTCACCCTTCACAGCTGGCACCACACTGCAAAGTGTACAGTCAGCACCTGCCTCCTTGTACGCTCAAGTGCAGGCCAGCCAGCCCTGGGCTCCTTCCCTGTTGCCTCCCTCCTCTCTCGCCCTTCCCACCCAAACGCAACTCCAGCAGGAAGCCACAGCAAACCACAGTGTGAGCCAGCTGTTTGACAGCATCACTCAGCATGATGCCACCCACACCCCTACCCCAGCTCCAAAGCTTCGCACACTCAAGCGCTCAGTCAGCGACATCCCAGTCTTCGACTGCAAAGCTGCTGCTGCTGCCATGGCAGCAAGGGAAGCCGCCAGAGCAGTCCAGGAAGCTGCTTCTGAAGCTGCTCCAGCAGCTCAGCAGGAGCCTGACTTTGCTGACCTGGACCTGCCTCTCATAGATGACTGCTTCCTGGCAGACATGGGCAGCAGTGACCTGGATAGTGACATCACCAGTGGCCTCTGCTTTGAAGGCTTTGCTGACTTCCCTTGCCCTGGGCTTGACAGGAGTGACAGCTCCAGCAATTTGTTGGCAGAGCAGGCCTTGCAGTGTGCCTCTGAAGAGGCTGCACCTGCCCCCAAGCGCAAAGGGAAGCAGTCCAAGAAGCTGAAGGCTCGTGGTGGAGTTGCAAAGGCCTCTGCATAGGTGTGTGCTTTTGTCCTATTACATTCTATGCTAGAAGATGCAAAGCCCGTCAATTTGGCACAATGTATACAACAGTTTCCTGTGTTTGCAATGCCAAGGCTTGCAGTTGGTTGTATCGGCTCTGGCGCTGCCTGGCTGCATACTCATGGTGCAGCCTTTGCCATAGCTGCACCAGTCACTGCCTGCCATGAATTGTCCTCTTGCTTGAGGCTTCCATGCTGACATTCCCTTGCCCTTGTGCAGGTCCACATGATCAGAACCTAGAGCATCATGGCTTGTCAATGGACACATAACGCTTCAGAAACCACGCACATTGGTGGGTTTCCGTCATTTGACAATCAGATAGTCTGTCTACTGGTGCAGAGGATCAGCAAATCTCAGGCTGTTGTTCCTGCTGGTCCAGGATGTATACAGATAGCGTAACATCAGCATCTACTTCGGCAATCTGACCTGTACTTCTTATTACTGAAATTGCAAGCTATATACATCATGTATTTTTTGGGACAGGCACATGCTAGGCGTTGTGTACTCAGCATATGTACTGATTGATTTTTCTTTCAACAATATATCAAGACAATAGTGACAGGCAACAGCAGTTTTGCTGAGTGCATTTCCGTTGGGCATAGAACAGTTAGGCCCTCCATCCCCCCTTCATGCTTTTAGGCAGTAGACATTCAGAAGACTATTATTAATTATAATTTTTGGACCGATACAATGCAGAGTCGTCTTCAAGGCCAGTCAAGAGTTATCACTAGCAGGTAGCCATATATATTGTACTGCACAAGTACAATCAACAGTTGGTTATTTCTATTTGACTTGCCTTTCCATTCTTTGTTGCTTTCTACCTGGGCTGCTGACTCAGTGTGTCTGTACTGAACAAGTACAGGAGTTGTAAACCATATACCACAGTTCCTTAAGCCGTGCTCGTGCATTGCATCAGCGCAAACAGTAACAGTGATTGTATCAGGCACTGTTGATTGGCGGAAGTCTGTGAGCCACTGCTGCTCAACTGTTTTGCCTGTGATCGTGGGTGCAGAGGATGTGAAATGCTGCATACACTAATGCCACAAGGCATGTGTAACAGGGTGGATAATACGCACCCTGACACGCTAGCACGACCTTATTGCCTTCGCCCCGTTACAGCATGACCTCCAATACAGCTGGGATAAATTGTTGGCCAGAGGTCGCCTCAGGCATGCATGTAGCAAATTGACAGCTTGAGCAATATCATGTTCAACTGACTGCTAGTCGCCGGTCTGATGCAATTTGTGTGATGACGTCACTCAGTCATCACAGCGGTGTCAAGCCATGCACCCCAAGCTAGTGCACAACTGCAATTAAAGAACAAAAGTAACAGATAAATGTTCAGCGGCGCAATGCAATGGCGTTGTGGGTACAATTTGCAGTAGCCATAATGTTCGATATATGTCTGCCATGAACTTCGAGGGCCGTACATGGAAATTGATTGCAGAGCATGTGAGCATTTGCATCTGACAAACACTGGCAATAGAGCGACTAGCTGACGGCCAGGCCAGATAGCCTTTGAGACAACTGCTGTAATGCATTCCCATACTGACTGCCTTGCCAGTACACCTGCCCACACTTCTTGCACACCCAGAACTCCCTGTGCAGCTCCCTGATGTGATCAGCAACTTCACTGGCATTTGATGGCAGCTCTCCTGCTGGAATTGGTCTGCACACACGTCAATCACCCTTCAGAGCTTGGACGCTACCTTGCGCAACATTCAAGCCTTCTGGTTTGCCAGGAGAACTAAGAGATTGCTCAAGACCAGATTCAAGCTGCAACAAGATGAGACATTTGTGTTCCTTGTTGCTGTCACTCTGACACTGGCAGGGTTTGTCAAGAAGGTCTGCAGTGTAGCTGAGCATGGACGAGATGTTTGAAATGCCATGATGTTGATTGAGGATGCAGGGCACCTCAGATCCTACAATCCTGCTCAGCAGCAGCTCTCATGCTTTGCCACATACAACTCACAGTCTGTGATGCACACCCTGTCACTTTTCCAACTACATGCTGGAGGCCCACCTGGGATCGCACTGTCGCACCCCAGATGTAGCTCCATGGCCTCCATGACATGCACATGCACGTGCAGTCATCATGCAGTAGACAACAGTGCCAGCCCACCTGGGGTAGAAGGTGCCGTTGCACTTTGCGCAGCGAGACAGCAGGCTGTCCTCTTTGATGGTGATGTCAAAGTGCGCCAGAACCTCCTTTACTTGCTCCTGCTTGTTGGTGGTGCGCACATAGAAGGCTTGATCGGAGTAGCCCATCCTGATGAAGGTTCTGTCACAAGTCAGGATGACTCGCTCCTCTGCTTGTGCCACATCTACCATCTGCCTGCAGCCACGCACACACACATCTGCTCCTGGAACCACACACTTGCAAATCGCAGAAGTCCTCATTCAAAAGTAAGGCAGTAAAACAGGAGCTGTAGTGTGCAACATGCATTACAAGCCTGCCTGGGGGCAAGGCCTTGGATCCAAAGATGCCTCTCAACCAAGTTTGGACGGGGTGTGTGCAGGAAGGTAAACTGCAGGAGACTGCACATCAGGAAGCTGCCCTTGCAGGAAAGCATGCATGATGCTCCTGGTTGCATGCTCAAATCACCCAGGGCGGACAGCATGATAAGCACGGCAAGACATTGACTGCAAAGCATAAGTCTGCAATGCAGGTATGTACTGTGTGTGACCTGCAAGGTAACGTCACAGGTTTTAGCTGGGGAGTCGGTCAGGGAGACATGAGCCTGCAACAGCTGACTGCATCTGTGTGACATGCCATGCAGCCATACAAATGTACAATCAAGAATGACATTTGCCATGTGAACGAGGAGTATGGGGCCAACCGATAGACAAGATGGCGAGAACCTTTGCCTTTGGTCTGCACTGCTGCAGCATCCACACCGTACAGCCTCAGCTGCTTCGCCAGGCCCTCCGTCATGACATCACAGATGAAGCGCGGCTCACCAGGGTGGTCCTTCCAGGGCACATACACAGGAGCCCCTGCCACACATCCCCATGAGCATCAACCAGATAGGATCCAATGCCATGCCAAACTCTGCTTCAATAAGTCAATGCAGAACAGCTGAAGCATACTTGCCGGAATCATTGTGTACAGGAGCACCCGTTACACAACCCCATATGCAGCAACCAGATAGGATCGAATGCCCTGCCTAAGATGAAGAGAAAAAGTATTCCATCCAAAAGAGTGGTGTGGCGTTTTTGGGAGACCCAAAAAGGCCTCCCGCTGACCATAGTTGGGCATGCCAAACTCTGCTCATAAGTCAATGCACAAAGGATGAAGCATAATGGGACATCATTGCCAGATTGTGTACAAGACATACACAGGAACAACTATGACAGGAGCTGTGCTCATGTGCCAGGTGGCGTTGAAACCTGGTGATGCAGATGCCAAAGTTTGAGTACATGCAAGTGTGTGCAGCTCCATACAATGAGAATTTGGCAATGCAGGTGGCCGCTTACATGGAGTGTTGATAACAAGATCCTGTGCAGATGTGTGTAGCCTCTGCAGGCCCAGGGATACTTGTCCTGCTGACCCCAATCAGCACACACCAGAAAATTTGAATATTTGCATACACATCCTGCCAAGCAAGTGGACAGCTGATGCTCACCTGCAACATCATCTATTTGGTTCTGCTGCTCAACAGCATGCCTGATGTGAGCACGCTGCCGTCCGGAGAGGTGCCTTTTAGCCTTTGGCTTGGCTGCCTTTCCACGGGGTGTCATCTCCAATCGGCAGGCCCAGTGCTGAACAGCCTGCTGAATGGCAGCTCCATGAGACGTCTGCAAATCTGCTGACTTCTCATCTCTTGTCTGATCTGGTGATGACCCTGATGCAGGTCCAGAGCTGTCTGCAGCTGCTGCTGCCTCCTTAGTGCTACCCGGGCTCTGCTTGGATGCATCTGGAGCTTTGTGAATTATGCTGTCTCTCATGTCAATTGTGCTTAGATGGGCCTGTGCACATCTGCTTGACATGCTGGCTGTGTGCAGCGCATCGTGAGATGATTCGGGTACGTTACATGCATCAGTCTGCTGTTGGCGAGGTGCAGCAGGTTGGCCTGATGCTGCGCCATCAAGTGATGACAGCTTGTGATGTAACTTGCTGGGCAGAGCAGCATCAACAGAGGCCTGCTGGTTGTCACTTTCTGAGGGCTGAGCAGTACTGGTCTCTGCCAAAGATGGTGCGTCATGTGTGCTATGCTGAGGAGGGGCACATGCAATCATGTTGTCTAGAAGCATCAGCAGGCACAGAGCATCCAAAGCTGCGTACTCCACCTGCCAACATGTTGCACAGCATGTCAGCAAGAGTACATCCAATATTTGCGTATGTAAGCTGGCTAGGCAAGCGCCAAGCCATGCCTGAACAAGGTGTGATAACAAAAGCCATTGACAGTGAGTGTCTGCATTGTATGATGCAGTGAATGTAAATGGGAAGTGTATGGGAAGCACAGAGGCTCTCACTCATGTAGCATATGCACACAACGGTATTCAACAAGAATGCAGGCTATCATCTGACACTTGTCATGGGCCGCTTGTCAGGTAACGTGAGCACAAGGGTGGGTGAGTACCTGTGGTCGGGTGAGGGGTCGCAAACCCCAAGTACTGCATTGCAGGCTCTTGTCCAGGGGCATGAACAACTGGGCCTCGGTCAGAGCAGACAGCCCCTTGCCCACTACCTGCAGCACAGACAGCGTCTAAACACGTCATGCAGGCACAAACACGCATGCGCAGATGACAGCTGATGCCACAGCTAGGCGGACAGACACACAGCGCCTGGCAATGCTTAGAGCTGATGACATGATTCTGGCAACAACAGGACTTGCTTTACTGCAGGCATGGCTGATCTTGATGTGCAACAGATTGGCCTGGCAATGAGCCCCAAATGGGATGAGGGCATGTTGTGCATCAACTCTTGAAAAGAGAACACAATCACAATCTACTTTTGGACTGTCTGATATGATCAGATACAGTTGAACCTTTTCTTCTTTGCTAGTTGTTGACTTTATCATTTCTGCTTTTTTAGTGGAAAGCCTACTCAGGAAAGTTGCCTACCTTGGCAATGCCTGGCACATGTGCCTTGTGCAGCTGTCGGTGCAGTGTCCCCACATCCAGTTGTGGCTCCACCACAGCCACACACCCAAGCCCCTCATCGCCTAGGGCTGCGGCTATAGCCCAAAGATCATGCACCAGTCCATAACCCACCTGCAAGGCGAGCATTGCTGACGTCGGTTGCTTCGACAGTGATCAAAATCAGTCTGTGCAATGCTGTGACTTGCTATATGAGCAGGACTTGGCAGGCAACATGTAGGCACTAACGGGTCAATGGATTGCAGGCGTTGAGAGGCACCTTCAGGACTTTAGCATTGCGCAGCAGGCTTTGCAGAAAGTCCTTGACTGCTGGTTGTGGTAAGGAAAGCAAATCCTGCGTAGGCACGAGGTCTTTGGGCTACAGCTCTGTATATAGATGCTGCTCACTGTGGGTCAGCTGCACACAAACTCTGCCCGTATAGTGCAGCTTACCAGTAACAAAACAAAGCTGCCTGGTTGGTGAGGGCTGACTGTGGTGAATGCCAGTTGCAGCAGGGTGGCTGTTGCAGTCGACAGACCTGGCTCCCACTCTGCATCTATGCCGCAGACATATGCTGACTCTACAAGAGAACTGTACCACAGGTTGAGTTGCCCAGTTGGACCTGGTCTCTGTTTGAAGCAGATAAAATGTGAGAAACTAACCTGCTGGTCACCAAGTCGTCTTGTGACTCGACTAAGATGACTCGAGTGGCCTTTGGTAGTTGCAAAAATGTGTCGTTTAAGTCTGTACAGTCTGATACGCTTGTCGTCATACACTGCCTCCTACAAATCGTATAAATGCCCTTGCTCACGGCGGGTGAAGGTGCTAAAGAAAAAGCAGCAATGTGCAAGTCTAGGCGCATGCAAGCAGCGCAACTTTGAGCTACAGACGCAGATCAGTAGTGGCTTTCGCAACACAGTTGACCTGTTCTGACGTTCAGATTCCAGGGACTGCTCCTTCAGTACGTTTTTACACCTACTGTATATACACATACGAACTACTCGTGATGACAGACTATCAACCAACAGTCACGTTTGCAGCGATGGAAATGGGATCACAGCATTTTGAATGGGACCATTGCTACTCCATACAGCTGCTCAATATAACAAGGCAAACCATGCTCTAAGTTACTAAAAGCTGTGTGTCCTCAACAATGCAGGAACGCCTGTGTCATAATGCCCTAACACATGGCACAGCTTGTGAGGTGTTGTTGTTACCATAAAAGCAGACAGCCTGTTCCCACATCATCGCAAGACACAATTGCATTACACTAATCAAGGTCAAATGCCTTGCTGTTTTTCAGTGACAGGCATGCTCGATGCAAAGTAATGCAAAATCTGGTCAAACCCTGAAGTGAAGCAGCCGCTTGCAGAGAGGCAAACAAATTTCTGTGCCTCTAGAGATGATCGAGCACATGAGAAACCTTGCCCTGCAAGACTTGGCCCTGTGCCTCCAAAAGATGGGCAAGAGAGGTTTGCAGCAGTGTCAACAGATGCTTCAACCTGAGTTGCGTGGGGCTAACGCGTCACAGCTGGAAGAAGCATAAAGATGCTTCAGTAAGACTGCTTTGCTGATTGAGCCAGAGGAGCGCCAGCTGCTGCTGGAGAACAATGCTGAGCAAAACAGTGTTTGAAGCTGTTCATGATGCTGTGGACCGCATGACACCTGCTGATGTGAGGTATGCTATGATTTGACACATCATTCACCCCCACTGGGTTCACAAAGCCACATGCCACGGGTTGCTGTTTTTGAATCCCTGCATCAGTCTTTCATGTCCAAAGCCTGCAAGTTATTGTCAAGTTTTTTGCAAATAGATTTGTCTGGAGATTGCCACGATAGTTGTCAATATTAGCAATGAAGCTAAGCACCTGCATCTCTACCCTGCAGACAAGAGTGTTCTTTGTGGACCAGGCACAGGCAAGTCATTTGTGTACGATCTGCTCCTGGCCTATGTCAGATTCATAGAAGGCATTGCGGTGGCCTTGCAGCCTTGATCCTTAAGGCAGGGCAGATAGCTCATCCATGATCAAGACCGCTTTGCGAGTAAGGCATTTCACTTGCTGGTGGTGCGTCAGTAGTGTGATGCAATTAAGATGTGATATAAGCAAATTTTGATGAGATTCAAACACACTAACACAATAGAATGCAGTTTGAAGGACCCAATACAATGATACAATGTAATATGAATACAATGTTATACAATATAAGGCATCCCAAGACAATGTGCTTGTAGTCAAATCTCTTGCTTGCATGCAGCTTGCCCATGGCCTCAGCCACAACCAGAATTGTTGAGAAGGCAGAAGGCAGAGCTGATCATCTGGCATGAAGCAGCCATGATGGACAAGACCTATTGTGAGTGTGTGAACAGGACCTGAAAGACATCATAGGGGCGGTTGACAGGCGCAACAAGGCCCTGCTCTTTGAGAGCAAGGGCATGGTGTTTGGGGCCAGAGGGGGGAGGGGGGAGTTCAGGCAGGTACTGCCTATTAAGCCAAAGGGTAGCTGAGCGACAATCATAGAGTCTTCCCTCAGCCGCTCCTGTTTGTGGCTGATGATGCGGCATATGAAGCTGGTGTAGAACATGCGTGTGAACGGGCTGCAACGTACTGTTTTCTTGTGCCAGTTGCTGCCCTAGCAGCCCCCTGGAATGCGTTGGTGTGTGTGCTCATCTCCGAGGCTTCTGCTGCTTTTTATGTTTCCTGCACTATACGATTGAGCTAATGCTGCTGCTGCGTAGCATATTGAACTGCCTGCTTCAACAAATGCTTTGAAGTACATGATAATATCACATATTGTAAGCCAACTCCTGCAGATTTTGCACGATGTTGTTGCACAATCTCCAACAGTCATATCACAGACATCATGGTAACGTCTGTCAGATATATGGATTCACGCATAGCAGCAGATAAAAAATAGAGGTTCTGTAGCTTCCTGTTGGCCATTGGCAAGGGCATGTACCCATTGCCGGCGTTAGCAACCATCCCTGCTGCCACAATCAGACTGCCAGATCACATGGTAGCACCCACTCAGGACCTGGATGGTCTTATCAAGACTGTGTTTGGGGTATACTGTGTTTGGGGTACTGGGCAAGGACTCACCTGTGGGCAAGGCTATCCTAGTCACATCCAGTCACAAACGTGATGGCAATGAGATCAACCATAAGATTACACAGCAATTCCAAGGCATAATACATCATAGGCTACCTGCTGTGTCAGCTTTGCCTGTGTATGGCACAGCCAAGACAAGTGTCATGAGCCCATATTGAGTGCAGTGAAGTATTAACACAAAGCCCTGGTGTGTGTCTGCGCTTTTTTTGTTCGTTAGATTCTATGTGAAAACAAGCCATGAAGCTGGCCATATGTGCAACTTGAACTCTGTTGCTGACAACCACTTGTTGGATAAATTGCAGGCACATGAGTTCAGCAGCGCTGACACTATTGAGGACATGGCAGGGCCAACATGTAATCCCCAGAGTTCTCGCACACTCAAGAGCCAGCTGAGCTGCCTCCTCACAAGCACAAGGTGAAGGTGGGAATGCCGGTCGTGCTGTTGCGCAACATAGACCAGGCTGAGGGCAAGGCCAATGGGACAACGCTGATCATCAGCAAGTTCCATGACCAGTTGATTGAGGCGCAGATAGTCAGCGGCAGCAATGTGGGTGACATCGTGTATATCCCTTGCATCTGTATGCCAAGAAGTGTGCGCACCACCCATTCCGCCTGATCAGACACTACGCGCACGCACAATTCTCATACCGTTCGTTTCGTATTTGCAGTTCTCTATCTGTGCGTTAGCAGTTCGCAGAGAGAGAGAGAGAGAGAGAGAGAGAGAACGACTTGCGAGAGAGAGAGAGAG
>JAABUP010007008.1_pt1 | contig 15508 bp, 16 predicted proteins | sample 5559201 | NCBI WGS metagenome assembly JAABUP01 (sample SAMN10711887, study PRJNA513373) | rock metagenome | isolation source: Antarctica rocks | place: Antarctica
GACGCGAGAAAGCTACACAGATCAGCGTGGCGTACTTACTAATTGGTGTTAGGATCTCCACCATCCCTTCAACGCATACCCAACAGCTCCAGCCATATCGCTGGCCCATCCAATCCAACCCCTGAGCTCGGTCGCAGCGTTCAGCAACCCAACCATCCTTCGCTGGAAGAATTCACTATCCTCAAAGTCGTCCGCATATATCTCCCAGATCGCCTTTTCCACGCCTCCTACATCTCTCTTCTCGACAAGATTCCATTCACCATCGTCTTTCTGCTCAACTCTTAACTTCGGCCCTACAACGAGTGCTCGACCAACGATACGGGGATCAGCTGCGAAGCGCGTCGCAGCGTCTACGACATCCTCGATCTTGCCCATACTACCTCCTGCAAGTATTGTTCGCGCATCTGCGCCAAGTAAATGCGTGTCGGTAAAGTACGGACAGAGGATATTGACGCGTACCCATGAGCGAAAGACGAGGAACGAAGACTGCGAAAGAGTCCAAGAACACCATGCTTTGCAGCACCGTACAAAGCTTGAGAGGTCAATGGACTTAAGGAAGCCAGAGAGCCCACGAGCAGGAGATGCCTATCTCTGTGCGTAGCCACCAGGTCAGTCGATGGAGACGCAGGCACTGAGTTTGGATTGCGTGCAAGATAGTACAATGCGAGGTGCGTGGTGTAGAGTACACCTGTCAAATTTACATCGATCACCTTCAAGGATGGTGGCGGCGGTTCTGCAGCGTCTAAGTCCTTTGGCTGCTCGAACGTCGACTGCGAGCCGTCGATCCCAGCGTTGGCAACCACAGTATCGATGCCTCCGTGAGCACTGAACTTAACGGCTTCCTTGAAGAAATTGACCTGGGATTGCCAATTGGTAACATCGCAATGGATGAAGTGCAGATCTTGGTTACAGTCTCTTTTCGACCTTCCCGGACGAGCTGATCGCCTTTCTCGACGTTGACGTCTCCAATGATCACGTTCGCACCATTCGCAGCCCAATGCTTGAAGAACCCTGCTCCGAAGCCATTTGCACCTCCGGTAATGAGGATCGTCTTGTTCCCGACCCAAGCTGCATCATGGGGAGCAGTGGTGTCAATCTGTGGAGATTGGCGGACCTTGCCTTTCAACGGCTATTGGGATGGTCTTCCTCTCATTGCCAAAGTAGAGCAAGTATCAAAGGAGATATGACCGTGGGGTTCTTAGAACGCAAGCGACCGTCGTGGGTTTCGGAGGATGAGCTGGAAGAGGACTGGCCAGTAGGGCTTGCCAGGTTACCTACAACAGAGCCTGGATCTTCCAGTAGGCTGGTTGAAGCAGATCAATCCGAAAAGGTGATAATCGCGAAGCCGGGCTTGGTGGTAGAAGCATACTCTCTGAAGACTTTGAATGTTTCATCTTTCCAGTCACTTCATCTCATCATCGTCGTTCGATGCCGAGGTTCGCTTGTACAGAAGACTAGACTATGGTACGGGAGAGGAGAAGCGCAATCTTTTATATCACTTCGGTATTATGAGGACCTCGAATCCGCCGTCATTATGTCGGTGATTATCAGTTGAGCGCTCTACATGCGAAGGTTGAAGCGTTCTGTATTGGTTTCGTAGTCTTGGAAGCCCTCCATTGCCTACCTTGGCGGCCAGATGTCACCTTACGCATAGCGGCGCCTTCGAAGAGACCAAAACCTCCAGGGTTTTCCCTCGGACTTGGACGTTCCACGAAACTAACTTCGTCAAGTATCACGTGCAAATTACTTGAATAAGCTTAGCTCCTGAATCTGGTCTATATTGACCTTTAATTATCACATTCAAAGTCACGGCACTTCATCCAACACCCGGACTCATGGCACAGTTTCGGGCAAAGAAGCTTGACCTGAGCTGCTTCATCAATATTCGGATCATCAGAGATCACACCAAGAGGAAAGTCTTCGAGCAGCACGAAACGGAGAGGTAAGGATCCCTCCATGCGGAGCCAACGCCAGAGCGTTTGGATCTCCTCGAATGAGGCCTTCCGCATCCCGATCCGAATCTTTGAAAATTTCGAGCTTTGCTGATGCTGCTATGGTTCCTAGGCAAGCACTTCGATACATCATCCGCAATACCACCCTTCCCCAGCGGATGCGCGCACAGGCACAATTGCAACTATCGCAGATGCACGCATACACAAGACCTACGCAGATCCGAAATCGATGTATAGAAGGTGGCAAAGGTAGAGGTGTGTTTAGAGACTTTGCGATGGCAAGGGTAAGTCAATACTTCAAAGTACCTCAAGACATGTGCCAGTCAATGCTGAGCAACTTGCGCGAACAGTATTGCTTTCGAATGAACGCCTTAGCTGGCAACCTACCCGGCGTCAGGAAAGCTAGCTGGTGACCAGTCGCCTTCAATTTAGATACATACTCGAGTCTTCCCTTAGGCCTTCGCGCCCTGTTCTAAGCATGAAGCACGGCGTTCTTCCGGTGGCATTACATTTCCAGATGACATTGTAATGTACATTCAACGCTCGATCAATCATGATGAAAGCCCGGGGTGTTCATCCTTATGCGATGATTGCGTCGGTTGATTGCATCTCTGCCAATTATCTCCTTGAGTGATATCGGCTAGCCACTTGCACATCTCATGTTCGCCCGATTCACCTCAACATCAAACTTCACCTGTAGTTCATAGGAAGCTAATGTATCAAGCTATCCAATTTATTTATTGAGACTTTTCTGATGTAGATCCTTCCGTCTTTCACCTGCACTTGCCTCAACTAAACAATACCGCATTGACTTCTACTTCCCTACCAAGAGCACAGCACCATTCTCAACACCTCTATTAAAACCTCTACAGGACCTTCAACGCAGCAAGATGTTTCGACGCTTGAGCAGCAGTCTTCCCAGGGACCCTGAATTTCCTCCATATCTAGAGGCGCTTGGGTGAGCTCGGTTCTTCCAAGCCCTCCACATCCACTTTTACGTTCGTGTATAGAACGTACTGACATCTCCTTGGCCCCTTCCAGGTACTATGTCACCGAGAACGACCAGATTCGGTCGATTGCCAACCCCGATAAGGAATTCAACTTCTTCATCTCGAAGAACGACCGCGTCAATGAAATGCAGCGTGAGGCCATGAACAGTATGTCATGCACTGCAGGCTTCTATAGCTAGTTGTCACTGATGCACACTCATTCAGTCTGCATCCGCAAAATTGTGCTTGAACGTCTCGAAGCTTCGGGTCTTGGCATAGTCCATGTACCGCTAGGGACTCCCAAGGATGAGCCACATATCCCGATTCTGGCGAGCTCCGAGATTTCGAAGAAACAGCGGGTTATCGTCGTGCTTGGTGAGGGCAATCAAGATCTGGGCATTTGGGCGTATCGCACTGTTGGGCAGAAGAGTATCAACCAAGGGTCTGCCATGGACTTCGTCAAGGACCTTCAGAACTACAAGGCCGCCAGGTCTTCTTCCAGTGCTAGTGCAAGCGGTAACGAAGGAGCTCCTGGTGTCATCATTGCCAACCTTGGACAGCTGGTGTGGTATCGTGGAGGCCGTCGAGCCATGACATTGATTACCTGGCGCGCCTTACCGAGGAGATCTGCTGTTCACATGCCCATGCATCTGGACAACGTCAAGAATAGGGTGCAAGGGAACGAAGACTGCGAGAAGCACGTTGATCACCTCTTCACGAAAGTCCTACCGGAATTACTCAGCAAGGACACAAGTATGGACGTCATTGGAATTGGCGATGGCGCAGCGGAGGCGGTGAAGTTCTTAGACAAGAACTGTACGTTACTTTTCCCCATCACGCATCGACGCTGATGTGTTATACTTTAGGGAATACTTGGTCTTCGCGCGTCAACGCCATTGTTCTTGGAGCACCTCGCCACTCCCTTGATGAACTGGCCAATGAAGCATTCGGAGAATTTCTTAGTAAGGTGTGTTACCCTTCTCTCAAATCAGGATCGCCATCGAAACAAGCGTCAGGGGCTTGAAGCGTTATGCATAGCTAACATACTATCCTTCCCAGCGCGGTCGAGCCTACCTTACCTCCCCGGAGCCTCTTGACACCCCCCTCTCTGGCCGTGAGATGTATGGCTGTAACTGCTATGCATCCGGAGAATCATACTATTCCGAGTGCATCATGCAGAATATCTACAAACCTGTGCTGGATTTCTTCCAGTTAGTCGCGGAGGTGCCTGGGTATGAAGAAGTGGAAACGTTGATTGCACCACCTGCTGATGGTGAGGAGATCGAGGAAGTGGAAGAGATTGAGATGTGAGAGATCTTGAACCAGAGAACCTGACCGAGGGCTTCGGGCAAGGTAAAATATGGTGGCTATGATAGCAGTGTTCTATTATACTTGCTTGTCGCTGCGATAAGAGCTGCTTAAGCGTACTTGCTAGCAAAACATCACATTCTATCACTCCAAGTATGACTGACCTCCGGATTTGACATCTTGCGCCTCTTCTCGTCCTTCTTCCCCTTTTCGCCCTTGGGTGTTCCTCGCTTCGACCCTCCTCGCCTCGTCCCTTGAACTTCCATGTCCTTCAAGATGCGTGCCGTCTCCTTCTCCTCATCGATTCTTAACTTCTTTTCTCCCCCAATCTTCTTGGCATGCTTCTCAAGATCACTCGCAACTTGATGAGCAAGCTTTCGTAGGGATTCCTCATCGCCTGAATGCTGCAACTTCGAGATGTAGTCCATAGCCATGTCATGCGCCACGGCCCCCATAACCGTGACCGTCTTTGCCCTCGCATTGAGCTTCTGGCATTTCGATCCAATCTCCTTTTGAATGACCTTACGTTGCATCTCCACCAGATCCAACGCTACGTTAAATGTGGCTTGGTAACATGCCAAAGCTCCAGCTAGTAGCTTAATGTCCGTCTCAAGGCTTTCAACCGTGGCTTCGCCCCCATCTTCGTTTTCGAGGCCTAATCACATTGGGCACTCGTTCACTTAAACATGATCTCAAGATTCGACCCAATACTGACCTGCCCAGGAGCACTAGTTGTACTTGCCGCCATTGCTGTTGATGTTTTTCCAGTCTCAAGTGCGGGGAAAATGGACTCTTGCTCCCGGATGTGTGTGTCGTAAGATGGCGGACTCCTGTAGCTGTATGGGTACTCCATGGCTAGCACATATTTTCAATGACACAATATTGGAACGCAACAACCGTTAATCTTCATCTATTGCTCTTATCATGATAGCAACTGCATCACATTATTTGGACCCTCTATTATTCATGTCTTCCGACTCTCCGGGCATCTCTACCATCTGGTATCCACCAATCTCATGATACCGTGACGGTCTGTCAACTGTCTTTGGCCCTGTCCCCTCGCCTGCGCTCATCACCGCACTCGTTGACAGCTTCTGCTCAGCCTCCTGAACCCGCTTCCTTCGCTCTGAACGCCACAGCACACCCATGCCCGCCGCGAGCGCTAGCAACGGCAATCCCACCCCCAATCCAACTCCGAGGCCGACGGTCCTCCCTAAGCCGGGGCAGTCATTGCTCACGCTGGACGAGGCAGTGGAGGTGACAGTGACGATGCCCGATGACGGGCAGGTGGTCTGGCTGCTAACGACCTGTGCTCCGGTCCAGTGGTAGTTGTCGGTGGCTGAACACGAGCCCGTGTCGGTCCGGAAAACGGGCTCTCCGACGCAGTTGAACATATTTGCCGTTCCGTTTGGATGCTCTGTTGCACCGCGGTTAGCGTTGGTTTGCAGATGCTATTATTGTAGGATATGAACGATTGTAGATGATTATGGGGTTGGGGAAAATGCTATTGGACGAGTATACGCGTACCTGTGATGAAGACTTTTGGGCAGTTGCTATTCTGCCATGTTTGATCGGTGCAAGCACCGCGGTAGATAGCACCTAATGACGCGCCAAAGCAGAGGCCATTGGAGAGACAAACGTCCGCAGCGTCGCAGCACCAGCGGATGCCTGGGTTGTTGGGATTGATGGAGCAGGTTTTATAATTTCCTGCGACTGAGCCTGAGGGCCAGTAGCAGGTGTCTTGGGCGGCATGGATTGCGGTCAGAAAGAAGAGGAGGTACGAGTAGACGAAGACGATAGGCGTGGAAGTGTGCGACAGCTGGAGCATCGTCGAGGCCGAGATCGGAGAGGCCAGACGCATTCAATGTGCAGGTCTTTTGAGCAGGATGAACAGCGGAAACGGAAGGGAGACTGCTCTCTATATATACTCAGAAACTGGGGCGAAATGGGCATGATCCTAAAACTGAGGCTGAATCCTTCGTCGGGTTGCGTCTGCTTGGCGTGTCCGCACGGCAGAGGCATCCATTTTCAGCGGCCACTTCGGCAGAGTACCAAGCGAAGTTGAGCATCAAGAGGAAAGTTTTCCCCTGTCTGGATGTCTTTACATCACCAATGATGCTTGCTTCTCGTCCAACACAAGTAGCGTGTAAATCTTGTAAGCTTCATTTGCTTGACTTGTTCGTATACGGTTTCTGCCCGCGGCCAGCAGCTCGTTCGCAAACCCGTCGATTGGACCTACGACGGCGACGGATTCCCTTTCGAGCCTTCTCCACCAGCAGAGTACACCGGAATGCTCCCGAACCTGTCAAAGAGTCTATCGAAGATGCTTCCAACTCATCACTCCCGAAGTCGACAGCGGAGATGGAATCAATAGTCCGCCTTGCGAGGCAAACGTTCGGAGAAACACTGCCAGAAAATCTCCTTTCGTCTGAGGAGTATGGTATCTATGAACGGCTGTACGGTCCGCCATTACGTGCCACCAGCCCCGAAGATGTTAGGCTTTTGCAGGACTTGGTTGAGGACGGTGAGAGTGACACGGCTGAAGGGGTTAGAAATGTTTTGCTAAGGGAGACTCATGAAGGAGATCTTGAAGAGGTGGACTATGACCCTGGAGACTTAAGCCGATCAGAAGAGACCATTGATCTTCAAACCAAGGCAATGGCCTCTGAGGCTGGAGACGATGGACAAATCGATATGCTCAGACGTCTGAATGATTATGGCGAGAGTGCTTTCGATAGCGAGCCGGTGCAAGAGAAAGCGGTTGCACCTGTAGAAACCGAGGAACGGTCGGAACAAGATTCATTGGACGAGTTTGATGAGGGCAACGAGGAGGATTACGAAGCTGAAGAGGAAATTGAGGATATGGACAACGTTGACGAAGATGCTGAATCGATCAGATCACACCCTTACACCATCGCTGGTAAATTCTCTACATTTCCGGCCACGCTTCAGTTACCAAAAGAAACTTTCACCAGTCCTATCGCCTCTCTGCTTAAGGATTCGTCAAACAAACACCTCTCAGAGGTTGCTCATCGGACTTTCGGCGGCCCAAGTCTACCTTATTCCACCGCTACGCCAGTCTCCAAGCGACACCTGGAGCAAAAGCCAATTGCGCTGGGAGCGTCACAGAGTAAGATGGGCGAGATGGAAGGGGACTCCTATATGGCCGCTGTCATGCCTGGAGCTTACGCCGCTGTCATGGGCACTCTAGTTGAGGTACGAAAACGGTTAGGCTCAGACTGGATCCAAGGCCTGCTGCAAAGAGAGGGTGGTCCGCGTGTGCTGGATGCTGGTTCCGGCGGAGCAGGGATCGTGGCATGGAGGGAAGTATTGAAAGCTGAATGGGAGCGATTGCGACCGGAAGGGTCAGATACGCCAGTACCTTTGGGGAAGGCCGCTGTTGTGACAGGCTCATCTACACTGCGCCACCGGTCCAGTCGCCTTCTTGACGATACTACCTTTCTGCCAAGGCTACCAGACTATGTTCATGTCAGAAATGCACCCACACTCGAAGATGACACACCTCCGCCGCAAAGGAAACAGTATGATGTGGTCCTTGCACCTCACACTCTTTGGCCTCTGAAGGAGGATTACATGCGGAAACAAAACGTTCAGAACTTATGGTCACTGCTTAACCCCAACGGAGGTGTCTTAATCCTCATCGAGAAGGGTCTGCCTCGAGGCTTCGAGATGATCGCTGGCGCAAGGGAAATGCTTCTTGATAATTACATCTCGTCTCCCGGGTCTTCGAAGTATGAAAACGAGTTGCAAAGTCCGTCAGAGGGAAGATTCGTCAAGAAAGAAACTGGTATGATCATAGCGCCATGCACTAACCATACAAAATGTCCCATGTACCTTACGTCAGGTCAAAGCAGAGGCCGAAAGGATTTCTGTCATTTCAAACAGCGATTCATTCGTCCTTCTTACCTTCAAAGAATACTTGGTGCTAAAGATCGGAATCACGAAGATGTGCAATTTAGCTATGTCGCCCTCAGGCGAGGTCGTGACGAGCGTGACAGCAACAGTCTCGTCCAAGGCGACGAAGCCACGGATGCTGCATTTGCGGGTTACGAGCAGCCGGAACAGGGTTTGCCAAATCTCCTCAAGGACGTGGCAACCCCCGAGAACCCGCGTATCAATACACTCGGTCTTCCTCGCGCTATTCTACCCCCAATCAAACGACGTGGGCATGTGACTCTCGACCTCTGCACCCCAGCTGGCCGCATTGAGCGGTGGACTGTTCCTCGTTCGTTCAGCAAGCAAGCATATCGTGATGCACGAAAGTCTCAATGGGGAGATCTTTGGGCATTAGGTGCGAAGACGAGGGTTCTGCGAAACATTAGGCTAGGTACGAGCGTAGCCTCAAAAAAGCCCAGGGGTAAGAATGTCTTCGAGATAGAGATAGGGGAACAAGGAATGGAGGATGTCAAGCATGTCACTGGTGGCCGAGTGAAGAACGAGAAGAGAACTAAGCAAGGCAGGAAAGAAAAGAAGCAGAAAAAGATCACGCTGGATGATTTCTAGATTTTCGGGACATAAGAGGCAATTATTCGAGACTCATGGCACTTTAGATCCTGCCTTTCCGACGGAACAGTACGAGCACATCTATATCAATGTAGAATAAGAGAGTCAGAACAACACCACACTATGAGCATTCCGTGGTTTCCTCTTTGCTATACTCCAATTCAGGGTATGTGGAACCAGTATGGAGGATGTCGAGCAGGAGCGTTCGTATTAGCGCCATGGCTGTTTTTAAACTGTGAATCACTATCTCATACTGAAGCCTGGCCATTCACACATTGCCGTCTGCGGATACATTTCCTTCATCCACAAGCCAAACCTGCATAATTGAGTAATTCGAGTCTCTGTGTTCTTTGTCCTCAGTTCCACTGTTTCTCCATTCTTGCTCACGGCCAGGTCTGGAAGGCAACCGAATGTCAGGCGAACCACCGTTTCTTTATGACCCGAGTACAGGGACGCCTTTCTATATACCAGTGCCCTACGATCAAGCCGCCATTGGCTACCTACCCGCCATCCCTAGTGCACCAGTACCACCATATCACCCCCACTCACGCTCTCCCTCTTCCCCGGTCCCAGCACCGCCCGGGCCTGAGTGGGTGCAAATCCCGACACCTGCACCCCAGCCAGCGCCACTCGGATCATTGCAAAACCCTTACCCCCCCGGCACCGTCCCTCTCCGTCCCATTCTACCGCCGGGAATAAATTCTACACAACACCCACATACGTACAGTCTCGGCGGACAGACACAGATGTACAGAGCAGAACCGCCTATCCAGCAATATCAGTCAACTCCGCTCCTGCATCGGTGCTACACGCCTCCTGTTGGTGATGCCGGGATCCTTCACCAACAGCCAAAGACAGCTTCGGAACGCGAGTACGTCCAAGCGCAGGATAGCTGGCTAGCAAATCCACCACTAAATACTAAGATGGGAATGGGCCAAGAGCAGAATCAACCCGCCAAAACAACAATCCCCTGGCCTGCATCTACATCTACATCTGCATCCGCAGCAGCAGCAGCACCACCACCACCACCACCACCAGGACACTCCTATCCTCCCCAAACCTGCACCCACTGCCACCATCTCCTCCAACCTCGACCCCTCCCAGTCACCACCCCATCACCCCACCCTCCCCCTCAACGCCTCCCACAACGGTCCATAACACCATCCGACTTCCTCCCCGCAGGGGCGTCCGCAGGGGATGGGGAAACCGAACCTACGTTCAGGAAATGGGAAGATTGTCAGATCTGTAATTGTAAACCGGCCACGAGGGATAGAGAGGGTGTGTTGTTCTGTGAGCGGTGTTTGGGGGAGGCGGTGGGGGCGGAAGCGGAGAGGGAGAGGGAGAGGGTCGGGAGGATGGGGAGGTGAGGGATGGTGATGATTTGATGGGTTTGCGGGGAGCGGAGGAGGTATTGGTGGTAATTTGGTAGGTGTGGATTTTGGAGGTGGTGTGGAAAGATTCAAAAGTGGATTTCTTCAGGGAAAACCCGGAGTTCTCGGATTGATGATTATCTTCAGAAGATGTTGCACGATATGTGAATCAGATTGTACATGGGGGAAAAAAGCTATTTTATGACATTCTGTTATACACTAACAAAGCCGATATTGCGCCAAAACTCGAAGATCAAACAGTCGATGCAGCCCTCTAGTTCCTAACATGATCACGAGCGCCAGCTACTCACTCTACATCATCATCCTCTAGTGTGCTTGAATTGGTAAAGTATGCCCCTGGGATCTTACTTTGCCTTCTTCAACTCATCCTTCTCGTTGTACGGATGCTTGATCGTCAAGCACCATATATCGAGGTAGTCGCAAATGGTAGTTATCACATCAATCTGATCATCCATCAGCGCCGCGACAAGTTGAATCCCGCTTGGAAGTTGGAACAACTTACAACAAAGCTTCCGTAAACACCGATACCTAGCCCTAAGCACAAGAACACAAACGCAACTTGGTACACCCCATCTCCCAATGCGCTCGGCCAAGCTCCAATCGCTGGCCCCAAAGAGTCAAAGAGCCCGTAAGCAAGTGGGACCACTAGCGCGTTTCCGTAGGGAAAGTCGGCCTTGACGAGGTGTGCGGTGATCATTTGGCCGACGCTGTAGGCGTTGATTAAGCCCACGTAGAACGTGAAGGGGATAAGGTGGTGGTAGAGGATGACTGGCTGTAGGTAGAGGTAAAGAGGGATGAGGATCCAGGTTAAGAGGATTGGGAGGAGGCCGAGGAGGGGTGTTTCGACTTGTTGATTTCGCTGTTTTCGGATCTTCATTACGTTGAGTGCGCTGTGTTTGATGAGTATCAGTGTGAGACTTCCAGCCTTGCGGGAGTGGTTATGGATCATACCTCTGAACGGTGTTTAAGACAAGGACTATGGCCCCATAGACCATATACCACTGGTTGAAGGGCAGTCCATACATAAGATCGGGGATGAGACCACTTTTAGGGACGCCGAGCGTGCGGAACATTGATTGCTGCCAGAAGCTTCCGCCACCCTTAATGGCAGTAATGCCGTAGACGATGCAAAGGGTCAGAATGCCCTCGACTGGACCAGAGACAAGACCCAGTGTAAGCGTCTGCGTGTAGTACTCATCCCAGGTCTGAATGTAGAATGTGAAGAGCGCTGACGTGGGTCAGTCGTTGCTCCTTTCAAATGACGAGTGAGGTCCACGAGTCAAGATTGGATGGCTTACCCCCAAAGAGAGTCAGAACCGTAAGCCAACCTTGGCCAAGATTCATCGCGGCGGCGAATAGAAGAACTTCCAGTGTGGTGTTACAGGCATCAACCCCTAATTACCCGGTAAGTCTTGAATATTGCAGTCTGATATGTCACGCACTTACCGTGGTCGAACAGCTCTCCTAAAGGCCCACTTTGACGAGTCCTCCGTCTGTAGTGGTGCCATCAGCAGTTGAGCTGCTCCTGCTCTTGCTCTGAGTATAACATACGCTTGCGTTCCATCCACCGCATCAAATGTCTGGTACAAGAAGAGTCCAACCGCCCAGCTGGCGTAAATCCATGGCGGACAATCTTGATCAAGGGTGGGATTGTACCACAGCATCGTCAAGAAATTGACAATAACGAAGCTGAACCCCGAAAGGGTGATCTACAGAAGCAGAAGGGTGTGAGTGATGCATCAACAGAAGCCCTATGTGATATTGGCTTACAGCATTCGGTCTATGTCGATTGAGGCCAATCAGCATGTTTCTCCTAAAACGCAAGGCTAACAATTCACGCAACTCATCATAAGAACGTTGGCACTCACGCCATGGACATTGGGAAGCACTTGATTGCGACATTATTGTAGAAGGGCTTGAGTACATAGCGCGATACCAGGGATTGGTCAACGCCGGAGTACTTGTACTCCTTCAGCTTTGGGAGGTTGTGCTGGCGGATGTACACCATGATAACTGATGAGCACAGTTAATGTGCTGTCGAAGTCCTCAAGACAGTGTTGAATTGACTGATCTGCTTTCGGTCGCGAAAATCGGATTCAGGGAAAACGCGCCTCGGCGCCTGCAACGTGACCTCACTCGCTAGGCCTGGTTTTCACCCAGGATCAGTGGAGCTGCTCGGTGTAAAAATCCTTCTATAAATCATGTATAGAAGTTTGTGAACTCTAAATCTTCTGTGATGTCTTTGAATTCAATCACTCAGTTTCAGTAGTCATATGTTAAACTTCATAGATACTCTGATTGCTAATATAATATATTCTAAGGACTTAATTCTATCTATATAAAACATACACTTGGTTATAATTGGGGCGGGAGTTAGAGATTCAGGGGTTTTGTTCTTTGACAAAATCTCTTACCCTAGTGTCTCTAAACCTCTTGACGGGTGTGTGTGACTCTGCAGTGACAATAATTGCTCTCATCTGATTCTGAACCGTCATGTTGATAAGGGCGAGGAGTTGAAAGTAGCTAACAAGTCCTTGAAATACAGGCTGAGCATCTCACAACTCCACCAGCTTATCCCTTTCAAACCCCCTGGATCCCCAACTCACCCCCAATTATGACCGCCGCCTTCTCCCCCACCACCAACGCCGTATTGTACGTATTCGCCCCCACGTTCTCCGGTACTATACTCAAATCCGCAACCTTCAAGCCTCTCGTCCCATAAACATTCAATTGCCCATCTACCACACCTTTTGCTTCCCGCGGCTTCATAGCGCACGTCCCCAAGCTATGCCAGGTCGTATTCAGATTCCCGCGAATCCAGTCCTCGATCGCCGCATCGTCCTCCTTCGAATATTTGATCTTCGGCATGCCCATCATTCCCTCGCCGTTGACCTCGAAGTTCGAGTCCTTGTTGCCGTTGGAAAGATCGACGAGGCCGGCGGCTGAGCCGGCTGGAAATTTGGGGTGCCCGAGGGCTAGCTCGCCTTGGTAGTATGGGAGGCGGCGCACGAGCTCGCGGGATTTCTTGTATCCCCACAGTTGCTTCTTGATATCGCTGGGGTGGTTGAGGAAGCCAGTGTCGAAGTCGTAGCCATCTTTGACGTTCGTTTTGTCGGTCACGTGGATGGAACCCCGGGAGTACGGGTAGGCGGTGTAGGCGCCCATGGTCACGTACTGCCCAGGCTCGACGAGCGATGGGTCCGCAAGGAAGGCGCTGACAACGCCCGTGAGCAGGAGGGGCCGCTCGGTCTGGTGCTTGAAGTCGCGGTCCCAGTCGGCCTGGAAATCTGGGCCGAGCTCGGCGATTTCGGCGTCCGATGGCCGCAACTTGGAGCATATGTCTATGCCGTTCCAGCCGAGCATCGGGTCACCTTTTTTGAGGGACTCGACGAAGTCTTTGCGTCCGCTGAGGAGGCCGTCAAGGGTGTCTTCGGGTTGGAGGCTGGATTTGTAGGGGTACAGGAGGAGGTGGTGGTCTTGGTAGTTTTCGCCGACGCCAGGAAGGTCGCTAATGATAGGGATGTCGAGGATTCTGAGTATGGACGGGTTGCCGACACCGGAGCGTTCGAGTACTTGTGGGGTTCCCAGTGCGCCGGAACTGACTACGACGAGCTTGTTCGCTTTGACAGTCTTGATCGGGGCTTTGCTGAGGGAGACAAAGGGCTGATGGTCTTCGTTGGGCTGGTATTCGACACCGATGGCGTGTGGAGGTGACGATTCGTCGAAGATGACGCGGACGACTTTGGTCTCGAGGAGGAGGTGCAGATTGGAATGGTGGCCATCTTGAAGAAGGGGGTGGATGTAGCAGTGGGCGGCATCTTGACGCTTGCCGTCTGGGGAAACGTAACGAGCCCAGCGCTGCAAGCTTCAGTAATGGTTCCTGGCACGAATAAGGGCCAAATACTCACAGAATAGCCTCCAACTTGCTTCAGATCCTGCAAGTCCACAATCTCTTTCTCCCCCATAGCCTTGATGACTTTAATGAACTCATCTTCGGGGTCCTTTGCCCTGTAACCACCATCACTGATATGGATCGGCCCATCATGACCATGCAAAGTTTGATCTATGGCAGGGTCTTTCGGGTGGTACGTCTCCAACTTCTTCAAAAGAGGAAGCAAATCCTTCTGCGACCACCCCTCGGTCTTCCAGGAGTCATAATCACACCCTTGAGCTCGTGTGTACATCATAAAATTGATGCTAGAGCCTCCCCCCAGCATACCACCCATTGGCACGACGGCTTCGCGATCTGCAAGATACGGGCTCTTCTTCGCCTTGTAGAACTAAACAACCTGCCAGTCAGCCGTCTGTTGTGTTGATATTGCGGGAGGACCGAACCTACCAAAGCAGTCTTGCTGTCCGGCTGCAGGTGGGTTAGGTATACCGCCGGATTCACCACCGTAGGGTCATTGTAGTTGTTCTTCCCACCCTCGATCAGGAGAATCTTCAGGTCTGGGTCGGCTTTGGCGAGACGCCCGGCGGCGACACATGCTGCTGCCCCTCCACCAGCGAAAATGATGTCCACGTCGCCGTGGTTTTCCGTGTAAGTAGTCATAATGCCGAGAGGGCTGCGTCCTCGCGGTTAGCGTGCACGAAATCAGGAACCGGGCACTGGTACGCAGATATACCAGTAGGTCAGTCTCCTGCTCCGCGAGCTGTCAATTCCTGCGGCGCCGCCTGCACTTCATGATAACGCACACAGTACCAGGCGATTAGCTCGAACCCGGAGTTTTGCGGGGCTATAATTGCGGGGTTGTAAGGTGTACCGTATGACCTCGGTGCCGCCTTGACTCGGGACAGGGCATCGGTGACAGGACATACTAGCTGAATTCGGGTAGGATATGGAGGAGACGCAGGACTAGCAAGGGACCCATACTAGACGGATGAGTGAATCCTCTTCTATTCCAATTACTGTGAACTAACTTACAAGATGTCTACAGAGTATGAATAATTAACACAGAACTGAAAAAGTCATGGAGACTAAATTAACTGTAATTTTGATGACTCAGTGTTGTTACGGAGTACAGTGTTGAATGTTCGGTACATGTAGACATGGAATCAATACTAGATTGAACAATAGCCCATGATCAATACAGTGTGAACACTGAGGTCAGCTAGCTACCACAGCTCGATAGCCGAAGAACCAAATGTTGATATTCAACATGTGGTGTCTTTCACCCCTTGCTTGCACTGTCGCACCTTGAAAGTTTCGGTCATCCATGGATCACGTAGTAGCTCCGTTGATAGAAGAAGATGAAGAGCCTTTAGCTAGACACCTTGACTGACAACTAACATGCAATCAATAAGCTACTGGGAAACCCTTCAATATTTAATGTTCAAGGGAATG